>ENA-OWNT01001289-OWNT01001289.1-seawater-metagenome-genome-assembly--contig:-NODE-1289-length-33010-cov-3.781162_pt1 | contig 33010 bp, 24 predicted proteins | sample MGYA00238136_ERZ651165 | MGnify/ENA primary metagenome ERZ651165 (study PRJEB26861, sample SAMN08777766) | seawater metagenome | isolation source: coastal seawater | place: USA: Florida | collected...
CAAATTGCCATCAATCCGCGTGACTGTAAGGATCGAAAACGGGAAAAGACAAAGGAAGACTTCAATCCAATCGGAAAGGATGAGATCATCATGCGTTTAGATGGAAAAGTCATTATCGTTACCGGAGCCGCTTCCGGAATGGGTAAGGCGATGGCAGAGGTATTTGCAGCGGAGGGGGCACTTGTCGTTGTTTCGGATATTCACGGGGACGCGGCGAGACAAGTCGTGCAGACAATCACCGACAACGGTGGAACGGCACTCGCGGTGGAAACGAATGTGGCAGAGGAAACCGCCGTTCAGCAGTTGATCGATCAAACCATTACGACGTACGGCAAGCTGGATGTCCTTGTCAACAACGCCGGCATCATGGCCTGCCCCGAGACGCGGGTCGGCCCGGGCTGGGAGGCCCAGTTCGGCATCAACCACATGGGCCACTTCGCGCTGACGAAGGGCTTGCTCCCCCTGCTGGAGCGCACCGGCGGCGCCCGCGTGGTGGCCCTGTCGTCCACCGCACACAAGATCAGCGACATCCAGTGGGCCGATGTGCAGATGGCTCGGGGCTACGACAAGTGGAAGGCCTATGGCCAAGCGAAGACGGCCAACGCGCTCTTCGCCAACGCCTTGTCGCGGCGCCTCGAGGCCAGCGGGGGCCATGCCTTCTCGGTCCATCCGGGGGGCATCTTCACGCCGCTGCAGCGTCATCTCCCCAAGGAAGAGATGGTCGCCCTCGGGTGGATTCAGGAGAACGGCGAGCCCACCGCGCTGGCCAAGCAGGGCTTCAAGACGCCGGAGCAGGGCTGCTCCACCACGCTGTGGGCCGCCACCTCCTCAGCGCTGGAGGGCCTCCCGGGCGTGTACTGCGAAGACGCCGACGTGGCCGCCCCGACCGACGGGTCGTCTCCCATGGCGAGGTACATGGGCGTCGACCCGCACGCCACGAGCGACGAGAGTGCCGAGCGGCTCTGGGCCCTCAGCGAGGAGCTGCTGGCGAGCGCTTAGAAGTCCGCCGGAACGAAGTCCCAGTCCCACTTGTCGTCGTCTTCGTCGTAGTTCTCCTCCCCGAGCAGGGCCTCGACCTCGTCGTGGTGCTCGCGGTCGTTGAAGATGACCGGCCCCCAGGCTCCGGGGGTGCTGGGGGTGTGCCGGGGCCGCATCTCGCCGCCGACCACGATGCTGTGTTCGTCGGTGATGATGGCGCCGGCCACGAGGTCGCCGTGAACCTCGAGGACCTCGTCGTTGTAGTAGCCGTACACGGCCCCCTGCACCTGGAGGGTGCCACCGACGACGAAGGACCCCGACGTGTAGACGCTGCGGGCCTGCACGTTCCCGAGGACCACTGCCGGTCGCTCGCCGTACTGGCCCAGGTGACCGCCCACGGTGAGGTTCCCGGTGACGATGAGCCGCCCGTAGATCTGCACGTCGCCTTCGACGGTCAGGTCGCCGACGACGATGGTGAGGCCCGGCACCTTCCAGTCCCCCGCCAGCACGGTGGGCTCCTCCGCGGCCGCCTTCTCGGCGATGAGGTGGGCGAGGAGGACGACATCACGGATCTGCCAGGGGTTGAGGGAGGACAGCAGGTCGCCGGCGTCGATGGCGGCACCGGTGCAGGCGGCCAGCACCTCGAGCTCGGGGCCCACCTGGATGAGGGAGGGCGGGGCTTCCTGCTGCGCTCGGGCCAGGTCGTCGGTGCTGTACTGCACGGACCGAGCAGGGGCGGACCACTCGACCCAGTTCTTCACGGGCCGCACGCGCTCGACGGGCTCGGGCTCCCAGGCGGGGCGGGGGTTGGGCTCGTGGGCCCGGAACTCCTCGACCAGCCGGAGGCGGAAGCCTTCCTGGCGCCAGCCGTGGATCAGGTCCTCGGCCTTGTCGATGGCGGCGTCGCGGTCGGCCGCCTCGTGGGTCTCTCTCTCCCGCGTGGCCGAGTCGTAGAAGGACACGGTGGCGCCGTCGACCCGCACCGTGCGCTTGTGGCGGGCGTCCACGTACACCCGCTCGGTGGACCGGGTGCTGTTGGGGTTCCATCCGAAGCCCCGGCGGAAGCCGACGGCCTCGTAGCGGGCCACGATGGCGTCGATGGGCTCGTCGGCGGCGGCCATGTGGAAGGCGCCGTTGAGCAGACCACGCAACACGACGACCTCCTCGCCTCGGCGCTCGACATCGACGAAGCGCTGGCCCTTGAGATCGTAGAGGCTGGCCCGCTCGTCGACGCGCCCCTGGGAGGGGGCCTCGATGGGCTGCAGGAGGGTGTCGCCGCGACCGACGCCGACGCCGCGCCCGTGGTCACGGGCATAGAACCAGACCTCGCCTCCGTCATCGAGAATGGGGTGGTAGCCCCAGAACTTCAGGCCGGCCGGCTCGGCGACGCGCTTCACATTGTCCCACTCGCTCGACATGGTGCCTCCTGGCGTGCCCCTGACCTACCAGGGCTCGGGGCGGGAAGCGACGGGCCGTCGCTGAGATCGACTGAGCCGTGGCTGGCGTGGGGTCACACGGAGAGTGTTCGAGAGACGATAGGCCCTTCCCATGCTGGCCCTGCTCCTCATCGTCGCTTGTTCCCCCGTGTCGGCCCCCGAACTGCTGCTGCCTCCACTCGCCGCGGCCGCGGGGGGGCCGGGAGAGCGTGGTCCGTACGGGGCAGCCTGGGTCGAGGCCCGCGCCCAGGCCCGGGTGAGCGACGCCATCCCCCTCGACATCATCTACCCGTCCTCGGCCGACGCCTCCCTCGCAGTTCACGGAGCGCCGGTGGTGGTGTTCGTCCACGGGGGGCTCGTGGGCCCGGAGCGCTACCACTGGCTGCCGGCCTACCTGGCGACCAAGGGCTGGGTGAGCGTGCTCCCCGAGGCCGACTGGGAGCTGGCCATCTCAGAGCCGGCGAACGGCGACCTCGCCCTCGACCGGCTGCAAGAGCTGTCCTCCGGCGACGGCGTGCTCGCGGGCGCCGTGGGGGCGGGGCAGCCGGTGGTGGCCATGGGGCACAGCCTGGGCGGGGTGCTGGCGGCGGGGCAGTGGGTCCGGGACGACGACGTCGACGCCTTGGTGTTGCTGGCCTCGTTCCCGGCAGGCTTCACGCCGGTGGAGGAAGGCGAAGGGCCGGTGCTCGCGCTCACCGGCCTCACCGATGTGTTCGACTGGGCGGAACTCCGCACTCAGCTGGGGCGGGTGGAGGGGCCGACCCTCGACGCCCGCATCGACGGCATGAACCACTACGCCTGGACCGATGACGCCACGACCGCCGAGCTGAACAGCGATGGCCCTCAGGCCCGGCCCGTGGCTGCCACGCGGCGCGATGCCCTGCGGGTGCTCGATACCTGGCTCGACGTCGTCTTGTTCGATGGCGACGAGGCGCTGCTCGCGGCGGGCTTTCCCGGCGTGGAGCTGCGGTGATGGGGTGGCTTTGGCTGATGGCGGGGGCCTGGGCCGACCCCGTCGCTCTGCGGGCCCCGGTGGAGCGTCCCGCGGCGACCGTGGGGTTCCACGACCTCTCGTTGGCCGCCCCGCTGCCCGGTACGAGGCTGGATGTCGCGGCAGCGATGGCGACGAACGCGGCCTCGGCGGAGGCGGGGGTCGGTCGTCGGTGGACCCTGGCTGGCGCGGGCTCGCGGCAGCTCCAGACGGGGCTCGGCGGCGGCGTGCTGGTGCCCTTGATCTCGCCAGGCGTGGCGGTGACGGCGGTGCCCTGGATGCACGGCGGCTGGGTGGGCGATGTGGGCACCTTCGTGGCGGGGGCTGCCGCGCCGGTGGCCGTGGGGACGGGAGGGGCTCGTCTGCCGCTGCTCCTCGAGCTCCAGGGGGGCCTGTGGGCGGGGCCGGTGTTGGTCCAGGGGAGGCTGGCCGCCGGGCCGGTCTGGACGCCGGGCCTCGATGTGGCGACGTTCCTCGAGCCGTCCCTGGTGGTGCAGGTGGGCCGCTGACCTCCGTGGTAGCGTGGCCGCCGGAGGTGACCATGCTGCGGAAGATGATGGCGTTGGTGATTGGACTCGGGCTGGCGGGCGTTCCCGAGGCCCAGGCCGACGAGGCCGGGTACAAGATCGCTCGCGGCGTCGGCTATGGCGGGCTGATCTCGGCCGGGGCCGGGCCGCTGGTGACCGTCGGCGGTATCGCGGTGTTGGCTGGTTCCGTCGAGGAGTCCGACGGCGGCTACCTCGGCGTCAACACGGGGCAGCTCGGCACAGGCGCCATCATGGTGGTCAGCGGCTTCGGCGTCACCGCCCTCGCGCCGGCCGTGGTCGTGGGGAGCTCCCTCGGCGGCCACTTCTCCGTCAAGGACATGGGAGGCAACGGCTCCTTCATCCCCGGGGTCGTGGGCGCGGCAGGCGTGGGCATCCAGTTCGCTGGCATCGCGATGGCCTTCTCGGACCCCACCGGCCCCCACACGGCCTTCCGGGTGCTCGGCTGGGGCACCGGCCTCGTGGGCGGTGGTGTGCAGATGCTCAACAACGGCAAGCACTACCGGGACGCCGCGGGCTTGAGCATGGGGCGGCATCGCAAGGTGCACATCGGCTTGGTGCCCGCCCCGAACGGTGCCGCCGTCGTCGGCATCTTCTAGGCGCTCATGGGCGACGCATCGCCTCCGGTGCTCCGTCTGGTGGACGGACAGGTCGACCTGCGGTCGGGCAGCATCCAGCGGGCCGAGGTGTCGGGCACGCTCACCACCCGAGAGCGTGAGCTGCTGCTCTACCTGGCGGAGCGCCTCGACGAGGTGGTGTCCACCGAAGAGCTGAACCGGGAGGTGTGGAAGCTCGCACCCACCGTGACCTCTCGGGCGGTGTTCCACGCGGCCCAGCGGCTTCGGAAGAAGATCGAGGTCGATCCGAAGCAGCCCGTCCACCTGCTGACGGTCTTCGGTGAGGGCTACCGGCTGGTCGCTGCTGGCGCGGCCGAGGATGTCCTCGAGGCGGCCGCCGCGGAGACCCTCGACCCCCTGGTGCGTCCCGACCGGCAGCTGGAGCAGGACTTCGTGGCCGCCGCCGAGGAGGCGCTGGTCGCCGGCGATGTCGACCGCGCGGCTCGGATGGCCTACGCGGCGGGCCGCTGCCGCTACGTGCCCCCGGTGCACCTCGACCTCGTGGAGCGCGTGCTCGACGAGGTGACCGACCCCGCGTGGTCCTGCCGCCTGGAGGTGATGCGGGCGACCATGACGCCGGATGCGCTGATGCGGCAGCGTCTGCTTCGTTCGGCCCTTGCCTACGCCGAGGCCGCGAACAGCCGGGAGCTGGAGGCCGGCACGCTGGTCCGACTCGGCGGTCGGGCGAGGGAGATGTCGGCGTACGAGCAGGCAGCGGCCTGGTTCGGTCGCGCGCGGGAGCTGGTGGAGTCGGGCCGGGTGAGCGCCGGGGTGGAGGCGCTGCTCTGCAAGAGCGAGGGGGCGCTGCTCCGCAGCCGCGGCGACCTCCTCGGAGCGCGGCAGAGCGTGGAGCGTGCCCTGGCCATCGAGCAGCGTGAGGGGGCCGGGTGGTACGCCGCCTGGAGCCACCACGAGCTGGCCCTCATCCACATCTGGATGGGAGAGAAGGAGCGGGCTCTGCATCACTTCGGTCGCTCGGTGCAGGAGCACCTGGCGGCCGGGGAGGCCCGGGGCGCGGTGATCGCACGGCAGAACCGGGCCATCACGCTGTACGAGCTCGGTCGCGGTCGGGAGGCCGAGGTCGAGCTCGTGGAGATGGACGCCGCCGTCCGGGCCCTGAAGGACCTCGGCACCTCGAGCACCCACGCCGTGTGGCTGGCCCAGGTGCACCTGGACGCGGGCCGCTACGAGGAGGCGCTGTCCTGGGCCGAGGAGGCGCGGGTCGCGGTGAGCGCCATCGGCTCGGGGCCCACGGAGACCATGGCCCTCGGGGTGTCCGGCCTGGCCCACCTCCACCAGGGGCGGGTCGACCTGGCCCGGGCTCGCCTCGACGAGGCGTTGGCGCTCGCCGACCGCATCGGCCACCAACAGGCCATGGTGGAGTGCCGCTACCGCCTGGCCGCCTGGGAGGCGCTCGCCGGCGACGCCACGGCGGCGGAGGCCCGCTTCCGGGAGGCCGAGGCGATGCCGGGGGACCACCGCCACGGGGCCGCGGCCCGGGCAGCTCGCGAGGCCCTCGGGCGCGTGTGACACGTGACAGCTCGCCGGGCTGTTGCGGTGTGGTGTGTCTCGAAATCAGCGGTAGAACAGAGGCTTTCTGTGTGTGCGTCCGGCGTGACGTCGACATGCGTCATCTTGCCTCAGGATGACGTCCGCCTCCCCGCCTACATGTGGAGCAGCTCTGGAGGCACCGATGTTCGCCCGTTCTGCTCTGATCACGACCGCGCTCTTCTCCGTCCTCTCCTCCGCCTGCGTGCAGTACGCGGCCCCGGACCTCGGCCAGGGCGACATCGCCCGCGAAGATGGTGCCCTGTCCCTCGCGACCGACCCCCTCACGCTGGACTTCCCCACGCTCCTCACGGCGGCGGGCGCCGAGCCGGGGGAGATGGTGGTGTTCTCGGTGGACGGCGTGGAGCTCGCGAAGGCGGCGGCGGACGACCGAGGTGTGGCCAAGGTGACGGTCGTGCTCGACGGGGCCGGCGGCCATCGCGAGGTCGCCGTACAGGCCGCGTCTGAGCGCCGCTCGAGCGAGGTGGTGCGCGGGTCGACGGTGGACTGCCTGCACGTGCCAGCGGACCAGCCGACGGTGCAGAAGGGCATCGATGCGGCCGCGGACGGCGGTGTGGTCTGTGTCGCGGCCGGGACCTACGCCGAGCGCGTCGAGCTGGTCGGTCGCGACGTGGTGGTGGTCGGCGAGGATGCCGCGACGACGGTGCTCGACGGCGGCGGGTACCGCCCGGTGGACGGCCCATCGGTGCTGGATGTGAGCGAGACGCCGGCCACCACGGCGGTGTCCCGGCTCACCATCACGGGCGGTCACCATCCCCTCGGGGCCGGCGTGAAGGCCGTGAGCAGCTCGGCCCAGCTCCGTGACCTCGTGGTGCGGGGCAATGTGTGCGACGTGCCCTATGCCCAGTCCCCCAACTGCGTGGGCACGGGGGTGTACGTGTACGGTGGGGCACCGGTGCTCCGCGACGTGGTCCTCTCCGACAACACCTGTGCGTTGACCACCGAGCATGGATGGAGCTGCTCGGGTGGTGGTGCCGCCATCGAGCGTGGCCGTGCCCAGCTGGAGCGCGTCGACGTGGTGGGCAATGTGCAGGACGCTGGCCAGCAGCGGGGGGCGGGCCTCTACCTCCTCGACACCGACGCCACCTTGTCGAGTGTGCGGGTGGAGGGCAACGCCCAGGTCGGCCCGGACCAGCAGCTGCTGCACGGGGCCGGCGTCTGGGTGGGCGGCGACAGCGACGTGCTCCTCGACGACGTGTCGGTCCTCGGCAACACCCAGGATTGCGAAGGCAAGCATGGCTCCTGCGCGTCCTACGGGGCCGGCGTCTACGTGGAGAAGGCCGACCTGAGCCTGGCGCACAGCACCATCGAGGGCAACCGCTCCGATGCCAAGCGGGCGGCCGCGGCAGGGCTGTTCATGGACGGTGGCAGCGTCGTGGTCGACGACGTTCGCGTGCTGGACAACCACCTGAGCAGCGAGCATCCCTCGGACGGCGGCGCCATCCGGGTGGGCCGCTGGGGGCATCTCCAGGGGCAGACGCTGCTGGTCGCCGACAACCGGGCCACGGTGGACCCGACGACCACCGACGACCAGCTCCACGGCGTGGGGCTGTACGTCGACGAGCGTGGCGAGGCCGACCTCGTGGGGGTGGCCATCGTCGACAACGTCGGTACCTCCGAGACCCATGGCTGGGCGCGGGGAACGGGCGCCTATGTGGACTACGAGGGCACCCTGCGCCTCACGAATGCCGTGATCGCCGGCAACCACGGCCAGGGGCGGGCCGCTCAGGGCGCCGGGCTCTACGTCGACCTGTTCGCGGAGCTGGTGGAGCTCGACCAGGTGGACATCGTGGGGAACACCACCAGCATCGAGGGGCAGACCGAGTCGGTCTACCTCGGCAGCCACATCACCATGACCGTGCGGAACAGCTCCATCGGCGGCCAGGGGCGTCTGTTCGCCTTCTCCGGCACGAACACGGTGGCCGAGGCGACCTACAGCAACCTGTGGGGCGACATCCTGGCCTGGGACCCGGCGGGGGCCGACGGCAACCTGGCCGTCGATCCGTCCTACCGCGACCTGTCCGCGGGCGCGGCGCTCGACTGGGACCTGCGCCTGTCGGCGGACTCCTGGCTGGTGGACCAGGGCGACCCGGCCGTCTCCGACGACGACGGCAGCCGCTCCGACATCGGCGCCTACGGCGGTCCGGGGGCGAGCCTGTTGCCGGCGCCCTTCGGGCCGGAGCTCGAGGTCCAGCCGGAGCCCGAGCCCGAGCCGGAGCCGGAGCTGGACCGGGGTCTCCGCATCACCGAGTACGCCGAAGGTGCCCGTGGGCACGAGAAGTACCTGGAGATCAGCGCGGGACGAGACGGGGTCGCCCTCGGTGCGTGCGCGGTGGAGCTGCACCACAACGGTGCGGTGGAGCCCACGGCGGTGGTCCCCCTGGGGGGCTCCCTCGATGCAGGGGCGAGCCTGGTCCTGTGCCACGACCGGGCGCAGCAGGGGCTGTGCGACGTGGCCAGCCCCCGCCTGTCCTTCAACGGTGACGACGCGGTGGTGCTGACCTGTGGCGGTGCGGTGGTCGACCAGGTGGGCCAGGTCGGGGTGGACCCGGGGACGGCCTGGAGCGCCGACGGCCTCAGCACGGCCGACCAGGTGCTGCGGCGTCGCTGCGATGCCACGGCGACGGGGCCGTTCGACCTGAGCCAGTGGGAGCTCGCCGGCGCCGACGACCTGAGCGGTCTCGGGACGGATGGTTGCTCGGCGCGGTAGAGAGGCCCATGCCTCCTGCCGATCCCTCCTCCCCCCCCGCACCGGTCGGGGGGCGCTTCACCCCCCGCGACATGGTCCCGGTGACGTTCGGTGCCCTGGCCATCGCGGTGGGCGCCCAGGTCGCGGTGCCCATGGTGCCGGTGCCGATGACGCTCCAGACCCTCGGGGTCCTGGTCGCGGGGCTGCTGGCGGGGCCCGTGCGCGGAGCGGGCGCTGCGGCGCTCTACCTGGTCCTGGTGCTGCTCGGGTTGCCCGTGCTGGCCGAGGCAGCCTCCCACGGCGGCCTCGGCTTCTTCGCCGAGCCGTCGGCTGGCTACGTCGTCGGCTTTGTTCCGGCGGCCGCGGCGGCCGGGTGGGTCGGGCAGCGGGGCGGGCCCTGGTGGTTCGCGGCCGGGCTGGCGGGGCATGCCGTCGTCCTGCTGCTGGGGGTCGGGGTCTTGGCTGCCCACATCGGCCTCGGCGACGCCCTGACCTATGGCTGCTGGCCGTTCCTCCCCGGGGCCGTGGTGAAGAGCTTGCTGGCGATGTCGGCTCCGTGGACGTGGGCCTGGTGGCGCGCTCGTCGGGCTGGGGAGTAGGGGTATGGTCCGACCTCTCCGCGGAGCCCGATGATGTGGTGGACCCTGCTCAGCGCCCAGGGGGCCATCCTCTCCGTTCCCGGAGACTACGCCACCCTCCCCGAGGCGGTCGCCGCCGCCGAGGCCGGGGATGTGGTGGAGCTGGGGCCGGGCCGCTGGGCGGAGCCGGTGCACATCCGAACCGACCTCACGATCCGGGCGCTGGGAGCCGGAACCACCCTGGTCTCCGCTGGCTCTCCGGTGCTCACGGCGTCGGACGGTGCCGTGGTGGTCGTCGAAGGCCTCGCCCTCGATGGTCCGGCGCCCGCAGTCCGCGTCGACGGCGCAGGGCTCCTTCTCGACGGCGTCACGGCGTCGGGCGCCACCGGCGCGGAGCCCCTGCTCTCGGTGGTCGGGGGGCGCTGACCCTGGATGGCTGCACCTTCAGCGACCACACCCTGCCCACCGTGCTCCACGGCGTGAGCAGCGATGTGCTCGTGCTCCGCTCCACGCTCAGCGGCACAGTGGGAACCGCCGTCCGCCTCGACGCCGGCACCCTCACCCTGCAGGCCAGCGAGCTGTCCCGCAACGCGGCCTCCTCCTCCGGTGGGGCCGTGGCGGCCACGGGCTCGGTGAGCATCTCCGACACCACCTTCGACGACAACAGCTGCCGAGAGCAGAGCTTGGTCTTCGCGGGCTGCGTCGGTGGGGCAGTGGCCGGCAGCGGCGTGCTCAGCGTGCAGGGGGGGCTCTTCCGCGGCAATCGCGCGCTGGGGGCCGACACCTCCGGCGGCGCCGTCGCCTGGGAAGGGGAGGTAGGCGTGGTGGACGTCTCCTTCGAGGGCAACGAGGCCACCTGGGGAGGCGGGGGGCTCACGGCCGAGGGCATCGTGAGCGTCGACGGCGGCGTGTTCCGGGGGAACGCGGCCGCGCGAGGGGGCGGGGCCGTGCTCTCCGGTGCCGTCGCCCTGGCCGAGGTCTCCTTCCTGAACAACGAGGCCACCGGGGCCGAGGGTGGGCTCGGCGGTGGGGCCGTGCTGGAGGGGGAGGCCACCGCGACCGACCTCTTCTTCGAGGGGAACCTGGCCGGCGCTGGCGGGGGGCTGGCCATGGACGCCGGCACGCTCCAGGGGGCCACCTTCGTCGCCAACCACGCCGACGGGCCTGGGGGCGGGCTGTACCTCGGGGAGGGCGACGCCACGGTCATCGGTGCGCGACTGTGTAGGAACACCGCGGAGAGTGGCGCAGGCGCCTGGGTGTCCTCCCTCGCGAGCGCCACCATCGAGCGGGCCGTCGTCGAGGGCAACCAGGCCACCGTGGAGAGCGGGGGGCTCGGCCTCGGGGCCGGTGGGGTGCTGACGCTGTGGTCGTCGGCCCTCGTGGCCAACACCGCCGGCGTGCGGGGCGACGCCCTCTTCGCCTCCAACGCCGAGCTGAGCGTGCGGAACACGGCCTTCGTCGACCATCCGGGCATCGCCGTGGTGGACCTCGGGGCGGTGGGCACGCTGGACTACTCCCTCTTCTGGGGCAACGGCGTCGACCACGAGCTCACCTCGATGGGGGCCGGCGAGGGCCTCGTCATGGGCGACCCTCGCTGGCAGAGCGTGGTCACGGGGGGCTGCGACGCCAACGACTACACCCCCCGAGGGGGGTCCCCGGCCATCGACGCTGGTGATCCCGAGCGACAGGACCCCGACGGCTCGGTCAGCGACATCGGGCCGCACGACCCGGTCGATGTCGTGCGCAGTGGCACCACGGGCCAGTCCACCATCGAGCCGACCCGACCCACGGGCACCTCCAGCCCCACCGACCCCACCCCCACCGGGTCCACCACCGGGGCACCGGCCGATGGGGCGCCTCCAAGGGGCGACTCGGCCAGCGTCGATGGCGGCTGCGGCTGTGCCAGCGGCCCGTTCCCGACCACTGGATGGCTGTGGGTGATGGGGATCGCAGCGGCTGGCCGTCGTCGCGGGTAGACTCCCACGGCTCCGTACCGTGAACTCCTTTCATGGGTCTTTCACCGCCCCTCGGGGCGGCGCGGGGCGGATAGCTGTTCCTGTTGGCTGAGGCGTGAGTGGTCGAAGAGTTGTCGTTCCTGTCGAGCGCCATCGAGGCGTCCGATCCGTCCGCCATCGCGCGCTCGCTCCGAGCGGCGCTGCCCCGGCTGCACTTCGCCTGGGTCGCCGCCAACGCGCCCACCTGGCCCGAGAGCCCCTGGGACCAACCCGTGGGCCCCTTCGCCGAGCTCCTCCACGTCGCTGACGCGCTGCAGCGCTCCATCGACTCCGGTAGGCCGCTGACGCAGCACCCGTTCCTGGGCCTGCGGGAGCAGCGCGCACCCATCGGGGCCTTGTCGCTGATCGGCTGCACCTGTGCGTGCGCGGTGGCCCAGGAGGCGAGCTGCTATGCCCAGGCTCGGTCCATGGCCCTGGCCCGCTGCGCCGAGGAGGTCGTGGCGGCCCGAGGGCGGCCGGCGGTGGTCTCCTTCTGGCAGGAGCTCACCCAGTGGGTGTCGGGCTGCCCCGAGGTCCTGCCCGCGAAGCGCTGATCCCTACATGCCGGGCAAGCGGGGGATCTTGCCGAGCTTGGACCACTTCCAGTAGGTGCCCCAGCTCTGCTTCATCCAGTGACCCACGACGGGCATGGGCACCAGCATCTGCCGGTTCTCGTCTCGGTAGACGAACGCGGCCCCGTCGCCGGTGTCCATGACGCAGAGGATGTTGAGGTGCTCCACGTAGGAGTGCAGCTCACCCTTCCCGCGGGCCGCCACCCCGATGTTGTGGGCCACCGTGCGCCCCATCACCTCGGCCACGTGGCCCTGCTTGGCCTTCCAGGCGGGGCCCTCCAGCGCGGCGATGTCGCCCGCGGCGTACACCCCCTCGAAGCCCTCGACCCGGCAGTGCTTGTCGATGGTGACGAAGCCGGCGTCGTTGGTGGGGAGGCCTGCGGCGGCCACGGCGGGGTGCCCCTGGTTGGCGGGGATGTAGAGGAGCAGGTCGGCCTCGAGGGTCGACCCGTCGGCGAAGTGGACGGCTCGCTCGGAGAAGGAGCGGATCTTCACCCCCACCCGCTTGGGGATGTTCATGCGCTCGAACCACGCGTCGAGGGTAGCGAGCGCCTTGTCGCCCATCTTCATCCCGGGCTTGGGCATGGGCGCGAAGAAGGTGAGGTCGAAGCGGTCGAGCAGCCCCTCGCGCTTGAGCATGTGCCGGATGTTGAACAGCAGCTCGAACATCGGGCCACCGCGTACGGCGGACTTGTCCTTGGGGTTGCCCCCGAAGCCGAAGGCGATGGAGAACCGCTCGTCGGAGCCCGCGGCCCTGGCCTCCTTGGCGTCAGCGACCAGCGCATCGAGGCGGTCGCGGAAGGTCAGGGAGTCGTGGGGAGCGCCGCAGGTCGACAGCGTGTGCTGTGCGCCCTCGGGCTTCAGCTTGGCGGCACCGAAGGCCAGGACGAGCGCGTCCCCGCGGTACGTGCCGTTCTGGCCGGTGGCCGTGCGCTCCACTGGGTCGAAGCCGATGATCCGGTCGACCACCACCTCGAATCCGTGGGCCTTGCCGAGGTCGGCCAGGGGCATCTTCGCGTCGTCGAAGGGCAGGGTTCCCGTCGGGATCCAGATGCTGATCGGGTAGATGAACACGAAGTCGCGGTCGGACACGAGGGTGACCTCCATGCCCTCCTTCCGCAGGAAGATCGCGGCCTCGACACCGGCGAAGCCGCCTCCGAGCACGAGCACCTTCTTCATCGCTGCCTCCTCGGTCGGGGCTGGGCCGACCCGTGCCGCAGACCGATGCGAAGATCGCGCCAAGCGTCGGGGGGCCGTGTCGCCAGTGAGGACATCGGCCAGCACGGTGCTTGCGGCCGACGTCTCCCTGCGGGCGTTCGGGACTCGTCCAGCGCGAATCGCATTCACCCGGTCGATCTGAATCAAGCTGATGCACGCAGTGGGCCGCTCCTCCAGCCTGGCGGTCGCGGTACCATGGGCCATGCGCCATCCCGTAGCGACCTGCCTCCTTCTCGCCGTGGCCCTCGCCGCCTGCTCCGGCTCCGATGACGACGACAAGTCCACGACGACGACGACGTCGACACCGACCTCCCCGTCGGACGCCGACACGGACACGGACGCCGACACGGACACGGACACGGACACGGACACGGACACGGACACGGACACGGACACGGACACGGACGCCGACACGGACACGGACGCCGACACCGACACGGACACGGACACGGACACGGACGCCGACACCGACACCGACACGGACACGGACACGGACACGGACACGGACACGGCCTGGTGGTCCGACACCTCCTCCCATGACTCGACCGCCCTGACCGACACCGGGTCGACGCTCCCTTGGGACAGCGAGGGCGGCGACGGAACGGGCCTATCGGGAGGGGACAGCGGGACCTCCGGCGGCTCCGGCGGCTCTGGTGCCGGCGGCTGCCCCCCGCCGAGTCCGCTCCTGGACACGGGCCTGCCCTCCACCCGCGACGAGCAGCTCATGGTCGACAGCGGGGACCACGACGGCGACGGCGCCCGCCGCAACGTCGACTGCGACGACCACGACCCCCACGTGTTCCCCGGCGCGCCGGAGCGCTGCGATGGGGTCGACACCGACTGCGACCCGCTGACCGGCGAGGACGGCCTGGTGTCGGTCGACGGCCTGACCACCACCACCTCCCTGTTCGACGCCCTGGCCCTGGCCTCGGACGGCTCGGTCGTCGTGGTCTGCCCCGGCACCTACGACGAGTCGCTCCTGCTCGACAAGGATGTGCGGGTGGTCGGGCTCGGCGGTGCCTCGGTGACCACGGTGAACGCCGACCCCAGCAGCCCGGTGGCCTTGGTGAGCCGGGCCGACGCAGCGGTGTCGGGCCTCACCCTGCAGGGGGCCGACGTGTACGCCACCTACGGCCTGCCCCAGCCCGGTGCGGGCCTGACGGTCGGCCGCTGCGCGTCCGCGGTGGTGCGTCGCTCGGTGGTCCGCGACAACGTCCACAACGACGGCGGGGGGCTGGGCACCCGCCTGGGTGAGCTATGGGTGCTCGACACCGAGGTCAGTGGCAACGAGGCCCTGAACGGCGGCGGCATCGCCGCAGAGGGCGGGCGGGTGGTGGTCCGGGACTCCTGGATCCACGACAACGTGGGTCACAGCTATGGGGGCGGCGTGTACGCCGATCTGGGCGCGGTGGTGGAGGTCGACCGCACCGACGTCGTCGACAACGACAGCCGCGACGGCGCGGGTCTGTATGCCCGAAAGGCCACGCTGATCGGGGAGGCCACGCGGGTGGAGGGCAACGTGGCCCTGGTCGACGGCGGGGGCCTGGCGTTGCTGGAGTCCACGGCGGTGCTGGAGGGCTGGACCATCACGGGGAACCAGGCGGCCATCGGCGGGGGCGTGTGGGCCGGCGGGCGCATCCGCTTCGACGACCCAGCCCTGGCCTTGGTCGACGGCGGCACCGTGGTCAGCGCCAACCAGGCGACGGACGGCGGCGGCCTCGCACTCTCCGGGGCGACCTGGTCCGGTGGGCAGGTCGTGGGCAACCAAGCCACCCGTGGGGGCGGCGTCTTTGCCGAGGACCGCGGCAGCGAGCTGGTCGGGGTGTCCGTCCACGGCAACGTGGCCACCGCCGGAGGTGGGGTCGCCCTGGCCATGGCCACGCTGCACCTGGACGCCACGTGCGCGGTCCAGGACAACGATGGCGCAGGAGCCTCGCTGTCCCTGGGCCACGAGGCGGGCCTGTACAGCCTCGGCGCGGACTGGGGCGTGGGCGGGCTCGACAACGATCCCACCGATGTCCTCGACGCCCTCGGCACCTCCCATCCCTACGGCGACGACGCCTCCTTCGTGTGCGACCCGTCCGGCTGCGTCAGTGAGGTGGGCGTCCCGGCTGCCGAGCTGCCGATGGGCGACCCGCTCTGGCGCCCGTTCCGCGCCGTGCTGGCCGGTGACGAGCTGGTGGTGGCCGAGCGCTACGACGGCCGGCTGATGCACTGGCATCACGACGGCATCGATTGGGTCGAGCTGGGCACCTTCGGCGTGGCCTACGAGCACAGCGCCCGAGGCACCCAGATGGTGGTGGACGGCGACACCCTGGTGGTGGGCACCCCCGACGGCTACCGCGGCGGCATCGCCCCTGGCTGGGTGGAGATCTACCGCCTCGTCGGCGGTCACTGGCAGCTGGAGGCGCAGCTCGAGGCCCCCGTTCCGCACCATCGGCAGGACTTCGGCACCTCCGTCGCCCTCGAGGGCGACCGCCTGGTGGTGGGGGCCCCCGGCGACGAGCACGGCCTGGGGCTGGTGGAGCTCGGCGCTGTCTACGTCTTCGAGCGGAGCGGGAGCACCTGGACGTGGTCCGAGACGGTGGTGCATCCGAGCCCCGCCGAAGGGGACCGGTTCGGTCAGGCCGTCGCTGCCGACGGCGACACGCTGGTGGTGTCCGTGCTCGACGAGGAGGTCGGCGGGCTGCCCTCGGCCGGCTCGGTGCAGGTCTACGACGGCTCCGGCGGGTCCTGGGTGCATGTCGAGGAGGTCACGGCGACCGTGCCCGAGGAGGCTGTGCAGTTCGGCCACTTCGTGGCCCTGGAGGGCGAGCTGCTCGCCGTGAACGGGCGGGAAGGGGCGGAGGTGTTCGAGCGGGTCGGCGGTGGCTGGCAGTCGCTCCATCTCCTTCCCGAGCCCGAGCTGGAGCCGATGGTCCTGGCGGGGGGGCGACTGGTCACCGCCGCTGCACGGCACCACAGCTACGGCGAAGAGACCGGCGCGGTCCTGGTCTACGACGATGTGCGAGCGAGCCCCGTGCCTCGCTGGCTTCAGCTGCGAGAGCGGCACGCCTTCGACCAGCTCGGCTCCGGCGTCGCCGTGGACGGGTCTCGGGTCGTCGGGGTGGGCCCCGGCGTCGAGCGGGGCGAGGTCCCCGGGCGGGTGGTGGTGTTCGAGTAGGCCTTTGTCGGCCGATCTGTGGCACAGTCGGGAGGTCGCAAGGAGCCTCGGTGCGCTCGTCTCTCCCCCTCGCTGCAACCCCCGCGCTCGGTGTCGCGCTCGGTGTCGCGCTCGGTGTCGCGCTCACCGCACCGGCCACCGCCCAGGCCTACGACGGGTCGAGTCCGGCCAATGCAGGGGACTCCTGCGCCACCATCAAGCGTGACGTGCCGTCGTCCACCAGCGGCTCCTACTGGGTCGACCTGGCTGGCGCCGCCACGGCCTTCCACGCCTACTGCGACATGGAGACCGACGGCGGCGGCTGGATGCTGGTGGCCACCCAGGCCCCGGATGGGCAGTTCTACAGCTACGTCACGATGCGCACGGACACGCTGCTGAACACGCCCGGCGTGAACCAGATGATGCTCCAGACCATCCTCGACGCTCACGCGCAGATGGAGCCCTTCTACCAGGTCTATGTGGAGGAGAACACCGGCCCGGACGTGACCGAGGGGCTGGTGATGTCGTACCGGCTGGACTCAGCGGCGCCCCTCCGCTTCGACTTCGTCACCCTGGTCAACGTCGTGTTCTACGACTGGTACATCGGCGACGGCAGCTACCACACGGTCACCAACAACGCGACCGACGACTACGACTGGATGGCGCTGGCCACCTCCGGCGACCTCGCCTTCGACTACCTGCCCAGCAGCCAGCGCTGCGTCTACAAGAACGACTTCTCGCAGACCGGCGGCACCAACGGCAACTACCGCCTCTTCGTCGACGGCACCCACTCCGGCACCACCCAGTGCACCCACACCCAGGCCGACATCGGGGTCAGCCACTGGGTGCGTGAGTGCATCGACATCGACGGCGACCTGATCAACCAGTGCCAGCAGGCCGCCTGCGACGACGACGACGGCGACGGCGTGTGCAACGCCCTCGACATCTGCCCCTATGGGCGGGACGACCGTGACTTCGACTACGACGGCGTCCCCAATGCGTGCGACGTGTGCTTCGGCGACGACGCCACCGGCGACAGCGACAACGACACGGTGTGCGACGACGCCGACCTCTGCCCCGGCGAAGACGACCTCCTCGACGCCGACTTCGACATCATCCCCGACGGCTGCGATGCCTGCTTCGGCTTCAACCCCTCCGGCGACGTGGATGGCGACGGCGCCTGCTCCAGCCACGACTGCGACGACGCCGACCCGTACCGCAGCCCGCTGCTGCCGGAGCTGTGCGGCGACCTGATCGACAACGACTGCCTCCCGGTCACCACCGATGTCTTCGACGCCGATGGCGACGGCACCACCTGCGACCTCGACTGCGACGACGGCGAGCCCCTCGCCGCTCCGGGCTTCGTGGAGGTCTGCGCCGACGGCATCGACAACGACTGCGACGCCGGCACCCTCGACCTGTTCGACGGCGACACCGACGGCGCGGACTGTCTCGCGGACTGCGACGACGCGGACCCGCTGCGCTCGCCGGGCTTCGCCGAGGCCTGCGACGATGGCGTCGACAACGACTGCGACGCCAAGACCCCCGACGTGTTCGACGCCGACACCGACGGCGCGACCTGCGCGGTGGACTGCGACGACGCCGAGGCACTCGTCTTCCCCGGCAACGACGCCGACGGCGACACCCTCGACGACTGCGACGAGGTGCTGGTGCACGGGTCCGACCCGCTCCTGGCCGACACCGACGGCGGCGGCGTGCCCGACGGGGTCGAGGTGGCGGCCGGCGACGACCCCACCGACCCCTCCGACGACAACGTCGACACCGACGGAGACGGCCTGCTCGACGACGACGAGGCCGCTCTCGGCACCGATCCGACGGTGGCGGACACGGACACCGACGGGCTGAGCGACGGCGACGAGGTGAACCTCCATGGCACCGACCCGCTCCTGGCCGACACCGACGGCGGGGGCATCGACGACGGGGCCGAGCTGAATCAGGACGCCACGGACCCCACCGACCCCACCGACGACCGCTTCGACACCGACGGTGACGGGGTCCTCGACCCCGACGAGCGCGCCCAGGGGACCGACCCCACCAACCCGGACAGCGACGGCGACGGCCTGACCGATGGCGAGGAGGCCACCCTCGGCAGCGACCCGCTGGCGGAGGACAGCGACGGCGATGGGCTGACCGACGCCGAGGAGGTCGAGCTCGACACCGACCCCTCCAGCGACGACACCGACGGCGACGGGCTCTCCGACGCCGACGAGGTGGAAGCCGGGCTGGACCCACTGCAGCTGGACAGCGACGGCGATGGCCGCAGCGACGCGGAGGAAGGTCTCGCCGATGCCGATGGGAACGGCGTCCCCGATGCGCTGGAGTTCGGCCCGGAAGACGACAACGGTGGCTCGCCCTGCGGGTGTCGGGCGGTGGGTGGCGCGGCCCTGTGGTGGCCTGCGCTGCTGCTGCTCCCCGCGATGCGCAGGAGGAAGGCATGGTGAGGCGCGCGCTGCAGGGCCTGGCGCTGCTCGGGCTGGCAGGGGCTCTGGTGATCCCGCTCACGGGGACGGCCCGGAAGGGCAAGAAGAAGGCGAAGGCCTCGGCGGTGTCCTTCACCCATGTCGACCTCGGGGAGCACACCCTGCACGACACCGGGAGCTACTCGGGGGAGCTGCAGGTAGAGGTCCCGGAGGGGGCGGTCTCGGCGTTGGTTCGGTGCGGCAACTTCGGTGACTCCGCCCTCGGCGCCGTATGGAACCTCACCGACCCCGACGGGAAGGTGATCTGGGACGGCGACCAGCGCCCCGACGAGGGCTTTCGCTCGGAGTTCCTGGGCAACGACGCGATGGTGCTGTTGCCCCAGTCCCCGCGGGCGCCGCTGGTGGCGGGCACCTACACGCTGAACTTCTGGATCGGTCGGGACAACCTGGGGAAGGTCGACTGCGAGGCCCTCATCCGGCACCACGAGGTGGTGGAGGCCCCGGTGCTCGAGCTCGACCTCGTGTTCGTCGGCGTCCCAGGGCTCGATGCCCAAGGGACCAAGAAGCACAAGGGCTACCAGAAGTTCCTGGCCCGGGTCGAAGACCTCCTGGCCGACTCCGGGGTCAGCATCGACGTGTCCGTGTCGGATTTCCAGGGCGACGTCGACCGATTCCGCATCGTGAACCTCTCCGACGACGACCCGACGGAGTTCCACGCCCTCCTGGCCCAGGCCGCGCCCTCCGAGCCCCACCGCATCACGGTGTTCATGGTCCACGAGATCGTGAACGGGACCGCCGGGGGAGCCACCATCCTCGGGGTGTCGGGGGGGCCGCCGGGGGCTGCCGGCATGCCGGGCACCACCCACTCGGGGCTGGTGGTCACCGCCATGGACCTCGATCATCGTCCCCATGACGTGGCGCGGATCTTCACCCACGAGCTGGGGCACTTCCTCGGCCTCTTCCACACCACGGAGAAGACCGGCAGCGACCACGACCTCGTGCACGACACGCCCCAGTGCACCGCCGACGATGACGGCGACGGCGTCGTGAACTCGTCCGAGTGCACGGGCTACGGCCCCGACAACATCATGTGGTGGACCCTGCGTCCGGGGGACCCCACGTTCACGGAGGACCAGAAGTGGGTGCTGCACCGCTCGCCGGCCGCGCGATGAGGGGCTGGGTCGCCCTGCTCGGCGCGGCCTTGGGGTCGACCACCGCCCACGCCCTGGAGGCCGAGCTCTCCGGTGGGGTGGGCGCCCTGGTGGTGTCGGACCAGCACGAGCTGGTGGTGTTCCCGAACCGGCCTACGCCCATCGGCACGGTCGGGGGTGGGGCCCTGCGAGGCACGGTCTACCCGGTGCGGCTGCCGTGGGGCATCGAGGCCGGGCTGTCCTGGGAGGGCGACCTGCAGACGGGGGCCGCGCTGGTGGGCGGCCACCGGGCCTTCGCCAGCGTCGGCGTGCCGTTGCCCGGGGTCGGCCTCGCTCCGGTGGTGAGCATCGGCGCCGGCGCTGGCGTGCTGGGCGCCTCCTCGGAGGCCCTCGGTGGCGACCTGGACTGGTCCGGTGCCTGGGGCGGGGGCGTGGCGGTGCCCGTCATCGGGCAGCACGGCCGCGTGCGCCTCGACCTGCGGCATCACCTGGCCTCGTCGGTGGGCTACGAGCCGGGCAGCGCCGGGCACGTGGGCGCCCATCTCGGCTTCGGCTGGGTCTTCGGGCGCAAGCGCTGGCACGACACCCGGGAGCGTGTGCTCGACCTGGTCAGCGGCTTCGAGGACCACCCCACCCAAGAAGAGTTCGCGGAGCTCGGCGACCTGGGCCAGAAGGTGCTCCTCGCCCTCGCCCAGGACGGCACCCTGCCCCCCAGCCGGGCGAGCCGTGTCGTGACCTCCCTGGCCTTCTACCCGGACGACACGACGCAGCGCTTCCTGGAGCGCAAGGCCACCACCGCCGACGACGATGCGCCGTGGATGCAGCGAAAGGCCCTGTGGGCGCTGGTGGGGGCGTACGGCGATGCCGCGCTGCCCCTGGTGCAGGAGGTCCTCGCCGAGACCGACGACGTGCAGGTGCGGGTGGCCATCTCCAAGGCCCTGCACGAGCTGGACACCCCCGCGGCCCTCGACGTGATGGAGGCGCTGCCGGGGGTCCAGGTGTCGGTGGTGGCCCCGGAGCCGGCCGACGCCGACGAGGACCTCGGCGATGTACGCGTCGTCATCATCCATCCGGACGGTCGACAGACCTCGCACCTGGGCGACGTGCGCTTCGTCGACGCGGCCCTGCCCGAAGGGGGCGAGTGGACCATCCAGGCGCGACGCGGCCGCTGCGAGCGAGGGGAGGCGACCGTGGCCACCGCGGCGGAGCTCGCCGCCGTAAAGCTGGCGGTGGAGCCCGTGCACGACGCCACCCTGGCCGTCGAGGTCACCACGCCCGACGGCACACCGGTGCCGGGAGCGAAGCTCACCGTCCGCACCGACGAGCGCGCCTGTGCCCCCGCCGATGCGCCGGTGCTCGACGGTGGCTCCGGCGCGGTGCCGCTAGGGGAGGGCACCTTCGAGGTCTTCCTCGAGGTCGACGGCTATGGCACCACCCGCCACGAGGTCACGGTGACCGGCGACGAGGTCGTGCCGCTGCCCGTGGTGATGGAGCCCACGAAGCTCACCATCGAGAAGGGCAAGATCACCACCACGGAGATCTACTTCGACTCCGGCGCCGCCACCCTCCGCGGGGAGTCCCTCCCTGCTCTGCAGGAGATCGCCACCTCGGTGGAGCTGCTGGGCGTGACCCGGATGCTGGTCGAGGGCCACACCGACGACCGCGGGGCCGCGGAGCGAAACCTCGAGCTGTCGACCCAGCGGGCGGAGTCGGTGCGCGCGAAGTTGGTGGAGCTCGGGGTCCCGGCGTCGGTCGTGTCGGCCCAGGGGTTCGGTCAGACCCGCCCGGTGGCCGACAACGGCACCGCGGCGGGCCGGGCGAAGAACCGTCGCGTGGACTTCGTGCTGTTGGAGGACGTCAGCGGCGACGCAGCGCCCGATGCTCCGGGGTCCGAGCCGCAGGACGCGCCGGAGTAACGGCACGGCCACCTCGCCCGCTGGGGACCCTCGCCCGCAGCCGGTAGGATTGGGGCGCGAGGAGACAGCATGGTGAGCGCGCTGGTGTGGTGGGTGGCTACGTCCTGGGGAGCCAATCCGAAGGAGGTCGACCCCTTCGAGCACCTCCAGGCGATGCTCGCGCCTGCCCCGAGCGCCCCCGCGGCGGTGGCGTCGGATGCCGCGGCAGCGGAGGCCTACCAGGCGGTCGTCGACCGGCTCGCGGCGTCCCGCACCGCTGGTCAGGAGGCGCGGGCAGCGTGCAGCTGGGCGGCGCTACAGGCCGCTCAGGCTGATGGTGCCGACCTCGGGGCCATCACCGCCACCGAGACCGACTGCCTGCGTCGCGCCACCCCCAGCAAGGGCAAGGGGGGCAAGGTCGACAAGGCCCACAAGGGCGCCAACTACATGGTCGACGACGCCCCCGGCACCGTGGTGCGCGTGTTCTACGGCACCGATCGGGTCCGCGATGGCGAGGGCTATGGTGGCGGGCCGCGGTGCGGTGCCGACGCCACCCCGGGCGACCCGGCCTGCCTCGACACCGGCGTGGTGGAGGTGAACATCCCCGACACCCACAAGTTCGGTGAGGTGGCCGGGGAGATGCCGCCCATGTGGACCTTCACCCCGAATCCCCATGTTCATCTGTACGTCGTGGGCACCGACCGCCTCGATCACGCCGCGTGGACCGCCGCCCTGAAGGCCGACCTGGCGTCATCCGGCCGCAGCGCCGCCTTCGTCTACATCCATGGCTACAACAACACCTTCGACTCGGCGGCCATGCGCGCGGCCCAGATGGCCTACGACCTCCAGTTCCCCGGCGTGCCGATGATGTACAGCTGGGGCTCGGCGGGGAACCTCCCCGGCTACTTCGCTGACGAGAAGGCGGTCGAGGTCACGGTGCCCCACCTCCGCTACTACCTGGAGAGCGCCGCCCAGGAAGCGGGCGTGACCGAGATGCACATCGTGGCCCACAGCATGGGCAACCGGGCCATCGCGGGTCTGCTGCGCACCATCGACGACCAGGGCCCCCTGAAGGGGGTCACGGTGAAGTCCCTCATCCTCGCCGCGCCCGACGTCGACGCCGAGGTCTTCAAGACCGAGGTGGCACCCCGCGTCGGCAAGCTCACCAGCTATGCCGAGCTCTACATCAACGAAGGCGACAAGGCGCTGCTGGCGTCCAAGCTGGTCCACGGCGACAAGCCCCGTGCTGGCGCGGTGCCCCTCGAGGCCGAGGGCATCCAGACCATCGACGCCACCTCGGTAGGCACCGACATGCTCGGCCACGCCTACTTCGGCAGCGTGCCGGCCATGCTCGACGACATCCTCGCCACCTGGGCCGGGAAGCAGCCCGACCAGCGGGCGTGGCTCGGTCAGCACGGCGCACACTGGGCCTTCGAGAAGCACTGAGGCCCATGTCCATGTCCCTGACCGACGACCCCGCCCTCCGGGCGCGCCTCGACACCATCGACCAAGGCCCCGGAGCCACCATCTCCACCCTGGAGTGGGTGGCCGACGACGCGCCCCCGCCCCCGCAGGAGAAGCTGCCCGTCGCCCCCATGGGGGGGCAGGACGACGACGAGCTCGAGATCGTCGACCTCCTCGGCAAGGGCGGCATGGGCGTGGTCCACGTCGCGCGGCAGTCCTCCCTGGCCCGGGAGGTGGCGCTGAAGATGCCTCACGAGGACGCCAAGCCGCACACACAGCAGGCGCTGGTCGACGAGGCCCGCACCACCGGCATGCTCGAGCATCCCAACATCCCGCCGGTGCACTCCCTGTGGGAGTCCCAGGGGCGGCCTGTCCTGGTCATGAAGCGGATCCGTGGCGTTCCCTGGGACGACCTCATCGCCGACCCGGAGCACGAGGCCTGGCGGTCGACCAAGCATCGTGACGACCCCCCGCTGGTGCGGCACGTGAAGCTGCTGGAGGACGTGTGCGATGCCCTGCACTACGCCCACAGCAAGGGCATCGTCCACCGGGATCTGAAGCCCGAGAACGTGATGGTCGGAGCCTTCGGCGAGGTGTACCTGCTCGACTGGGGCGTCGCCATCGCGATGGACGAGCTGGCCGCCCAGGCGGAGGGCTCCATCGTGGGCACGCCCTCCTACATGGCGCCGGAGATGACCGACGGCCGGGCCGACGTGCGGAGCGACGTGTTCCTCTGCGGTGCCCTGCTCCACGAGGTGCTCACGGGGGAGCCGCGGTTTGCCGGGAGCAGCCTCTACTTCGTGCTGGTCAACGCCGCGACGTGCGAGCCCTACCGCTACGCCAGTGACCTGCCGGGGGGGCTGGTGGCTATCTGCCAGAAGGCGACGGCCCGGGAGCCCGACGACCGCTACCAGACCATCGCGGAGCTGCAGGATGCGCTCGGGGACTGGCTGCGCCACCGCGGCGCCGAGGAGCTGGCCCGCGAGGCGCTGCGTCGTCTCGAGGCGGCGGAGCAGGGGGACGAGCGCTCGGGACAGCTTCTCATCGAGAGCCACTTCGGCTTCGTCACCGCCCTGCGGGAGTGGCCGGAGCACCCCATGGCCCAGGAGGGGCTGGAGCGATGCCAGCTGGCTCGGGTGCGCCACGCCCTGAGCCAGGGGCAGCTGGAGCTCGCGGAGTCCCTGCTGTCCGAGGTCGAATCCCCGTCGGCGCAGGTGATGTCGGAGGTCGCGGTGCTCCGTGCCGAGGCCGCCCGCCTGGAGGGGCTCCACGCCCGTGCCCAGGACCTCGATCTGTCCTTCAGCCAGCGGGAGCGCGTGGTGCTCGGCGTCGTGCTGGCGGCGGTCGGCGTGGGGCTGTGGGCCTTGAGCTTCCTCTTCCCCGCCTCGGAGGCCATCGGCTCCCAAGACATCGCGTACCCGGCCATCGCCCTCGCCGCGCTGTCGATGGTGTCGTTGGCCTACTGGAAGCGCCTGTCGACCAACCTGATCAGCCGGCAGTGGCTGATCACCATGGCCGCCACGCTCTTCGCGTGGCTCATGTCCCGCACCCTCGGCTACCACCATCACGTGCCGATGGTGGCGGTGCTCTCCTTCGACCTCGTCATCCTCAGCCTCGGGGTCGGCGTGTTCTCGGTGTGGACCGCTCGCTGGATCGCGCCGGGCCTCATCTTCAACGTCATCGCCGTCGGGGTGATGGCGCTCCACCCGGAGTGGCACACGCTGGCCTTCATGGCGGCGTTCGCGGGCTCCGTGGGCTGGCTGGGCCTGGGCTACGCCCTGGGCTGGGGCGCGGAGGGGCGCACCGACGCCTGAGCCTACGCGGGCGCCGGGGCCAGCGCCGGCCCGCCTGCCAGCAGGTTGTGGGCGGCGGCGAGGAAGGGCAGCAGGGCGCCTCCGAGGGCGATGCCCACCTCGTGGCCGATGCCGCTGCCCGTCAGGGGCTCCCCCCGAAGTCGGAGGCGGATGGCGTCGAAGCTGATGCCGTGGATGTTGCCCACCATGATGGCCTTCGTGAGCGCCAGGGCGTGGCCTGCGTCGATGGGGCCCACCTCTCGCTCCAGGTGGGCCAGGGCCGCACCGACGTCGTGGCCCCCCCGGTCGGCGTAGTGTTGGGCGAAGAGCACGCAGGCCGCCTGGCGGTCGTCGAGGTGGCCCAGGTCGCCGTCGATCAGGTCCTGCAGTTGTCCCTCGCTGGCACCCTCCTTCAGGGCCACCGACGTGTGGAACCAGGAGCAGAGCCGGCAGCCGTTCACCTGGGTGACTGCGAGCATCAGCTGGGAGGAGAAGTTCCCCCCGAAGCTGCGCCGGGCGCGGACGATGGCTCCCACGCTGGCCATCGCCATGCGGACGTGACCGTAGAACGTACCGACCGTGAAGACGCGCTGATGCATGGGAGGACCTCCGCTACCTCTGCAGGCGTACCCGTTCGCTGCTGCGGAGGCCCGCGGGTGCGTCGACGGGCTGCGGGCATGCCGCCGACTGCCACGCGATGTCGCGGCTTGTCCACGGGTCGAACGGGGGACGGAGGGTTGCGTCGGAGTTGCACGCCGGAACGACGGCGGCACCTGCGACGGGAGAGAACATGGGCACGATGGGACACGGGCTTCGGTGGATGGTGGTGATGGGGCTGGCGCTGGCGTCCGGCTGCGCCCACCACGTCAACGTGGGCTACACCGTGCCCGCCCAGGTCGACCTCCCTGCCGATGTCGAGACCGTGCTGGTGGTGAACCGCGCGGTGCCGAAGAACGCCGGCGAGACCGTGCTCGATGCCGCCGAGGGCTGGATCACGGGGGAGGGCTTCGAGACCGACCACGACACCACCGAGCTGGCCCTCGGAGCGGTGGTGGAGGTGCTGCAGGAGACCGAGCGCTTCGATGTGGTCCGCGCGACGGTGGCGCCTTCCGCCGCCGGCACGTCGCTGTTCGACCGCCCGCTGGACACTCAGACCGCGCTCCGCCTGTGTCGCCGGCACGACTGCGACGCCATCGTCAGCATCGACGCCCTGGACACGGACAGTGCGGGCAGCATGACCCGCACGGGGGACGTGCACGAGGGCCGCACCGACAGCAACATCCGGGCCACCTTCCGGGTGGTGGACGGGCGCACGGGCCAGGTGCTCGACCAGGCCTCCTTGGCCGCGGCGACGAGCTCCGAGAACGCCGGCGACCGGGACACGGCCGCTGCCGCCGCGTCGCAGGGGGCGGTCCACCAGGCCGACCTCTCCTACGGGGCCGGGCTCGACTACGGCCGCCGCATCGCGCCCCACCAGGTGGTGTCCATGCGGCCCTACTACACCACCGGCGATCCGCAGCTGCGCGAGGCTCGGCGGGCGGTGAAGGCTGGCCGCTGGGGCGCGGCCAAGCGCATCTGGCGCCAGCTGACGAAGGGGGACGACCCGAAGCTGGCGGCCAAGGCCCAGTACAACCTCGCCCTGGCAGCGGAAGTGGAGGGGCGCCTGGAGCGAGCCCACGACCTCGCCCGGGAGGCGGCCCATCGCTGGGGCAGTGGACGGAACCTCCGGTACGTCGCCCAGCTCGGCCAGCGCCTGGAAGACCAGCGGCGCCTGGAGGTCCAGATGGCGGGCGTGTGGGGGCCGCCCGAGGCCGCAGCGCCGCTGGCCACGCTGTCACGGTAGCGTCGCCGGCCGGCAGGCCTCGACTCGTTACAGGTCCTCCGGCCGGGCCCCATCCGGCGAGGAGGCAACGCATCGACTGTGACATTCCCCTGGAAGCATGGCTCCAGCGAGGCGGCGACCATCGACTCCAGGTCGATCCCGACACGGACCTGACGAAGTACCGGGTCGCTCCCACCCCACGCTCCACCGTTGCCCTCGGATCCTGCACGGCCTCGTCGCCGTCCGGTCGAGGCATGGGCGCCGCCCAGGCGCTGCTCGATCGGGCCTGCGCCGCGGAGGTGCCCGAGCAGGTCTTCGTCGACGCCCCGAGCGCTCACCGTCGTCGGCTGCGACAGCTGTTCGAGCTGGAGCCGGCCACACCCATCGCGCTGCTTCCCTCGGGCACCGACGCGGTCTACCTGGTGTCCTCCATCGCCCTCCGCTCCGCGTCCCACGTTCACCACGTGGTGGTCGGGGCCAGCGAGCTGGGCGGCGGCACCATGAAGGCGGCCCGCGGGCAGGCCATCTCCCACGTGGCCCCCTTCGGTGAGGCCGTGGTCGGTGCGCCGGTGGAGGGGCTGGCGGCTCGGTGCTCCGCCGAGCCCGTGTACCTCCGGACCGACGAAGGCCATCGGCTCGAGCCGGCCCAGGTCGACGAGATGGTGGCCGACCGGGTTCGGGCGGCGGCGGAGCGGCTCCAGGGCCCCATCGTGCTGCACCTGGTGGCGCACTCGAAGACCGGGCTGCGCGCGCCGTCGGCGTCGCTCTGTGTCCGCCTCAAGGAGGAGCTGGGCGACCGTCTGCTGGTGATGGTCGACGCTGCCCAGGGGCGGCTCGCCCCGCGGGACGTGCGTCACTCCCTCGACCTGGGCTTCCTCGTGTTGTTCACGGGGTCCAAGTTCTACAGCGGCCCGCCCTTCAGCTGTGCCCTGGTGGTGCCAGACAGCCTGGCCGTCGACCCAGGCCCCCTGGCCCCCGGGTTGTCCGACTGGTTCAGTCGGAGCGACCTTCCGACGCCATGGGCACAGGCCCGGGCCAGCCTGCGGGAGCCGTGCAACCCGGGGCTGTCGCTTCGCTGGGAGGCGGCACTGGCGGAGATCGAGGCCTACCACCAGCTGCAGCCACGCCATCGGGCCGGCGTGTACCACACCTTCTCCGGTGCGGTGTACGAGGCCTTCGGTCCGTCCGAGATCATCGAGGTCGATGTGCCGATGCCGCCGGTGCACCAGCTGGTCACCGCCCTGGGGGCCTACCCCTCGGTGTTCGGCTTCACCGTGCAGGGGCCCGAGGGGCTGCTGACGGCTCCGCAGCTGCGGCGCCTCCACGCCATGCTCGACACCGACCTCGGCGCCCAGGCCTCCGTGCTGGGCGGGGCCTACCACCTGGGCCAGCCCGTGGCCCTCGGCCCCCCCGACGACGACGGTCCGGCCATCCTGCGGGTGGCCCTGGGCGCACGTCTCGCCTCCGAGCACGCCGAGAGCCCCGACGCCGGCGCCGCCTTCTTCCGCCGCACCATGCACGCGGTGCGGGCCAAGCTCGAGGCCCTCGTGGCCGAGGGAGCCTACGCATGACCGCGCCGCGCTCGCCGGTCGCGGACGTGTCCCGGGTGCTGGCGGCGGCTCGGGCGGCCGGGGCCTGGAACGAAGGGAGCCGTGCGGTCGTCTTTCACGACCTCGACCGCCTCGAGGGGCGCCTCGGCGAGCTGAGGTCGGCCTTCCCCCCCGACGCTCTGCACGCCGTCGCCATCAAGGCGAACCCGGTGGTGGAGCTACTGCGGGTGGTGGTGGGTACCGGCGCGGGCCTCGAGGCGGCCAGCTGGGAGGAGGTCGCGCTGGCCGTGGCTGCCGGCTGTCCGCCCGAGCGCATCGTCTTCGACTCCCCCGCCAAGACCGACGACGAGCTCCGGCGTGCGCTGGAGCTGGGCGTCTGGCTCAACGCCGACCACGAGGAGGAGCTGCAGCGTCTCGCCGCCCTCGGAGCCCCGGGCCGGGCGCGCATCGGGCTGCGGGTGAATCCCCAGCTGGGCACGGGCGCCATCGCCTTCACCAGCACCGTGGGGCGGGCCAGCAAGTTCGGTGTGCCCTTGGCCGACGCCCCAGCCCTCGTGGCCCGGTACCCCTTCATCACGGGGCTCCATGTACACACGGGCTCCCAGGGATGCGGTCTCGAGCTCCTCGCCGCCGCCGCCGCCGCCGTGGCTCAGGTCGCCGAGGAGCTCGGTCTGGACTGGCTCGATGTCGGTGGTGGGGTCCCCGTGCGCTACACCAGCGCCGACCCGGAGCCCCCGAGCCTGGGCGACTGGGGCCGTGCGCTGGCAGGCATCCCCGGATGGGGCAGCCGGCGCCTGGTGACCGAGCTGGGGCGGTCGCTCCATGCGGGCACCGGCTGGGCCTTGTCGCGGATCGAGGCCGTCAAGGAGGTCGACGGGGTGCCCACCCTGGTGGTGCACCTCGGCGCCGACTTCCTCCTCCGCCGCGTCTACCGCCCGGACGACTGGGACCACGACTTCGTGGTGCTCGACCCCTCCGGCCGGCCGCGGGAAGGCGAGCAGACCTGCCAGGTCGCGGGGCCCCTGTGCTTCGCTGGCGACCTCATCGCTCGCGACCGGCGCCTGGCACCCGCCCGCCGGGGCGACCTGCTGTTGATCCGCGACGTGGGCGCCTACACGCTGTCCATGTGGTCCCGGCACTGCAACCGTGGCCTCCCTCCCACCTGGGGCTACCGCGCCGACGGGGTCGTGCCCCTCCACCCGGGGGAGCAGGCCAGCGATGTGGTGCGCTTCTGGTCAGGCGCTCGGTGACTTCTCGGCCTCGGCCCGCAGCCGGGCCAGCTCTTCCTTCACGACGGGCCCGAGGACCAGCAGGCCGAGGATGTTCGGCACGCAGAGCACGAACACCATCGCGTCGCTGAAGTCGAGCACGGCATCGAGCTTGATGGCGGCGCCGATCACGATGAACACGCAGAACACGAGCTTGTAGGCCGTCTGGCGGGAGCTGGAGGGCCCGACCAGGTACGTCCAGCCCTTCAGGCCGTAGTACGACCAGGACAGCATGGTGGACACGGCGAAGAGCACGGCCGCGAGGGCCAGCGGGTAGGGGAACCACCACACCGTGCGGCCGAAGGCGTCGGAGGTCATGGCGACCCCCTCCAGTCCCGAGGTCATGAAGCCGGGCCAGGTCTGGTCGGCGACGCCGATGACCAGGGCGGTGAGCGTACAGATGACCACGGTGTCGATGAAGGGCTCGAACAAGGCCACCAGGCCCTCGGTGGCCGGCAGCCTCGTCTTCACGGCGGAGTGCGCGATGGACGCGGAGCCGATGCCGGCCTCGTTGCTGAACACGGCGCGCTTCATCCCGACGATCATGGCGCCGAGGGCCCCACCCGCCACGGCCTCCCCGGTGAAGGCCTGCTCCACGATCGCGGCGATGGCGGCGGGGAGCGCCCCCAGGTTGAGGACGATGACCGAGACGGCGCCGACGAAGTAGAGCCCCGCCATCAGGGGCACCAGGCGCCCGGTGACCGCGGCGATGGAGCGGATGCCGCCGAGAATGACCGCCCCCACCAACACCGCCAGCACCAGCCCCACCAGCCAGCCCAGGCCATCGAGGGGGCTGGCGTCGCCCCCGGTGGCGGCCCGAAGCTGCACATAGGCCTGGTTGGCCTGGAACATGTTGCCGGCACCCAGGCAGCCGATGACGATGCCAAGCGCGTAGAAGCTGCCCAAGGCGCGCCCGGCGGTGGGGAAGCCCCGCTCCTCGAGGCCGCGCTGCAGGTAGAACATCGGACCGCCGGAGACCGAGCCATCCGGGTGCTCGATGCGGTAGCGCACCCCGAGGGTGCACTCGGCGAACTTGGTGGCCATGCCCAGCAGGCCGGCCACGATCATCCAGAAGGTGGCGCCCGCGCCGCCAGCGGCGATGGCGACGGCGACGCCGCCGATGTTCCCGATGCCCACCGTGCCGGAGACGGCGGTCGCCAGGGCCTGGAAGTGGGTGATCTCCCCGGGGGCGTCGTGGTCGTCGAAGGCGCCGCGGAGGGTGCGGATGGCGAGCGGGATGCCCCGAACGTTGATGAAGCCGTAGTAGAGCGTGAAGAACACGGCGCTGGCCACGAGCAGAGCGACCACGAGGGGCACGCCGACGCCGAACAGCGGGACCTCTACGAAGACCACGCTGGCGAAGGCCTGGGAGAGGGGGGCGAGGGCGTCGTTCAGCTGCTGGTCGAAGGAGTCGGGCACGGGGCCTCCGGTGGCCGCACACCGTACCGGACGGCCGGGTCCCAACCTGGCGATCCTGCCGCTGGCCCGGCCGGAGGCGGTAGGCTGCGGACGCAGGAGGAGCTGGTGCCCGTCATCCACATCCGCGCGAGCATTCCCGAGACCGACCCGGCCATTGAGCGCCTGGTGGGCGGACTTCCCGCCGAGGTGGAAGCAAAGGCCGGCCTCCGCCCGGGCGGCGTGTGGTGCACCTACAGCTGTCTGGGCGCGCAGTCCGTCGCCGGCCGGGTAGTGCCCACGCCCGTGGCCGGGGACGGGGGAGGTGAGCGGGGCGTCGCCTACGTGGAGGTCCTGCTTCGCCCCCGGGGCGCTGCCCAGATGGACGCCGTGCTGCGCGCGGCGGCGGAGGCCGTGGCGGACGCGCTGGGGCTGCCGACCGCGGACGTGTGGGCCCACGGCACGGAGCTGCGCAGCGGGGCGGTGTTCGCCGGCGGCGAGGTGCTGACCTGGCCTACGGAGGCAGCTCCAGGCCGAAGTGGCGGCACACCGAGGTGACGTAGTCGCGCTCGTTCGGGTGCAGCTCGCCGTCGGCGCCGACCACGGCGATGATGTCGTTGGCGACCAGCTTGCAGGCGTCTTCCGAGAGGGCCTTGGCCAACTGCCGGGCGTGCTTGTCGAGGGCCCACATGGCCGAGTCGGTGCCGCGTAGGGTCTCGAAGTAGGGCACCACCAGGGCCATCACTTCCTGCGGTGCGCCGAGCTCGGGGTAGGCGCCGAGGCGCTCCCGGATGATGGTGACCTCCTCGGGGGCGAGCTCGCCGTCGATGACGCTGGCTCCTACCAGGAGCAGGGCGATGGAGTGGTAGAGGGTCCAGCCGTCGGGGGGGCGGAGGGCGTCGCTCATGAGGGCCTCGGTCGTGGGGACCTGCTCACCATATCCGTGGGCTGGGGCGGCGGCTCGGGGCGCGCTATGTGCGCCCATGTTCTGGCTTTCCTGGCTGCTCGCCTGCTCCTCCTCGGCCCCGGAGCCCACGGTGTACCCGGACCTCCCGGTGCACCACCTGGCGTTCGGCGGCGACCTCTGCGCCGGGAAGGACCTCAACGTCTTCGTGGTCGACCCAGCCCGGTCCATGGCCATGTTCTCGGAGGCGCCGGCCCCCCTCGAGGAGGCCGACCTCACGCTGGTGAACCTGGAAGGCGTGGTGGCGAGCGGTGGCTGGATCGCCGACAAGGGCGAGTCGCGCCCCATCCTCTACCGGGCCCGTCCGGAGCTCGCAGGGCTCCTGGCCGACGCCGGGGTCGATGTGGTGGCCGTGGCCAACAACCACGCCGGCGACTACGGCCCCGCCGCCCTCCTCGAGACGGTCGACCTCATGGCCCGAGCCGGCATCGACACCGTCGGCGGAGGGGTCGACCTCGCGGCCGCGGCGCAGCCGGTGTACCGACAGGTCGACGACACCGTCGTGGCCTTCGTCGCGGCGGACCTCACCCAGACCTGGGGCTACGCCGCCACCGAGACCACGCCGGGCAGCTTCGTGCTCGACCCCGACAAGGCCGTGGCGGCGCTCACGCCGGTGGTCCGCGCGGCCCGAGAGCACGCCGACCTCGTCTTTCTCACGGTCCACTGGGGCGCGAACTTCGCCAAGGAGCCCTCGGAGCAGACCCGCCGTGTCGGCCAGGCCTTGATTCGCAAGGCCGGCTTCGACGCCATCCTCGGCCACTCGGCCCACGTGCTCCAGGGCATGGAGCTGGTCGACGGCAAGCCCATCCTGTACGACGCCGGGAACTTCCTCGCGGGGCACACCGGTCGCGACGAGCAGGCGCTCGCGGATTTGTCCCGGGCGTACGACGACGCCGCTGACGCCGCCGCACGCGGCGAGGTGCGGGCACTGCTGCTCC
>ENA-OWNT01001295-OWNT01001295.1-seawater-metagenome-genome-assembly--contig:-NODE-1295-length-32747-cov-4.306305_pt1 | contig 32747 bp, 34 predicted proteins | sample MGYA00238136_ERZ651165 | MGnify/ENA primary metagenome ERZ651165 (study PRJEB26861, sample SAMN08777766) | seawater metagenome | isolation source: coastal seawater | place: USA: Florida | collected...
GATCTACCCGGGTAGTTTGGTTTGTGCGGCGAGGAAAGCGAGAAGGTTTGTGTGAGGTTGTTTGTTTGCTGCGCAAGAGAGTGTACCAGGTACTTATTGCGCGGACTTTTCTTCTTGGAGCCATACCTGGTAACTAACCCCGCGACTTTCCTGATTGGACAGTGACAGTCAACAACACGAATCGGGGTACCAAGTACGGAATCTTGACGTGCACAAAACACAAAGCACGAACACGAACACGCAAACACGAACACAACCTTCAACCTTTGGTTTTTGGTTCGGTTCGGTTTGGCGTTGGTGTGTTTGGTTGTGGTCGTTGTGGTTGGTGCAGCCAGCGAGCTGTTGCTGTGGTAATTGCTGCTGTGGCTGTGACATGAGACGCTGTAACGAACGTCGACGAAGATTCCTTGTTGTGTGGTCAGACCTCACACCTCAGATATCACACAGAGTGCGACGGTGAACGCGGGGATGCACGGAAAAGAATGTCGTAGGACACCTCGCAGATTGCGATTCAGTGTGCGACTTTCTTTTTTGTCGCAAGCTTGGTACAGTCTCGATCAATGTTCGTGTAAGATGTATACTAAAACAAATTGATTTCCAAATTTTGAGTTCTGAGTGTTTATTTCCTGTCAGTGTTGTCACAATTGACGATGTGACATGTGACCTAGTTTGATGTTCAACATCCGGGCGTCTGCGCTTCAGTATGCTGGCGGTTCGTCGGCTTCACAGCATATCATTGTTGTTAACGTCAATGATATATGTTAGCAATGGGACTCACCATCAATCGTTGCGACAAACACCTCTCGCCCTCAATCCACAAATTCCCACAGAGGACTATATTTTTGAAAGCTTGTCGAAAGGGACTCACTTCTGGCCGTCGAAAAACCATACCGTGTGGAAAAGTGAGGTAAGCAACACCAGCGAAGATAGCAGTGGTGCCAAACAGCAGGATGATAACAGTGCAAGAACCGCTGCAGAACTGCGATGCAGTCAATTCAACGTTCGACTTTTTGCGGCGTTGAAAATATTACAGTTATCAAACGAGTTCGTGGTGCAACGTCTACACCAATTTGGGCTCGAGGGCATCACACAGGTTGAATTGGAGTTGGTCTCCGCGGAACGATTTTCCTCAAGTTTCATCGAAGCGGCAAGAAACACAACTGGCGTAGCTGGTGCTGGAAAAGGCTTCAAATGCCAACCCAAGTATCGCTTCAATGTACGGATCGATGGATACTCCCTTTTGACTTGGTCTGACGACGACCAGCTCCACTTTGTCAACGTACGTCCCGATTCAGAAATGTCCGCATTTACTGTATCCACTTTGTAACTCTGTGACAATGGGCAATGGCAGGCATTCAAAACGTTGGTAGATGGGTCAGTTTGTGAATTCGAAGTTGTGAAGGTTGCAAGATTCAAGGCAATTACAATGAAAGCAGGGACATCCACAATTGAGTCTGGGTTTGTCTGAGTTGTTCGATTGTGGACGTAGAGTGCGTTGGACTGATATGATGTATGTGCTGTAACAGACTGTCTTTATTCGTGGACTTCGAGGCCAACTGTGGCTGAAAACATCAACGAATACGTCCGATACAAGCTAAACTATAGTTGTTCGAAGATTCAACACATAAAAGCCTAACGTATATATTTATCTTCAAAACAAACGATCCTTGTCGCCATGTAACTCAAGTGCTCAAGGGCATGTCTCAGAGTTTAGTACGGGAATTTCTCATGCACAACAACATCTCCATCAATTTGGAGAGAGAACGACAAAACCTATCAGGTGTTTGGGTAGACACAAGAGGACATGAGAGTTTGTGGGAACTACGAGCAAACAACAAGCAAGCTACTGCTGCACCTGTTTGGGATCATCTTTCGACGATCCAGTCTCAACGGTGATCGTGTAATTGCCGGGAGCACTCACAAGGTCGCCGGCAGTGTTGGCCATCAAAAAGTCGCTGGCGTCTAGCTGGAACACTGTAGAGGCATCTTGACCAGCAACAATGTCGGAGAGACGGCTGTACGCGATCAAAGCACGTCGGGGTCCCTTGATGTCACTGTTTTGTGCATGGACGGTCGTAATGTTGTGTAAGTACTCCAAGTATTCGGCGGGTGGCTGCATGTACACTTGCACCACCACATCGCCATCCACACTTCCCGCATTCGAAGCCGAGACAGTAATATTGGTTGAATCGCTGCCGTCGGTGTGAATGGCGGTTCCGGGTTCCTGACTCAATGCCAGTTCAAAACGCGAGAGTGACAACCCAAACCCAAACGGGAAGAGGACTGGGGTTTCTTCGGGGTTGAGGTAGCGATACGTGCTTTGCGTGTCCGCGACGTCATGGTCCAGCATGTTGTGCCGGTATGATCCATCCTCCAGCCTACTGGTGGCCCAAGATTCGTCGTACACAGTGTACGGTAGCCGACCTGAACAGGGAACAACCGAATGAACCGCCAGCACATGTGAACACTGGTAATTGGGCTGCAAGTTGCAACAAACCCCATGTATTGGTGAAGCCAAAAATCGCATTTGCGAGAGTGTCTGCACAAGAAATAAGGATTTCGTCAGTGGCGAACATTCAACCACCGGCTGCATCCGGCTTACCGGCTCCTTCTTTGCCAGGATAAAACGCTTCGATGATGGCAACATTATCAGCCTATAGTCATCATGTTTGCATACATAAGTCTATTTTTGAGTCGCCAACACATAATGTGAGTGTTGTTACCTGGAGCATGAAACTTGGCGGTGCGACCATTCCTCCATTGAGGAAAAACACGACCGTAGGCTTTTTCAGCCCAATTACAGCTTGCGCGAGAGCCAGCTGAGCGGGTGGCAGTCCCAGTGTTGGTCGATCATGACTTTCGGCCTCGACGAATTGCGCGTACTCTGTGGTGTCACCGCAGTTTCTCAAAGGATATGTGGGATCACCTAAGTACCCACCACATTCCGCAATGCCCAACCCAAGAATGACAACATCTGCACCCTCGGCAGTGGCCACTGCTGCAGCAACATTGGAGACATTGGTTGGTTGCGCGATGGTACAGCCTTCACTTACAAAAGTGGAAACGTTCCCGCTCTGCGAGTTGTACTTCTTGATGGCATCGTAGGGCGTTTCGACACAATCGAAGTCTACTTCTTCTGTGGTAGAATTTTTGGTTGGGCACACTCGCCCAGTGTTAGCCTGGATGAGAGAGTGAGTCGCCAAAGCATGTGGTCCAACAACTGCGATGGAGTGCTGCTGCGGGGTCAAAGGTAAAACGCCATTGTTCTGCAAGAGAACCAGGGATTGTTGAGCAGCCATTTTGTTGATCACCCTGTCAGCAGCATGTCGTATTCAGATCAGGAACAATAGAGTGGTAACTACAACATGTTAACGCCACGACTAACGTTGCAACAGGGCTTGCAATATCGCCGAGAGAAATTTGCCAATATGGTTGATCTTCAATTGGATCAAAAAGTCCAAGCTCGAAGCGGACACGGAACGTGTTAAAGAGAGCACGGTCTAAGTCTTCTTGCTGCATGAAACCTGACCCCACAACATAGCACAGATACATGTGATCACTAGCACCAGCAAACGAGTCAAATGAAGTACTTGATGAACCTTCATCGAGTGCAGACTCAATATTCTGGTAGTATGTATCACCCGAGTCGATGTCACAGCCACCCGAATGAAGCGCCATACCGGTCGCCTGAGAAAGGTTGGCAGTGTAATGATGCGTATTGTAGGCATCATCCACAGAATCAGAATCTGAGGTCACATAACCATCGAAGCCCCACGTTTCGCGAGCGTTGCGCATGTCTTCACTCAAACACATAGGGACTCCATTCACTGAGTTGTAAGCACACATGACTCCCTTAGCTCCAGCTTTGATTGATTCCTTGAAGGGCCGGAAATAGTAGTCGGCGAGCGTGTGGTTGGACAAATTGACATCGATTGTGTGCCGATTAATGGGGCCGACCGGACTCCATGTACCATTGGGAAGCCAAGACCCTTCCACAGAGTTGGCGACGAAGTGCTTCAGAGTGATTGCAATCTTCACGAAGCGACTGTCCTCACCTTCCTGGAGGCCTTTGGTCCAGGCAACGCCGATGTCGCTCATCAGCTTCGGGTCCTCCGCGCCACCTTCACCGTGCCGTCCCCACCTGTGCAACCAATGCGTGAAAGGTATGAAAATATGAATTGCAGTTGCAACTGCGAAGGCAAGCATATCGAACCTTGGATCTCGGTTCAAATTCAACACAGGTGCCCAGCAATCTAAACCAACGCCGTTGGCACCGTCGTCTATCCAGTTTTTGGCGTTGAAAGCAGCACGAACTTCGGTACTGATGACGCCTGCGACCTTTTGGACGAGTTCAGTGTTGAATGTGGCCGCCATGGACGGCCCAGATGGAAAGCTCGTGACACAGCGCCCATCTACCGTACAGTTGTGCATTTGAGCTGAATGAATGCAGTTGGTGCCCCAATAGTATTCTGGCACGCCCAGATAATCCAAAGCTTGTTGGTGGCCAGGCTGACCTAGATCTCGGCGCTGTGAGGAGCCATCGTGCTTGCAATCCCGACAGCCTCGAGCAGTGAGAAGGTTTGGCTTATCTTCGTCATGGATTCTGCCCAAAAGGTCCTTCACACGTTCATCGATGGAGAGGCTGGTGTTGCAGAATGGGTAATCGGTATGCCCGGGTAAGACGCATGCCGACATTCCACGTCCGTCACCGACAGTGCATCCAACAAGATCATTGATCACCAACGCTCCGGCAATTGCAGACACGGTAGGCAGTAGTATTCGCATGGTTGTATGCGATGTCAACCAATGTTCGCGTTCGTGGCCAGAAGACAAATATGTGCAGCAAAGAAAAAAGAAACAACAACACTATTCAACTTCGTCGTTTTTATGTTTGTTTCTTTATTTTTGGTTCCAACTTCAGCGCGCACCTCTCGTGGACGTACACGGCAGGTACGCTCGCGTAGCCATGTCGCGTCTCAGTCAACATGAAACAAGCCACCAAATCAATAAATCAATAAATACTTTCTGGAGGTGCGCTGGCGCGCTGACTTCGTCATGCATGTGACTTGCAACTTGTGACCATGATGATAAACGAAACGAAGAACGAAGAACGAAGAACGAGGAACGACGGAGCAAACCGAACAGAACAACGACATGAAATGGATGCACGAAGTCGATGCGTCGATTCGTCACTGCCGGCATGCACCAAACCGCCGCTGTAGTCTGACATTTTTACTGCACAGTATATTTTTGATATTTTACTATTTCTGATTTTATTACTGTACGCGAATATATCTCCGTAAATTCCAGTCTAAACCAAGTTCAAAGACACTGTAGATACCGCCAAAATCAGCTGCAGGTATTTCGAAATGTTGGAAATTGGAAATTTGGAATTTGTCGTTTCGGAATTTGGAATTTGGAAATTCGAATTTGGGACATCGTGCGACGCACACTGTTGGGAGGGACCCTGGGGACCTGGGGGACTTTGTTCGGGACTTTGCTTGAACCTTGGTGGTGGTGACTGGTGACTGCTGGCTGACAGGTGGTCGTGGTGACTTTGGTGGTTGGTGACCTGACCTGTGACCTGTGGACTGTGGCGCAACACGCTCCGATTCAAGCGACGACGAACAACAAACACGAACGGACAAACGGACGAACGGACAAACGGACGACACACCAACACAACCATCGTACGTCATGGCATACATACATACATACATCAAGGGGTCCAGAGCTATTACCCCTTGCATACATACATCACCAACGAATAATTGTATAATTGTTGGGGGTTGTTCATCAAGGGGCAAGGGGTAATTGGCGAAGTCGGATAGCAAGTACTAATTGGTTGTTGTGTTGTTCATCATCGTGTTATGGCATATTGTCAACCAATCATCACCACCGACCAAACCACCGACCAACACACAAGCAAACAAATATACAACGAAGAGAGTGGGTCAGGCTGTGTAAGTGGTGCACGACCTGGCATGGTCCGCAGCGCTGGGTGTGACGCGATGTCTACATCTCCGATTCTTCCTCGTTTGTGCGGCAATAGCAGCCAAGAAGGGTGGTGATAACCAACAGCTTTCCCTGGCACGTCGAGGCGTGGCTTGAGGGCAGGGAAATTGCTGAAATAACAGCAACGTGGGGACCGAGCATACACATGCATGTTACTGCATGGTTTGCGGCAGATTGATGGGCACACGGCACAGGCACCGTGATGTATGTTGTTCGTCCAATATTGAGAAGACCAACTTCTTCAGCAGAGAGATCCAGAAAAATTCATCATTTCGCTGCCGCCGGCTCCGGTCTCAGAGCTGGAGTGGAAGCTGGCTGCGCCTTTCACGCAGGCTTGACCACGCGATAAAGCTTTTCTAGATGACAGGCTCAAGTATGGAAGCGACAATGGAAGTGATTCCGGCACCATTGAGGGTTGGAATGTGTGGCAGCAAGAAGGTGGCAACAGGTGCCATATACTGGGGGTTTGCGTCTCTCGGCCTTCTAATCGCGTCACTTGGCCCGGCGCTGCTCGGACTACAGCGTCAGACGGGTGCTTCTGCTGAAGAACTCTCATTTGTCTTCACTCTTCGAAGCTTAGGGTACCTACTGGGCAGTGCCGGAAGCGGTTTTCTGTTGGACAAGTTCCCAAAGAGCGGAACACGTGGTCTTGCTTTGTGCTTGTTCTTGACTGCGACTTGCACTGGCCTGATTCCCTTCGTGGGAAGTGTTGTGGCTCTTGGAGCGCTATGTTCCACTCAGGGTGCAGCGATGGGTGTGCTGGACACTGTGGGCAATGTTTTGATAATTTTCTTGCATGGCGAAAATGCGGGTCCGTGGATGCAAGGGCTGCACTTCGTTTTTGCTGTTGGTGCTTTGAGCTCCCCGCTCTTCGTCCGCGCCTCCATGGCATTGTCGGAGACGTCAATCGATGCTTCAGCGGCGTTTTACCTCTTTGCAGCCATCACCTCCGTTGGTGGAGTGTGGTTCAGCTTTGTGCCAACACCTCCTCCACGTAAAACTGAAGAACACAACAACGCCGGCAACGACAGCTCCTCTGGCTCACTTGATCGGAGCAAGACGTGTTGTGGAGTTTGCTCCATACGTCGAGGTATTATTTTAACAACAGGCGCTCTGCTCGGTCTGTACGTTGGCGCTGAGACTGGCTTCGGGGGCTTCGTACTGCTCTTCTCCCAAAATCAATTTGGATCCACAGAAGCAGCCGGACAGTACATGAACGCTGTATTTTGGGGTTGCATCGCCATTGGCCGTGGAGCGGCCATCCCCATATCGCTGTGGGTGTCAGTGACGAAGCAACTATGGACAGATGTATTTGTATCTCTCGCAGGTTGGGCAATGTTAGTACTGAGTATTGTTGCTGAAAGCGAAGGGCTTCTCTGGGTGGGTTGTGCCGTCTATGGGCTTGGTATGGCCTCCGTGTTTCCCTGCGCCGTGATGCAAGCCGAGGCTTACGTTGACCTAAGTGGAAGAGCGGTATAGTATTGATGGATGTTTGAATGACGTCGTCCAATGTTGTGATCATTGCAGTTTGGACGTAGGCTTCTATTTTAATGATTGGTAGCGCCGCAGGTGAAATGATGGTGCCACTCGTCGTTGGGTTTTGGACAGCGAGGTATTATCTATGTTTTGCTCATTTCGTCAGTTCTAGCACGACGTTGGACCTGTTATCTTTTGTTGAATTTGCCTGTGTAGTTGGGCTCCGGGCTTTGTGGTCACGGTTGGTTTCGCCACCGCTGGATTTAGTGCGTTGACCTGGAGCTTATTTGTGCAAGGAAGGCGGAGCAAAAAGACTCTGTCAACAGTCGGTGCGACAGACAATGCGAACCAAGACGAAGAGATACAACTAGTACGCAAAGCGACCACCGAAGCGAGTGTGCTCAGCTCGGATGGCTCTGACAGTGAGGAAGAAGAATCTCAAGACCAGGGCAGTTTTGCAGTGGTTTCTGAAGCGGATTCCCCGCACCGAGCGTTTTAAGTGCTCGGATGTCTCATTGTGGACATTTCACAGTATGTATGGTGTGAACTCCGACTGCATTGCGACTATTATTGTCGGTCGTGAACTTTTGCATGTTCCGCGAATGTTTGCAGTCGTCAAAGTGCCACATCCAAAATCCGCGTTCTCAAACTTTCCGAAGTTCCTCAAAATGCACTATGACAACAGTGAGTTGAGGAAAATAGTAAAGTTTTCGGGAAGCAAACAACATTTCTTGTTACACATAAGCGTTTACTATATTAGCGGGTGAAACGTCACTTTGCCGAGGCAAATTAGTTCGATTAAGACGGTGCTGCCTGGACGTAACGGCATTCAACACACTTCGAGCAGGATGTTAGTCAATAAAAAAGGGGCTTTCTCCACTAAATCTTCAGTTCTTCCAGCTGAACTTTCCTGCGGTAGAGCAAGAAAGTAACACCGAGCATGACGACGTCGACGACACAAAGTGCGCTAACTCCGATGATCCACGGAAGAGAGCTAAGCGCATAGTTCGAAGTCCCGCATTCAACAGCAGACGAAGAGTAAATTTGAAAATCAAGGTCCACCTTCTCCGATGAAGTGCACTCCACGAGTATAAACTGGAGGTTCGGAATATCACCGACGTCAACCGTCACAGTGCATGACCCTTCACAGTTTCCGCCACTATTGACGTCAATGTACGTTGCGTCTACATCGTTAATAGTGAAGTTGAAAGATGCTTGTGATTCGTAATCACACTCGCCGGAATTTCCGTTTGCGAAAAAGTCGTTGAGGTTTTCGGAGTTGAAGATGAAGATTCTTTGATTATCTTTCCCTTTCAACCTTTCCGAGTGCACGTTAATATCAACTGTTACGCCTAGTGACAAAGCAAAAGCGGCGTGCGTGAGCGACGAGCGCAACCTCCTGCACAGTTACGATAGTCGAGACTCTAGTACCCACCTGCGTCGAAACAAAGTTGTCCAATGTATTCGATATTTCCATGCCGAGAGTTTGGATCCACCACGGCTATGGCTTCCGTGCCCGCAAAGAGAGCTGCGCAAAGGAGGAGAATCATCCTAGAAATCATGACTATTCTTGTTGGCTGAATACGCTCACCAAGGCGTGGACAATATCACCAGTCGTTTCAGCGCAAAAGCGCTCCAATGCGATGACTTGTGCGGTCACTGGGTCGATCACCCATTTGTTGCAGAGGAAAAATCAATTTGTTTCCAGGGACTGCAACTTTAGGTTGCCATTCCCCAGTTACTCACCAAGTGCCTAGGAAATGACAACACACGCTGCTGCCGCTTTGCAGCAGCACACAGGCAACAAATGCCTATGCACTGTTGGGCATTTCACGTACAGATGACGCCAGCTTGACACTCTGTCTCCCGCCGTTCGCAGCTCAACGGTGGCACGGTGGCCATGCGCTTGATGCTCACAATATGAAGTTCGACCTCTCGCAATGTTACAGCTGTAACGACGCAGCAACCTCGCAACTCCAGAAAACTTGTTTGTCCGTCGAGGCATTGTCGTTGTCTCTGCGGAGACAGGAGCTGCCGCGACAGGGATTGGGGTTGCATGGTGGGGTGCGGATGGCAACAAACGACTGATGAGGACGGGTCGAGTTGACGCAAGAGTCAGCGTTGGCATGCTGACTGGTCACTGGGCGCACGGGGAGTGTTCGCGAGAATGGCTGGGGTGCGGGGTGCGGACCGACAATTCATATGTGTGGGAGTGAGTGGAGAGTGGAGAGTGAAGGTGTGAAAAGATGAGGGACAATGACTGTAAACTGTGAGCAGTGAGAGACTGCGTTGGTCGTCGTGTGTCGTGTCGTCGTTGCTTGTGCAGATTGCCTGCTGCGTTGGCTGGCTTGTCAAGGATTGAGTCTCAACTCGAAGTTTGACAACACGACAACACGAAAATTCGAAAACACGTTGAATACGAAAGTACGACGGTCTGTGTCAATTTCCGACAGGACTAAGAGGATGAAGGCGATGGTACTCACGAGAAAGGATAAAAGGACGCTTAATTAGAGGCTCTCCGTTTAGGAGCTTTTTCTCTTTTTCGCGTTTTGAGAGTGCTTTGCGTTTCACGGGTTGTGAGAGGGAGTGATGAAGGTTGTGAGAGTTGTGAGAGTTGTGAGTTGCAGGTAGGTTGTGGTGTTGCAAAGAATGTGAGTGAGTGAGAGGAAAGTGAGTCATGAGAGTCGTGAATCGGTGAGGCGGTGAGGCCGTCAGGCGTCCGCCCAGTCAACTCGCTGCGGGACTGCGGCACCACTGCGATCATACATACATACATGCAGCCGAGCCACCACGAGATCGCACACCGACTCACCCACCACCCATTGACTGCCTCAACGATGGTGCGCCCACACACGCTTCATCCAGCCGCAGACAATCAAGCCCAGCCCAACGCAACGACAACAAACAAAGAGACAAAGAGAAACAAACAGGGATTTGGGATTTGGGATTTGTCGTCATGTTGTCGCATTTTGAGTCAATCATAAACGAGTGCGCTCTCAAAGTCGTGCGTCTCCAGGCAATACTAGTTTACTTACTATTGGAAGGTGCAACAGCAAAACGAAGAGATCCCGCAAATGCCATGTGCCATACACACATACCCGGGTACATGCGTGTGGATCGATACCCCGTAGCATTTGATCAACAAGCCATTGCAATTGCCACCGTGTAGATCTACAACGAAACGCACAACTACACAACTACATGTACCACACTGTGGAAGACGGAACATGTATGTCGGAAGAGGACAATGGGGGTGACAGTGATCAGCAAGTATGTTGTGTGTGTGTGGGTAGGCGTCGTTGAATGAATTTGAGAGGACCGTTTGCTGACGCGACCAACCGAGCGCACGACTATGATAGGTAATTCACTGTGTCGATCGACGACAGGACGACGGGATCGGATCGCCCATGGCGTCGTCCCTGTCATACCTGTTTGTGTTGGTGCACAATGTGTGATCATCAGAAGACCGATCATTATTCTGCTTTCTGTGTTTGATTGTTGTTATTTCCGCATTCTTTTATTCTGGTTTCGTGCGTGCGGTCAGAAACAAAACGATCTTGGGTGAAGATCATTCTTTTCGTAGGTGTGTCATCGTTTATTCCCTCCCTCCCTGTTGGCGTAACCGAACTGGCATTACGTTATCTCTTACACTCCGCGCGTGCTATCTCAACAATGTGGCATCAGTTTTGGCCACCGTCACCAAGGGCGATCCGCGCAGTGCTTGCTTTGTGGCGGTGGTGGCTAACTATTTTGGCTTTTCTGGCGGTGTTGTCGATGTCTCCACCACTTCTTGCAAAGCATCAAACAGCTGCCTCAAGCTGATCGACGCGCTGTCCTTCCCAACTTCGACGTCGATTTGGCAGCTGTTGTGGGCGTAGCGACCGAGACCGCTGATGATACAGCCGACGATGTCGACGTAGCGACCGAGACCGCCGATGATGCAACCGACTATGTCGACGATGGCTACTGCATTCTGGTGCCTGACGCTCCGTTGGACAACGTGCTGATTGTGAATGCTGCTGATGCCAGGCACCCTGCTTTTCAAGTGACCAGGACGCCACTGCATCGACGCAAAAAGATCGGGATGCGACAACTCGAGCATTATCTTGATGCAACTGGCGCAACAGCAGCCCGTCCTCTGAAAAGATGATGAAGCAGAAGAAGGCGCTATTTTATTTTTAAAACAACATCGCTATAAGGCCAAAACGCGTAGTCAGCATGACGGATGCATTGATTCCCCGATTGATTCGAAGGTCGTCGGTCGGTGGATAACGTTGCAGAAACCGAGACACCGTGTGGGTCTCGTCGCGGAAGTAAAGTTTAAGTTTAGTGTGAGACATGCTGGCTCGAGGCGCGTCTGCGTGGACGCTCATTATCAACGCCTTCTTGGAGTGGGTGTCATCAATTGTGGCGGACACAATTGAGTTTGTCTGCAACAAGTATCGATCGTAGATCTATTGTCAGTGTTGTGGAAATGCATTGCCGAAGACTAGTATCACTTCTCAGATGCCTTGATTCTTTTTTTCTTGCTACTGTCGGTTTTCTTGCTACTGTCGCTTTTCTTGCTAGTGTCGCTTTTCTTGCCGCCTCGTCTCTTCGTGTTTGTGTCGCTCCCGTCATCGCTGTCACTGCTGCTACCGCTACCGCTACCGCTATCGCTGCCGGATGAACTTCCAGAGGAGCTTCCGGAGCTGCTGTCGCTAGAGCTCCCACTATCGCTGTCGCTGTCACTGTCACTGTCACTGCCGCTACTGCTACCACTGCCGCTACTACTGCTGTTGTCGCTGTCGCTGTCGCTGTCGCTGTCGCTGCTGCTGTCGCTGCTGCTGTCGCTGCTGCTGCTGCTGCTGTCGTGTTTGCGTTTTCGGTCCTTACGATACAAAAAATTGTATGTCGCTTCTTCTGGCGGAGCGACACCTTTGGATGGTTTGCGGCGACGTAGCACCGCCCCTGATCTTGGGCTTTTGAATGTTGCAGTTTTAACCTAACAGTAGGCACGTGAAAAAGTCAGTCAATCAAATATAGCCACGTGTTTGGCGTGAAAACTCGCTGTGACCGGGGATGCTCAATGCTGCAAACATACCGGTTTTACAACCCTCGCATTCGAGGAAGCGAGACCGTAAAACTTTCCCGACCATCCGCGACCACCGCGTGGCTGATACGCCACAGCCGTCCGTGTCCTCGACCCCGGTCGGTTGCCTGGAGCACCCGCACGACGCATTGTCACCGGTCTGCGAGTAGTGTGCTGAACCCGACACAAATCAAAACAGAAACAGTGGTTGAATGAATATCTTATGCAACGACTTTCAAGAGCTTCAAAAAGTCAACTACGTCATATCCATGGCAACGTTATTATCCCAACAATAATGGCTGGTGTTGCTGTTTCGGCTCCTTCAGCTGGTGCCACTACTGCTTGTAAAGGACTATGCCAACGCCTTAAAGGACTACGTCAACGCCAATAACACTCACTGCTTTTGCTGATTCATCACGGTCTCAACAACAACGAACAACAATTGGCAGCAGCAGCAGCAGCGCTGCTTCTCCTAACTACTGCATCTGCAGCTACAGCAACGACGACGACGACGACAACTACAACTGCTGCTGCTACTACTACTACTACTACTACAACGACGACGACGACGACGTGAGTTCACGACAATGGCAATGACATCGACGGACAACAAGCAATAAGAAACAAGCAACCAACCACAAGAGACGAGCAAACACACAACAACGAACAACACACGACACACGCCAACACAACTCACGACGACACATCACACGCAACAATGTGCGGCACGCAGCACGGCACGGCCACACACAGCCACACAGCCCACTCACTCACCCGCCCCCTCACTCACTCACTCACTCACTCCAGCTCCCAGGTCAGTCAGTCAGTCGACTCGCAGTCAAGTCAAGTCAGGTCGCGTCAGGGCAAGTATACCGACATCAAGCATGTGGGACCATAAACACCCACAACGACACATCTCATCCTCGAAGTGTCATTGGGACTTTGAACATCCCATCCACAAGAGAGCCGCAAACGCGCGGCACTCGCAAATCAACGAGCACCTCAGATAGCATTGTGAATGCACGATGTATGTTGTGATACAGCTTCCCTATGATATTCATCATTGCTTGTGAGGGGAAACGATGCGACAGGTAGGTGCGTGGTGAGGTAGGTGTGATGTGTTCATGGCATGGAGCGCTAGAGAGAACACGACGAGGTCAATCACTGCGAGCTCGCATGAACGAAACTCGATGCTGACACAGAGATCTTCCTTCAAAGTTTGATTTTGCTGACGGTGATGCAACGCAAGATGAAGGTGACTATAGTTTGTACGTATCTGGTTATAAGCACAAGAATGGTGTGGGTTCTGAGTGCGGTTCTCTCTATTGATTCTGCACTCCCCCTGTGAGCTTCAAAGGGTTGAGGGACTAAGTTCTCGGGTCCCGGTCGTTTCTGAACGGAAACAGGACATGATCGTTGCTCATCCCATACTCGGTTTCAAGCTACGAAGTAAAAAATTTGAGCAATAAGAAGCGGGTTTCCATGGCACAAGCATGAATGGTTTGTTGACCAGACTTAGCAGCTCAATCATACCTGCATTCTCAGTTTCTGCAACGTGGCATTGGGCATTCGCCACGCGACTGCATTTCCACTCTCCACTATTGCCTGCTCATACCCAACATAGAAACCGTGGATACAATTGTGTGCGCACAGTGTGACACGAGTATTTCGCCGAACCTCCTTGGTGGTGTGGTCGTATGCAGCGGCAAACGCCGTGAAGTGCAAGCGTAGCGCCACAGGTTGAACCTCGCGTTGAGCCGCTGTGTCAGGCAAGTATGACTTCCAGTCATCGAAAGTGAGTTCTAACTCCTTCACCTGATCGCAACACATCAGAAAGTCCACAGGTAAAGATAAATAATGTAATGAACAATGACACGACCGTGTACGTACGCTTCTCGTTGCAATGTCTAAAACAATAACAGTTTCGTCGATTGGATTTTTTGCCAACGCGGCTACCTTTCTGGCAATTGGAATATGCTGCGGTCCTGAGCCTTCTTTGATAATATCTATTCCAAGATCTACAGCCAGGAGTATATTGATCAATTTCCAACCAGAAATCGCACAGCGGGAAGAGTGCACTGCCCAACCAGTTAGTAGCCTTTGACGTTTTTGTCGCCCAGAAACGCGTTCTACGTTTTCCTCAACCTGAAAGCACGACCGTTGCGATCCAAGAGATAATGTACCACGGAGCACCAAATACACAAGCCAGGAGTCGGCAAACCTGTGACATTTTGCCCTTCAGAGCCCAGCCGACGCCAAAAGACCATTCGATCGAGAAAATATGTTCAAGAAGTTTGACTCCGCGAAGGTATGTCCCATTTTTCTGCGCACATAGACACCATGAAGATACCGAGACAAGCAACGATGGAAAGCATGTGACCACGGGGCGGACCTCTCTCCACGCTTCGACTTGTGCTTTGGTGTCCGGGTCTGGAACTAAGTCACTCACATCTAATGGTGCTCTGGTCATGGGATCAGAGTGAAACTTGACGACCCACTGAGTAATTGCCGGGCGATCGTAAATGTGCCCCAGCGGCGTCTTCACAGGTTGCCTCATTATTTGGGTGGTGATAGGGCAACACAAAGCGTCGGGCGGATCTACTTCTCGGCTTTGAACTTCCGAGTCTACGTATTTTCTCAGCTCCTCCATGCAAAAGTGGGCGACCTCCGTCTGGACAGTAGAGTAACGTTGTCAACCAACACCACCTCCGACACCACATGCATCCGTATTAAGGTAAACAAACCTGCAACCGTTTGGCTTGGGCACAGCCAACTTTCGTCAACACTTGGATCTGCACCAACAACAATAAGAAGGTCAGACCTTACATTTTTCATGACACCAATCTTCGTTGAATACCCACTTTCTCATCATCAGAGTCAGTTTTCGCCAAGGCATGACCCAACACTAACTTAAACATGTCGGCACTGTTGCAAGCGCCTATTGCTCGAATGGCCACGGACGCAACTCGAGACTCTGGGAAGCATTTCAGCAGTGCGCTCACGTCCTTTGAGTTGCCATCAGCAACAGCTCTGCAAACCGCTTTCTCTAGCATTTCATCTAGCTTGTGGCGTGCCAAGTGCCCTTTTTCAGCCAACTTAACTGCTTTTGAAAACTCGCCGGCATCGAGGGCGGCCTGAACTAAAGGAAGTGTGTTTTCGGTATCTAGCGAACCTAATAATCGGAGACGGACGGTGCTGTCCGGAATTGCTTTTGCTAGCGCACGTGCTACATCTTTGTTGTTCGATTCCGCGGCGGCCTCCACATGCCTTTCGAACTCGGTTGCAATTTTGGTGTCGTCAGCAACCAATGCCAAAAATTCTTTCCCAAGTTCTTCTTTCCCGTCGGTGATGAAGTCGCGCGCAAGATCGATGGACACGATGTCGTTCATATACGGCATGAGCACCGAATTCTTCGTGATGTATGCTCGAACGATGTCAAAGTTACTGACGTCAGCCTCCAGCACGTTGCGGCACCACCTGCACAGGACTTGCTGTGAGTCTGAGTATGTGGCAACCGAATTCATTTCCTGCTCCAACTCCTGCAAGGACAGAGATGCTGGCGACACGTTTGCCGGACCCTTCTCGTTGATTTTCCCTTCCGGTTTGGTTCGTGCAACGCGACCGCGAGCAATTGCTTGGATTTTCACGGCTGCTTCTTCTTCTTCCTTGCGCTTGCGCAATTCTTGTGGGGTTAGAGACAGTTTTATTATAACCTCCGCTCGTTGCTCACTGATGTTCAATCCATGAGCTTCGAACAACATGCATAATGAGGACGGCGACTGCAAAAAAGGCTTCAAGTCTGCCGGAGACATGTTTTTGTCACGAACCAACTGAGCGACGTCATTCATGTTGTGGTCATCGAATACTGTGGCCAAGTCGGCCGTTGAACTGCCGATGGAGGCGCCATTCCCCATGGTGACCAAACCCGCTCCAGCACGCAGGCACTACAAATGTGTTTACTGGGCCCGAAAACGTGCTAGTTCGGCGCAAATTCGTAGCCGTGCACGGCGTTTTTTGGGCGCACAAATGTTTGGCTGACGCACGTTCGGACGTCCCCATGCAAACCCCCGCCTCGATCCAAATAAAATGTCGAAACAATATAGAACGAGACAGATTGGTCACATTCTGCACTGCTTTCTCGCTGTGTTGTTCTCCAGCCTAAAGTGTCCAGCACACACAATCCAGCCCGCTGCCCAAGTCAGATTTTCCACAGCCGGTCGGGCGCTTTGCCGCAACAGGACCGTTCTCACCTTGTACGCCTCTGGTCCCATATTTCCACTCGCCATCGGTTTGCTTATTACGTCGCTTGCATTGGCAGCTCGCTGCTTTCTTCGATGGAAATAGGAAGGGCGACAGACTGCAGACTGCAGACGAAGGCGACACAAGACGGTGAATGGCTTGCGGGGAGGGTATGACATCGCTCGGTATTGCCATACTTAGTCGAAAGGACAGAGAGCAGAAGACCACCAAAGACAGCCGACAACAAGCTTGCATTGCGTTGTGGGGATGTTTTGTTGGCTGTCGGTTGTCGCGGTCAGCGACGAAGCGACGAAGCGACGAAGGCATCGTTCATCGAAGCATCGTCGAAGTGCATCGAAGTCGTCGAAACGGATCAGCGTCGTTCGTTCATTCGTCACCGAACAAACAACGAACGACGAACATCGAACGAACGAAACGTCGTCGTCGCTGTCAGCTGTCAGCCCTCAACTCACTCACCCCCACACCCACGCACTGACTGCCGGCGCAGAAAATCAAAGCGGAGAGAGACAATCAATCAAGACTCAGCGCGTGAAATTTTAAGTTTGTTCGTGGGGTATTTTCCCACAACAAAAGTTTGAAAAGTGAAAAGTATTGTATTACATTGCGTTCGTTCGTCGGTGTGGCGGGTGCGTTGTTTATTACTGTATTTTCTGGTACTAGTTCATGCAGTCTTAATAAAACCACAATAGACACGCTGTTGTTTACAAAGCGTTTATCCGAGAGATTATTCCGCGTAAATAAATACCGAAGTATACCGTACTTCAAAATCTAAGTTCCAGAAAACCTGCAATTGATTCACTCTTCGACGTTCTCCCAGCACCGTCGATGCGTCGCTGTCGCAGTCACTCACTCACTCACTCACTCACTGCCCACTGTTCACTCACTCACTCACTCCTCACTCACAGTCAGCCACCTCACCGCGGCCACTCACTGTGACTCACTCACTCAGTTGGGTCGCTGACTGCTCTGCACTGCTCTGCACTCTGCACTCACTCACTCACTCTGTGTGTCTGTCTGTGGCCAACCAAAGTCACGTCGACGCACTCCGTTGACTTGTGTTGTGGTGTGTTGTGGTTTGTGGCCATCGATCGTTCGGTTTGGTTTGGTTTGGTGTATCGAACGACAGCGCGACAGCCGACGCAGCGCTCGCTGCTCGTGTGGTTGTCGAATGATTGATTGGTTTGGTCTTTGTTTGCTTCATCGTTTGCACATTGTGTCGCTTCATCGCTGCTTCATCGATCGTCGCTTCAAAAAGGAGTGGCGCTTGGTTGCGCCAACACGACGTTGTTTTGCCGTGTCGTTGCTTGTGGTCCTTCGTCACGTGGTCGTTTCGTTGTTGCATACATAGCTGCACCGCTGAACCAATCGCTCAACCGTTTCTTCACCTTGATAGCTTCGTCGTCTCACCTCTTCGTCGCTTGGTTTAGGATTGAGATGCACTCAATTATCGTGTTGGTCGTTTTTCTGGTTTGGTTTGTTGTTGGCTTTGCCGTTGTTGCCGCCATTTCTGCATCCATACACCGAGAAAGAAAACCTGCGCGACGTTCATTTTTGTAGTTTATGGCTCAAGACCCAGGTCGTAAAATGCCAGCCAAACGTAAATTTGGTGCGGGCAAGAATGGCAAAGGAGCTTCGAAAAAGGGCTTCAAGAAGCCACTCACACAAGCCCAGAAAGAAATGGAGGCGAAAAAGGCACGATTGCAGCGCCGACTGGACAAGCCGCACGGCAACATAATTGAGGAGGCGAAGGGTCTTTGGAACAAAGCCCGTGAAAAGGCCCTTGAACCCGAAGCGCGTTCAGCTCTTATCACACAAATTATGTCGCTCATCAAAGGCAAGATTGTGCAGGTGGCAACGCGACACGACGCGTCGCGAATTGTGCAATTGTGCATTTCGCATGGCACTGACGAAGAGCGTCAAGAGATATCAGCCGCTGTCAAGGACAAGCTCGTCACTCTAAGCAAAACAACTTACGGGCGCTTTTTGGTCTCAAAGCTGTTCGCTCGCTCCAAAGGGAAAGAAAGAGCAATGTTGTTGAAACAATTTCAAGGCCACATGGTGAAACTGGGTACTCACAACGTGTCCGCTCTTGTGATTGAAGAACTGTTTGACAAAGTCTTGAGCGCCAAACAATGTGCATTTCTTTTCCAAGAATTTTACAGCCCCGAGTTCGTGCACTTCAAGCGCAAAACTGAAATGTCTCTCCCTGAAATTTTAAAAGCACTGGCCAAGGAAGGCGATGTCAAGAAGTGCTCAATGGTCCTTGGATACACACTCAACACAGTCCAACGCATGGCCAACAAAGGCCTCATGTCCCTCGGATTTGTCCAATACCTGTTGTGGCAGTAAGTCGTGCACCCTCGCCATTTTTCGTGACGTAGCCTGTCCATCGATATGCCACTTATGTCACTTATTGGTGTTGACCTGTCACAGGTATCTTCTCGCAGCCGGGGCCGAAGGTGTGAAGCACATGCTTCCTTACGTTGTTGAGGTGGCTCCTGCTTTGCTGCGGACACGCCCCGGCATGAACGCTGTGTTGGAATGTGTCGCGCTTGGCGACGCCAAGACACGGAAGCAGATTGCCCGCACAATGAAAGACGACATTGTTGAGTTGATGCAGCATCCATTCGCCCACATGGTGGCAATTCGCCTGTTAGATGTTACGGACGACACCGTCATGATCAAGAACACAATACTAAAACCGTGTGTGACTGCGGAGACGGATCTTGAGCAACTGCTAGCCCACCGATACGGCAACAAATTCATCATGCATTTGTTGACGCCGCGCAGTCCGCGTATTTTCACGTCTCAAGACCTTGAATTTCTTCAGCCCCAATCGACACTTACACAGAAAGCCGTCTTTGAGCCTGTTGACAGCGAGACGAAACCGAAACCTTTGGGTCGGAAAGACCCAGCAAAACGCCGAGCGGAGCTGCTCGCTTTTGTGAAAGACCACGTGTCCAAATCAGTGAAAGCGAATGTCACCAGTCTCGTCGCGGACCCGCACGGGTGCCATATTGTGGAAGCGATCTTGTCAAGCCAATGGCTGTCTCTTGACAGCGAGTTTATGGTTTCAATAGCAGAAGCGGCTGTCACCGCTCCTGAGGAAGAGAGCGACGATGACGAGGAGGAGGAAACGGAAGAGGTATCACAGCGCGAACCAACGCCCCCCATTGCAGAAGACACCCTGCACGCGTCTTTCCGGCGCATGCTGAAGGGCGCTGATGGGGCGAAACTAGCACCAGCACTGTTCAAGGCAATGAAAGCAAAAGACAGCTTTACTGCGTGGGCAACGCGCAGCAACAGCGCTTTTGTAAGTTTCATTTCAAGTCGTTGGCCAACATTGATATCGCCATGCCCTCACGTAATGGACTGTTTTTGTAGGTCCTCATTTCGATGTTGGAAGCAGACCCTAGTCTCGCAACGCCACTCAAGAAAGAGCTCGGAGGAGCAAAATTCTTTAAAGGAAAAACGGGTAGTATCGCGGCGGTGAAGGCCCTGAAAGAAAAACTCGATTCCGTTGTTTCGAAGTGAGGAGAGTGGATGACGCCGCCCTCACCGTGACGGCTACTCTACGTCCGCGTTGCATGACGTATTTATAATTTAGGATGCATCATGAATTTGAGTCTACGAAAACATTATGCAACGAGGTTTGCCAAAGCTGTCTTCATGGACTTCGACTGCTTGCGCATTGTGTTTTTCAAGCAAAGCAATGAGTTGTTTCATGTGGTACGGCGGTGCTTCGAACAAGAACTTGGCACCCCGTCTCATGATACTCTGGTCACTCTGGTTACAGTTCTCTTCTGGCCTTCGTCTTTTGCACGCCGGACTGTCGTCCGCGTTTGTTTGATCTGTTTGAGGTGACACATCAATTGCTTGGCGATAGGGATCATACACCGTTCCCAAAACTGTTCGATAGTGAATGAGGGGATCTTCGCCTGCCACGAAAAGAGCGAGACCAGGTTCGTTTTTTATAACGTCCGCATTCAGCACAGACAAGCCATGGCGCCGAACGAGATACGGAGGGTTGCATATGCAGATGTCAAATGTCTTTTGCTTCGCACTCGGCGACGTGGCTATACTGGAAGTTGAATCCGCAAAACTACAGTTGACGAACGAAACTCTTTGTTCCAATCCAAGCTTTCTCGCATTGGTGGCTGCCACTTGCAGTGCGTCTGCTGACAGATCAACACCAACTCCATACACTTGTTTGTTCGGAAACCCGTGCAGGCACGACAACATTAGACATCCACTTCCGGTCCCTAAATCGAGGATGCAGCAGGATTTCGTACTGTGTTGCCTGCCATCTTCGGCAACCGACTTTGTACGATGCATAAGAAGGCCTAGTTTCTCCTTCACAACATTGCGCGCGGTCAAGACCAAAATTTCAGACGAGGGCCTCGGGATCATGACCGCAGGCGAGATGTTGAAGTGGAGTCCCATAAACTTCTGCGTGGAGCCGTAGTGTGGAACGACAGTGTCGTTGTCAAGCGAGCCAGAACACGCTCGCTCTTGTCGTTGGTCTCGTAAACGCGTTTGACGCCGTCTCCAGAACTCCTCTTCTTTGTCCATCAATAATTTGAATCGCTGGTGTATGGGGATGCTCACATGCTGACATTCATCGCTGCCAATTGAAGCAGTTACACCCACCACTGGAAATGAAATGCGATCACAGGAAAGATACACTCCACTGCATTTTTGGCTTCGAAGCTTCCGAGTTCTTCCGATCGTTCCAATTACCGGACACTTTAACGAATACATCAACTCTCGGCATTGCTCACGATGAAATGACTGTGCTTTGTTCGAGGCATGAGGGACGCTCACGTTTGTAGGTGTCGCCAGAGGCGTGATGCGCACGAGAGTGATGAAGCCGGCACTGTTGCTATGGGCAATGCGAATCACAGATACTTGCGTTCTCTCCAATCTATCGGTTGAAACTTTCTGAGTAAAAACAGCTTTCTGCCCTTCCTTGAGATGTTGAACGCTTTCTTTGTTGGCAATTTGTGGACTCGCAGTGGTCGACTCCACCGAGATGCAACTATCCGTATCATCCGGCGAAATCGTCCGTGGCACCCGTCCGTGAACAATCGCAACATACTCTCGCTGCACTGGCATGGCATTGAGAGCTTCTTTGCAACGAAAAACCGCAACTAGCCCTGCCATTGCCTTTGCCACCGGTCCTCGGAAAAAGCAACTCAGTTTCTCCGACGATGAAGGGTTCAATTGGAGGAACTTGGTGATAGCATTAATTCCAACACCACACTCTTTGTCCACAATAACCAAACGATGATCGCTGTGAACAATTTTTGCGCCGGAAATTTGCTTACTCATTGTGTGATTGTGTCAGTAGTCAGCGACCTCGCACAATATCAGTCTGCATACTGTTGCAGCATCGCTTTTTCGTGCCTACCTCAAGTCACAGAACCACAAAAGTAATCACTGGTGTCCATCTTCATTAAAGAAACATCTCCGTTTAAAAAATGTGAGCTCAAACCACGTTGCAACCCCACATTTTGACGAAAGGGCGTATAGAACGGAAAATGGACGTCGCCGTGAAGGTCGCTGTCTCCACTGGAGCCTGTTGACATACACTCTTTCCGCAACGTTGGCAAAACTTCGTGATCGTGACGGCGAACGAGCAAGAACAGTGACAGCAACAACGATAATGACGCGACGACACAACGACGCGACCAACCATGCACGGCCACAAGAAACCACACACTACTCCAAGGCGACACACGCCGACACAACGACACGAAATCGACAAAGCGACGCGACGACGCAACGCAACAACGCAACAACGAAACAACGCAACAACACAACAACGAAAGAAACATCACAACAACGCAACGACACGGCCGTCGGCGTCCGTTGTGCCTTGAGATCATTTCTGTACTAGTATGAATTTTCATTTGCAGCGTTTTATACTGTGCCATAGTCACGTTGTATGTAGCGTAAAGCAACGTACTGGTCCTTCAAAAACCATGATAAAACAATGACTGAAGGACGAAGGAAGAAGGAAGGCCTGGCTCACTTGCTCACTCACTCAGCCACTGAGTGTTGCGTTGGCAGTGCCGACGGCCGACGGCCCGACGGCGTTCGCTCCGTAAACGTTAACAACGTCGTCGGTCGTCAGTCACCAAACACCACCAACGGCGACGCACGCAGCAAACTCAGAACTCAGGCCTTGGCCATCCAACCAACCAACAGCGGTGAAGCGAATGAAGTCAGCTCGCATCGCATCAGTGGCGGGAAAACAAGGCTTGTGCTGCACGCGTGGATACTGACTAACTCTGTTGTGGTGTGGATGCATGCCCCGTGCGTGGACGCGTGTTTGCGTACTCAAGCAGTTGTGGGTGTGTCACGGTCGCTCTCTGTCGCACACAAGAGAGTGTAAATGGCAGCACAAAAGTCGAACAAGAAACAAAAAGAAAAACAGAGAAGGTCCCAACAAATATATTCACCGAAAACGGCTTCCTGTGCAGGTAGGTGTGGGGGAGCGCGAGAACAAAGTTGCGAGTGGAATTTGTGTTGCGTTTGAGGAACAGTCGGTGGCTCTCATGCAAGCTCGCACTTTGACGACCCACATGCGCCGCTCAGAACCTCTAGTACGACAGTGCATATCAGCAGGCCGAAAGCTCGGTGGCAGTGCAAGCACAAGCTCGTCAACCAATCATGAACAAAGTCAGCGAATTGCAGACTTTTCTGACATCTTGCAACCGCAAAGTCGTCGACGGGAGCAGTCGCCAATTCGAGCACTGATGCCCTTCCTTGGGCAGCCTGGCATGATCTCGCTGGGAGGAGGCTTGCCGAACCCAAAAACGTTCCCATTCTCGAAACTTACTGTTGATGTGCCGGATCTCGAAGACACTGGTGAAACCCAAACACTTACCCTGGAAGGTGCGGTGCTAGACCAAGCTCTGCAATACTCATCGACGACCGGTCTTCCTCCTTTGGTAGCTTGGCTGTCGACGCTGCAAGAACGAGAACATGCGGTAACCCAGGGACCAAATGCGACACACCAAGTCACCGTGACCACGGGAAGTCAAGACGCCCTTGCCAGAGTTTTTGAAATGGTTTTGGGGACTGAAGACACGCTTTTACTTGAGGATGCAACCTACACCGGCGCTTTGTCGTTTCTACATCCACTCGGTTGTCATCTTAAAGGAGTTCAGACTGACGATGGTGGTCTCGTGCCCGAAGATCTTGAACGAACCCTCAACTCGTGGCCGACGGGATCTGGCGCGCCACCAAAACCACGAGTGTTGTACACTGTTCCAACAGGTTCAAATCCAACTGGTATTTCACTTTCCACAGAGCGTAAACGTCGCATATATGAAATAGCCAGCCGTCCGGAAAACGATTTGCTAATCTTGGAAGACGACCCGTACTATTTCCTCCGATTTGATGATGAAAGCGCCGAGCAGGACGAGGAGCAACCAGCAAGCTTTTTGTCCATGGACATCGACCAACGCGTTGTACGATTTGATTCCCTCTCAAAGATTCTGTCGGCTGGACTCCGCATTGGATTCTGCACAGCGCCACCAGCCATTGCGGAACGCTTGCAGTTGCACATGCAAGCAACGTGCTTGCACACTTGTGGTGTATCACAAGCGATTGCCGCTTCATTGCTCAATCACTGGGGTCATGACAAGTTTGTTGCCCACACAAGGAACGTTGCTGACTTTTATAAGAGTCAACGAGACGCGTTCATTGCGTCTGCGGAGCGACACTTAGGTCAACTGGGACCGGGGAAAGTTTCTTGGACTGTGCCCGATGCGGGGATGTTTGTTTGGTTGGACCTATCAGGTACGTCGTGAAGAGTTATCGTCTTATGGTGTGTTGCTTCCGTGACGTCGCGTCTTGGGTTGCAGGTCTTGGTATCACCAACACGACGGAACTTGTCCTTAAAGATTGTGCTGAGGTTAGTCACTGCTGAACCGCCGTAGCATTGTTGCCTTGCAAACAGTTGCCGAATACTGCTGCTTCTTGGTTTTCATCAGGCAAAAGTTTTGTTCGTCCCTGGCAGTGCCTTCGTTCCGGGCAAAGGCGACTCTAGTCACTTGAGAGCATCGTACGTGTACATTTGATGCCAGTGTTTCCACCGTGACTTGATTACCTCACTCGTATCATCCACATCGTAGTTTCTCCACCGCAAGTCCAGAAAATATTGATATTGCATTGGAGCGCCTAGCTGAAATTTTGAGGAAGCGTCCATCGGAAGGCACGAAATCTGAATGATGGGGCATCTGCATCTGAGAGCAATATTGTGGATTCTGTATAAGTTAAAAACAAAATTGGGGCTGTGTGTTTGCGACTGTCATTGTGTTTTGCATTCCGGGTCTCCAGATCCCCCTTTCAAATTAGCCTGGATTTTTGCTCGGTGCTCCCGCTCGTACTCTAGGATCGTCAGTGGTTTCCTGTAGCGTATAACCAGCGTGTTGTGCGCGTGGTGCATTGCGATGTTGACCTTATCTAGAGGAATTCCGTGACGCTTCAAGGCTGGAATCGCAAATCTTTTGAAATATTTCTTGTTCGTGGTACGCAGCACAAGCTCCTGCTTCTCGTCATCAACGGTGAGTTGGTAGGTGGCGATGGGATAAGGAAGGTTGCGGATGCGCCACTCGAACGCAGCTCGATGGTCCATGGGTATGAATACTGGATTAGAACGCGCGAGCGCGAGGTCGGCTGCCGCAGTCCCGTCTTCATTTGATCCGATCTCAACGACCCAGCCTGAACTGCGTCCATACTTGTTCTTCCATTGCCACTTCCGAAATTCTAGTGTGCCGGTCTCTGTCGAGTACTCCTCTACCATTTCTGCTCCGCTTGGGAACTTGACAGATACTCTCTGGCGATTTTGCAGAGCGGTCACGATCATTGTGCCGTCGGCGGTGATTTTATCGTTCATGATGAAGTCCAACTGTTGACAACAATGTTGAAAGGTCGACCTGCACTGTTACTGCATGCAAACAAAATACTCAAATGGTAGAGGTTTTTTTAGTACTTTCTTGCTCCGCCGTCGAAACCAAAGAGCGCATAGAACCACTGAAGCACAGCGTCATATCAATAAACAGCACGCTCTGTCAACTGGCAACCACTTTGCACCCGTCTTCGGAGATTGTCCCTCGTCCTCGTCGACACCCTTGGCTCCTACGCTTTTGAAGCAGCCCACCAATCCTGGCATCTATCTTCTCAGCAGTTCTTGTCCCCTTTCCCATCGCCTCTCGTCTCCGTCCAATCCCATTTTCGTGTGACTGTCATCGTCATCGTCGTCGTCGTCGTCGTCGTCGTCGTTACGCTGTCGCAGCATCGTTACATCGTCATCGTCGTCGTCGTTACGTCGTCGGTAACAGCGCGACAACACAACAACAACAACCAACAGCAGCACAACAGACAACAGCGGCAACCACCGCCACAACCACCACCACGATGGCACGACGCCGACGACCGACGACGACGATGATGCGCGCGGCGGTTTCGGCGGCCGTTGTCATCGATCGTGCCAGCCAGCCAGCGAACACGCCAACAGTGACTGAATGAATGAACGATTGAGTGCGTGAGTGAGTGAGTGCGTGAGTGAAAATCCCGTAACTGTTGGTACTAGAGTACTGTAGTTGTGTACTAGTACACTTGCTATTGTGTTTGATTGATTTGAATGAAGCAAAGAACGGAAGACGAAAGGCGACTTCTGAATGCGGCTTCGAACCGTTCCTTCCTCTTTCCGCTGATGGAGTCTCCTTCGTCTCCTTCGTCTCCTCTGCGACTTGCTTTCTGTTTTTGCTTCTTTCTTTGTTCACAGGTCACAGTCCACAGCCGCCTTCTTCGGTGCTATTTATTTGTTGGCAGCGCTGTTGTTGCGACGCCGTGGTGACGCAAACGCTGCGGACGCTGTTATGTCATAACAGACGCTTCACATACTCGAGTAGTGTGATGATGGAGATCGTGTGTGCATGGCCACACTGAAGACTTTGAATAGGCGGCTCGTTGGACAGCACTGCACTGGATGCGTGTTGAATGTTTTGGTGTTTGAGTTTCGTTGTCCGTTCGGTGATCACTGCCGTGCCTGTCTGTGCGTGTTTGGTCACAAGCGTCCATCCACCTCGCCGCTCAACAATGGGATCAGTCCTCGTGTTGTAAGAGGACCACGTGCCTGTTCACGTTGTTGGTGGTTACGATCAAATACTTGCCGCTCGCCGCCCCGCACCACATGTCTAGCACGCGCGTTGCTGCTCACTGAACGGATGGTGAGGCGCGTCACCGTCCTTTGCCGGCTAATTGCCGACCAACCGGTCCGGTCGCATGTGATGTCGTCTAGCTCTGCAGTCTGGTTTGGTGTAGCGGACGTACCGTATTTGCACCTCGTGGACCTGTTGCCAATCTCTGAAGATGCACTGCGTGGTTATTTGCACTGACACGGAACTAATTTGTCAAGAAAAGTGTTGACATTATTGTAACACAGCGACAAAGAAGAACCGAGGAGCACTTGCAAAACATTGCAGTACTATTGATATGAATTCGGTGGATAGAAATATCCGACACCCCTTTGAGCCCTGAGCCGGGATCTATTTTGTCTTGTGGCAAGCATGCTCATCCATCGCAATATCTAGGCGAAGCCGTGACAATCAATCCAGTTCAGCCATGCCATGGTGGAGTGCGTTGCTGGTTGCGCCGGCGGCTCTCTGTGTGGCACACGGCGCACAAGAGCAAGAACGCGCTCCGCCGGCTCAGTACCAACAAAAAAATACACGGAACAGCTACGAACTGTTCAACAATTATAAAGCTCGAAACGCAAGAATATGTAACCCTGATGTGGAAGAATGCGACCCAATGCAGGGTGCCGTATCGAAACAAGCGCTAGAGCGGCTATGGAGTCTTGACAAGAATAAATGGCCGCGTCACAGGCCACTGGAGGTTGCTGCTCTAGGGTAAGAAGAAAAAACATTTTGATCATCATGATTCGTGTTTGTATTGTCGTGCTGGCGATTGCCCAGACCTTCACCATTTTTATGGGGGTGACGACTGTAGGTACAACGCTGCAGTCCTTGGAGAACCTTTGAGTGGAGTTCCCTTGGCGAAAAGAAGACAACAGCAAAAGGCAGCGCAGCGCAAGCGAAGTCCTCAAAACACGAAGTCTGCATACAAGGGTGTATCGTGGAGCTGGGAGAGAAAGAAATGGCGAGTACTTTTCAGGCAGCCGAATTCAAACCCGCCAATTTTTGACAATGTTGGGTTCTTCGATGACGAACAAAATGCAGCACGGGCGTTCGACAGACGGAGCTGGCGTTTTCATACAGAACACCCCAACTCTCCATCACCAACGCTTAACTTTGACCCACCGAATGGATATTTGCGCGCTGTGTGTGATGAATCTTTATGGCACTGTGGCGATGTGACATTAATCTTGTCGATGAACAAACCCGGTGTTCATCGCTTGAATGAAAGTGCTTGGGGTGCATCTCTCGTCAAAGATGGAATTTATTTTCGCCTAGGTGAATTTCGAAAGGTAGAGGCTACAGACATTACTCGTGAGGGCTCCATCTACTTTCCTTTTTTTGCATCAGAGGCCGACGCACTGGCGGCTTTTGACAAAGAAACTCAGAAGGAGGCCCATCCTGCTGAAACGGACTTGTTTGGTTCTATCGATGGAGCCCATGCCATTGTTCAAGGACCAGATGATGTACTTCGAGCGAGGAAAGGACTCGACGGCAAAATTTCAAAAGAGGAGTGGACCACATTTTGGACTTACTTCACAAATGCCACTGAGCCTGACGGTCTATGGGAACGTGAAGATGTCAACAAAGATGGATACATTTCGTGGGACGAGTTTTCTGGACCGAAATCTCGTCCAAGCGACGAACACGCTGAACTGTAGAGCACGTGCACAAAACATCATTTTGCACTCTCTCAACAACGGCGCAGAATTTGAAGAAAACAAAATCTCATTTTCAGCATCGATATTGGTACGTTTGTAGACAGGTATTACATTGAAATAAACGTGTGGCTGTGCACGGGCTGGAGATCCAATATCAAACTCCACAACCTTCGCAGAATCTTCGAATTGCGAATAGCCGATCCGACACACGTTCCACTACTCACTCCAGCACATCACTGTCCTTGATTGCATCTGTCACTGTTCCAAGGTCCTTCACCAAACGTGTCAGAGTAGCTTCACTGTCAAGACCTTCAGAGTCAGGTCCGACACACTTTTTCAATTCATCATAAACTCGCATCAGAGCAATTGCCATCTTTTTTTGGTCGCCCTTGAACTGCTTCACCTTTCGATCGTGCCGAGACTTGAACTGCTTCAGATAATCGATCATTTTCTCTCGCTCAGCTGTAAGTCTTTGCTCGTTTCCCTTCAGCTCTTTCATTTGCCTTTTTAGATCAGCTGCTCCTTTTGCTGCTTCAGCGCACTGGGCGAATGCCGCATTGTCAACATTGTTGAGTTTGTCTTGAACCTGAGCACCCCAAAGACCAGAACCCGTGAGAATGCATCACTGTTATCTTTGAGAAGCGTCGTAATTCGTACCTTAATGAGCGCACACAATTCGTCAAGCTGGACCTTGCATTCTGTGTTGCTACGTTCAACAACAACCAGCTGTTCGGTCTTCGTGTTGAGTTCAGCTTGTATTTTTTTGGCACGCGACAACGACTGTTGAAGTTGCTGCTGCAACGAAGCACATTGAATTTGAAGGTCATTTTCTTTTGATCGGGCTGAGTCAAGTTCTCCTTGTGTGCTACTTCCTTTCCTCTACATTCAAGTAACGAGACCACGTCAAGCATGCGCGCTCTATTGGGGCAATACAGCACAAAGTTTTCCAATTTGTACCTCCAATTCAGCTTGCAACTCCTGAACCTTTTCACTATGAGCTTTTGCGCGTGCCGCAGCGTCAATGCAGGCTTGCTGCAACGCTTCTGTTTGAATTTCCGCTTCACGTGCAGCTGCTTCGCCGGCTGCAATTGCTTCCTGCAGTTCCTGTTTCTCTTTGGAGTGTACCATCGCTTCAGCTGTCAAGGAATCGACTTGACCTTGCAGTTGGACAAGTTTTTCCTCGGCCTCCATTTGTTGAGCCTTTGCATCCTACCATGAAGACATTAGCAGTGATGCCGTGCTGGAGTGTATCGTTGCATGATCATTGTACACGAGTACACACCTCACGATACTGGCACAACTGGGACTGGAGCAGGGAGGTTGTTTCTTGTTGTTGCAGTGCCTTCGTTGATGCTTCTTCGATCTCCATCTAGAGTGTTACAGTTTCAAATTTAGAGACTATTGGCATGACATCGTCGTGGCGAGCGACTTAGTGATGCAAATGCACACATTCACTAATCATTACCTGAAGTTGCTCAATTTTTGCATTTTGCTCCACGCTGAAGGCTGCCTTGAGCTTCTCAAGATCACGTGTCTGCAAACAACGAAGTAGACGTCATCGAAACCAACAAGTTTGCGCACTGTGAATATAGACCAACATACCGCGGTCGCTGCAGCCTGCTCATGCTGCCTCAACATCTCTGAAATAAGTGTGTTTTCGCCTTGCAGTTCCAGCTTGAGAGCTTGTTCCGTCTCAAGATCAGTGCTCACAGACCGTACAAGCTCTTCAGCTTCATTAGCTCGAGTTGTCAGCTTCAACATCTCAGCCTCCAATTGTGAAACGCGGATGTTGGCTTCTGCCACAGCTTTCTCCAACGCCTGAGTGTTCGCAGAGTGATTGGTTAACGTCTCAGTGTGGGCTTTGGTTGCTTCCTCAAGAGCCTGCATTTTGAAATAGAAAGTATCTTTAGCATTGGCCCAGACAACACAATATGATTTCACTTTTAAGTGGGCACGTACCTTCTCCAACTTAGCAGTGGTTTCCTTCAGAGTCGCATTCTCTTCCATTTTATCAAACGTTTCCTGGTCATCCTGCAGTTGCTTGGATTCTATTTCACTTTGGAGTTTGTTGACTTCCAGAATTTTTGCGGATAACAATGTGTGAAGCTTTTGGTTTTCGTTTTTCCAAGCCATTTGTTCGTCGTTGCGCTCCGCAATCTCTGATTTCAGGGTGGCCACTTCTGCTTGCAGTTTGTCTGCGTTCGCGATCGCGGCTCGTTTGGCAAGGAGATTCGCCTTTTTGCTCTGAAGTTTTGCAAGCTCCGCGTGCTCGCGCTGCAGTCGGTGTTGAATATTTTTGAATGCGGCAGCAATTTTCGCGGCTTTTTCTTGTTCATTTTTCTGCTGAATGGCATTTTCACGTAGCATCTTGCTCGTAGTCGCTGCCTCCTGCGCTGTCGCTTTCAATCGCAAGTTTTCTGCCACAAGTTCAGCATATCGGGTCTCATACTCCGTTGTGTGAAACCTGGTCTGTAGTTCGTCGATTTTTCTCTTGTTTTGATGGTATGCCCTCACTTTGTCTTCCTCCGCATTCTTCAGTTCACTCTTCAAACGCTCGACTTGAACTTTCAATGCTGATACTTCCAGAGTGGCAGCATCTCGCTCCGCTTCGATACCGGCGAGCTTACTGGCATCGTCACCAGCAAATTGGGCACATTTTTCCTGTTCAGCCTTCAGCGCTGTGGTCAACTCCTCATTTTGCCGACTAAAAACCCGCTGTAGCTGTTGCAGCTCCAATACTTCCGCGGTAGACGATGCTAGGTTGGATTGCAGGCTTGAAATTTGGGCCTTCAAATCGTTCTGCTTGGCCATCGCCTCCGCACGAATTTCAGCCGTCACCGCTTCACGCACGGCAGCAATTACTTGTTCTTTGTTGTCTCTTTCTTTTGCAGACTCGGCTTCGAGAAATGCAATGCGTTCTTTGAGATCGTTATCTCGCGCCTCGTGCTCTGCTTCGGCCTTCGCCAGTGCCGCTTCTGAGGCACATTTTTGCTCACGAAGTTTTGCCAAATCCTGCGCAAACTGAGCCTTGGTAGACGCGGTGGCAGTCTCAACGACGTCTCTTAGAGATTCCGCCGCCTTTTTCGTTTCTTCGAGTTCAGTGCGTAGTGTGGACTCAGTGCTCTCCGACTCTCGGATTTGTTCTCTCAAATATTCGTTGCTAATTTGCAAACTCTCCACTTTCAAGAGCAGATCTTCGCCATCTGTAGAATGGGTCCCAGAGGTATTGCTACTTGAATCAGATGTCTGGTGTTGGAGGGCAGCAACCTGTGCGGTGAGCTCTTCAACTTTGCTCTGCAACGACGCAGTTTCTGTCTTCGAATCCTCGAGTTCATTTAACACATCTTCGTTCTCGTTTCTTAGCTCGAAATAGTGGGCTTTAAGGGTATCGAAGTGTTCCCCGAGCTGAGCATTTCGCTTGTGAAGCTCGCGATACTTTTCACGCGCTTCTGATAGCTTCTGAACCATGATTTGTGGTGTCATCTTTGGTTTTCCCGCAGGTGGCTGACTAGTGTTGTCGTCGTGGACCACCACATCTCCAAATTTTCTTTCAACGCTCATGCTGCATGCACGGTTGGTAAGAGGCGGTGGAAAATGACCAACCAACTTGGTCTTCGCGAGCGGACACGCGGCTTGCCCTTGACACGATAAAATATCCACAAAAAACAATACCCTTTGCCTCCTAGATGCAGTTGAAAACGTGACTGACCTTCTGCGTAGCAACCCTCTCTTACGTCTCCGTCGTCTGCACCATCCACTCTCCACACCTGGCGTGATTCAGTGCGGCTCTACACCGATTCGACCCTTGTCCCAGTCCATCGAACCAAACAAGCCGACTGCGTCAAAGAGCACGTTGTCTACATCAATCATCAACACGTATCAGTCAACGCAATTCAGTCACTGCACTGTGATTGGAAGTCAAGTCAACGCACTCCAAAGTCAACACCAGTCAGCGACTCATGCCAATAGCCACTTTCGCAACGCAACGCAACACAACGCAACGCAACGCACGCACGAACGAACGAACGGAACGGCAGCAACGACAAAACTGCA
>ENA-OWNT01001298-OWNT01001298.1-seawater-metagenome-genome-assembly--contig:-NODE-1298-length-32658-cov-7.993063_pt1 | contig 32658 bp, 43 predicted proteins | sample MGYA00238136_ERZ651165 | MGnify/ENA primary metagenome ERZ651165 (study PRJEB26861, sample SAMN08777766) | seawater metagenome | isolation source: coastal seawater | place: USA: Florida | collected...
TTTTTTTTTTTTTTTTTTTTTTTTTTTTTTTTTTTTTTTTTTTTTTTTTTTTTTTTTTTTTTTTTTGTTTTGTTTTTTTTTTTTTTTTTTTTTTTTTTTCAAGCAGAAGACGGCATACGAGATTTTCACGTGACTGGGTTCAGACGTGTGCTCTTCCGATCTCCTGCGGTTCCGAGTTTTGCGTGCGATCTCTTCGGGGCAAAGCCCCAGCCGATGGCAGACCCCTTCGATGCGGAGCGCATCGACATGGAAGGGCGCGCAGCCCCTTCCAAACCATCCCGGCCCAACGTCCGCCGTTGGATTGCGTCCGGAACGACAGCTCCAAAACCTCGACCAATGCCCCTCTGTAGGGGCCGGTCTGTTTTTGTCACTGTCGTTCCGGGGGGCGTCGATCTGTGGGACTGTAGCCTCTGATCTCCGCCGGGTTTGCCCCAGGCAAACCGCCGATGTGATCCACCAATCTCCCGCCCCCCATAAGGCTGGGGAGATTGGTAGAGCGCATCGGCAAGCCCGCGCCTCAGTCGCCCGATGGGCGGCTTCGTCGGGGCTGTCTTTTTCCCTCCGGCCCCAGCGTTGTGGGGCGCGGGCCTCCGGGAAAAAGACGGTTGCTCAATACGCCGAAGGCTCCGGAACGCGATGTTCCGAAGCCCCCGGCTTGCGCCCAACAGGGAGAGAAGCCTCGGTCCGCCTCAGGAAGAGGAACGGGCCGGGGCTTTCTCCAGCATGCCGTGATCCTTTTCCCTTTGTCACGTGCCAAAGGGAAAAAAGGCGGCATGGCGGTGCTGCCGGTTTGCTTTGTTGTCGGGGGTGTTGCTGATGGCCAGCTACCACCTATCCGTCAAAACGATCAAACGCAGCGCCGGGCGCAGCGCGACAGCGGCGGGGGCCTACCGTGCGGGCGAGCGCATCGAGTGTCAGCGGGAGGGCCGGGTTCACGATTACACCGCCAAGCGCGGCATCGAGGAGACCTTTATCCTGACCCCCAAGGACGCCCCGTCCTGGGCACAGGACCGGTCCGCGCTCTGGAATGCCGCCGAGGAGAGCGAGACCCGCCGCAACTCCGTCACGGCCCGCGAGTGGGAGCTGGCCCTGCCGTCCGAGATCAGCGCTGAAGACCGGTCGCAGATCACCCGCGAGTTTGCCGAGGAACTGGTCAGCCGCTACGGCGTGGCGGTGGATGTGGCGATCCATGCGCCGCACCGGGAGGGCGATCAGCGCAACCATCATGCCCATGTTCTGACCTCCACCCGCAAGCTGGAACCGGAGGGGTTCACGGCCAAGACCCGTGTTCTCGATTCCGCCAAGACCGGCGGGGCCGAGATCGATCAGATGCGCGGTCTTTGGGCCGAGTTGCAGAACCGGGCATTGGAGCGGGCAGGGGAGGTCGAGCGTGTCGATCACCGGTCGCTCGAAGCGCAGCGCGAGGCGGCGCTGGAGCGCGGTGATGCCCTATCCGCCGAGGAGCTGGACCGTAACCCCGAACTGAAGCTGGGGCCAGCGGCCAATGCGATGGAACGGCGTGAGATGCGTGCCGCGGAGCGTGAGGGGCGCGATTATGAACCTGTCACCGAGCGGGGCAGGGCGGTTCATGCGGCCCGCCAGGCACGGGCGCTTTTTGCAGAGATGCGCGAGAGGCTGGAGCTTGCGCGGGACATCTACGGGGCCGAGCGCGAGGCCGGGCAGGGGCGTGTGTCGGCCGGTCTGGCGGCGCTCAGGGCGGCGGCTGCAAAGGAACGCAGCGCACGGGCCGGGCCGGAGGACATGCGGGAACGGTTGGCGCGGATCACGGGCCGGTCAGAGGATCGGGACGACACGCCCAAGCCGGAAGGTCGCAATTATGCGCGAGAGCGGCTGAAGGAGATCATGGAGAAGGACGCGGGCCGCGATGGTCAGGCGGCAGTTCACAGGCTGGACGGGCACAGTGACCCGGAGCTTGGGGAGGAGACCGGACGTGAGGCGCGGAAGTCATCCGTGAACGAGCGCCTGAAGGATGTGCTGAACAAACCGCGCGAAAGGCTGGAGATCGAGGACGACCGGGAACAGGGCAAGGACCGCGAGGTCGAGAACGAGCGCGAAATCGACAGGGAGATAGACCGTGATCCGGGCCTCAGTCACTGACCTGCCTCTGGCTTTGACCAGATTACCCATTTTCTACCGGTCACCCCCGTTTTGGGGTCACCCCCAAATCAGGGGTAGCTGTTTGGCTCATTCAAACAGCGATGGTCAGAATTGTCGGGAAGTGTTCACACAGAGGCCTATAAGGTCATGCTCGCGGCGCTCAGAGGCGCGCGCGAGGAAAAAGGCCTGTCTCAGGCGCAACTGGCTGCAAAGATTGGCAAGCCACCTTCCTTCGTAGGAAAATACGAATTGGGCGAACGACGCCTCGATGTCGTGGAGCTTCTGTTTCTTCTGAAGACTTTGGGGGTGCCGCGCGATGTGTTTCTCGAATCGCTGGCAAACAAGCTGCCATCAACTTTGCGTTGAAGCTGTATCGGCATGCGTGTTGGTTGCAACTGTCGAATTCTGCCGCTAGATAAGGCTAACCCTATTTTGGGGGTGGAGTTGGTGTGTAATGAAGTCCTATGTAACGAGTTCTGCTTCGCCGTGTTTGAGGGAGCACCTGGATAGCGCAAAGGTCAGGGCGCTCTATTTGTCGGATGCCCTGGAAACAGGTGACGTGTCAGAGATCACATCTGTGCTGATTGATATCCAACGTGCCACTGGTGATCGCAAAGTCGTAGAGTTCAAACCGTCTGAAATGAAGCTGTCCGACGCGCTCGACATCATAAAGCAGGCCTCATTGACCCTTGTTGCAGAACAACGGGAGTGACGCTGGAACAATGGCATGCAGGAGGCCGGGAAATGAACGAAGTATTCAATGTGGGTGAAACGATCCTTCTCGAAGGTGAGCCATTGAACCTGGTCACGCAGGCTGGAGTTGAGAGTTGGATCGAGGCAGGCGTCCAGCACAGTTATCGCTACGACCAGGTGCGCGATCCGCTCGACGGACAGATGAAATATCGCTGTCTCTATGAAAAAGATGGAACGGATGTACCGTTCGTGCTGGTCAGCGATCCTGATACCGATGACGGGCGGGTGATCCTGTTCGACCAGAAGCCGGAAATGCCGCCCCTGGGTCTGTGACAAGTGCCGTCGCGCTACACGGGTATCCACGAGGTCGGAAGCGGTCTGCCTTCTGTCTTCGACGGGATAGAGGCGGTGTGTTTCGATGCCTTTGGAACTCTGGTCGAGATCACCGATAAGCGGCAGGCATTTGTGCCGTTGTTCCGGGCTTTATCTGCCGACAAGCGCTGTGAACTGAAGCACCGGCTGATGCGCGAGACGCAGGCCGTGGATGACTGGCCCGAACTGCTCGGTGTCGAGGTCGATGACATGACCCGGCTGGATGTCATGGCGCGCGTAACGGCAGAGGTCTGTTCCGTTGCGATGCGCCCCGGTATGGCCAACATCTGGAACGGGTTGCGGGGGCAGGGGTTGAAGTTGGCGCTTTGCTCCAACCTCGCCAGCCCTTACGGGACGGTGATCCGGCACATTCTGCCGGATGTTCCGGATGTTGAAGTGCTGTCTTTCAAGGTAGGGGCGATCAAACCCGAACCAGCAATTTACGCGCATGTGCTGGACGGATTGCAGATCGATCCGGAGAAGGTGCTGTTTGTCGGGGATACGGCCCGCGCCGACATCGAGGGGCCGCAGGCAGCGGGGATGAAGGCAGTCCATGTGGACGAGCTGATCGCAGAGCTATAGTTGGATGGCGTTAAAATTTAGGGCCTTCTATCCCCCCCGCGTGCCCATACCGAGCCGCCACGATACACGCCATTCTATTCCTTGTAGAAGTGGATCGACATTATACAGGCTTCATCCCGCAATGGAACGATGGCTTGATATTCGCGTGATTCATAGAATGCTCTAGCGGCGTCCATGTTTGGATATCGAAATACCGCAGTGATGTGTGGAGCCTTTTCTGCGCCCTGCATGGCTTTCACGTACTCACCTCGAACAATGACCTCGACTTCGTGCTGTTCCATTAAAGTTGCGGCAGCTGAGACATATTTCTGAAATTGTTCTGCATCTTTGATTTCAGCATATGAGAAATTCAGGATGGACATCGCCGATTTTCCTTTCTGATATTTTGCTGGCCGTTACCGAGCTTCGAAAGCGGTGGAGGTTCTGAGCGCTGTTTCCATATGACGACGATGAGCGTCGTAACGGTGATCTGGATCAAGGCGAATACAGCCATCGCTGAGAGAAGACCGAGTGTATCTGCCAGCGCTCCGCTGGCGATCACAGGCAGCGAGAACCCGAAATAGGCATAGACGAATAAACCCGCCGTTGCCCGTGCGCGGTCATCCGGCGCGCGCAACGAGACTTCGGCGAGTGAGGCGAGGTAGGTAAATCCGTAGCTGGCGGCACTCGTGATGCAGGTTCCCAGAAGAACGAGGATCAGGAGTTTCAGCCAGACCCCGGCCAGCAGAACAAGAAACCCCAGCGGGATCAGGACAAAGCCAAGAGACAAAGCCTGATCATTGGTCATCCGGCGCGCAATCGGTTGACAGAGAAACCCGACGAAGATCGCCAGAAAGATGACAAGCCCCGTCCAGCCGCCGAGGTCGTTCGCGGCCAGCTCCAGCGGGACAACAGCTATTGTCATGCCGGTCGTGGACCATGCGAGGGCCATTGCCGCGCCGAACATCCATGTGCCCGCCGGAAATACCGGCAAGCGCAGCAAAGAGACAGGGCGAGGCGTATCCACGCGCGGCAGCGTGAGAGCGATCATGGCAAGAGCAGGGGCAATGACGAACAGGACGATGTAACTGGCGGGCAGGAGCGTCGGCCCCTGCAAACCGAGACTGATACCTGTTGCCAGCGCGCCGCCGCCAAAGCCAAGTGATGTGGCCGAGGTGACGATCAGAGCGGCGTTCTTCGCGCGGTCCGCGCCGAGAATTTCCGTCATGTAGGCCGTTCCGGCAGTCGTCGCGAGGCCGGTTCCGATCCCGAGCAGGAAGCGTGCAATCACAAGGCTTGTCCAGCCAGGCATCTGTACGAGAAGTGCTGTCGCCGCAGCGCCGAGAATCAGAGCCAGAGCAATCGGAACCCGACGACCGATCCGGTCGGAAAGCCCGCCGAGCAACAACAGCGTTGGCATCAGTCCGCCGACATAGGCTGCGAAGGCAATCGTCACGGCCGTCGCGCCGACATCGCTTTCGGCTGCATAGGCATCATAGAGCGGAGCCTGAAGATTCACCGCGAATGTGACGGTGAACAGACCGAGTGCAAGTAGTGAAACCGGGATCAATTTGGACATGGACCGGACCTCGAAGGTTGACTTGGGACCGGAATGCCACGATGACTAATATATGACAATTTATATATTGTAATAGATACAGTTGGCTGATGAAGAATCCCCGATACCTGCGTCTTGCTGACACCATGTCCGCCGCGATCCGCGAGGGAAGGCTGGCACCGGGAACAAAACTGCCGACACACCGCGCATTTGCAGAGCAGTGCAATGTCGCCCTGGCAACGGCGACCCGCATCTACAAGGAGCTTGAGCGACGGGGGGAGGTTGTCGGTGAAGCAGGACGTGGCACATTTGTGCGCGATCTTGGTCTGCCGCCGACGCTTGGCGTTCATCAGACCGACGCGGAGGGTCTGATCGACCTTGTGTTCAACATGCCCGGTGACGCGGGTGACGCCGAAATACTCAGGGCAGGGTTGCGGCGACTTTCATCCGCTGGCGACCTTGAGGCGATGTTGCGCTACCAACCACACGGAGGGCGCACGCACGAACGCCGGATCATTGCCGATAGCCTTACGCCTGTCCTTGGTTCAGTCCCGCCTGAAAATCTGTTGATCACCTCTGGCGGTCAGCATGGCCTCGCAACCATCGCCTTCGGTCTTTTCCAGAGAGGCGATGCCATCGCCGCCGACACTTTGACTTATCCCGGCTTCAAATCGGTAGCGGCGCTTCAGGGGCTGGACCTCATTCCGGTCGAAGGTTCGGACGGTGTAATGGACCCGGACGCGTTGGACCGCCAATGCCGTGCCCGTAGGCTCCGGGCGGTCTATCTTATGCCCACGGTGCACAATCCTCTGGGATCGGTTATGGACGAGGCTACGCGGCAGCGCGTCGTCAAAGTCGCACAAACGCATGATCTAATTATCATCGAGGACGCTGCTTACGCTTTTCTCGAATCCGATCCGCCGCCGTGTTTCATCGCGCTCGCGCCCGAACGAACAATCCATGTCGGAGGATTTTCCAAGAGCCTGGCGACCGGGCTGCGACTTGGCTATCTGGTAGCTCCGTCGCAGCACATCCCCCGACTCCTTGAAGCGATCCGGGCAACGACCTGGAATGCCCCCGCGCTGATTTCCGGGCTTGTCACGGGTTGGGTTGAGGACGGCACACTGGCCAAATCTGAAGAAGGACGCAGGCACGACGGAGCGGAGCGTCAGCGCCTCTGCCATGCCGCCTTGCGTGATCTAGCGGTCTGCGCACATCCCAATGCCGGTTTTGCATGGGTCTGGCTCGAAAAGGGGATGCGCGCCGAACCGATTGTTGCGGCGTTGAAAGAGCGCGGGATTTCGGCATCCGGAGCCGGGCCATTCGCAACAACGGTTGCGGTTCCTCAAGCCTTGCGATTGGCGTTCGGCGGTATCCCCAAGGCCGAGCTGAAGCAGGTTTTCGAAACGGTCTATCAAGTGGTCGAATGTGAGCGGAAAAGAGGGTAAGAAAAATGGTCAAGACAACCGGTTCCGGCGGAGCTAAATCCGCTTGAGTTTTGACAACATCCCTCTTTAAAACGGCCCTTCGCTATCACCGATATAATTTTGGTTCTTGATTCGTCATTTTTCTACATACGCGGTGGTGCAGAAATACGTTCCGTTTTCGTGATCATTGTATTTTTGGTGCGTAGTTCCAGTATATTCCGTTGCCTTTAACCAGTCCGCCACCTTTGAAGTTGGGAACTTCGTCTTTTTGTCTGGCGACCCGTAGGCATAGCTCAGGACGATCAGCCCTCCCGGCTTTGTTACCCTGTAAATTTCAGCAAGCTCCCCTATGGGGTCTGACCAGAAGTAGATAACGTTGACGCAGCACACTTTGTCGAAGAAACCATCGTCAAACGGCAGCCTTCCCGGTTCAGTGGTGTGGAAACGCAAGGTTCCATTGTTAACTTGAACCTTCAGGCGCTGTGTCGCTTCAGAAACCGCGAGCTTGGAAATATCCACACCGATGCCGAGGATGCCTGGAGCGCTTGAAGCGATCCGTTCCAGCAATGCCCCGCCGCCAAATCCGGTTTCGAGTATTTTGTCACCGGTTTCGGGGCGGAGGTGGCGGAAAGTCGCATCATTGATGCCAGCGTTGACCTTATTAAGGTGCCCAAGGATGCACGCTCCGTTCAGGCCAGACGGATTTGCCAGTTGCTCCAGTTGGTTTTTATCATAGCTCATTGGCGATGGACCTTCTCTCGGGAACTCAGCCATACGGAGATAGAGACCAAAGCCGCGAATGAAATGGCATCCCAAGACAGTGTTTCACTATTAATATGGGATGCAAATCCCAGGGTGAAAAAGACCTGAAGAAGCTGTAGCTGCGATATCCGTGCAATGCCTCCCAGGGCCAGCCCACGATACCAGGCAAAGAATCCAAGCAGTTGCGATACCAGCGCCAGATAGGAAAACGCTGTCAGGACTGGCCATGAGCTGGACAGCGGTACCGGTGGTATGAAACTTGCCAACACGGCCAGAACGGGAAGTGCGATTATCAGGCTCCAGCAGGCAACGATCCACGCCTTGATGTCTCTCGACAGCATGCCACCCGCCGCATAACCGAACCCGGCGGAAACGACAGACATAAGCAGATACAGGTTTCCAATACCAAACTCGGCCCCATCCCGCCGGATCACGAACGCCAGTGTCAGGGCCATTCCCACCATGCTGAAGACCCAGAACAAGGCGGTGACTCTCTCCCGACCGATCAGAACGGCAAAAACAGCAGTGGAGATCGGCAAAAGGCCCACCACGATTGCGCCCTGAGAGGCGGGAACAGTCTGCATCGCGAGAGAGATAAAGAACGGAAACCCAAAGACCGTACCCAGGCTGCACCCGATCAATGGAATGAATTGCCTGCCGCGCGGCCGCTCCGGCCGCAGCGCCAGCAATACGGCCCCGGCCACCAGCGCCGCCACGATGGCCCGCCAGATAGCAATTTGATCCGGTGACAGCCCCTGCAAGGCAATGCGCGTCATTGGCAGAGTCAGGCTGAAGGACAAAACGCCCCCCAACCCCAGAAGAATACCTTTCTGCACGTCCATCATGCGGATTTCACAACGGCGGCCCGCTGTCCGAGTTCATATGCCTGCAAATGGGCAAGACATGTTCTGAGAAGCGGAACGCGCAGGGCGTGACGTGCGGCCCGTTCAGAGAGATCACCAAGAATATGGTCGGCTTCGGTTTCAGCTCCGCTGGCAATGTCTCTGAGCATTGATGCGGTAGATTGTGAGCTGCGGTCAGTAAGTTGTTTTCTGTATTCGTCCAAAGCTGCTTGCGTTGGCGGGAATCCCTCTGCCTCAGAAATGCGGGTGCATTCGTCCAGCAATTGCAGGATCAGATCCTCGCCCTGGGCGGTCGCCAAGATCGTACCAATGCTTGCCCGCATCAGGCAGGTCATCCCTGCAAGGGTGCCCAGAAAAACCAGCTTGTCCCACATGTCCTGCTGAATGTCGCTCCTCACGCGCAATTCGATTGGAGAGGCCTGCATCTGGCCAATCAACATATCGGCACGCTCATCATTGGCGTCTGGATGCAGCGGGCCGAGGAAGAACCGGTTCAGATTGTTGAAATGGCTGATTGATCCGTGCGTGTCCACTTTGACGCCAAGATGGGCGACACCACCCCAGACGGCACAATCGGGGAACCTTGCCTGGATCACCTCAATGTGTCGAACGCCATTCAGAAACGGCACAATGACTGTGGTGTCTGAAACGCATGGGGAAACCGCTTCAAGAGCCGAACTCAGGTCATAGGCCTTGCAGCTCAGGAAAATGAAATCGGCGTCTGGAAGAGCTTTGGCATCGGTTGCCAGATCAGGCAATCCGCTCCAGTTTCCTAACGGGCTTTTCAGGTGCAGCCCTTGTTGTTGCAGATTGATGGCCCGGTTTTGTCGCACCAGCAATCGCGGCGCGAGTCCAGCTTCGGACATCCGGGCCGTGAGATAGCCCCCGATACCTCCTGCTCCCAATATCAGTATGCGCATGCTGATTCTCCTAAGGTGGAAATAATCCACTTTAGGAGATCACCGCTTCCCCGCAATAGTTATTTGTTTGCTGCCTGTGCGCCTGTGCCGTCAATGACGATAAAGAAAACAGCTTCATCGTCGCCGGTGTTGTGAAAGCTGTGTTCCTGGTTGGCCGGGTAGAACAGGAAATCGCCTGCGCTCAGCTTGTGAATTTCACTGCCAACGGTCACTTCCAACTGCCCTGACTGGACAAAGAGATGTTCTTCCACTCCCGCGCGGTGGGATGGAAAGGGCTCGGTCGCTTGTCCGGGGGGCAGTGAGTTCTGGACGAAATCGATACCCCGGCCCTGATAGAGCGGCGAGAGGGATCGTCTCACAAAGCCCGAGCGGGGATCGCGATATTCCGGCTGATCCTCCGCGCGCACTATAACTGCCGAAGATGCCACAGGTCCGCCAATGAGTTGAGAAATTGACGTATCCAGCGCTTCCGCCAGTTTGCCGAGAACCGAGGTTGTCGGCATCGCGTCGCCACGTTCGATCTTGGAAATCATCGCACGGCTGACACCTGAAGCGTCCGCCAGTTTCTGAATTGTCAGACTGCGCTTCTGCCTGTGAGCTTTCAAAGATTGAGAGACTGCTGCTTCTACCATGGTGGCAATTTGCCAAGAGAGAAGGCCGTGAACAAGGGGCCGAATCCTGGTCGTCAAAATGCGGTCGAGATTTGGACATTCCGCGCGGCGACGAAGGTTCGCAAAACGCAGTATGAAAATACATTGACTAATAGCTTTTTAACTATGTATATGGCGAACATGCCTGATCGTCTTGAACAATCCAAAGCCCTCGCCAGCGAAGCTCGCTTGTCTATCCTTGAATGGCTGTCGGAGCCTGACTTGCATTTTTCACATCAAGTCACGGGCAAGCCGTCCGAGATTGGTGTCTGCGTCACTTTGATCACCGAAAAACTCGGCATGGCACAGCCTACCGTCAGTCGCCATTTGGAGCTTCTGCGCCGGGCGGGTTTTTTGAGTGTTAACAAGATTGGTCGCTGGTCGTTCTTTAACAGGGACGAAGCGGCGATCTCGGAGTTCAAAGGGTGGATCAATGACCATCTTTGAAGAGGCCGATGCAAAGCTGCTTCCGGAATTCAAACGTCAGCCGGTCGAAATCGGAGGCAAGCAGATCATGGCTTTGTGCGCAGGCAATGGACCGGCGCTACTGATGCTGCATGGTGATCCCCAGACGCATCTTTGCTGGCACCATATCGCGCCGAAACTAACCGAGCGTTTTTCAGTTGTATTGACGGATATTCGCGGTCGGGGTGAGACGCACAAACCGGGCCGCAATGCGCGAGAGAATGCCTATTCCAAGCGCGCCATGGCGGAAGAGCAAAAGGCCGTCATGCGAGCTTTAGGTCATGATACTTTCGCAATCATCTCCCACGACCGTGGTGCGCGCGTGGCAAGACGGCTAACGTTGGACTACCCTGAGACAGTGACGCAACTTGTGGCCATGGACATTATCCCGGCGCTGGATTTCTACGAGGAATTGAACGCCGAGATCGCGCAGGACTATTTCTACTTCTCGTTCCTGACACAAGATCATCCAGTCCCAGAACGCCTTATCGCAGGTGATCGGGAAGGTTTTCTGCGCCTCATCCTGGAAGGACTGTCAGACAAGCCTGTGCAATACGATCAAATGGCGATGGCGGCTTACCTGAAAGCCAACGCAACGCCCGAAGCCATCTACGCGATGTGCGAGTGTTTCCGGGCCGGGTTTCATATCGACAGGCTGCACGATGCTGAAAACCGCCGAGCCGGACGGCAGATCACCTGCCCAACACTGATTATGTGGGGCGACAAGGGCGTAGTCGGAAAGCATTTCGACGTGGAGCGCATTTGGCGTGGTTGGTGTTCAGACCCCAGTTTTGCACCCATGCCCAGTGGGCATTTCATCCCTGAGGAAGCGCCCGTCGCGGCTTTGGCGGCTATCCAGAACTTTTTAAAATAGGGAACATTTGATGTGCAAAACTTTCATCACCTGTGCGGTGACCGGAGCCGGGGACGGTTTCAAACGCAACCCGAATGTTCCTATCACACCGGACGAGATTGCTGTTTCTGCACTTGCAGCGGCAGATGCCGGAGCGGCCATAGTCCATCTGCATGTTCGTGACCCGGAAACTGGCGAAGGGTCTAGGGATCATGCCCTCTATCAGAAAACCGTTGAGAGAATTCGGGATCAAAACCGAGAGGTCATCATCAATCTCACGGCTGGTATGGGCGGTGATGCCATCTTCGGCACCGTTCAACCTGTACCCTTGCTTGAGGGAACGGATCTCGTCGGCCCTGCCGACCGGCTGACCCATGTTGCCAAACTGCGCCCGGACATCTGCACATTGGATTGCGGGTCTTATAATGTGGGGGATGGCAATCTCGTCTATATCAGCACGTCTGAATACATCCGAACCGGCGCAGAGCAGATTGCCAAATTGGGCGTGCGACCCGAGTTGGAAGTGTTCGATCTGGGACATTTGCGATTTGCGTTGAACCTGCTCTCGGACGGTGTGTTTGCCAGCCCGGCCATGATCCAGTTCTGCCTTGGCGTGCCCTATGGCGCACCGGCAAACACAGGTGCCATGACGGCAATGGCCGATATGGTGCGGGATTATGATGTTATCTGGTCCGCCTTTGGCGTCGGGCGTGATCAGCTTCGAATGGTTGCTCAGGCGGTGCTTCTCGGCGGTCATGTCCGGGTCGGGTTGGAGGACAATCTTTATTTGAAGCGTGGCATTCCAGCGCGAAATGAAGAACTGGTGGCGCAGGCGCGTAACATCATCGAAACATTGGGAAATACAGTCATGACTGCCGTTGAAGCTCGCGAGTTGCTTGGTCTGGGTGCAGACTCATGACCCAGAAACTGATCATTACCGCCGGTGCGAGTGGAATAGGTTTGGCGATAGCGCGACACTTTGCCAGCAACGGGGCGTTAGTCGCTATTTGTGATATTGATGCTACCGCCATCAGCCAAGTCACAGATGAATTCGCCCTGGCGACAACATGCGATGTCACCGATGTCGATGCGGTGGCGTCCTTTGTGAACCAAGCCGTGGAGCGCATGGGCGGGCTTACTACGGTGATTGCCAATGCGGGTACGGCTGGTCCAACGGCTCTGATAGAAGACATTGCCCCGGAGGACTGGGCGCAAACCATCGCAGTAAACCTCACAGGGCAATATGCCTTATGCCGCGCAGCAATCCCTTATCTCAAAGCACACAACAAGGGCTCGGTTATCTTGATGTCTTCTGCGGCCGGGCGGCTCGGATTGCCGATGCGCAGCCCATATGCCGCAGCTAAGTGGGGTGTGGTCGGGTTGAAAGAGACCCTCGCAATGGAACTTGGGCCGCACAGCATCACGGTCAATGCAATCTTGCCCGGTTCGGTCAAAGGCCCGCGCATGGATGCCGTATTGACCGCCAAAGCTAAGGCTTCTGGCATTTCACTGGACGCAGCGCGGAATGCCGAGGTTCAGAATACATCCCTTGGACGCATGATCGAACCCGACGAAATCGCGGAACTCGCATGGTTTGTCGCTTCGCCTGCTGCACGGTCCATTTCCGGGCAGTCACTCGGGCTGTGTGGAAATTTTGAAACACTGAGATAGGACAAAATATGGGCAATACCAACTTACTCAAGCTGGATCATATTACGGTTGTGGCACGGTCCCTCGAAGAGGGCTGCACTTATATCAAAGACGCGCTTGGGATCGACATGCCAGACGGTGGCGCGCATCCCCGAATGGGTACTCACAACAAACTGATGTCTCTGGGCGACAACGTGTTCCTGGAATTGATCGCCATTGATCCGGATGCTAGCGCGCCTGATCGTCCCAGATGGTTCAATCTGGACGCTTTTGACGACGACCCACAGTTGGGTACGTGGGTCGTCGGAACCGATGATATTGATGCCACCTTGGTTCAGCTTCCTCTTATCAGTGGCCGTGCAACCGAGATCACACGGGGCGATCTGAAGTGGCTCATTTCCATTCCTGATGATGGCACAATGCCGCTTGGTGGAGCGTGTCCAACGCTTATTGAATGGCCTGATGGCCCTCACCCTGCGTCCAGAATGACAGATTTGGGGTGCCGCCTAACCGCATTGACGATCGAGCACCCGGAGGCAGGAATAATCCAAGGATTTTTCAGAGACCGCATCGACAGTGACTTTATCACGATCACTGATGGGCCTGAAATGAGGATCAAAGCCTCTATTCAAACACCAACCGGCACAAGAGACCTTTCATGAAAGATACAAACGTAATGCGCACTTTAGGACTGATCGGCGGAATGAGCTGGGAGTCGACAGCTCTCTATTATTCGGGTCTCAATCGAGGCGTAGCGGAGAAAATGGGTGGTCTTCATTCTGCCCCGTTGCTCATGGCAAGTGTCGATTTTCAGAAGATCGTGGACTACCAGTTGTCAGACCAATGGGACAAAGCAGGTTGTGAGCTTGCTGATCTTGCCAAGCGGCTGGAAGATGCCGGAGCGGATGCAATCGCCCTGGCTGTGAACACAATGCACAAGGTAGCTGACCCCATTCGGAATGCAGTTTCTATCCCGTTTTTGGATATTCGAGAGGCGTTGGGCACTGCGCTAGCATCTACGGGTGCCGACAAAGCAGTGTTACTGGGGACAAACTATGTTGCCCGTGAAGACTACTATTTTGGGCAGGTTGAGGCGAGATTGGCTGGCGAAATGAAGCTGTCACTCTTGCCCGACGACGAGCAGTCCTTCGTTCACGACATCATTTATGGAGAGCTTGCGAAGGGGGAAGTATCTCCAGTGACGCGGCAGAAGATTGCAGACGGAATTTCTCGATCTGTATCCGAACAAGGCGTCGGCGCTGTCGCCCTGGCTTGTACTGAGTTGCCTATGCTCGACCTAGGGGACTTGTTACCCGACCTGCCAATCGCAGATTCAACCAGCGCGCATATAGCGGCCTGCGTCGATTTCATCGTCAATTCATAGATTGTGGTCGAAAGATCGCATGATCTTACCAAATCAGTTGGACAATATCGGTCGTTTTTGCCACCCTGCCCCGCCCCACGGTAGTGTGACCTTTAGAATTATCTGGCGTAGTTTCTTTTGTGTTATGTGGCGGCTGGATAGGCTTCGGACAAATGGATTAAAGGGCCGGAGTAGGCTATTCCCAATGACCCCATCAATTTCGAGAAACAGCAAGCCCGACACCACCTGAAACAAACAGGCCTCCGGTAACCTTGTGAACCCAAGACATTGCCGACCTGCTGATACTCATTGCACGTAACCGCGCTCCGAGCGCTGCGTAGATCATTGCAACAGCAAATGCGATTGAACCCGCAGCCATCACCATAAGGGCCATTTGGCTGAATGTCCCGTTTGCATTTCCCAAAAACTGAGGGAACAACGCAGTGAAAAACACAATTGCTTTCGGGTTGCTTGCAGCAATCAAGAACCCACTGTTGAACAAACGTCGAAAGCCATCCGTTCCCACCAATGCTTCTGATTTCAGATCAACACCTTCGGAAGCGTCACGCCACATCGATATTCCCAAATAGATCAGATAGGCAGCGCCCAGATACTTGATGACCAAAAACAGCATTGCAGATTTGGCAAGCGCAAGGCCGAGGCCAGCACTAGCAGCGATGGCTTGCATAATTGTTGCCAAGGTGTTCCCAGAAGCCGTCGCAACAGATTTGGAAAGCCCAAATCGGGCTCCATGCGTGAACGCTATAAGTGTGCTCGGGCCGGGGATCATTGAGGCCAGAAAAACCGTAAAACAGAACAGAACCCAAAATGTCATATGAAAATCTCCTTCAAGGAGGACAAACCACGATGAAAGCAAAAACACAAACGTGAGCGGTGTTCCGCCCCTTCATCGCCAGGCACATTGGGACGGCCACTACTTATTAAAATCATGCGGACTCGGCACCCGTTGCAGCACCCGATAAACAGTCGGTCGCGACACATCGAACAACTCCGCAAGGTCGCTGATCGAATAGTCACCTGTGTCATACATGCGGCGCAACTCAGTCTGACGACGATCAGACAGTTTCGGTTTCTTGCCTTTCAGCTTGCCCTTGGCGCGTGCAATAGCCATGCCTTCGCGGGTGCGCATACGGATCAGATCAGCCTCGAACTCAGCGAAGGTCGCGAGGATGTTGAAGAACATCTTCCCCATCGGATCGGTCGGGTCATAGACGCTGCCACCCAAAGCCAGCTTGACGCCCCGGCTTTCCAGTTCATCGGCGATGGCACGGGCATCAGGAACAGAGCGGGCGAGCCTATCAAGTTTCGACACAACGAATGTGTCGTCCTCACGCACGGCCGCCAGAGCCTGTGCCAACCCAGGCCTCTCTCGTTTGGTGCCCGTCAGGCCATGGTCTGTGTAGATGCGATCCTCCGAGACTCCGAGGTCAAGCAAAGCCGCCCGTTGCGCCGCGAGGTCTTGTTTGTCGCTGGAACAGCGGGCGTATCCGATGCGGGTTTCTGTCATGCTTCTGCCTTTGAGCCGGAAATGGCCGAGTATTGGTTCGGGCGGCATGGACTGTAATACATGACGCCCCTTCAGTGATAATATCAACGTACCAATCAAATGAGAATCGTTTTCCGTAAGAAATGTTGGGGCGACTGGCGTGGACAACGCCGTCCGCTCAACGGCCCTCTTACGGACACAGGACAGGAGGTACTGATGGACGATGCAATGCGGCGCTTTGCTGTTCTCAAACCTCATTTGGAAGAAGAAGGCGTGTCTTTGGCTGCTGCGGCACGGGCCGCAGATGTTCCGATCAGGACAGCGCAACGGTGGCTGGCACGCTACCGGGAACTTGGGATGGAAGGCCTGGCGCGCCGTTCGCGGTCAGATGCCCAGTCGCACAAATTTCCGAAAAAGCTGGTGCAATTGATCGAAGGGCTGGCTTTACGCAAACCACAATTGTCATGCGCAGCGATCCACCGGCGCGTTGCGGCAATTGCGGATGCTCAGATGTGGCGAACTCCGTCCTACGGCACCGTTCACACCATCATCCGTGATCTTGATCCGGGGATGGTAACTCTCGCACATGACGGGGCCGCCACCTACCGAGATCGGTTCGAGTTGATCCATAGACACCGCGCCACGGCTCCCAACGCGCTCTGGCAGGCAGATCACACGATGCTCGATATCTTGATCCTTGATGCGAACGGGACGACTGTCCGCCCGTGGCTTACCGTGATCATAGATGATTATTCACGTGCTATCGCGGGCTATCTGGTTTTTCTGGGGGCTCCATCGGCGCTGCACACCTCTCTCGCGCTACGTCAGGCCATTTGGCGCAAACAGAATTCTGAATGGCCCGTCTGCGGCATTCCGGATCTCCTTTACGTGGACCATGGCAGCGATTTTACTTCCGAACACCTTGAACAGGCGGCAGCCGCATTACGGATGCAGATTACCTTTTCGGCCGTGGCACGGCCTCAGGGGCGAGGAAAGATTGAACGGCTCTTTGGAACCATCAACACGGAAGTGCTCCCGGAACTGCGTGGATATCTGGCAAACGGGAAGCCTGCGACATCACCAAAGCTGTCACTTGGCGATCTGGACACGGCCATCGGCGACTGGATCGTTACAGTCTACAACATCCGTGTTCATAGCGAGACGGGTCAGGCCCCGGTGGCGTCGTGGCGTGGCGATGGTTGGTTGCCACAGATGCCGGACAGCCTCGATGACCTCGACCTGCTGCTGGTCATGGTGGCCAAACCGCGTGTCGTGCGACGCGATGGGGTCCACTTTCAGGGTTTGCGGTTCATGAGCCCGATCCTGGCACCATATGTCAGTGAGACCGTAACCATTCGCTACGATCCCCGCGATCTCACAGAGATCCGTGTGTTTCACCAAAACCGCTTTCTCTGTCGCGCCATCAGCCCGGACCACGAAACTGAAAGCGTATCACTCAAAGACATACAAACCGCACGATCAGCTCACCGGCGCGCCCTGCGCCGCCAGATCAAGGACCGGGTTGGGGCCATTTCTGACTATCTGCCTGAAGGTGCCAGGCGCAAATCGCCCGCTTCAAAGAGAGTTACCAAACAGCCCAATCGGCTGCGCATTTATGAAGAGGGTGACTGAATATGACCGGGCATCGCATGGGCACCTTCATTGCCACCAAAGAGCACCGGCGCTTTGTCGAGTTTGTGACAGCCGTGCGAAAGCACCGCTATATCGGAATTTGTTTTGGTCCGGCAGGCGTTGGAAAAACAGTATCGGCCCAACGGCATGCAAAGTGGGATAAGGCTGGTCCCCTGTTGGATATCTGGGGGCGGCGCGCCGAACCCGCGATAATCTGAGCAGACTGATGACCCGCATTGAGGGATGTATCGAACTGGCGCAACATCCGGAACGTGGGCTGCCTGATGGCAAGGGGCCTGATCTGATCCAACTCCTGGTCATTGATGAAGCTGAAAGATTGTCAGCCCAGGGGTTGGAGCATGTCCGGGATTTATTCGACCGCACCGGTATTGGTGTCATCCTGATCGGCATGCCGGGGTTGGAAAAACGCCTTGAACGTTATCCCCAGTTCTATAGCCGTATCGGATTTGCCCACCATTACCGTCCGCTCAAAGGTGAGGAATTGACCTTCGTCCTCACACGACATTGGCGGAAACTGGGCATGACGCTCGACGACGCTGACTTCACCGACCATCAGGCCGTCGCATCCATCGCCCGAATAACCGGTGGAAATTTCCGCCTTTTGCACAGGCTGTTCGTTCAGATCGAACGCATCCTCAAGATCAACGAACTGTCCCTCGTCACAGACGAAGTGGTCGAAGCCGCGCGGTCGACACTCGTCATTGGTGCCAATTAACGCAGTAGAAACTACGCCAGATAGCGCTGAAGGTCACAGGTAGATCAACCACATAAACCGGTCAAAAACCCCCGGCGAAACCTTTGCAGTTTTGACAGGTTTTTGTCACAGGTGATCAATGTCGCCAGTGCGGAACTTTGTTGTCGTTCGTCAGAATCGATTGGGGGTCAGCTCTGGGATTGGTTGTTGATCAACTCAGCGCATAGATAATATTTTCTGTCAGTCTGTATGCTGACGTTATCTGCAATCCAAAACCCGTCTCCAATATCCCAGACATATTCTTTGCAGATTGGACGGTCTGCTCCTTTGCGTAACCAGCTTGGCGCATTCGGGTCCTTTGGCAATACCAATTGTTTGGTTGTCTGTCTGATGGTCCCGGCGGACCGCCATTGATTAAAAACACCGAACTCGATGCTCTGAGAGGAGGTGCCCAAGGGGGACGGCAGCGCCAACATTTCCAGCCAAGACGAAATTTGCACGAGTGGCATGTCCTGTCGTTGAGAGAGAGTTGGCGATGTTACTTTCCGCCAAAACGCTCCGCGTTTCGTTGGATCAGGAACAATTTTTCGAAAACCGACGAAGCCGACCAGCTCATCCGAAGGCCCCGTGTACACCGTCTCAATAGCGATGTTTTCACCTGCCTTTACAACCCATTCGTCTGTGCAGGCAGTGACGTCAACAGCCGTCTCCCATGCCCCGCCCGAAGCCAGTTGGACACAGGATCGTGTCAGGTTAGCTGATCGCAAAAGTTTCAAACTGGGGGCTTATGTTGTGTGAGTGGAAATGCCCTGTCGTAAGCAAGTGTAAAAGCAAACGTGTATGCGACGACGAAGCTTGTCACGAATATATCCACGGTCAAGGCTTCAAGAATGCCGATGTTTAGCCAGAGAGTGTAGATAGGCAATGATGTGATCGTCAGTGACACCTCAAAACCGATAGCATGTACGATGCGCCAAGCCCAAGACCTGTTACTAGATATGCGCCCTGAACGTGCTTCGAGTTGATCGAAAACCCAGTTGTAGAACAGGCCCCAGACCATCGCCTTCCCAGACAGAACCAATAGGAGAAGGCCAATATCGACCAGTGGCTTGTCGAAGAACACCGCCCCAATTGGAACAAGCACCAACATCAAGGTGATTTCGAATATGAACGTATAACGAAACCGATCACGTGTCGTTCTCAGAATGATCGCATCATTCATGACTGACCGCTCCGCTCCACTAGGTGCCCCGCATTTTCAAGGCAACGAATTGCCTTTTCAGCGTCTTGTCCGGGAATGAGCATGTGTTCCCCATCATAAGTACAGACGACGAAGACACCAATTCCATATTCAGACAGAGGCGTAATGAGAGATTGTACGATCCCTGTAGCGTTGAAGGGGAACGGCCCGATTGTCCGAACGCAGGCCCAGCCTCTTTCGGCTTCAACCTTAGACGGCACTCGATCCTCAAAGCACACCAAGCTTAACTCGTCATCGGAACGAACGATGGCTTGAAACCCAGGGCCATTCAGCCATGTAGGGATGTCAGCCCCAGCAGGCAATCGCGCAACCGCGTACCGGCCCGGCACAAAGCGAATTCTAAGAATTCTATTGTTGTCTTGATGATGTGTATTCATCGCGCCCTCAACAGTTTTACTGAAGAAGGACATTCCCACCACTAAAACCGCACAGGTTAGGGTCGGAGCTTCATCTTCCAAGATGATCCCAAATACTTATGCCAAAAATTCGCGGCGTTCAAGCTGACAGACATACAGCGCGTAGTATCGGTGACTCTGACTCAAAGCCGCCATTTTCTACAGCGCAGCGATCTGGACAAAACCCTACGTTTCTGACCAGATCGCTGCATGATTATCGGATACGCGCGTGTCAGCACGGAAGACCAGAATCTTGATGCCCAAATCGACGCTTTGACTGCGGCCGGGGCCGAGAGGTTGTTTTCTGACAGGATCAGCGGATCAAAACGCGAGCGGCCTGAACTGAACAAGATGCTGGACCAGCTCCGCGACGGTGATGTTGTGATTGTCACCAAATACGACCGCCTGGCGCGATCCCTGAAAGACCTTCTGGAGATCGTAGAGACGATCCGTGAGCATGGTGCCGGTTTTCGATCCCTGGCAGAAGACATCGACACGACGACGCCGGCCGGCCGCCTTGTGTTCCATGTCTTTGCATCCATCGCCCAGTTCGAGCGGGAGCGGATTTCCGAGCGCACCAGAGAGGGGCTTGCATCAGCTCGTAAACGTGGCCGGATCGGTGGCAGACCCCCTGCCCTAACGGCAGCGCAGAAAGACGAAGTGCGCCGAATGCGCGATGTTGAGCAGCGCGCCGTCGCGGAGATCGCGCGGTTGTTCAAAGTCAGCGAGCGGACAGTGAGACGCGCTTAGCTATATCAAACAGCGTCCAGAAGATTCCCTTGTTCCGGCGCAAGCGGCTTACTATCGATATACTCCTGAAGAAACGGTGCATTCGCCAGCTTGTCTTTCAATTGAAACATTCTCTTCTCGCCCTGCGAGATGAAGTTCGCATAGAGCCAAGGCTTAATAACCACGTTGTCAGACCATTCTTTGCGCGGTTCATCCTCCCCGGCGGCAATTCTGTCTCCAAGAACGTGCCCAAAAACTTTGGTGTGACGACTGATGTAACCACGCTGTTCTAAGGCTTTTACGTACTTCCAAACTTGATCTTTTTCTTTTGAACCAAGCGCGACGCCAGGCTTCTTCAACTCCACGATTGAGAGAACAGCACATCCGGTTTGGTCGCCGTCATCGTCATAACCAGGCCTAGAGTAAAAGCCGATTGAACTGTCTGGCATCACCACAAAGTCAGGGCGGATCGTTTCCGCTTTCTCTTCCCCGCCAAATAGCTCGCGGATGACCGTTGTGATCCCCTTGTTTGATGTGAACTCAATGCTTTCAAACTGAGGGCCAAATATCCAAAGACTACGTTCGAAAAGTGGTTGCAGCTCTTGAACCTCATCTGTGGTTTTGTCAGAGGTCTTTGCTGCAAGATCAGCCAGCACACGCAAGCGCTTTTCGATCTCGTCCAAGGCTTCCTTAGCCAATTCGGTAGTCCAGCGGTCCAGGATGTCATTCCAGTTATCAATGTCTTCAGGCTTCATGCTCTGCATTTTTTCAAGCAAGGCATATTGGCTTTCGGCCAATTCCATATTCGCAAGCACATCCATGACTTGCTGCACCTGAGTGGAGCCAAGGCTTGGGCACTTTTCCATCAGTGCATCCATGGTATCTGACAGTTTTGCCTGGCTCCGTTTAGGTAAAGACCGCCGAAGACTCGCATGATCTTCAATCCACTCATTCTTCGTTTGCGCGCGTTTAGCGGCTGTAAGATCAAGCAGCTTCGCGCGGACAGCATCTTCACATGCTGATCGGGTACTATGCCAGTTTTCGCTGTCTGGTTTGAAGCCAGACCAGTCAGCAAGCACATCTGGCTTAAGGTGATCGGCCTTAAGAATAAACGTATACCGCTTTGCCTCTTCTCGTCGGCCGTCCAAGACAGATTGGTCTTCGAAATTACGCCAGTTGCACTCTCCCACGAGCCGTTTGTTCACCCACCATGCGATACCGTGCTGCTTGGTCGTCCGGTCTGTTTTTTCGCTGTCGATCACAACCATCTCAACGGAATTTTCGGCGTCGATCTGGACCGGTATTGTCTCTACACCGTGTTCCGGAAGGTCGGCGAAGGTCACTTTTTGACCTTCAACATAAACCTCGAATTCCGGATTTGTCAGAAAGCGGGTGCTTAAGACAGAGCGGGCCATGTCAGCGCTCATGCCAACTGGACGCTCTTCTTCCCCGAGGATACGAAACCCACGCCACTGGCTTTCTTCTTCATGGACTTTCTCAATCGAGAACGGAAGCGGCAGGTGGGGTGTGCGATTGAGGCGAAAGCGGCATTTCAGACCGTCTTTACCGATTTCGACATCAAACGGCGAAGAGAAACAAAATGCAGCATATCTACCTTTGCCGTTCCGCCCAAAAGCTCGACGTGGCCGATGACCTGGCAAATCCTCTGGTGGATCGGTTAGTTCACCCAGCTCACTAACGCGGTTGTAATTGAATCGCCGCCAACGCGCGTTCAATTCCTCTTCGGTCATACCCTTCCCGTTATCTTTGATTTCAAATGCCTGGGTGTCGGAGGGCCAAGTGATATCAACACGTGTCGCATACGCATCCCACGCATTAGCAACCAGTTCGACCAATGCAGTGGTAGGGTCTTTGATAATTGATCCGGCATGATCTTCCAGAAAACGCGGATCGTAAGTAAGTGGTACATTTTCAAATAGGTCAGACAATGACTTCTCACGAGATATAATAAACTGACAAGTTTCAACCTTTGCCTGTATCGGCTACCACGGCAAGGAAATATACAGCTCGTGCATCATGGCAAACCGCTCATCAAACGGCGGCAGATCATCCAGTTCCAGGGCAAGTGTGTTCCAATCAACCTCGGCCCGCCGCCGAACCTCAGGATCATCCATAGATTCCAACGTAGCCTCGATATCGCGCGCCTGGCACTTCTCGATCAGCGTTTTCAAGATGCTGCGGCGATCTTCATCGGTCAGCTCGTTGGTTTCGATCAGGTAGGCGATGTCATAGACATCCTGGCGACGGTTTCTGTTGCGGATCGGCTGCTGCAATAGAGCGCGCAGCTTTTCAGCAATGATCTCGTGCAGTGTGAATGCCCGCACCGCGACCCCCGGCCCCGTCAGGTTCAGCTCCTGGAACGCATGGACCTGATCCCGGAAGCTGATCTCGATATCCAACACCCGTATGGCGCGCCCGGCTTCCAAGCGTTTCTCTTCGCCTGTTCCGCGCTCGGCCGAACCGATCCGGATGAGCAAAGCCGGGAAATCGAACTCTTCGAAGTTCAGCGGCTTGGGCATTTTCTTGACGGTTTGCACGCGGCAAAGAAGGTTCAGATACCCAAGGCGGATTGCGGTTTGGGGCAAGATGGCGTTCAGATCATCTGCGATCTGATCCGCAAACCCGACCGGTTCCACGATTGAGGTGAAATCCACATCGGCCGTGACCCGGTTGCTTTTGAAAGCAAGGGCCATCACAGCCCCACCCTTCAGGACCAGGTTTGTGTTCAGGCTGGGAGCCAGCCCGATGGCCGCAAGAACAATCTCTGTGACTTGTCTGTCGCGATACTGAGCTGGATTAGAGCGCGCAGCCTCCACCCAGGCCCGCACATCCACATCTACAATGTCGTATTCCGCCTCATCGGCCATGTGTTCTGCATCAGACATTCAGTGAAATCATCCATCGTTCTGAAAACTCGGGGAGATAGTCCGCTTCAGGGTCCAACTTCCGTGATCCCCCTCTTTGCGCAAAGGCCTCCCAACGCGCAATAGCGGGGTCATCAAGCTCCAGCACTTCCGAGAGGATATATCCTGCCCGGACCTTGGCAATCTTGCTGTTTAACTGATCCACGGCCGCCACGATTTCTGGCAACCATTGATCCGCGTCACGTTCCCAGACATCGAGGACATGGCGCATCCCGCCGCACAATCCCGGCTCTGTAATCATATCTGCAAAAGTTTGGCCGATAGACGTGATCCGCGTTTCCTCGCCGCTGAGAGGCGCAGGCGTCCAGGGATGGCTTGAGATATGCATGATGACCGGCCGTCGCCGAATGGTATCCTTAAAGCCTGGTCGATACAGCACCGGCTTATCAATACCTTCGATCTCGGGCAGATCATTGCGCACACGATCATTTCGGAGTTGGTTCCAAATATCACGACGCGGCGTGGTCACATGCAGAGCTTTGGGGCTTCGTTCCGTCAGGCTGTATCTCTGCATCGCTGACAAATGTGAGACATAGGCAAAGGGGTCAGCTATACACACGACCTCTTCCGCAGTCCCTGCACGGGTTGCTTGTGTGACCCGCCAGACACCCGATCTGAAATCGGAATCAGCAACCAGCGCTCTGCGTTCTTCCATGCGCTTGATAGCGTTGTTCGCACGGGTTTGATCCCACCCGTGCGGCATACGCTTGAGAGGTTCTCCGTCCCATTCACGTTGCTGGAAAAGCGAATGCCCCAGAACGAAGAAATCGTAGTATGTGATGATCGGCAGATCGCGCTTCAGGAGCGCTTGCTCCACCCCGTCTGTAAACTTCATACGATTGCCATCTGTATATGTCCTTAGGACATATACAGATGGCAATCGGAGTAGTCAAGGTTTCATTAGCTAAAGGGGTTCAACTGGTTTGACATTAGGATGGGATATCTCTATGTCCTGAGGACATAGAGATATCCCATCCAGGCCTAAACTTTCACATAGTCTCGCTTTTGCTTGGCGTCCGCCAATGTCTCTAAGGCACTCTCTGCCTCACCCTGGCTACGAAACAAATCCATATGAACCTGACCACACCGACCGATCCGGCCCCATTCTCGCCGAAGCGTCCATTCCCCAAATAGATTGGGCAGAACTGACATGCGATAGTAGCGCGCGATGTTCTGGGAGGGATCGTGTCTTTCGAGGTGGGCTTTCATGGTTCAGCTCCAACGGATAGATAACTGTTATCTGTTATCTTCTACGCCCATCAATTTCTTCAGCATCTGGAATCTCGATGCCGCCGGATCGGAGGCAGGCATAAAGCAACTCTTTCTTGGAGAGGCCGCGTTTCTTCGCCTCCTGGTCAAAAGCGTCCTTGATCGGTTTTGGGACATTCGTGAACGAAAACTGGACACGAGGCGCATCTTTCAATGCAGCGGATTTGGCCTTGCTCACACTCGGCAATGGCGCCGCCAGCTCACGCACCTTGGTCGTCACCTCATCACTATCGAAATCGTCTTCGAGATTTACGCTGACTTTTGCCATGCGTCGCTCCTGTAATAGCTGATAAGTCCCCTACCTTGCATGTCCGCCAACACTGACTGGGCGGACCTTTTGGCCGATCCCTGCGGTCCAGCTCCTGTTGAGGTCATTTCCTTGAAACCGGTTCGGTGTGCGCACATCACGCGAAGACGAGGTATTTCTTGCGCATCGAGCGCATCAGTAATGGCCTGCGTAATATTTGTGTTGGTATCAACATCCATCATCACTACGAACGAGGCGATCTCCTTCTCCATGGTTTCGGCAACGCTCTGAACGTGGGAGTATGTGCGCTTTGCGCCCTTTGCGTCAGCTTCGTTGGCCTTGGATGGGATCAAGATCAGATTTGCCGCTGCAATAGCGTGCATAGCCATTGCCGACTTGAACCCGGCCGTGTCGATGAAAATGGCGTCGTAAGGCTGTTCGGATTTCTTGAGTGCCTTAACGGTAGGAATGAGCCGTTCGTCGTTCTCTTCATACAACCAGTCTAGAGCCGTCTGATCCTTTTTGGCCCAGGATTCCAGATGGCGCTGCGGATCGGTGTCAATCACAGCAACCTTGGCTCCATCTTCGACCATCAGACTGGCGATTGCGGTGAGCAGCGTGGTTTTTCCAGCTCCGCCCTTTTCTTGCACAACGCTGATTACCTGTGTCATGTTCTGCCCTCTTTTTTGATAAATAATAACAGATATTAGGTAACAGTCAACAGGTAACCCATAACTGTTAAGGAGTTTAGATCGGGTAGAAACTGGCAATGATGGCCAAAATCATCTGGCCCTACTGCGCTCCATCTTCCGCGTTAGTATTTTGAAAAATTAGGAGAAAACCATGACACGTTGGGCCGTTATTTTCAAAGATACATCTGAAATGCTCACCATTCGAGCACGAAAAGACTTAAGAGATGCGCACGTCGCCTACGCCAAAAACCATCCTGAACTATTGATAGGCGGCGGCTTAAAGCCAGAAGTAGATGGCGTTTTTTGTGGCGCACTGTGGATCGTGGAAGCTGAAGAAAAATCAAATGTAGAAGAGTTGATCGTTAACGATCCATTTTACTTTCCAGAATATCGCACGTTTGAAATTTTCACATGGGGCAAGCTACTCGAAGATCAGACCGCCAACCTTTGATGACAACGTAGTAGCCGTGATCTAACTGCACACCATAACAGATAACTGTTATCTATTATGGTGCTCGCCCCTTCCTCTCAAACCACTTCCTGCAAAAACCAAGAAAAGCCCCATCAGGATGACGTGGCGGTTCACTCATCCACATCCGCCATTCCTGTTCCAGAAAGTGAATATCCCATGTCGGGGCGGCTTCTCGTGCTTTTTCGTAAGTCTCAGGAGAGAGGCGTACGGAGGTTTCGGGGGTATTGTCCGCAGGTTCTTGATATACTTCGAGAAATTCAGCCTTGGGTGATACTTCCAGTACATCATGTAGCAGCCTGAAGCGGTAATCCGGCATATGCGCCTGCTCCTCATCCGCTTTGCAGATCGCTTTGACGAGGCGTTTGAACTCTTTGGTGGTCGATGTTGATCCGGTCTTATGCTGTAGCTTGTCGAGGCCAATCCGCCAGACATCCTGCTTACCGCAGTGCTTGCGGGCCAGCTCATACAATCGGCGTTCCAGAGGTTTCCGGAGCTGAAAATACGCCTTGTGAAGAGTCAAAACATTCTTGTTCTCGATGGCCTTGACGAGCCAATCACCCATCTCCAGCTCTACGCTCAACAACCGCCCTGTGGAATCTTCTTTGACGATCCGCGCATCGGTAATGAACGAGATGGATCGCCATTCTCCGACACCATGGTCATGGATATTGGTTTCGATCTGGGTGAACTGGAGGCGGGTGAGAGCACGGCGCAGTGTGGCATAGGCCTGGCCGGTCGTGTGGCGATTGGTGGCTTTCAGAAGGTCATGCGCTGAAATCTGGACACGGCGACCAATTTCCTGACCTTCATTCTTAGCCGCCATGAGTTGGCTCAACACATAGATCAGAATATCGCGATCAAAGACGTTTGCACGGCCTTCCTCAGCCGCTGGAGTGATCTTCACCTTCACGTTGCCTTGCTGGTATTCAAACGCAGCCATGTCTTTTTTGACCGACAACGAGAACAACGGATGCTCCATAGAGGCTCGGTCACTCTTCGGTGTTGCGTCGAGAATATCGCACACGAAGAGGTCTGGCTCCGTATGCCTCTGTGGTAGCAAAGCTGTTCGTTTTCTAGGCCGCGCCATTATTCGATAGTCTACCCACCGTTATTCGACACTCTGCCCACCAGTGCGCCAGTTTCTTCGATACTCTACACACCTTTATTCGATAGTCTACCCACCATTCTTCGATACTCTACACACCAGTCGTTTAAAATAGGCCAATTTTCGCTTGTAAAAACAGTTACTTACAAGCTCACCGATTCTCGTAACACATTATCTAACACATATATAACACCCACTCGTTTGGGTCGGACCTGTGGATAACTCATTGCGCTACCCTCAATCTTGATAATGAACGCAAGCAGGACTCCCTTCTGTTGTGCGGACCCACTCCCCACCAAAGACAGCGCATGTAGTACCGTTGATTGCTGAGAAACGTGGAAGCGCAATTGTCAGGGTCAGTGCCACAAAAAGTGCCGTCAAACCAAACCAGGGCAGATTGCGTTTCAGGCGATCCGCCTGTCTTTCCCGGTCCCGGATGTCCTCAAGGATTTCCCATTTGTCCTGTTCTGCCTTCTTGAGAACAGCTTCGGTATGTCGGCTTTGTTCACTCAACACATTGGCAACCCGGATCATATGATTCAGCGGATCAGTGATTTTCCCCGCAACGGCCTGACCAACCAGATTGCCGTATTGCTCCGGATCGGTCTGGTTCTGTGCCGCGAAGGCTGCCTGCCGCGCTTCCGTGGCTGTCTTGACCAGGCGATCCATGGTGCCGGTCTGGGCATCGACGCGATCCGACACGCTGGCCAGAACCGTGCCGACCATATCGAGGGTTTCGCGCAGCTCGTCGTCTGAGAGCGGGGCAGGGGAGGGAGGATGGTCTGACATGCTCGTGTTTCTTTCTGTTACGGGTCTTGCGGCTGGAACAGCCCCTTGAACTCGGGATCGGCGTAATAGCGCAGCTTGCGGGCGAGGGCTGTGGGATTGCCCTGAACCCGCAGGAGCTGAAGATCGGGCGGCATCTGCATGATTTCATCCGGGGTGAGCAGATCGCGCCCCGTAACATTCTGTGTCATCGAGGGCGCATCGCCCGGCTTGAAGCTCTGGGTCTGATAGCCGGTGGTTTCCTGACCGATCATCCTGCTCAGCCACTGGGCTGTTTCCAGATCATTCACACCAAAGACCTGCTGGACGCCTGCATTGGCCACGAATGTTCCTGCGCGGTTGCCGTAGAGATCGTTGAGCTGGCTCATGTCCTGCAAGATGGGCCAGAGTTGCAACCCATAGCCCGCCATCAGCCCCATGGCGCGTTCTATGGCCTCCAGACGGCCGAGAGCGGCAAATTCATCCAGCAGGAAGAGGGTAGAGCTGCTTGGTGGCCGTGAGGCCCGCTTACCACCTCCTGCGGCCCCAGACACGCCCTGCGAGCCGTTCCGGGCCTCTGTGGGGGCCTGTGGGGCTGCCACAGGTGCTACCTGTTCAGCGTGCCGTGCGATGTCCTGAAGCGCCTGAGAGATCAGCAGGCGCAGCCAGCGGCTGTAGGCGTCCAGTCTGTTAGGCGGCAGCACCAGAAACACCGAGACAGTGCGTTGTTGCAGTTCCGCGAAGTGGAAATCCGACCGGCTGATCACGTTTGTAATGCGCGGGCTGTCCAGAAAATGCGTGTGGCGCTGCGCGTTGGACAGGACCGAGGCCGCTTCTCGATCCGCTTTGCCCAGAAACCTGTTGGCGGCGCGGGCAATCAGCCCGTGGGCGGCATCGCTGTCCTGCATCAGCTCCAGCAGTGCGCGGAATCTGTCCGGGGGCAGGGTGAGATATTCCCGCACGGTGGCCAGATTGCGCCGTTCGCGCTCCTCATGGGCGACACAGAACATGATCAGCCCGGAGAGGATGGCCTTGGCTTCCTCGTTCCAGTGCGCCTCCTGTACCTGCCCCGGCGGGTCCATGACCAGCGCGTCAGCAAGCGTGGTGGCGTCCTCGCCCAGATCAGGGCTGGTGGCTGTCAGCCGGTCCAGCGGGTTGTAGGACGCGCTGGTTTGACCCGACACATCGAACGGATCGAGGATATGGACCTGACCGAAGGCATGACGGGCAGCCCCGGCGATCCGGGCATTCTCGCCTTTGGGGTCCACCACGATCACCGAGCGGTCTGCCATCAGCAGGTTTGGAATGACCGTGCCGACGCCTTTCCCGGCCCGTGTGGGGGCGAGGGTCAACAGATGGGCGGGACCGTCATAGCGCAGGAGCTGACCGGCAGGGGATCGGCCGATCAGCAACCCGTCCGGCTTCACCAGCTTCTTCAGTTCCTTGCGACTGGCGAAACGGGCCGAGCCGTGGCTGTCCCCGTTCAGGCCGAAGAAAGCGTCAGCACCGGAGACATTGCGCCAATACTGGAAACCGAAGATCGCGCCGATAAGGACCGGCGGCGTGATGATGACCCATTCCCAGGCGGACTGACCGAGCGGAGGACCGAAGGCCGACAGGGCCACGATACCCCCGATGAGGAACCCCAGCATCGCGCCAAAACCCATGGCTCCGATCATCCAGCCGAACAGGATCGGGGTGAAGATCAGCCGCACCAGAAACCGGAAGGGTCTGTCCAGAACCGAGGTCAGCCAGCGCATCAGGCGGACCCGTCCGGATCAGAACCGGGGGCAGGGGAGGGATCGCCCCCTGAAGTACCCCAATCCTCAAACGCCTTGCGGTCCTGTTCGCGCGACAGGTTGCGGATCAGCCGCTCCAGCATCACTGCCGCGCCGCTGTCCCGTTCGGCCAAATCCATGAGCGCACCGCCGAGGATCACTTTCCGCCGTGTATCCAGTTTGCGCTGTCTGGTGGCTTCCCGGTTGCGCAGGGCCTGAAGGCGGGCCTTGGCCTGGGCGTATCGTTTCTCGGCGCGTTCGAGTTCTGTCTCTGCCAAACCGGCACCTCCAGGAATGCGAGCGGATTAAAACGGGATGTGGCGAAAAGGGCTGCATCGAATGTGGTCTTGTCAGAAGCAGCGATAGCGCGTACCCGTAGGCCTGTAAAGGACAAGGGCGCACTTATGCAAACTCTCCACCTGCGGTTTCGAGATTTGCGTGCGATCTCCTTGAGGCAGGGCCTCAGCCGATGGCGAACTCCGTCCGACGCGATGCGCGCCGGAATGAAAGGCCGTCCCGGCCTCTCAAACTCTCCGGGGCCAACTTTGGCAGTTGGATCGCGTCCCGCAAGGTCGCGCCAGCGTCTCGACCGATGCCCCACAGTGGGGGCCGGTCTGCCGCTGGCACCTCCCTTACGGGGGGTTCGTGTCGTTGGACCTGACGGTGCCGACACGAACCGGGTTTGCCCCCGGCAAACCGCCAATGATCTGTTCCCATATCCCGCCCCCCATGAGGCTGGGGATCTGGGGACAGATCACTGGCAAGCCCGCGCGTCGGAGAGCCGTTGGCTCGCCTCAAGCGGGCTGTCTTTTCTCCTCAGACCGCGCCGGTTCCAGGCGCACTTTTGCGGAGAAAAGGCGGCTGATCGGATTGCCAATGTCAGGGCACCGGCACGGATCAGCTCCGGCGCGTGGGCGCGTTTGCATCACAGGCGGGGGGAGGGCGTATGGCCAGCTACCACCTCTCCGTGAAGACGATAAAACGCAGCGCCGGGCGCTCTGCCACGGCGGCAGCCGCCTACCGTGTCGGAGAGCGTATCGAGTGCCAGCGTGAAGGCCGCGTCCACGATTACACCCGCAAGCAGGGCATCGAGGAGACCTTCATCCTGACCCCGAAGGACGCGCCGGACTGGGCCTCGGACCGGTCCCGCCTCTGGAACGAAGCCGAGGCCAGCGAAACCCGCCGCAACTCCGTCACCGCCCGCGAGTGGGAACTGGCCTTGCCGTCCGAGATCAGCGCCGAGACCCGCTCGCAGATCACCCGCGACTTCGCCCAGGAACTGGTCAACCGCTACGGCGTGGCCGTCGATGTTGCGATCCACGCGCCGCACCGGGAAGGCGATCAGCGCAACCATCACGCCCATGTCCTGACCTCCACCCGCAAGCTGGAAGCGGATGGCTTCACAGCCAAGACGCGCGTTCTCGATTCCGCCAAGACCGGTGGTGTCGAGATCGAGCAGATGCGCGGCCTCTGGGCTGAGTTGCAGAACCGCGCGCTGGAGCGGGCAGGGGAGGTGGAGCGCGTCGATCATCGGTCGCTCGAAGCGCAGCGGGAAGCCGCGCTTGAGCGGGGCGATGAACTCTCCGCCGAGGAGCTGGACCGCGATCCGGAGCTGAAGCTGGGACCGGCAGCGAACTCCATGGAGCGTCGGGCGAAAGCGATAGCCGAGCGTCAGGGCCGGGAATACGTCCCCGTCACCGAGCGCGGGGCCGTGGTTCATGCTGCCCGGCAGGCCCGCGCCGCGTTCCGTGAAATGCGCGCGCGGCTAGAACTGGCGCGCGAGACCTACGGCATCGAGCGTGAGGCCGGGCAGGGACGTGTCTCTGCTGGTCTGGCTGCACTCAGGGCCGCAACCGCGAAAGATCGCAACCGCACCCCGGATGACTTCCGGGAGCGTCTGGCGCGTGTCGTGGACAGGTCACGGGACCAGGACGACACGCCCAAGCCTGAAGGCAGCAATTATGCGCGGGAGCGACTCAAGGAGATCATGGAGAAAGACGCCGGGCGCGATGGCCAGTCGGCGGTTCACAAGCTTGATGGTCACAGCGAGTATGACATGGGCGAGGGCACAGGGTGCGAGGCGCGCAAGCCATCCGTCAACGAGCGTCTGAAGGACGTGCTGAACAAGCCGCGCGAAAAGCTGGAGATCGAGGACGAGCGCGATCAGGAGAAGGAGCAGGAGGTTGAGAAGGATCGTGACATCGACCGTGATCCAGGTCTCAGTCACTGACGAGGCGATGAGAGGTCGTTTCCCCGTTCTTCATAGGAATGCTCGCCTGTGCGAACCCTATGCCGACGAGGAACGAAATAACTCCAGTTGCAGTCTTGAACTCGCGCACTCTTATCGCATTCTGCGTCACGCGCGTCCTGGCAGTGACAAGAATTTTCTCCTGCCCATCGTTTCCGACCGTCCGCATGATCCATAGACCGTACCAGCTTGGTCCTTTGCGTTCAGGATCGGCTTTACACAGCACTTCGACCGTATGTCCCTCCTCGGCAAGCGCCCGAAGGCCTTGTTCGGTGGTCACGTTTAGTTCGATTTCAGCCGTCTGGTTCATCGTGCACATCAACAGAAACAATGGTGGTTGTCTTGTGCCTGAAACCATCCAAATCCGCAATCGTATATTATTGTAGTGGATATGGTTCGATGGAGTTGAGTGATCCCGGCAAGGTGCCGGTCTCGCTTTGAGCGATAGACAGGGCAGGGGATCGACGGGCTGACGCCCGCTCACCCCACCCCTGACAGTTTTCAAATCCTGTTAATCCGCCTGCCATCCCGGCAGGTCCGAGAAAACCGGCAAGCGCCGCCTTTGGCGTCGGTTCTGGTCGAGAATTCCGGTTCCTCCCACGCGCGAGGCGCGCGGTTCCCTCCCAAATTCACGCCCTCCACC
>ENA-OWNT01001299-OWNT01001299.1-seawater-metagenome-genome-assembly--contig:-NODE-1299-length-32605-cov-4.201181_pt1 | contig 32605 bp, 31 predicted proteins | sample MGYA00238136_ERZ651165 | MGnify/ENA primary metagenome ERZ651165 (study PRJEB26861, sample SAMN08777766) | seawater metagenome | isolation source: coastal seawater | place: USA: Florida | collected...
CCAAACCAAACCAAACCAAACCAAACCAAACCAAACCAAACCAAACCAAACCAAACCAAACCAAACCAAACCAAACCGAAACGCGATGATGGACACACAGTGGCCAGCGGCACATACATGCACACTCAAAAGGAACTCAGTCAGTTAGTCACTGAGTCATCAGTGAACGGGGGAAAACAAACAAATAAACGAACAAACGAACGAACTTCATTCACTCAATCACTCACTCACCGACGATGCTTGTTGCTAACAGCCTGTAGTTTTTATTCTGCAACGAGTTCGACGACGAAACAATGACGACGATGATGATGACGACGACGACGACGACGACGACGACGACGACGACGATGACGCAGCGCAGACGACGACAAAGCTCAGACGACGACGATGACGAACGACGATGACGCAGCGCAGACGACGACGATGACGAACGACCATGACGATGACGAACGACCATGACGCAGCGCAGACGACGACGATGCCCAGACGACGACGAGGCAAGCGCACACGACGACCCAGCCCAGACGACGACGATGCCCAGACGACGACGAGGCAAGCGCACACGACGACCCAGCCCAGACGACGACGATGACTACGACGAAGCCCGGACGACGACGAAGCCTGGACGACAACGAAGCCGGACGACAACGAAGCCCAGGCGACAACGAAGCCCAGGCGACGACAAAGATGACAAAGACGACAAGTACGACGAAGGCGAAGGAGAAGAAAATTAAGGCGACAAGGACGATGACGATGACGGAGACGGCGACAACAATAATGACGAAGCCACTTGACAGTTCGGTTGAGCCAATGCAGCAACAGGGCTAGGTGAAAGCTGAGTTGGAACAAGAAGATATAATCGCGAACAGGTTTCCACCAAATGTGGTGAAATTCGAGGAACATGTGATTGTTTCCGTTGTTGCCTGGCGTGGGGTTGGCTGCGATCATGGAATCCTCAGTCGCTGTTGTCCTAAATGCGGCAGCAGGATCACTCAAGTTGTGTGCACGAACTGTGTCTCTGACGATAGAGATCTGTGACACAGTTAAACACAAATTGCGAAGTCGCACCATTACGTTTCCCACTCGTTTTGAAGATTGCGTGGACCAATCGCGTCGCATCACTTATGGAGTTTGGGCCAAGGATGACCACGTCTGGGAGGAAACCTTGAAACAAAGATACGGTGTCCTCGCGAAGCGCCTCAACCATCTAAAGCCTCCGTCGTGGACTTCGTCGCGCAAAGGACATGGTTCCATTCCACGCAGAATTCACCAGATATGGCTCGGCCCCGCCTGCCCTCCAAAGATGACTGCATACATGAAGCGGTGGAAGATGATGCACCCAGCATGGGAGTACTGCTTGTGGGACGAGGATTCAATTGCATCTTTTGGGCTCCGCAATAAAGCTGCTTTTGACGCTGCTCCCAACTATGGGGAAAAGTCTGACATTGCTCGGTATGAGATCCTGGAGCGACTGGGGTAAGTGTCTGTCCGAATGTCAAGAGATTTTCACCTTGTACGTCTTGTTTTGTTATGAATTTTGTTCTCTTCGCGTTGACAGGGGTGTATACATTGACTCTGATATGGAGTGCCTCAAAACTTTGGACTTCTTGCACAAGACGAGTTGTGAGTTTTACGCTGGAGTTTCGAATACTGGGACAGTCGAACTCAACAACGCAATCATTGCGAGTCGGTTCGTCTGCAATGTTTTTCACACCAATGTGACTTGGAATGCCGAGCTGACTCTGGGGTGTGGTACCTTGCCCACTGCGTAGTCCAGGACATCCCATCGTCCGTGAGTGCATTGACCGTATCCGCGTGACTGCGAGTGAACGGGCGGCGGTTGTCAAGAAGCACAATCAGCTTGGCGCCCTGTTCTCCATGGCTTCCCCAGGCCAGTGCGACGCATTTGAGAATGTACTGGGGCAAAAGTTAGAGGTGCGGTATTTGAAGACTTTTGACGATTGACACTGCTCCGCTCTGGCTAATCAAGCACACCGCACACAGGCACAGTTTCCTACCATTAAGTGCACGGGCCCAGGCTTGTTCACTCAAGTAGTAATGGCGGCGCTAATGGCGAGTTCTGATGCGCAACAGAGTTGCGCGACGGACAATGTTTGGATATTCCCTCCGTCTTATTTTTACCCGTTGCCCAACACGAATCGAAGCCAGCTCACCTCTGATATTGCCAAATTCGTGATGCCAGAGTCGTTTTGCGTTCACCACTGGGCTTGTAGTTGGATGTGAATCGCTACAATTAGGACAATGTATGGTAATGGTTGTCTGTAGTTGATAATGAGTTACTTGTTGTGCGTGGAGGTGTCGCTGACAAATAGTTTGGTGAATGAAACGTTCCACCACTAACAAATCGTGCCGGCACTGCGAAAACGCTCTGGTGATTAGTCACAGAGAAAACCCGCTCTAGAAATGCTTTCGAACATATTGAAGGGAATTTTCACCAAAAGATAACCTCCGATCACGACACAGACATGGAAAATGTTGTGACTATGCCCAATGTGGTCAATCCAGCGGCGTTTTCTCGTCTTGAGGCGTGGAAAAAGTCTCTCTGGAAATCTATGCGCGTATATCAGCGCCCCGCCAATGAACACTGCACCCATCAGCACAATGTTCCACAGAATCGCAAAATCGAAGCCGGGCATAAACACACTGCGATGAATCAATGGAACAACCATGCAAGCTCCAAGGCCAACGAAGAGGCCGACGCGAAACTTAAGATACTGCGGCATGGCGTACTTCTCGTAGCACATGACCACCACAGTTGCAGTGCCCAGCAAGTACGAAAGCCCAATGTACACCGCCTGCAGAACTGGAGAGCAATAAAACGCAGTGTACAGAATCGGTGTGCCTCCACACGTGATCTTGACTGCAATGGCAGTGTAATCAAATTTGCTGTAGAAGGCATGGCAGTCGTACGAAACACACCCCATGGTGTGGTAGAGGCTGGAACAAAAGAAGACGGACTCGATGCCCAAGGTAGCGATCACGAACATGGCAACTTCCATCCCAGTTGCGCCGTGCGGCTCCAACAGAACAACGAACACATAAATCATAATGGGTATGGAAATCAAAAATGGTGCCAGGTGCGTCCAGATATTCATTGTTTCGTTGTGCCACTTAAACACACTCTTGAGAGCTGAAGCACGAGACATTGCAGCACGGTATCCGCTATAAATGAAAGTGTATCGAGAAGCTTCGTGGACCTCTTCCACTTGCATGTTATATTTGTCGACCACAGCATCCGCGGCGTCAATGTTGACACCTTCGGCTTCGTTGCGTCCGGTATTGTTGTCGGTTTGCTGTTCCCCTGACACGACAGCAGAGCCGACGTCGTCGTTAGCATTGCGACGTTGCCGCATTGTCGGCAAGCTGGGCCAAAGTCAAGAAAATAATAATGCGACTCTCAATCAAAATCGCGTGGTGTCTTGCAAGTAGCAGGTTCACCAAACAACAATCAAGAGCACTTTTTGCAACAAAGCAAGAGTTAACAAAGGCCATGCCGTGAAAACAGCGTGCTGCAAGGGAAGCGAATTTCATATCATCATAGCGCACAACACACCCCCAACAACGCCGTGACCTCCAGTTGGCGATTGAGTCAGTCAGGCAGTGCAGTCAGGTGAGCTTGGTTCCGTTCCTGACTCGTGTGCGTCGTGCTTGCTCTGGCAGGCTCGTTGGTTGGTTGGTTGGGTTGGCGACGGAAGGTGTTCCTTCCTTCCTTCCTTCCTTCCTTCCTTCCTTCCTTCCTTCCTTCCTTCCTTCCTTCCTTCCTTCCTTCATGGTTCGTTTGTTCAGAGTCCGAGTCCGTGGGGTGGGTAAGTGAGAGTGATTCATTCCGTCCGTCCGTGCGTGCGTGCGTGCGTGCGTCCGTCCGTCCGTCCGTCCGTCCGTCCTTGCTTCTTCCTTCTTCCGTGTCCTCCCTCCCTCCGGCAGCTAACCAGGAAGGCAGAAGGCAGGTGGCCAGTGTGCAGTGTGCAGCGTTCCCACCATTGGTGAACCGAACGAACCAACGACGAACAACGAACGACACAACGACCACTGATCGTGGTCCAACAACAACAACGACGATGATGTGGTGGACTATAGCTTTTTCATAGTCACATGTATTCGGTGTTGTTAGTTCATATGATGTGTCCTTAATTGGAGTAAACAGACCATAGTTTGGGAACTGTGGGTGAATGCGACTGTGGGCACAGTTCGTTGTGAAAAGGGACAGTGAAAAACCATAAATTGAATGTGTGAATGTGTATCCCCATTTCCATGTGTACAGTACTCATTATACTCAATAGTCTCGTATTGGGTAGTGCATTGATACTTACAATCTGGGAATGGGACAGCTCCAGTCCCTTCCCGCTCCCGCTCCCGCTCCTGTCTCTTGTCTCTTGCCTGTTCGTCTCTTGCGTCTGCGCTCTGTCCTCTTCTTCGGACGCCCTAACTGAATATTACTGTCGCATTTAATGGGTCGGTGTAAATGTAAATACACGTACTGTATGCTTCAAAGTGCATGTCTGTACTTTTTCCGGTCGACGGTTTGTTGACAGACAGCGATCAATCGTACAGTGCATAGTGCCCAGTAGTTGAGTTCACGGGCGTTGCGGGTGGCCCAGACTTTTAGAGAATGTATTTCGTTCGTTCGTTCGTTCGTTCGTTCGTTCGTTCGTTCGTTCGTTCGTGACGAACAAACGACGAACAACGAACGACAACGAACTTCGCTGAAAGTTGTTGGTTGCGACGATCTTCTGCTCTTCTTTTTGTTGCAGACGCACCACGGGGGAGTGGACTGGGACAGTGGTACAGCGAAAACAGGAACGCACGTTGAGTACGGATTGCGGTTTGCGGTTTGTGGATTGCGGTTTGCGGTTTGCGGTTTGCGGTTTGCGGGCGGTTTGCGGTTTGTGGTAGGACAGTGTTGGCGTATCCTTCAGGAGTAGTGAAGCTTGCAGGGACGGTACTTGAAGTCGAGCTCATGACACGCCGAAAGGCGGGGACAGACGGGACGGCGTGGCCTTGCCTTGACATTATTTGCGGTGTGAAAACGGGGCAAAGTTTATTCGGTTCAAGACTCGGTCGGTGTTGTTGCTGTGTGTTCACACGCGCCGCAAGTGCGTTTGTTGCTGCGCCTCTAGCCCATCGCCACGAAAATGAAAGTGGAAGTTTTGAAGCCTCACCTCTTCCTGAAGAGGTTCGCAAGTGGTGATGCAAAATTAACTCCTGGAGCGCAACGCAGCCACAACAAAATTCCTGAAGACGTTCGCGCTGAGCTCGCAAAAACTGGTAGAAGCGTTTGCCACGTTTGCCGAGACAAGATTCCCAAAGGATCTCTGCGAATGTGCATGTTTTTGCAATGCCACAAAGGGTACAAAAATGCAGCGTTCGTGCACATGGACTGTTTTTCGAAGCATCCCGAAGCGTCGAAGGTTAAAACTGTTTCCGAAGTTGCAGGTATGAAGGAGTTGACTCCCGCGGATGTCAAGCGAGTTGAGGCAATATTTGCGCAAAGCAGAAAACGGAAGGGAAAGCAGGCGACCGCCGTCAAATCTGAGCAATCGTCCGATGTCAAGTCAGAAAAGTCACAGTCACCACGAAAGAGAGGACGCAAGAAAAAAACGCGATGAACTACCGAAAGTTGCAATAAGAATTGCAATAGATCTAACATACAATAAAACGTGAATAAATTTTTTTTTAAAATTACAACAGAATACACCTTTTTTTTTTTGTTTTAGGAGAGACCGACTGCCCTGTTGCCGCAGCAAGCTCGTCAGAGCTTCGGCAGAGTCACCGAGATGTGGTCGCCGGGCTTGTTTTGCGCGGGGCATTGAACTTTGTATTGCCTCCCTTCAAATGTAATCAGGAATCTGCGTGTGCTCGAGAGGGGTGAAGGAACTACCACGTACACCACTTGCGTTTGACCTGAATTCTGAGGAGAGGCCGGCGTGGACGCAGGCTGCTGCGACCGTTGCTGCTGCTCACGCCACTGCCGAAATTGCTGTTGCTGCTGTTCGTGTTGTTGTTGCTGTTGCTGCAGCCAATCTTGCGGCTGCATCGGCTGTGAGTGATGGTGCGGTTGTTGGTGCTGCTGCTGCTGCTTGTGATTGTGGTGTTGTTGCGGCTGCTGCTGGTGTTTTTGCTGCTGCTGGTGTTGTTGCTGCTGCTGCTGCTGCTGCTGCTGCTGCTGCTGCTGCGGTCCTCTCTGCTGCCGCTGCCCGCTGCTGGGTGATGAAGATTTCATGATGGACCTTGCAAAGGGAATGTCGGGTCGTACTTCTTCCAGCGCAAACCCCGACAGGCGTCGCTTTGATGCCGCGTGGCGCTCCCGAGCTTTCTGTTCGTAATGGTTTGCCGCCCAATTTCCCAGTGTCCCGTGCCGGCGCAAGGATTGCATCTTGTTCACAAAGAAAGGGGACTCCGATTCACATTGACCAGTCGGTTCGTTGTGAGGATGATCGACAGGCTCTGAAGGAGCGGAATAATCAACTTTGGCTACAACGTCGAATTCAGAACCTGCAGCTGCGTTGTCGGGAATGCGAACATAAACCGGTTTGTCACCGAACGGGTGCAATGTTTGCACCATTTGACCTGGTCTGCACCCGTCAGGTACAGTAACAGTCAACCGGACTTCACTTATCAAAGACCGCTCATGCAACACGTCGCTGAACACATGTCCCAATGCACGTTTGTTGGAAACTATCGTTTGGCTCAACGCTGGGATTGATACGACACCCAAAACGTTTGTCGCTTCGGTTAAAAGTTCAACGAGAATCTTCAAAGATCTCAAGGCCTGCGATCCCATCTCAACAACATCGAACCACGGGATTGTGGTCGATCCTCCTGAACCGGGTGCCCGAGTAAGCACCTTGTGAAGGCAACCATCCGTGCTACTGAAGAACACGTGGACATCAACCATTCCGCCATGCTTGGAATGATTTGCCGCTGTTTTTATCGAGCTACGCCACGGTGCAGACTCGGGATTCTGTGGGTCGCGTAAGTAGCGAATGGCGCGATACAATGCAACGTCATTAGGATTCGTCAAACTTTCTTGAAGGGCTGCACAAAATGACGACCACACTCGGTGCCTGCCCTGGAATTTCGTGTACAAACTATTCCCAACAACAGAAACATCTTTGTTCAATATCGTTGACGACTGAACAAATGCCAACTCAAGAAGGCGCTGCAGACGGCGAAGGAATATGTGAACTTGCGTTGTGACGTGGAAGGTGTTGGCGGTCAAAGTCGGCCGCCATGCTTGCACATACCGCAGGTCCTGCACGCAGCTATTGAAACTATCAATGAGACTCTGCGTTGTGTTGCTACGCGGCAAGCTATCCGGAAGTTGCGCCACGCTCGATGACTCCGCGTCCGTGTTCGACAGCCGCAGTCGTGTCACTGCCTCACCGCGTTGCGTCTCCCACAACTTCGCTACGGATGAGATCCACATTCTCAAGTGGCGGAGTGCCGCCGGGACGAACTTAAACGAAAACTCCTCCTCTGAGTCTGCGAACGGGGAATCCATTGCGTTCCGCAGAAGAAAGTTGGCCAACAACAAGCAGGCCTCACGGGACAGTGCCGAGCCGTCAACTTTCAGCCCACATTGAAGCAATGCATCTGCAGCCAACGTTGCAGCATTGTCACCCATCGCCGTTGCAGCTGACACAGACGCGGTTGCTCGCTCCACACTCACTACGAAACGGCCTTCATGGTCTATGGGCGCTGCTGCGTGCGTGGGAGATTTGTTCCCGCCAGGGTGTGGAATCAACCAACCCATGTGCGCCAACTGTTTGACCACTTCAACAGCGTGCAGTTGCGTGCGTAGTGCCAAGACAGCTCGCACATGCCACCAGCTCACTGTAAGAAGTGGAGATTGAATTCTGATCTTGAGTTGCATAGTCCGAAACAATCCATGCTGCGCTTGCTCTAAGCGCTCCTCGGCGTTGCTTGTACCAAGTCGAACGTGCTTCATCGAATTGCCCAGCTGCACAATGCGGTCTGCCCAGCAGAACTTGTTGGAGAGGTGGGCTTGCAATTTCCGTAAGTCCGACAATTCGTCTTGTTCGGCATCAGAGATGGGGGCATTGTGTGCCTCCACGAGACGGCCGAATGACCGCCGAACACTCACATTACGAATGAGCGCCAGTCCGGAATCGTCCTGTTTGGCCTTCATGTACTCCTCAATGTACTCTAGCATTTGCTCCGCAGTGGCTTGTTCACGGACAGAGCTGTCAGGCATGGCATTGTGCAACAACGCCACCCAATCCGGGTGTTTGAGTGCCTTTCTCCCGATATCTGAAAGTTTGGCCGGTGGCTTGATTGCCGGGGCAAAACGTTGAAACGCAGGGTCAATGTGGAACTGGACTTCGTCTGCGCGCAAGATAGTGTCGCCGTCATCCGCAACGAGAATCTGCCCGTTCGTTTCGAGTCTACGCAACTCTTCACGGAGCGAAGGCAGTTGAACCGTGCGCTTAAAATTGTTGACCATTTGCTTGTTGGGAAAAACGGACGTCAAAGATCTGTCGCGGAAAAACTCATCCTCATTCTTGAATATTTTGAAATAAGTGTTGGCAGCTGCAGGACGACGGCCGGGACGGCGTGTGGACGCAAAATACCCAGCATCCAGAACAGAATGCAAATCCGCAATGAAGTCAGCCGCAGCCACTTCGCACTCGACTGGCAAAACGAGCCGGTCTTCGATCCCAAACAACAGGGCCAAGGAGCGGTGGAACTTGGCACGAAGTGCCAAGAAATGGATTTGGAGTTGCTCACATTGTTCCAGCAAGGCATCGCATCGGGGTAGAGCGATCTCGGAGGCAACGACAGGTGCGGTATGGCGCGCGGATACAGCCTCTGTGAGGGCTGCCGCTTTCACCCGCAAACGCCCGAGGTAACGAGGGCAGTCTGTAACTAACGTTGACAGTTGGTCGTGTTCAAATAACCTTGCAATCCCACCCAGTGCTTGAGCCAGTACATCTGCCCATTGCGCCCAATCATCAAAGTTGTGTGGCGAGGTCTGTGCGACCGTGCCATGAGCATGTGCCAAGTCCCGCGCCTGACAAAAATAGTAATGTGCCACCTCGGGCACTGACATACGAATGTTGTGCCCCTCTCGCAAATACCACCGAGCGACCTGCAAGAGACTGACTGTCTGCTCATGTGAACTACCCTGATTTTTCCTGGCTAGCGTCTCCAGCTGAAGCAGCACACAAGAGTGGCCGATGAAACAGAAAAACGTATCCTCACTGGATTCGGACGCTTGCAGGAATGCAGTCCGCGACTTTGTGTTCATGTCAAGGCACTCAAGAAGGACAGGCTTTGCCTTGGCTCGAATGGCACTGTCACTTTGTTGAATAAACATCCTGGCAAGTTGCAACAACACCAGACCCCTGGCATGCCTGTTGAAGAACGAAACATCACACATGCAAAGTGTCACATGTTAGCATGTACATCATGCAAACATTTCAATTGGCAACAGGCCGAGGTACGCACGAATTCTTTCCAAGAGTTGTTTGACACAATAAGGAGCTTTCGTTGAGCAATGCTTCGGCTTCACTAACTTTTCCGCGACGGCAGAGGACGCTGGCAATATCCTTGCACGACCACGCCACAGCTAGGGATTTGGGGGTGTGAAGTCGACGAAACTTCAACGCTCGCCTTGCGAAAAATAGAGAACGTTCTTGATGACCAGCCCCGGCTTGGATGCGGCCCAGAGCTGCCAAGGTACGCGCCACGGCCAGCGACTCAGGCGCGTGGGCTTGCTGCAACTCTAAGGCACGTTGCAGGAAATTTTGAGCCTTGAGTAAATTGGCTTCGTCCGCGCTGCCGACATGACAATGCTGAAGCGTGCGTGCTAAAGCCCACAGAGAGTCAGCTTCTGCGAGAGACTTTGGTGCAATTGTGCGCCGGATGCGAAGAGCACGTTCATGCAGCGTTAAGGCTTCGCTGAGCATGCCTTGCAAACGCTTCGCCTCTGCCAACCGTGATAGCATCTCTGCAGTTTCGAGCGATTGCGTGGATATCGATTCAGTGATGGCCAGGGCTTGCCCGTAGAACTTGGCGGAAGCGCTCAGGTCACCGCGATCTCGTGCGATGTCGGCTTGCAAAGCCAGTGACTTCGCCACGTTCAGCGAGCCCGGTGATTGAGCTTCTCGAATAGTTTTCGCTGCTTGCTGGCTTGTTGCTGCTGCTTGCAATTGACCCCTCAATCGTTCTGTGTCGCCCACGCAGCTAAGCACTTCTGCCTCCATCAGCGAACCTTGCGCGTTCTCGCGCACCAAGAAGAGAGAGAGATCAAATTTCTCCGACGCCACCTTGAGTTGGCCGCGCGCTTGATAGGTAAGCCCCAATTCTTTCAAAGCTTCCGCCAAGCCCAGCGATTCTGGGGCGATCTGCTGCCTCAACTGGACACTTCGACTCAACATCTGCTCCGAAAGAGCAAGTTGTCCGATAGCTCTGTGAATCCTACCAATGCGCACCAAAGTCTCAGCGACGGCAAGAGAATCTCGGGCAAAGTGTCGCTGGATCCTCAAAGCCTTTGTATTCAGGGTCAAAGCATCGTCATATTCGCCGCGAAACATGAACACGCTGGATTGCGATGCCATGCATTCTGCCACGAGTAATGACCCAGGAGCTTGCAGCTGCCTCATGGCGAGTGCTGACTGCAAATTGAGTTCTGCGTCTTGGATACGACTTTGAAGGCACTGCAGCTCAGCAATGCGGACTAACGTGAGCGACAAAGTCAAAGATCCTGGTGCCATGCGCTTTTGAATGCCCATTGCGTCGTCGTAAGCCGCCGCGGCCTCGAGCAAGCGACCTTGTCTGACCAAAATGTTGGCTACGCTCCTCATAGACTCTGCGACAGCCAGAGACCCAGGCATTTTGCCACGGCGCACAGCAAGGACACGCAGGTGCGCCTGGCGCGCGGTTTCCAGCTTGCCTTGGTCGCACAGAACATCCGCACAGTGTGCATCGCATTCGGCAATTACAAGGCCGACCTTGTCACGAGAGGCTACCATTGACTTCGCTCTCTGAAAGCACTCAAGTGCTCTGTTGAGCTCTCCCAATTCGTGATGCAATTTTCCTCGACACAACCAAATCTCTGCCAGCCAGGGGACCATATCTTTGGTGACCATGTCCTGTGCGCGGTTGATTTCGGTCTCAACGTCGACTAAGAATCTTGCAGTTCGCATTGAGTCAAACACAATGGACGGAACACCGTGCAACCCACGTGACTTGCCATGCTCGAGCAAAGCGGCGGCGCGATCGAAAGACCGTCTCGCGGTCTCATATTTGCCTTGCAAGTGCTGCACCTGCCCGATGTCAATAACAAGTCGAACAAAGAGTAAATGCTTGTCGGTTCTGCATCCAGCATCGCAGAGGTGCAGAGCTTGCTTAAACATCAGAATGGATCTCTGAAGTAGACCTTGCTCGCGGAGAACAGATCCGATATTCCTCATCGAGGCAGCGGCCAACTCTTGCTGCAACCTGTAGCCCATGGGTACTCTGCCACGAATATTTGGGCGACGCTTGTGATCCAGAATATTCAGGCACTTCTGGTATCGGTCCAAAGACGTCTGGAAAAGGGGGAGAGCCTCAGTCAAACGACCCTGAGACTGGCGGATGAAACCAAGGTAGGTCAAAGTTCTTCCCGGGTCATTCATCATCGACCCTATTGAAGCTGGGTTCGATACATCAAAGTGCTTTTCGGTGATGGCGTGAGCGTTCTGCATTGCAGTTGCAGCTTCGTCCAATTTCCCTCGTTTCCACAGAAGTTTTGCCGCCTCAAAATACTCGGCTTGCTTGTAATGATTCGGCATCACGGCCTTGAGAAACGAGTGAATTCCTCTCTTGAAGCCACCAGCCTCCTGAGGATTGGGACCAAGAAGCGGAGCGCCCTGTGTTGGGTCCACATACTGACCTCGGTCTTCATTTCCGGTCCCAGACATTGTTGAAAGCGGGACCACAGACCTACGCAGCAATTCCTTGCGAGGGAATTTCGGGTGGGGCGCGGAACAACCACATTTTTTTTGTCGTGCTCAAAGTTGCAGCTGCGTTTTTTTAGCTTTCTCAACCGCCGTAACTGCCATATACCACCCCGGCAGCCATGAGCAGCACACTGCTCATTGACCACGGGTTTTACAATAGTGAATGCGCAACGTGAGGTGTTACATGTGGCGCTTGGGTTATGGTGTCACTGGCAGCGTCACTGGTAGCGTCACTGGCAGCGGAACGACGTGGCGCGTGGTACTGTTGTGACGTTCCCGGTCCTTCACATCACAGCATGGCGACACAGCAAAATGGTTGCAACTTGTTGGCATCGTGGCTTCTCAGTCGTGTTTTGAAGTGGCACGCCACCAACAACCGTCTCGCGGTGTATAACAACAGCAGTGTGCCTGCGTGCGTCATGCGTGGAAGAAATGCTGCGATGGAGGAGGAGGGATGCTGCGACGTTGTGACGTGCATCGTGACGTCGTTACGTCGCTACGTTGTGGAGACAGTGACGTGGCAAGGCGGCCGCCGTGCCGCCGTCGACGCGTCGACGTTGACAGCTGATGGTGAATTGGGAAGCAACGCCCAGCAGTCAGACAGACATAAATTATGTAATATGTACTGTGATGTTGGGTATGTCACGCTCTAAATTCAATAATAACACTTTGCAAGGCGAACAATATTCTAATGTATTCACTGAAAATTAAGTGCACAGTACGAAAGTTAAATTTCATCGTTAGGTCACAGAGTTCAGATTCTGCGCGTGGAGCTGCGCCGGCGCCGTTGATGTGCCACTTCATTCACAATCGGCAGCGACACAGTTATCGGGTATCTCTTTATTCGGGTATCTCTTTCTTGTCCAGCACCTACCTTACTTACGGTGATTCAGGCCCCCCCAGAGCGAAGAAATGCTTCAATTTTGATGCTGTATGGGCTTTCGATTTTTGTACAACAAAAAAGAAAGACATGCAATGAAATGCACAGGTCTCTCACTAACTAAAGATTGGATGCACATGTCCAGTATCGAAGCGACATCAAAGTCGTTCAGGGATTCATTGACTTCAAATTCAATGCAGCTCAACTCAATGCAGCTTACTTGCAAAAATGCCATCTCGTTGGATGGGGAGGGTGACTACGAAGAAGCTTGCTCCGGAATCGATCGAAGCGACTTTCCACTTGCAGTGGAATGGAAGCAGAAGAGGCAGAAGAAGACGAATCAATCTGTCCCGCGGCGTGCAAGAAGTGGAGTCCCACAGATGAAGTCGACGCAACAATACCACGAGAACATCAATCGCTGCTGATGTAATCAGTCGGCATGTTGTGGAGCGACGATTACTTGAAACGGTGTAATTGCAGCTAAAGAAGGTGTTGCATTGTTATTCATTCATAAAAAAAAAGTTCAATGATTGATATTACACTATGGCGCTGGAACGCCGAAAAGAAGAGTTCGTGGGTGTCTGCGGCGACAAACTTCCGTGCATCCCGCCCACGTTGTTGTTACTGCCCGGAGTGCCGAATGACGGTGAGTCAGCACTGCTGCGGGAGCCGATTGCTCGCATTTCTATTCCAGTGGGACTTCCGGATGGGCGCGAAGCGTGTTTGTTGTGCATGGGGCTAGGGGTGGGGAACTCCTCAAGCCCACCGCGCGCTGATGAACCAGCATTGCCCCGGCCGGCGCCAACTGCCCGCATCAATGCCCCTGCACTGATCATATTGCCATCAACCATCATTAAAATTCCATCGTCAAAGTCGTCCGGCATTTGTGGAACAGCTACGAGTCACACCAAACAGGCGGTCATGCAACGAGCGGCCGGCATGCAACTGGTATCGTATGTCTTACCAGCATAAGTGGCATGCAGTTTCCCAAAAAGCTTCGCCTCACGACCAAGATATATTTGTGCGAGCCGCTTCGCCTTTTTCTTGATCAAAGGATTGTATTCCTGCGGTTGTTGAGCAAGCCAATTGCAATAAATACTTCGGCGCAAACGAGTCACCGCCACAGCACCACATACCTTTAAAAAGTCGTACAACGCACGAATCAACTGCTTCTGGGTGAAACCCCCAGTTGCGTAAGTGAATCTAGCGTCACCAGTAATACCACCGGCGCCGGACGATCGCCTCGGTGTTCGTGCGACGTCGCCATTTGTCACAGCTCGATTTGAACCATGTTGTGCCGATTCGCCACCGTTGGAGTCGTAAACAGCTTGTTTTTTCTTTTCTGTTACAGGAGACGCAAAACTGACGTCAGGACGGCCGCAATCTACACGGTTGGCAAGAAAGTCGACGACAGGGCACAGAGCGTGACTTTACCTGCGGCGATTTGACGAACTCTCACGAAATGCGCTGCAACGAAGACCGCAGCGACAACACAAATGACAACCTGTCCATGCAAGAACAATAACATTTGATTTCGATAAGCAACAGACAGTCGAGTCAGCACTTGGCTTGCACAAGCAACATACCACCGCAATGACGATCCAAAATGCTGCACCGCCCCAAACGGCCATGAACGCTTCGGGTGTCGTTGTGGTAGTTGTGCCGGTAGTGGTTGCAAGCTCTGTTGCTGTGCAGAAAACTGAGAATGTGGAATCGCTATATGATTGCCGAAAGATAGCTCTCGACGCATTAACGAGAGCACTGCAGTTGCTAGCGTTGATTGGGCAGAAGCCTGCGTGGTTATCTGTGCAGGAAGAGCAGGTTAGCGACGAGACGTCGCCCACGCAACGAGTCACAGCGCCAAACGCACCCCCATTGACGTCCCCATCAGATGCGCACAGGCTGTCCGAATATTCTAGGCTTCGCAAGAGACCTGCACACCAGTAGTCAAAACTACGTGACAAAATAATCACACGGCCCCGTTTCCGTTGCGCCGTGACCCACCAGAGTCGTCACAGGAATGCGACACGGAGGCCAGCACTTCATTTGTCGTGAGGAGTATGGCTTGGCAGCAACAAGGTGGGGGTACAGTTGTTGTTGTCGTTGTTGTTGTCGTCGTAGTCGGTGGAGCAGTCGTAATAACGTCGATGACCTCTGCAAGAGCCTCAATACTGCTGGCACTTGAAATACTGAAACCACAAACCACGAACGAACACAAATTGAGAACATGGTCGCGAAACGTCGCACATGAATATCAGTCTTGACATGTCGCATCCAACCCACCTCGCAGCATCCAAATCTTCTGATGTGAGACCAGTGAGTTCCAAAAACTGGTCAGCAGTCGTCAACATGAGGGACACAAACTTGCCCGTGTCGACTGCTGACTCAACGAGACTGGCAACACTGTCGACCACGTCGCTCTCACTCAAACGGAGGCTTGTCGGTACTTGGACGGTCCCCGTGTACGGGAATACGGCAGTAGGATCATTAAATGATGCCAAATGCCGCGACCGGCGCTGAGCGTCAAAGGCCGATGCTGCTGCCTCCACCGGTGCTCCATTAGTAGTTGTTTCTCCCAATGTTGTTGAGATTGTAGTCGTTGATGTTACGTTGCACGGCTGCATGTTCTGTGTGCTGCCACAAAATGGTGCATCAACTTTCAATTGTCCAAAGGCACGGAAGCCTCCGTCGATTAGTATGAGCTCCAATGTTTGTCGAACTGAAACGCGCAATGACTCCAACGCTGCTGTGTCACGCAAAACAGCAGCACCGAGGCCGGCAACAACAACATACATCGGACCGTCCGGCAATTCCACGGCGGCATAATCACAGATGTTGTCCCCGCCAAAGTCATTGCACGATCCGTCCGGAACGCATTCGCCTCCGAGATCCACCAAGTTGTCACCAAAGGTCGGACACGAATCAACGTCACCACAAATAATGTCCGAATCCTCGTCATTGTTGGGATCCAGGGCACATACATCAGAAACTGTGCAAATGCTATCACTGTCCAGATCATTTTCGGGATCTCCAACGCAGGAGTCAGCCGCGTCACATATGGTATCACTGTCGGCATCATTTGCCGCGTCATCCAAGCATGAATCCAAGAGATCACAAATGCCATCGAGGTCAGCATCGTTCGTGCTGTCGTTCGGGCATGAATCGGCACTAAAACATATCGAATCTGAATCTGCATCGTTCACGGCATCGTTTGTACAAGAGTCCACCGAGTCGCATAGCAAGTCACTGTCTGCATCATTTGCTGAATCATTGGGACATGAGTCAACAGCCTCACAAACACCATCGCTATCAGCATCATTGAGCGAATCGCTCACACACGAATCAACTGCGTCACAAATACCATCGCCATCACCGTCGTTCAACGAATCGTCAACGCAAGAATCGACACCATCACAGATGTTGTCACTGTCACCATCATTGAACACGTCATCCGGACAAGAGTCTTGACTGTCGCAAACACCATCCCCATCGACATCGTTAGTGTTGTCGTCCAAGCATGAATCCACAGAGTCGCATATCCCGTCAAGGTCAGCATCATTGGAGGCGTCGAGCGGACACGAGTCCATTGAGCTGCACACGAGGTCGCTGTCGCCGTCATTGAGTGCGTCACTTAAGCACGTGTCAACAGAATCACATATGGTGTCGCTATCTCCGTCATTCAGCGCGTCGTTCGGACAAGAGTCAATGCCATCGCAAATGATATCACTGTCACCGTCATCCAACGCATCTATTGGACAAATATCGACAGTGTCACAAATCGAATCACTGTCTGTATCTGCGTTGGTTGTGTCATTCAAGCATGAATCGACCAAGTCACAGATACCGTCGCTGTCCACGTCGTTCAGGATGTCATGCAGGCACGAATCCACGTCATCGCAAATCGCATCACTGTCATTATCCAGGTTTGTGGGGTCCGAAAGACAAGAGTCATCAAGGTCACAGATACCGTCGCTGTCTGCGTCGTTGAGCGGATCATTCGTGCAGGTATCATCGTCTTCACATAAGGCGTCGGAATCTTCATCGTTGAATGCGTCGTACGGACAAGGATCAACGTCATCGCAGACTTCATCGCTATCAGCATCATTGTTAAAGTCATTGGGACAACTGTCAAGATTGTGACATATATTGTCGCTGTCTTCATCGTTAATTGGATCTGTCTGGCACGAGTCAACTTTGTCACAGATGAAATCATTATCGCCGTCATTCTCAGCGTCGTCAAGACATGAATCTTGCATGTCACATATGGAATCAGAATCCTGGTCGTTGGACGAATCACCAGGACACGAATCTTGTTGGTCGCATCGACCATCGAAATCGGCATCGTTAAAAGGGTCTAGTGGGCACGAGTCAGACTCCCCGCATATGAAGTCACTGTCAAAATCGTTTTCTGCATCGTGTGGACAAGAGTCGTGACTGCGGCAAATACCGTCACCGTCTGCATCATTATCGAAGTCAAGCGAGCAGGAGTCGACAGAATCACAGAGACCATCGCTATCTGTGTCAATGTTGATTGGATCATGAAGGCACGAATCCACACCATCACATATCCCATCGCTGTCAGCATCATTCAATGCGTCCACTGGGCAGATGTCAACACCGTCGCAAATTTGGTCACTGTCCGAGTCTTCATTTTCAGCGTCACTGACGCACGAATCAACAGAATTGCACAAAAGATCACTATCACTATCGAGGTTATCGAAGTCATTCAAGCACGAGTCGACTCCGTCACATATCCCGTCACTGTCCTGGTCATTCTCGTTGTCACCAGGACACGAGTCGATGCCATCGCAGATCATGTCACTGTCAGCATCAGCGTTGTTCGCGAGGCCGGGACAAGAGTCAACACTATCGCATACGTTGTCAGAGTCACCGTCCAAATTCTCGGCGTCCCAACGGCACGAGTCGACTCCTTCACATATCCCGTCACTGTCCTGGTCATTCTCATTGTCACCAGGACACGAATCGATGCCATCGCAGATCATGTCACTGTCTGCATCAGCGTTGTTCGCAACGCCGGGGCAGGAATCAACACGATCACATACGTTGTCCGAATCAGCGTCTGCATTATCGGCGTCCCAACGGCACGAGTCGACTCCCTCGCAGATCCCGTCACTGTCTAAATCATTCTCACCGTCACCAGGACACGAATCAATCGCATCACACAAGCTATCGCTGTCGATATCAGCGTTTGTGGCGTCACCCAAACATGAGTCGATCTGGTCGCAGATTGCGTCAGAATCGGCATCGATATTGCTCTGGTCCCCCGGGCAAGAATCGACACCGTCGCAAATGCTATCACTATCCTGGTCATTCAGGTTGTCGCCCTCGCAGGAATCCACGTCGCCGCAGATTGAGTCGTTGTCAAAATCATTTTGGTCGTCCGCGGGGCAAGAATCAACTGCGTCGCACACGCGGTCGCTATCCTCATCCGTGTTGAGAGGGTCGCCCAAACATGAGTCGGAAACGTCGCAGACCCCGTCAGAATCGTCATCGGCGTTCGCGCCATCCATGGGACATGAGTCTACTTGGTCGCAAATCCCGTCACTATCGGCGTCGGCATTGTCACCGGAATTAGGACATGAGTCCAAATCGTTGCAAATGTTGTCAGAGTCAGTGTCCGCGTTGGTTGCGTCCCACGGACATGAGTCTACCGGTGAGCAAATGCTGTCGCTGTCAACATCGTTTTGGTCGTCACTGGGACAACTGTCGACGGCGTCGCACACGGTGTCACTGTCCCCGTCAACGTTCGAACTATCGAGTGGGCAAGAGTCAACAGAGCTGCAAGTGCCATCACTATCTGGATCATTCAACGGGTCCGACGGGCAACTGTCGACGCCATCACAAACACCATCACTGTCGCCGTCGTTTGCAGGGTCGAATGGGCAAGTATCCGCATTCTCGCAAATATCGTCGGAGTCAGGGTCATTCAGGGAGCTGAATGGGCAGCTGTCATTTGAGTCGCATACACCGTCACTGTCACTGTCAAGGGGTACGGGCGCACATGGCGGTGCTGTGGTCACGGCCAAGTTAGTGGATGGCAGAGAAACCAAGACACTCAGAAAGAGGAATACGCACGACACGGCCGACCGCGTTGATGCTCTCATCTTGACCAACAACTTGACAGCGGAGTATTGACACCTCTTGCGCTCAAGTCGAGTGCTCTACTTTCAAATCTGCATTTTTGCTCGCCTCACGCAATGACACGCACCGTCGAAACGACATACGCCCGGCCTGCGGTGCACCCACAGGATCAACACTACGCACAGCGCGCTGTAAAATTCCTCGCACACTTTTCGAGGACATCAACCAAGTCTCTCCAATTCACCTGTCCCCAGACATGCGAGGTGCGCGTGGCGAGTTTCCGGACCAAAGCGAAAGACAACATGATGCGACAAGCCGTGCAAACATTGCAGCAACTGACGCACGGAAGGACGGACCGACCAGCCAACCAACCTAGGAACTCGCCTTTGACGAACGGTCCGATGTAAGCGATCACTCAGCGAACGACAGCATGAACCAGGAGTCGAACAAGTGAACGAACAAACCAGTCAACAAGTCTACCACAAAAGGCAACGAACGAGTGAACGAACAAGCCAACCAACAAGCGAATGAAGGAACGAACGAACGAGAACGAACGAACGAAGTCAGCGAATTCGGAACGAACGAACCAACGAACGAACCAACGAACGAACAAACGAACGAACAAACGAACCAACGAACGAACCAACGAACCAACGAACCAACGAACAAATCCAACGAACCAACGAACGAACCAACGAACAAACGAACCAACGAACGAACGAACGAACGAAGTCACAACGTCGCAACGTCGCAACAGCCAGTTTGCTTCTCGTGGGTCTTGAACGTCCGTTATGGCACTCGCACTCTTTGTGGTACATTCATGAACCTTACTCGACCATGAAGAACATCAATTGTGATTTTGTCAGTACCGCAGTACTGTGTAATACAGCAATAATCGATATGTGGTTTTTGTTACAGCATCCGTTATGATATCGTACTAAAAGTACTACATCACACGTGTAATTTTCTATAGCATTCGTGTAATTACATTATTGTTCGTGTAATTTTGATGTATTTTGTATTTTTACACTGTAATAATGACTCCTTGAGTTGGCTTTGCTCGTTCATTCACCTTCAGTCACTCAAATCGAAAACGTGTAATTACACGATTTATGACGCTTCCAGCTCTGGTGCTCTTGTGGGCAGTTTGCCAACGGACTGCGACTGACGGTGAAAACTTGTGCAACACTGCTGAAACGCCGCCAAACGACGACGACGCGCACCAAATAAATATCAAAATCCAAAACTCGAAAACCATAAAATGAAAGGTGAATGGTAATCCTACATACGGTTACATTTCCAACAATTACTTCCCACTCAGTACCTTCACCAACCTTCCAAAACAGAGACACTATTTCAACGTCCATACAGCCAATGTCAAAACATCATAATTTCAGTACTGTACCTATTGAAATCAGATGAATTGTGAGATTGAGCTGACTGCCTCACTCACTCACTCCCACTCACTCCCACTGACGACGGACGGACGGACGGACTGACTCCCTCCCTCCCTGCACTGAACAGCGGGCGCCACGGTTTGGCGGCGCCACAGCGACAGTGAGCGAGTACAGAACTCTGGATTGAATTACATATCATCATCCAGGATTCCACGTTTTTGTACGTCTACAACAGTCGCAATACCGTAAAGTCTCGGATGTAGATACAATTCTACCTCGCATCAGTCAGTGAGTCAGCAGCCGTTTCCGTCCGTCGTCATGTCACGGCGCGTCACCTTCACTCACTCACTCACAGTGTGCAGTGCACTCACAGTTCACTCACAGTTCACTCACCGTAGTCACACAGTCACGGTCACAGTCACAGTTAGTTCGTCAGCGAAGCCATCGAAGTTCGCTCGCTCGCTCGATCACCTGCCACCGCAGTCAGCGCTCACCCGCCTGTCGACGTCGACACAGTCACGTGCCGCGGTGCCACGTCGACTGTGTTACAACGACGACGACGAATACCATACGACGAATACGACGACACAACGACACAACGACAGCGGCGGTGGTGGCGACGACCACCTCAACGACCACAGCGAACACAATAGAGATGAGGAGGAGGGGGAGGACAAGGAAAAATGAGGACAAGGGCGAGGAAGAGCGCCGCCACGGCCATGGCCAGACGGCGGTGGCGGTGGCGGTTGCGGTGGCAGTGGCGGCAGTGACGGAGACCGACGAACACGGTGACAACAACGACAACGACAACGACAACGACAACGACTGTCTTCTGCCTTCGTTCGTCGTCCTTCTCCTTCTTGTTTCTGTCTGTGTGTGTCTCTCTCTCTCTTCTCGAACGGTCGGTCTCGAGGTCTTGCGGTCTGGAGGTCTGGGATGGCTTGCGTTTGCTTGGTGGTGTGGTGGTGACGAAGTGTTCTTGGTGGTGGTGGTGGTGGTGGCAGTAGGGACGTGCTTGTAGGTTGAAGAAGTGAGTCGATTCGCAGCATTTGACGTTCGTGGTATTTGTGTATCATTGCATTGTTTGCGACAAGTCATTTGCGTCAAAAGTGACAACTTCAAGTTCCTCTCTATCATTACGGCTACCACTTAGCCAACGACAGGGCCACACGTTTTTCAAAGCCTTTTTGGGTGTACAGCGTCGGCGCTGCAAATATGCAGCGTCGGCGCGGGACTGAGCGCGCACAGTCCCAACCCGTTAGCGGGAAAAGACTCGGGAAGCTGAAACTCAGTAAGCGAAAGGGGAAGAGGCAAGCAACGAGCATGTATATGTTAGGCCTGGGTGCTAGTGGGACAATGAGCCCGGTCCACACCGGAAAGAGTTTTGCTGCGACGGGTACGTGAGTTGAAGCAATGCATTTTCTGCCTGCAGCAGCCATTTGTTCACTTGTCTATTTGTCGTGCTTTGTTTTTGTTCAGTACCCAGCAAGCGACTGTCGCCGCTCCGCGATGGCGGTGTACTTCACAAAATGGCGGGTCATCGGAGCTTTATTGAAGAAATCAAGAGCCGCCCTTCGTACATCGAACACAAGGCTGCACTGAAAGACGGCAACAATGTCAAACCCAATAAAGTTGAGAAGTGGTCTCATGCAGAACACCAAAAGCATGTCAAAGAGAGTGAGCGCGTTTATTCCCTGGTGCAAATGGAGCGCCACGCGCTCCATTTGCACCAAAAGGTCACGGTACGCCACGACCACTTGCAATTTTCAGCAAACTGCCCAATCGACGTGTCTCAGCCAGCTTCTGCTTTTCGTTGAACTCCCAGGACATCATGGCAAACGTCAAGGAAAATTTTGAGGAAGACAGCCTCCAACAGCTGGGGCACGTGGTGCAGGTGCGGTGCAGCGTTGTGCCGTCACTAGGTCGGGTATCGGGGTAGCGTTGCTCAGCCGTTCGTTTGCTGCGTGAACAATGATCAGGTGTTCGGTGTTCAAAGAGGCCTTCCCGAAACTCACGCTCGAATGCAGCAGGCGCAAGCGGCCATCACGAAACTACGCGGCATTTTACATCGCAGAGCGGAACTCAGGAGGGTGCGCAATGAAACTGCCCTTTTTGAGGCAGTGGAAAAGGCAGATCTTGATGCTATTGCTCGTTTAGTCATCGAGGAGGAAACCAACATTAATGCCACCAACGCCCATGGGAAAAACCCGATTGAGGTTGCAGCACTACAGCGAAATCTAGAAGTGGTGAGAGAATTGGCGTCGCACGGAGCACATCTCAATGATGTGCCCAGCAATTCAGCCTCGCTGGGTGCAGAGAGTGATGTTGTTGATTCCTCACACCACCGCGGGCGTATTGTTACGGAATTAGTGGCAAACCTTCCTGCGAAAGTAGACGAAGCAGTAAGTCAAACGCCACCGAACTCTGTCAACCCACTTGATGCACGGCCAGCGCTTGACCTGAAATATTTGTCTCGTTGAAACTCCTTGCACAGGACGGCGAGTACATCAAAGTGGTGGACATAGTGTCCACTTTGTTGGAGTGTGGGGCCACACAGGTGCACTACCCACGCCTGTTTCCTGTGCATCTACATATCCAGCGTTCAACTGTCATAATTTGCGCGACTCTGCTCCACAGGAACTCGATCACACGATGCCCTCGGCACTGGCGCTGAGTGTTGACAGACAATATCGCAAAATTATCAATACGCTTTGCGCCGACCGCAGTGTAGGCAGAGTTGTAAATGAACCTTTCCGAGGGCAGCCCTGCATGTGCCATGCGGCTAGTCGCGGTGATATCGAAACACTTCGTGCGTTGCTCCGCGCGCGAGCTGACGTGAATCGCACCAACGACGAGGTTTGTCTGCACTGGTGAAGTATGGGCCTACTTCCAGGTTCGGGGTCATTTTGGTTTTTTGTTCATGCAGGGCCAGACACCGATTTTCATTGCTGCAGCCAGCAACCACGCCGAGTCTGTGTACTACTTGGCAGCCGCAAAAGCGGATCTGTCCATTCCTGGATCTGTGACGGACACATCTGTTTTGTCGAAACCGACCAGCCCTGTGAACGCGGCATTTTCTGCTGCGATGGAAAAGAATCTCCGTCTAACACCTATCGACATCGCGGCGAAGCACGGTCACTTGCTGGTCGTGAAAATATTACTTGAAACCTTTGCCAACGCCAAACGCCAAGCGCGATCGGTACTTGAAACTGCGCTGCATGTGTGTGGATTGCGCGTCACTGTTCCCTGCTTTGAGCCATTTGGTTTATATTTATGCAGGGCACTGGGCAAGATCAACCTGCAGTACGTGTTAACAACAACAGCCAACCACCCCTTGAACCACAGCTACACAAGCCGTTGGCGGACATAGCTCGCAACAGTTGCCAGCCGACGACAGGAGCTGCAACTGTTCAAATTGCGGTAGGCCGTGTTGGTGATGGTGTGCTCTCAAAACCGCATTCTAACTGTGTCATTTGGTTGTGGTTGCAGCAAGTGGCGTCTCGCGCGAAAGGAACCACATTGAAACGCCACAAATCTTGGCAGAAATTGCGGTCATTGATTTCGCCAGGGTCATTTTTGAGATTTCGGCGCAAGAAAAAGGAGGTCAAGGATGTCGCCGCTCGCATGGTAGTGTTGAGTGGAGTGTTAAAGATGGTGCATCTGGCGCGCGAAGCGAAGAGTAGAGTACGGTTGCAAGCAGAATCGGCAAAGCTAAGGCCGAAGAAAGACGGCAAATTTGTTTCATTCGTGAAGGTCTGCGCAGTCATGCTTGCCGCTTCGCTATTCGTCGTTTCAACCTCCATTTGTTTGTTTGAGCAGATGGTGTTTGCTCGCATCAAAACTAGTTACAACTCAATGACAGGCAAATCTTTAATGACCGCCATCGCTGCAGGTGTGGGTTCTAACTATCCTGCTGTATTGTGTGTTGCGTTCCAATGACTTCTGTTGCTCCTCATACGTCCCACACCAGCTGTCAACAAAGAGCTCGCAAATGAGCATCTCTCGGCCATCACTTCCAGGGTCAAAATGCTTCTCTCAGCCATGGTGTGTTCGAGGCGATGCGGCGTCCGTTACCACCATCAGCATGTTAGATTATGAATGAATTCACAATGCAGGCTGCCCCCATCGATTGTTATGATTCCCGCGGGAAAACACCACTGTACCATGCTTCCGCACGCGGAGCCACCGCAATCTGCAGTCTATTGCTTAGCCGCAAGGCTGAAGTTATGATGCGTGCCCGCAATGGGTATACGCCTCTCGCCATTGCAGCGAAAAATGGGCACTGGAACGTTGTGCATATTCTTTGCGCACGCACGTTGAAACTTGCGAAGAAATATGCCAAAGAACCATCCACGGTGGACGCAGATGGCAATCCGCTGCCACGACGTGTGATTGAACACGGGCCAGTGTCGCCATTGCTGGAGGCGGTTTGCAGTTTCAGAAACAACGCACACGGTCCAGACTGCGTTGCGGGTGTGAAAATGATTTTGAAAACGCTAGCTAAAGTTGGAGACCTTTACGAAGACGTGTTTTGGGGTGCACTCAACGCTGCCGTCCTCTTGTGCCGATGGCCCATCGTGAAGTTTCTGATGACTTGGTCTTCGACGTGCCCGCAAACTTTGACTCAGGTGCATGCTGCGCTCCAGCTTCCTGAGAAGCTTTCCGTGTTCTGACTTGATGTCGTGTGCATTGGTAGACGCGAGTTGAAGCTTGCCGCAAGCAAGCAGAAGCCTTGTGGTATCGCATTCACGAAGCGAGTTTCCCGCATTTGCTCAACCTACAGTTGCGCGTAAGTTTGCATGCCATCTTGCGAAGTCTCAATTGGATGTGAATCTGAATGTTGGTGGTTTCTTGGCAGGCTCGCCGTGGATCTCATTTGCATCTTTTGAAGCAAGATGTGCGTGCGGAGGAGGCATGGCACCAATTGGAGCAGTGCACATCAAATCGTTCTGCACTGTCCTACGACGTCAACAACGATTTCATTCTTGGCAAAGGATACCCTGATGCTGAACTATCTTCTTCGGACGAAGAAGAGGAGGGGGATCGAGACACGTCGTGGCCGTCTGTTGCTGATGGAGACCAGAAAACACTCAAGCAGCAGCCGAAACTCATCGTTGGTGTCGGTGCCATTTCTGTATGGCTGCAGAATCTCGTGAATGTCGGTGCCAAGAAGCATTTCCTCCTCAAGGAGCGATTCGGGCCTTCGTTCGACAATTTGGCAGCGCTATGTTACGCGTCGTTGACGAAAGCCGGGTCTCGCACAGCTTCAGTGAAGCGTTCGACATTTTTGATGTGGTTCGCAGACTTTTTTGAGACTCACGTTTTGCACACCGTCGTGAAAGTGGACCGTTTGATGCCCCGCTTCGTAAAGCACGTGGGACTTCGAGAGGCTGCGGCAAGAGCGTTAGAAGCTGGCAACACTGGACTGGTTGGCAGCTTGGAAGATCTGCACACGGCGGTACAACAAGATGACGCAATGGGTATCCTGAGCCTCGTGTGCCGCGCTGGAGTGGTCCGTTTCAAATGCTTGAGTGTACTCCCCGTTTTCGTGCGCGCGTCGTGCTCACATCTCCTGGTTCTGTGGTGAGTAGGGTGTTGACACAACGCCAGCGGATATTGCAGATACTCCACAACGCCATTTCGCCATTGATGGAAGCGATGACACGTACTACACACCTCTCATGGTGGCTGTGTGCTACGACAACCCAACAGCAGTCGAGACATTGTTGCATTTGAAAGCAAATCCAAACCATCAAGCAGACGATGGTTGCACGCCCCTCATATTAGCATGCTACCAGAATCACACCAAAGCGTTGAAAGCGATGCTGGATGTCTGCGCGGCGACGGCAAAGTTGGAGCACAAAATACAACGCGACAAGCATGGTATGTTCACGCATGCGAGTTATTATGCCACTGCCACTACGAGAGTTTTTGCGTGACCCTTGAAGTATATGTTGTGTACCCACAGGTACATTACTCGACTTAAAGCTTTGCTTGCCTGGAGGAATATCTCCATTTGCTCTCGCAGTCCAAGAAGGGCACGAGGAAACTGTTCGCATGCTTCTCGATTGCCGAAGTTCTGGCGCTGTCGACGATGCAGTTGTCAATTTTGTTTCTGATGACGGTGCTACGCCCCTGACACTTGCAATGCAAAGTGAGTGTTCTCTCTTCCGTTGCACATTGTGTGTTGCAAATGTCGCTGATTGTGTGCGCTGACGCTCCTCCCATAGATTTTCACGAACCTGTCCTTCGATTGATATGTGAAGCCGTCGACATCAACATGCCTGACCCAGCAGGGTGGTCACCGCTGATGACTGCCGTGCACACGGGTGACACGAAAGTCTTAGCCGTTTTGCTTGAGTGCAAGGTATGTATGGTGGGGCAACGCAGGCGGCGCTCTCCCAATGGCGTACTAACATACGGATGCGTCGCGATGATGTTGGCAGGCTGACCCCAACGTTGGTCACGCAGACAGCGAATCAAACCTGGTGTTCACTGCTGTGATGGCGAATGACGCCAACATGTTGAAGCTTCTCCTTGACGCGGGAGCTGTAGCTGGGAAACCCGAGCCAGTCGGGGGGAACACAGACGCAATGACAGCAGCATTTTGCTTTCATGTTGAGGCGCTCGTGGAGTTGCATGCCCACGATATGCTGAACTACCAGCAGCGCAATCACAGCGGAGAAACGGTCAACGATATTTTGAATTTCTACCACCATCGGTACGGACAATGGTGATTTTTCTGGTCATTTTACTTGGCCGTGTGGTTTAGATTCTGTGTCAACCGCTTGTGTGACAGGAAATCTGTCGACGAATTGTTGACCCTGAACCGGTCAACGACATTAGCAAGATTTGCAGAACACAATCTGAGCGAGGCCCGCGATTTGTTCCTTCGTCATTCCGCAGGAAGTGAAGAGGCTTCCTATGTTCAATTCATGGTATTGCTCGCCGCTCTTGGGCTTAAGGAAGTTTACGGAGACGCATTTGATAGTTTTGCTGCAACTGCGTTTCAACGATTGGATCGCAATAGCGGAAGTGCCCAGTACGTTATTTCGGCACTTACTGTCAGTGAAAATTCACTTTGCAGTCACCACTCCTGTTGCTACTTTGTAGAGTCCGCTGTCAAGATTTTGTCGATCATTTCGAAGACTTTACATTCATTGTCGCAGCGAGAAAGGAAGTGGACGGGTCGTTTGTACCACAAGCATCGGCCACATTGCACGCCCAAGTCGAAGACATCAGAGCCAAAGAGGAAGTTATTGCAAGGCAAGCTAACGGTGTATTGGTAGAGCCTCAAGATGCCGCCGAGCCGGCCGCTCAAACCGGCGGCGACGCCCAAAGACACAGTGAGGGCGTATGACGGCGACCGAATAATGGTGGCAGTTTTGCCCAGTCTAATTTATTTATTTCAGCACAACACCCTGAGAATTCTCTGCGAGACGCGCTGGCTCCCATACATCCCTCCTGACCCTTGCATGTACTGACGCGCAGTGGCACGTGAACGAAAAGTGACCATGAAAAACTGATGTTACGCCACCGACCACCTTGCAGGTCAATGCCTATCGATCGCAACCACGTTGCTGGCGTCATTCGAAGTGCCACTACGTCGGCGCAAACCCATGTTCCCGAGGTTATTCGATCGCGGCACTACCCCAGCGAAGCAAAAAGCCTGCGCGCATTCCCCACGACAAACACGAACCAACAACAGCAGTTGGTGCAGTGTTGCATCGATCTGAACAACAACAGCGATGATGCACTGCGACAACAATCAAGGGTGTATGATGCACAAATACAGCCTGTGAAGATCCAAATGCCAAATGCCAAATGCCCGTTTCGCCGACAGCGTTTGTGTTTGCGCGTCTGCGTGGCGGCGCGCTCGCTGATTCGTTTTGCCGCGCGAAACCGAGAAAACTGGACACACGAACGACGGAACGATGTATAAACTATACGACCGAAGACCAATGACCAAAGATGGAGGGCTCCGTTGCTGCAAGGCGACGGCGAGGACAGTGCCACTGTAAAATTGCTCAGGTTCGTGGTCTCTCTTGTTATTGGCAACGTTTGGTGCAACTCGTTTACTGTCGAAGGACAATCCCAACTCCCAACCCCATTTTGTGTGCCCGTTTGCGTCGACGAAAGAGTTCCGGAGCTACGTGTGGCCGTGAGCCGTGACCATGGACAGAAGGCACCGGGCGCAACAGGCTCTGATGCCACCGAGTCGATCAGATTACTTTTTCGCGAAAAGACACTTTGCTATGACCCTGCCAAGCGGCGTGACAGCGACGCCCACCTCCGCTGCCGGTGTGGTGCTCCCAGCCGCAGGAAGGCGGAAACACAAGACGCTGGGAGGTGATCGGCAGTGCCGGTCACGCGACAACCTGCTCGCTGGACTGTAGGTCCTCTGTGTAAGCTCCAACCCTCAAATGCCCATAAAGCCGGGCGAATTGGTGCGAATGGTTGCGTCGATTCGCTAGGTTGGCGCACGTACCTGGTCAACCTTCGGACACATTGTGCACACGAAGCGAGACACGGGTTCTAGCTGCTCAGAGGCGGGCAGGCAGCACGTCCACGATACGGTGACACAGCAGAGAGTTTACGGCGTGAGGAGAGAAGCACTTCTTTCACAAATCCTTCAGCTTACAAACTGAAAATTTGACAACTTGTCTTTTTTTTCTTTTCTCGTCGTCGTTTGTCATCGCGGGATGTCAGCCGCGACTTCGACATCAGCGATGAATTGCGACTGCCTGTCGTGTTCTGGAAACCCAGGCCAGCAGCAAACGAGGGAGTTCCGAAACCCTCAGGCGTCGTTCTGGAGGCATCGTTTCAGACTCCCCGGAACTCAATGGACCCTCACTGGTCACTCGCGGGCCCTTGAGCGCACCGGGTTTCTGCTCGTAGAACCGAAAATCTTCCTCGATGCCGGGGTCGGCCCACGAGATCCAGATGGAAATTGCAATGCAATCTTGATCACGCACACTCACATCGACCACATAAATGCATTACCCTTGCTGGCAAGAATAAAATCGAGCGATGGTGGTCCTGCGATCGTGGTACCTCGGGGTCACGTCAACAACGTGAGAGAGTTCACACGACTGTCGTGGGGCATCAAGGGTGTTGACGGCACCGAGCGAGCTGGCGAACGAGTCGATACTGAAATGAAGCCAATCCCGCCGCCAGGGCAGATCGTCTCTTGTGATGATGTCGGGAATCGTGAGACCCACCGCACCTCATCGCGTGGCGGACGAATTTGGGTTCCTGCGTCACCTGGTCTCCGCATCCAGCTGCCAGGGTCTCAAAAAGTGGTCTGCGACTGCCTCCGATGCTTTCACACTGTGACTGACGCTGGTTTCGTGCTGAGTGAGACCAAGCAGATCACGCTCGGCGTCGACGACGCCGCGCAAGCTGAGTACGAGGCGTTGCTTGAACGGTGCAAGGTGGACAAAAAAGCTGGTCGTGAAATTGGAGCTATGAACAAAGCCGGCAAGTTACGACGAAAAACAATGCTGCGACCGAAAGTGGCTTTTCTGTGCGACACCACGCCGCAGGTGTTTGGTTCTCAATGCACAGCGTGCAAGGCTGGCGACCCCAGCCAGTGTGAATTTTCTTCGCATCACGGTGCGGTGTGTGAGCCAGATGCAGAGGCGAGAGCAACACAGCGTGAGCTGTTGTTTGCGTGCCAGTCAATAATAGTTGAGTGTTCTTTTATCGGCGCTGCTGGCATGAGTGACAGAGAGGCGGACAAGGAAGCGTGCAATAGAGGTCATTCAAGCTGGACACAACTGAGACCCCATGTAGAATCAAACCCTGGGTGAGTGTGCATTGTTCTGACGTCTGTTGTGCAGTAGACGGCCAGCAACCTGCGAGCGGTTTGGCGATCGCACAGTTCTCACGACATGCGTTGTGTAACCTCATTGCACTTGCTTGCAGGATCACATTCGTTTTGGTTCATTTCTCGCTCCGGTACAAGGACGACGAGATCCGATCTTACTTCCAGTCGGCGGGATCTGATGGAACACGGCCCAAGAATGTAGTATTGTGGCTGGACAGCGGAATCGATGTGCCGCCACTCAGTGGGATTCCAGAAGAAGACGTGACTGTCACCCGTGTTGAGGGTGGTGGAAAACAGAATTTGTAACAAAAACGCGAGCTAGTACCGGACCTTCAGTCAGCGTGCATTTCCAACGCCCAAGAATAAATTATGCTTGTCAAAGATCATCACATTGATACATCTAATCCCACAAGCTTCGTGCGGCTGTTCGCTCTGCTACGGCTGAGTTTGTTTTTCTTTAACTCATCGCTGATATACTCCAAGTGTTTGTCCGGCACGCGAAAAATTGGAGCCAACTGCTCTAACTTCGGTCTGGCGCGTGGCATGCCCTTGTCATACTGGCCAGGGCCTGGAATAGATGCGGCCCGATCTTGCAGGATCTCGATTGTTGTTTTGGGCTGCAGACGACAACATAGCACACAAAAGTCAACTCTCGATGTGGTTCGTAATCACTTTGACCGCAAATACATGTGAACGCACCGTGAATTCGCCGAATGTGGCCCCCGCGGTCGATGAAACATCTCGTGGTTCGTATTCGCCAGGCCCAGGAATTGCTTTGGCGCGCTTTATTTTCCAGTCGACGTCTGACATGGGCATGAAAGTGGAAATAATACCGCCATTGAGCTTGAGCGTCGTGCCAACTCGACCATAGTCAGCGGGGCCTGGTGTCTGTTTGCCAAAGTGCCTACAGTAATTCATGATCCATGTCATGGGTCACAACCCGACGTGCCACACTACGATGCATGTGAAGGTCCAGTAAACGCACTCAATCCAGTCCCACTCTGACTTGGGTTTAAACTTTCCCCACGTCCCTCCATCTGACTTGAGGGTGGACTTAAGGTCGTAGTGCCCAGCGCCTATCAGTCACAGCAACCACAAACACAATCAACTATAAAATGCCACAATCGGGACAAACAACCACACCACGTCAACCGCACCTGGAGTGATATCACGCTCCACAACATGGTTCTTCCGCCACTCGTCGTTGCGGATTTTCGTAAGGCGCCTAATATTGCGCCGCTCTTCTTCGACGGCCTCCTTGAACTCTTTGATGAGCTCCATTCGTGCCCAGTCGTCGTTGAGTTTGTGAATGATTTTCTGGCGTTGGTACAACTTTGCCTTGCGGATGCGTGCAGCTTTCATGGCTTTGTTTTCGTTTTTGATCTTACGCAGTCGCCTCTCCTGCTCCATTCGCTCATCCTTTGCGGCAAGCTGCTCTTCGATGTGCAGTGCCTTGTCCCTCAACCCCTGCACGAGTTTCTGTCGAGCGGCGGCGTTGCGCGCCTTTTGTGCCTCGTGTCGTTCTTCAATTGCAGCTTGCACCTTTGCCTCATGCTCTCGTCGGGCAGTGTAGTCCTTGCCCATGCTGTCTAAGTGTTTCTTAACGCGTTCGTCTTTCTCTTTGCGGGCCTGGATCAGTGCCTCCCGATGTTCGTTGAACAATTGCTCTTGCTTCGCGACGTGCTTTGCGATCCGTTCTTGCTTCTCCTTGCCTTTACTGCGGCGCACCTCCTGCAACGCTGCTTTCATTCGGTCGATTCGCGCGTAGCGATTCTTCATTGCAGCCAGTTTTGCCATGGCCTCACTCTGGTTTTCCAAAATCCTGTAGTTTTCCTCTTCCAGCACAGATTCGTACTTCGCCCTCTTGCGCTGCATCCTCCTCAAAAACGCCTCCTCGCGTTCCAAGTTAGTCTTAAATCCTGCACTGAGAGTGGAGTTGTACATACGCTGTTTGTGTAGTCTGCGTTTGAGCTCTATGATGCAATGATCCTCCTGACTGCAAACCAGGGCTATTTTGTGGTGGCGCTCCTTTTCGAAGTGATCGTATCGCAGCTGAGCTTCTGACTCGTCTATCTTCGCCACTCGGTTGGGTTCGTGCTCAAAGTACGAGAAAGGCTTGGGCAAGAGATCTTCTGGATCGATGCCGCGCAAACGGCACGCCTCGATGAAAATATGTTCTGCCATTTTGCTGCGCAGAAGAGCCTTGTTCGAAGCAAGTGCGCCCGCCCGAGCACGATGCACCTCTGTGACATCGCCTTCCGTGATGGTTGTGTAGCCGGCGATTCCTTGAGAAGGACCTTCGTGCTGCCGAGGGTCAGAAATTTTGAACCACACCATCTGCTTCTCGGGGTCAAGGTACGCCGTTATAATCGCTCCTTTGCGAGGTCGAGGAACCGTGAAAACTTTGGTGCTG
>ENA-OWNT01001300-OWNT01001300.1-seawater-metagenome-genome-assembly--contig:-NODE-1300-length-32582-cov-6.966497_pt1 | contig 32582 bp, 21 predicted proteins | sample MGYA00238136_ERZ651165 | MGnify/ENA primary metagenome ERZ651165 (study PRJEB26861, sample SAMN08777766) | seawater metagenome | isolation source: coastal seawater | place: USA: Florida | collected...
GACGACTCCGGCGACGACGACGACTCCGGCGACGACGACGACTCCGGCGACGACGACGACTCGGCCAGGGCCTCCCGCTGACCGGCCGTTCCCTCCGCCGGATCACTTCGCTGTTCGGCCTCGCGCTCGTCGCGTGCGCGCCGGTGGACGACCCCGCTGAGCCCGGCGCGGACCCCGTGCCGCCGCGGATCCTCTTCACCAGCGAAGGCCTGGAGCGGGGCCTGACGGAGCCGGTCGTCAGCCAGGAGGAGGTCTCCGGGGACCAGGGGGAAGGCGGCACCGCAGCCGTCGTCGCTCAGGATCTCGACGCCGATGGCGACATCGACCTCCTCATCGGGCACCTCGGCCTCGGACCCTCGATCCATGAGAACACCGGCGACGGGCACTTCGTCGACCACGGCCGCCCCTGGGATCTGAGCGTCCAGACCCAGTGGGACTGGCTGCCGGCTCCCGCGGCGGCGGTGCGGTCCATCGGGGTCGCGGCCACGGACCTCGACGGCGACGGCCTCCCCGAGGTCCTCAACAGCTCCTTCGGGGTGGTGGTCGCGTTTCAGAACCTGGGCGGACTCCAGTTCGGCGCCCCGGTGGTGCTCTACGAGGACCCGAGCCCCGGCCGGCTCTTCCGCGTGCACCCCGGAGACGTGGACGGCGACGGGCGCCTCGACCTCCTCATCCCGAGCCAGCTGGTCGACGGAGACGACCTGGCCCCCCAGGCGTTGCACGACCTCCTGCTGGGGGACGCGGACGGCGGATTCACGCTGAGCCACCAGCTCCGGGTGGAGCCGGTGGGATCGGACGCGCAGACCGGGATCCTGTCGGACGTGGACGGGGACGCGCTCCCCGACGCGCTCATCTTCATGGACCAGGGGCAGCGGTCCGGTGCGTTCACCCACCGCACGGGCGGCGGCAGCCTCGAGCTGGAGGACCGCGCCGCCGCGCTGGGCCTGGACCCCTACATGAACGTCATGGGGGTCGACGCGGCCGATCTCAACGGGGACGGGCGCCCGGACCTGGTGGTCACGGTCCTCGGCCCACCGTTGGTGTTCCTGTCGGACGACGACTCCTTCATCGAATCGGGCCCGGCTCTGGGGATCGCCCCGGCCGCGTCCGTCGGCGAGTGGGCAACCGTCGGCTGGTCGCTCTCCCTCGCCGACCTCGACAACGACTGCGACCTGGAGATCATCCAGTCGAGCGGGCGCGCCTACGGGACCACGCGCGGCTACCACGATCTGCTCTGGAGCCCGGAGGCGTCGGGCCAGTACACCGATGTGACGGTCGCCGCCGGCCTCGGCTCGGAGGTCGATCACTACGGCGTCGCCGCGGCGGATCTGACCGGGGATGGCTGCGTGGACCTCGTGTTCGCGGGCCCGGGCGAACCCCCGGAGCTGCTCGTGGGGCACTGCGGCGACGGGCACTGGATCGAGGTGGATCTCGCGGGCCCGCCGGGCAACGCCGAGGGCTACGGCGCCCTGATCGAGATCGCGTCCCCCTGCGGACCGGGAGCGCGTGAGATCCTGAGCGTGCGCGCGGGGAGCCAGGATCCGTCCCTGGTGCACGCCGGCCTGGGCGCGGACGCGGATCCCGTGGACATCCGCGTGCGGTGGCCCGGCGGCGAGGCCCACGTGGCGCGCTCCGTCGCCGTCGATCAGCGGATCCAGCTCCGCCATCCGGACACGCTGGTCCCCCCGGCCGCCTCGAGCGCCCTGCTCTCCACGCCGTGACCGACCGCGGCGCGTCCGGCGGTCCCCGCAACGGGGCGCCTCGGTCAGGACCCGCCGCTGCCGTCGAGCACTGCGCCCAGATCCGCGGACCAGACACCGCACCGCGACGCCCCATACAGCCGCCGCCGCGCGGGATCGAACACCGCGCCACGCGGACCGGGTCCCACCCTGAGGGTGGCGCGCCGCTCCAGGCTGTCCGCGTCGTAGAGCGCGACCGTGTCGCCATGGAAGTGGGAGACGCCGAACAGCCCGAGCGCGCTGGAGTGGAAGGCGCCGTAGGCCCCGGCGTCGATCGGCACCTCCGCGACCGGATCGAGCTCCGGCAGGGTCCAGACCCGGAGCAGACGGCGCGCGGTGTCCGGCGCGTAGAGCCGCCGCCGCTCCGGGTCGACGGCCACGAACGTGGTCACGCCGACGGTCTCCCGACGGGCGTGCACCCGAAAGTCCCCATCCAACACCTGGACCGCCGTCGAGGAGACGTGCAGGAACAGCCCGGGCTCGATGAAGTCGAGCGGCTCGAGCCGGTTCGCCAGGTGCAGCCCGTCCGCCAACCACCGGCGCCCCGTCTCCCGGAGGCTGTCGCCGTCGTAGGTGGCGATGATCGTCTGGTCGATCCCCGACAGCCACCAGTCGCCGTCGGGGCGTCGGATCGCGGTCTCGGTCTCGAAGTCGTCCTCGAAGTCGATCGGTGGCGTGGACGCGGTGCGGCGCTCGAGATCGAGCCGCTGCAGCCCTGAGGCACACACGGGGAGCAGGACATCGGGCCCATCGGCCGGGGCGTAGTAGGCGCGGTCGCACCCGGGCAGCGCGACGCTCGCGGCCGGCTCCCCACCCTCCACCGGGTGGAACGTCGCCGTGACGGTGGTCCCCCCCTCGCAGTACTTCGCGCGCGCCAGCGCCACGACCGTGTCCCGCGGCGGGTCCAGGTGCAGGCTGTAGACCACGGACTCCCCGCCCCGCTCCAGCCAACGAAACCCTGGCTCCTCGGCCGGACACTCCGCGGCCGACGGAGGAGCGCAGCCGTATGCGTCCAGGTTCACCTCGACGTGCCCCGCGACGGCCACGACCACCCCGAACACCGTGGCGGCCACGAAGGGCCGCGTGAGGCGCTCCGGGAGGTGCCAGCGCACAGGCCACCGTCCAAGCCCGAGCCACGCGCCGCCGGCGACGAGGGCGGCGAACACGAGCGGCAGGGCGTGCCGGCCCCCGTGGGACAGCCCGCTCAGGGGCACGAAGAAGTGACTGGTGCCCGTCGCGGCGACAACCAGCAGCACGGCCACGGCCCCGCCGAGATCGATGTCCGCGCGCGCCGCCCGACCGGCCGCAAAGACCACGACGGAGACCCCAAGCGCCAGGACGATCGACGCCGGCCACATCGTGGGGAGCAGGAACGCCGTCCAGATGAGGCAGAGCAGGCTGCAGACCGTCCCCGCCAGGACGCGCCAGACCCCCGCGAGGAGCCCGGCCCCGACGCGCCAGGCCGTCCACCCGAGTCCGACGCCGACGGCGAGCGGCACCACCCCCATCAGGACCGCGTCCGCGTCCGGCGGCGTGGCGTGGGGACGCCCCGTCAACAGCGTCATGAGGGGCGAGCCGTCGAAGGTCGTGACCGGCGTCGGGAGGAGGAGCTGGTACCAGCCGAGCCCCGCCAGCACCGCCAGCAGCCCGGCCCGCGCCCCCCACGGGAGCCGGGTCATCGCAGAGCGCCCGCGCAGGACGTGCGCGACGCGGCTCATCCACTCGGGGTCGGCCATGGGCCGATCATGCCCGGAGCGACGGCCCGGGGGCGGGTGGCCTCGGTGCTACCGTGGCCCCGATGGTGCGCCCGTCCTGCTTCCGCGCCTGGGTTCCGGATGTGCTGTCCGTGCATCGTCGCGCGCACGTCGCCCACGACTCCAGCGTCTGATCGTCGTGCGCCTCGAACACATCGGGTTCGCCGTCTTCCTCCTGTGCACCGTCCTGGGGCTCTATGTCTGGGGCGCGTTCCCGCACCACCCGTTCTACTTCGACGTCCTCGACGTGCACGTCTGGAGCGGCGTCGCGCTCACCGTCCTGGCCGCCCCCATCACGGTCGCGCACCTCCGGCGCTACCGCTCGTCCGGCCGGCGGTTCCGCGTCGCGGCCGCCGTGCTCGTGGGCCTCTCGGTGCCGCTGTTCGTCTTCCGCGACGCCACCCTCTTCGAGGGCTACCTGCTCTTCGCCCTGAGCGCGACGAGCCTGGTCACCGGCGTCCTGGTCGGGCTCGCCGGCTTCGCGCAGCCCAGAGCGGACGAGGAGCGCGCGCGGCCCCTGGGCGGACGCCACGGCTTCACGCTCGCGCTCGCGACGTTCGCGGCCATCGCCATGGGCTGGCTGGCGCTCTACCTGCGCTCCGACGAGGCCCAGGTGCCCCGCAAGTGGCACTCGGCCATAGGCCTGGTGGTGGTCTTCCTGCTCTTGGGCCACCTGCCGTTCAAGATCCTCCCCGAGCGCACGCCCCGTTGGCTCCTGGCCCTGCTCTGCGGCGGCGCCCTGGTGGCCTGGTACGGCCACTATCACTGGGAGCACGTCACGGAGATCTACCCCGAGGGTGTCGAGGCTCGCTGGGAGACCGCGGCGTCCCCCGCGACCATGGACGAGCTCCTGCACGGGGAGTGGACGACCTTCGACCTCGATGCCGAGAACGGGTCTGCGTCCTGCGGGACCTCGGGGTGCCACGAGGATCTGCACCGGCAGTGGCGCGGGTCGGCCCATCGGTTCAGCGTCGACAACGACTTCTATCGCAAGGTCGTGAAGCTGTTCGTCGACCAGAAGGGGCCCGAGGCCGCGGGCTTCTGCGCGTCCTGCCACGACCCGGTGCGCGTCTACAACGGCACCGTCGCGGAGGCCTACGCCGACGGCTCCCCTCCCCCGGGCGAGGGCGTGTCGTGCATCGCGTGCCACGTGGCCTACGCGGCCGAAGAGCCGTACGCCAACGGCGCGGTGGGCTTCCGGGCTCCCCGCCCCTACCCCGGCGCGGACGACGCGGAGCGCGCGGCAAACATCGCCCTCGACCCGCGGTTCCACATGCGGAACTTCCTCGTGGAGAACTTCCACATCAAGGGCCCGAGCTGCATCCCCTGCCACCGCGTGGATCTGCCGGGAGCGCACGATCCCGCCCTGATCCTCCAGAGCGTGGAGTCCGCGGACTACCCCGGGGCCGAGTACGCGCCCCATCCGCCAGACGCGCCTCCCCGGGGGCTGCTGGAGGAGGAGTACTACGGCTACACCGGCTGCATCGAGTGCCACCTCGTGGTGCCGGGGGACCTGAAGGACCGCCTGACCGGCGAGTTCGGATACCGCGGGATCTACGGGATCTACCCCCACTTCATCCCCGGCGTGAACACCGACCTCGCGCTGTACGCGAACCACCCGGACGCGGACCAGGACGCCATCGCGCGCGGGGCCGCGCGGGTGGAGGAGTTCCTGGCGGGCGACGTGCAGGAAGAGCTGCTGCATCCCGAGCTGCGCAAGCAGGGGTACGTCCGGCCGGACTCCATCGGCGACGGCGTCCTGGCCATGGACCTGGCCGTCGCCGAGGACGCGGGCGCGCTCGCGCTGCGGACGACGACGCGGCACCTGCGGGCGCCGCACCCGTTCCCGATCGGGCCGTTCGATCTGTTCGAGGTCTGGCAGGAGGTCGAGGTGAAGGACGCGGCGGGCGCGACGGTGTTCCACCAGGGCTGGCTGGACGAGACGCTGCGCGTGGACCCGTTGGCCCACCGGCTCGGCGCGCGCGAGCTGAACGCGGACGGCGAGCCCATCGAGCGACACCAGATCTGGACGGTGGCCCGCGTGGAGGACAAGCGGGTCATCCACTCGGGCGGATCCGTCGAGGACGCCTACGCGATCCCCCTCCCGGCGGACGCCGCGCGCCCGCTCACGATCGACGTGGCCTGGCACTTCCGGCGCGCCAACCAGGACTTCGTGGACTGGGTGTACGACGGGCCCGGGCGGACGATGCCGATCCGGGAGCTCGCGCGCGCCAGCGCACAGCTGCGCTGACGCCCCAGCTGCGCTGACGCCCGGACGTCAGTCCAGGGCGAGCGTCTGCAGCCCGCACTGGCTCCAGAACACGGCCTGCCCGGTGCGCTGCAAGACCGCGATGTCCTTGACGTGCCCACCCACCGGGAGGGACGCCCGCAGCTCCAGGTCATCGAGTCCGAACACCCGCACGCGCCCGTCGTAGACGCTGGACACGAGCAGCAGCCGGCGCTCCGGATCGAGCGCGACGGCGCGGGCGCCGAAGCCGGTGGGCAGGGTCGCGACGGTGCGCAGGGTGCGCCCGTCGATCACGCGCACCCGGGAGCCGTACCACGAGGTCGCGAAGAGCCTGTCCGTCACAGCGTCGTAGGCCACGTCGAAGTGGGTGCCGCCCACGAGGCCCTGGGCCTCGATGGCGAGGTCGGCGGCGCCGATCCGGGTGGCGGTGGGCCGCCGCCAGAGCGACACGCTGAACGCTGCGTCGTCGGCGAAGGCGAGGGCCTGCACGTCCCCGAGCGCGGGCGCCGTCTGCTCCATGGTGGGCGCGTCGGTCCGGGGATCGAGGCGGTACAGGCCCGCGCGATCCTCGCAGCCCACGTACAGCCCACCGTCCGCGGCGCGAAACGCCATGGTGTTGACCCAGCACGGCACGCGCACCCAGTCGCTCCGCACGATCCGGCGCGCGTCGGGATCCAGCACGGTCAGGAGGTTCGTCGGCGGCTCCGCGCCCTGCTCCACCGGCGGGGGCGGGTCCTCGGTCACCAGGCTCGTGAAGAAGCCGACGTCGGGGACGAACACCAGCTCCTCCGGCGCCCCGTCGAGGAGCGGACCGTCGAGGTCCAGCGCTCCGGTGTCGGGCGACCACCGCCCGATGCGCTTGTCGCGGCGCAGCGCCAGGGCGACGAAGCGCTCCTCGGGCCCCGGGACCACGCGGAACACCTCGCTCGGCGTCCCCACGCGCCGCAGGCCGTCGATCGCGCCCGGCTCGGGGCACCGGTAGACGCGGGAGCCGTACGTCCCGGCCATGAGGAGCGCGGCCGCGACGCACGGTCCCACGAGCAGACGCGGCGCCTCGGCCAGCGAGACCGGGCCGGGGCGGAGGGCCAACACGATCAGCGACGCGGCGGGCACCAGCACCAGCGGGCTGCCCAGCGGACCGTCCCCGTCCAACAGCACCCAGCCCAGCACCGTCGCGACGCCGCCGACCCCCAGGCTGAGCGCGAGCTGCCGCCACCCCACATGTCGCCCGCGGAGCGCTCCGAGGCCAAGTCCCAGCCCCGCCGCCACACCGAGCACCCAGATCTGCGGCCGGACCGAAGAGGCGCGAACCCGTGCCCCCACGTCGTGGAGCATGTCGTAGCCGGTCGGGTCGCTCGTGAACAGCGCGAACACATAGGCAGCCGCCGCGAGGCCCGTGCCGATCCCGAGCGCTCCCGAGACCCACCGCGAGCGCTGCTCCCGCGTGCCTGTCGACTGGATCGACGCCATCGCCACGACGGCGATGACCCCAACCGCCGCGGCCCGCTCCATGAGCCCGGCGACCGCGATGAAGACGCTCTGCCCCACCAGCAGGAGGGCCGCCGACGGCAGGGACCAGGCGCCCCAGACCCGGCCGCGGAGGGCAGCCGCCACCGCGCCGAGCAGGCACCAGCCGACCAGGACGGCCCGCAGACGACCGGTTCCATCGATGGTGAGCCACTCGAGGGGCGTGACGAGCAGACGCAGCGCCCCGTGTGCGAGCCAGGCGGCGCCCGGCAGCTCGACCCGGAAGAAGAGGTCCAACAGGAGCCAGACCAGCGGCAGGAGCACGACGCCGACCAGCATGCGCAGGCGGCGATCAGTCATGGCGTCCCCGGAAGCGGATCGCGATGACACACCACGCCAGGAGAGACAGTGCAGACCAACCGAGGCCGGCGAGGAGCCAAGTGGGCCGGTAGCGCAGCGTCAACGCATGGTGGCCCGCCGTCGGTACCCGCACACCGAGGAGCCCCCCTCCCGGCTGAGGCTCCCCATCGGGGCCGACCGCCTCGACGGCCTGCTCCGCGACGAACCCGCGGAGCCAGCTCTGGTTGACGACGACAGTGGCTGGCCCCGTCGTCGTCACGGACACCTCGATCGTGTTCGGGCGCATCCGCACGCTCTCGACGGTTCCGAGCCCCCCGGGCACCCAGGCGTCACCCCGGTCGTTTGGATTGGGCACCCGCGTGCCATCGCCCAGCACGAACCAGTTCGGGATCGCGTGCTCCGGGAGGACGACCGTCCCGTACCAGTCGATGACGCCGACCCCGGCCAGGATCGCCGGATACTCAGTGGCCGCGGCCGGTCGGGCGTACTCCCGCAGTCCCAGGGCGTCACTCCGACGCCGCAGCGCGGCCAGGGGGAGCTCCGTGGAGGCCGAGTCGGTGACCTGCAGGCCCTGCCCGAACTCCTCGGCGACCTCGACCGACACCGGCTCGGCGAAGAGCTCGCTCCAGACCGCACGGTTCTGCAGGAACGGCACCAGCAGGAGCAAGAAGGCACCGGCGCGCACCCAGGGGACCCAGTCGACGGGGGTTCGCGCGAGGACGCGGTCGAGGCCGGCCCCGGCCAGGAGCACGGTCGTCAGGAGGAGGAAGAAGCCGAAGTACTTCAGGGGCTGGCCCACGCTCCTCAGGAACGGCAGGCCTCCGGTGAGCAGCTGGTGCAGGTCGACCGGCAAGCCCGGCCCCAGGCACAGGCCGACGACCAGGAGGGTCGACGCCGTGAGCCAGAGGCGGCGACGGCCGGGGAGGGCCACCCCGAGGAGCGCCAGAGGCAGGATCACCCAGGACAGCCCCATCCACCCGTGCTCCGCCTCCGTCCGGTTCGGGTTCCCACGGTCGACCGGCTCACCGACCCGTCCCGCGGGAACGCGCCCGGCGAGACCACGGAGGACCTGTGCGGGGGAGCCGTAGAACTCGTCGGGTCCTGGTCCGTCCAGCCCCTCAACGACGTCCCCGGGAGCCTCGGCGGCGAGCAGAGGCACCTCGATCTGTTCCGGTCCGTGGCTGTAGCTCCCCCCGTGCTGGCCCAGGTAGGCAAGCCCGACGATGCGTGTCGCACCCAGGCTGCAGGCCACCAGCAGCGCGACGCCGAGCTGGAGCAGCCACGGACGCGCGCAGCGGACCAGGGCGCGACCCCGCGTGGATCGCGTGGCCCAGACACCGGCGGCCCCCCATCCGACCACCAGGGGGAGCACGCTGGGCTCCTCGTCCCACAGCCCGCCCAGCGGAGCGACGAGCAGGACACCGAGCACCGCCATCTCCAGGAACCGGCGCACGCCCCCCGTCCCGTCCTCCTCGTCCGTCGCCGCGAACAGGGTCGAGACCGCGAGAAAGAAGACGACGGCGGGGAACGCGAAGCCGCCCTGCTGCAGCACCAGGGCGAGAGGGAGCGCAGCCAGGAGTCCGGAATCGGGGCGGCGGCGCGCCTCCAGCAGGAACAGCAACGCCCAGGGCGCCGCCAGGTACATGGCCTTCTGATAGTCGCCGACGAGCAGGATCGACGGCAGCCACCCGCTGACCGCGAACAGGAGCGCACAGAAGAGACTCGCGGCAGACGACAGCCCCAGCCACCCGCGCGCCAGTCGAAGCACGCCCAGGCTCCCCAGCATCAGCCCGATCAGGAGATTGATCTTCACCCCGAGCACGTCGCCGAACAGCAGGACGGCCACCAGGGTGGGCGCTGTGGACCCATCCGAGGGGTGGGCGATGGTCGGGAAGCCGCCACCGACCTGCGCCGACCGGAGCGGGAACTGACCATGTTCGAGCAGCGCCACTCGACTCAGGAGGTCGAAGGATCGGCAGTTCAGCCAGTCGTTGTCCCGGAACGGATCGCCGGACGCGATGCCCTCGGGGACGGAGAACATGGGCGCGCAGAACGCCAGGACGACCACGGCGATCGCCACCAGGGGACCTGCCCGCCGCGCGCTCAGGGTGCCGGCCATCGCCACCCCCCAGGATCGATGCGACCCCACACGTCGAAGGCGCGATCGACGTCGAGGGTCCCTGCGTCCCAGATCCGCACGTGTCCGTCCTTTCCGCTTGTGACGAACGCGGCGCCGTCCGGGAACGGCCGGACGCACATGAGCCCGCCCGGGTGGCCCTCGCGCGCCCGCGGCGCCGCGTCGCCGACCGACCACACGTAGACGTGGTCGTCCGTGCCGACCGTCACCCATCGGTTCCCGTCGGGCAGGAACGCCGAGAAGTTCGTCCAGCCGCGGTGCGGCCGTGCTTCCTGCAGCAGGGCCCCGCTCGCGACGTCCCAGAGCCGGACCCACGCGTCGTCTCCTCCTGTCGCCATCAAACGGCCCGCGGGTGAGAAGGCGACGGCGGTCACTCCCGCTCCGTGCACCGGAAGCGCCCGGCCGGCCGCGCCCGATGCGGGCTCGAAGAACCGCACGGCGCCCTCCTCGCCGGCGGCGGCCAGGGCACTCCCGTCGGGCAGGAAGGTGACGAAGAGGAGTCCGGCCTCGCTCGCCCGCGTCGACCAGCGGACCGTGCCCGCCTCCAGGTCGGCGAGACGCAGCGTGCCGTCGTAGGACCCGATCGCGACCCAGGGCCGGCTCGGATGGAACGCGAAGGTGTAGCTGACGTCGTCGGTCCGCAGCGCGAGGGCCGTCCGCCCCGTCGCCTCCTCGATCACCGTGACCTCACCCAGGAACGACGACGCCCCGAACCACCGTCCGTCCTCCGACCAACCAACCTCCATGACCCAGGAGTCCAGGCGGAGCGGCGATGGGAGGGCCGCGCCCGTCTCGGCGTCCATCAGCTGAACATCCCGACTCATCCCCCCGGCGGCGATCCTGCTCCCGTCCGGCGAGACGGCCACCGCCCACAGATGGGGGCCGACGTACGCCTCCGGGCGGATCACCCCCAGGGCGATGGCGGACTCCCAGTACCCCTCCCGCACCAGCGTGCGCCCCCACGGGGAGCACGAGACGACGGCGAGCCCGAGCAGGGCACCGACGAGTGTGAGGCGACGACGGTTCATGGCCGCCTGACGGCGAAGATCCCGCAGTTTCCTGCCGCGAAGACGCCGTGCTCGTTGGCCGCCACCGCCTTGACGTGCCCGCCCACGTGGTGCCGGAACCGGACCGCGCCGGTCGCCGGATCCCACCCGGAGACGTCGCCGCCATAGAGCCCGCCCGTGACGACGAGGCCGTCCCACGCGGCGAGCGGGCGCACCCCGAAGCCGGCCGACCACGACCGGAGCAGCTCCAGGGAGCCTGCGTCCCGGACCTCGACCCGACCCGCCAGGAACTTCGGCAGGTAGAGCTCCTCGCCGAGCCGCCCGAGGTCCCACTGGTGCGTGCCGACCCGCGCTGAGGCGAGCTCCGCTCCCGTGCCCGTGTCGATCAGCCGGAGTTGGTCGTCCCACCACAACCCGGCCGACCAGGCCCGCCCGGTGGGGGCGTCCACCAGGATCTTGTTCGTCTCTGCGTCGGGGACGTCGAAGCTCCGCACCAGCGCGCCCGATGCTGGCTCGATGCGTGCGATCACGCCCTCGAACTCCGTGCTGAGCCACACGCCGCCCGCGCCGTCATCCACGACGTCGGACACCCCGGGTCCGACGGACGGGAGCGGGGGGGTGAGCGTGGCGGTGCCCGGATCGAGGAGCCGGAGGCGGTTGCGGCTCTCCCCGTCGGAGGCCGCGACGAGCACCAGCACACGACCGTCCGCGAGGCCGAGCAGCGTCTCGGGCTCCGCGCGGTCGAACAGTCGATCCTCGTCCGACGCCAGTGAGACCGTGCGTTGTTCGCCGCTGGCGCGGTCCAGGATCAGGAGCTGCTGTTCCTCGCGAAGAGACGCGACCAGGTAGGCCCCATCCGCCGTGGTCTCCAGGCTGAACGCGCCTGCGCGATCACTGAGCCGCTCCAGTCCGGCACCGGGCGGACCGCATCGCCACATGGTTCCGACGTAGTGCGCGCCCGTGACGGCCAGCGCGACGAGTCCGAGCGGAGCCAATCGACCGACGAGTCGTGTCGGGTCAGGGTGGGCGAGGTCGATGAGTCGCCGTCCGGCCCGGCCCGTGACCAGCCCGACGCCCAGCCCCACCGCCACCGCGGCGACCGCGGCTCCGCCGGCGGGGGCGAGGGCCACGCTCAGGCCGACAACCGCCCCCACCGCTGCGGCGACTCCACGCCACCGCAGCCCCCCGGCGAGGAGCACCACCGCGCACCCCAGGCCACCGACCAACAGCCCCCAGGGGAGCGGGGCCGATGAGATCGACGCCATCCATGCGGAGACACCGTGCGTCCAACGGGTGGTCAGGTGTGCTGCGGTCCCCTCGACGAGGAGATGGATCGCGAGGAACAGCGTGACGACCGGTGGACCGGCCTCCAGTCCACCAGGAGCACCGCGCCGACCGACCCACCAACCGGCCCCCGCGGCGCAGGTGGTCGCGACCAGCAGGGCCGGGTCGACGAAGGCGGCGAACACCAGCGTGTACCCGAGCCCGAGGAGCGCCAGGGAGGACACGGCCCACCCGAGGACACGCACCCCTCCACGCGCCTCTGCGCCCACGCGGTCGACGACCGGACCCAGGAGCAGGAGCACGCCGTAGACGACCATCAACAGCACGGTGGAGCTTCCCACCACCATGCCCACCACCTCGAGGGCCAGGAACCCTGCCGTGAGCGCCGGCGCGCGAAGTGGGGGGAGCGCCGCGCAAGCCAGCCCCAGAAGGACGACGAGCGTCAGGCCTGCTTCGGTTCGCGATCGCGTCTGCACGTCCACCGGCTGGTCGGGTCCTGAGGGCACGGTCGCGCGACCCGCGCGCGCGCTCCAGCGTACCCTTCGCGGCAAGGCTGCGGCCTGCCCCGGAGACCAACCATGACCTCGCGGCTCTTCGCTCTCCTGCTCCTCTCCTCCGCGCTGCTGGTGGCGTGCTCCGGCCGCGGCTGCGACCCGCTCGACCCGTCCGAAGACGAGCCCACGGCGCCGCAGGACAGCCCGGACATCGCGTCGTTCGGCCTGTCCGAGGACCACGAGCTCTACCCACACCTGGCGGACTTCCTCGCCCACCCGCACTTCGTGGATGAGCACTGCGTGGTCGACTGGTGCGAGGTCCAGCTCTTCGATCTGCCGAGGAAGGCGCAGGTGCGCCGGCACGGGGTCTGGAACCCGCGCGACTACTACGCGCTCTGGGACCGCCTCCGGGCCGACAACGTCGTTCGAGGAAAGGCGGTGCTCGATCTGGGGACCGGGTCGGGCCCCCTCGGGCTCCTGATGGCGCACTACGGGGCCGACAGGATCGTCGCGACGGACATCAACCCCGCAGCAGTGGCCAACGCCCGCCGCAACGCCGAACGCATGGGGTGGGCCGATCGCTTCGACGTCCGCCAGGTCTCGGAGGATGACCCCGGCGCCTACGCCGTGATCGAGCCGGGCGAGCGGTTCGAACTCATCGTCAGCAATCCGCCCTACGACGACGCCCAGGCCGAGGACATCGAGGACTACGCCGAGAGCGACCCGGGCTACCAGTTCATCCGATCGATGCTGCGCGGGCTGCCGGCGCACCTGACGCCGACGGGCTCGATGCTGCTGCTCTACGCGGAGCCCGCGGGGATGAAGCCGATGCAGGAGATCGTCCGGGAGATGGGGCTCGTGGGCTGGATCCACCTCGCGGAGGGCAAGGAGGACTTCGCGACCCACCGGCTGCGCGCCCGAGAGGCCGACTACGGAGCCGTGATCCCGATCGTGGAGATCTACCCGCCGCGCTCCACGAAGTAGCCCGACCGACCGACCGCGCCGCCCTCCTCCACGGTCAGGAGCGTGCCCGGGGCGACACCGTCGACCTGCTGGGTGGCGCCGGAGGGCCAGCGTACGCGCACCGCGACCGGACCCGCCGCATCTCCCAGACCCACCAGGATGGTCGCGCTGTTCTGGGCGGCCAACCCCGTCCCACAGGAGTACTCGCGGAGGAGCTCGCCGTCACCCGTGACGACGGTCAGCAGCGCACCGCACGGGTCGCGCGGGCTGCGCCCGGGAGCGGGGCTGGGCGTCTCATTGCCACCGCGCAGTCGGATCGCGATCACCCGAGGCGCACGGCTGGCCCCGAGCGTGTTCCGCAGCAGCGTGACCTTCGGAGTGTTGGCGTTGATGAGGGCCAGGTCGGGCCAGCCATCGCGCTCTGGATCCCAGATCACCACGCTGCGGGTGTCAGCGAGCGCATCGGCGCCCGAGACGTCCGACGCATCGAGGAAGTTGCCGGGCCCCTGCAGGAAGAGGTGGTTGCGCTCGTTGCCGCTGAAGGAGATGCGCGCGAACTCCCGGTTCGACCGCTCGGCGTCGGGGATCATCAGGAGATCCGCGAGTTCCTCGTCGAGGGGAGCATGTGTGGCGGAGACCTCTCGCCAGTACTCGCTTCACAAGTCCCCCCCCGCGGCCAACTCCACCGGCGCCGTGTAGTACCCCGCCGGCGCGTACAGATCGAGATCTCCGTCGTTGTCCGCGTCGAAGAACTGGGATCCCCAGGACCACCCCGCGCGCTCGACGAGGACCGCCGGAGCCTCGAGCCCACTCACCGCTTCGAACCGCCCCTCCCTGTTCTCGAAGAGCGTGTTGCCCGCCGCCATCTTCGGGAGGCGACGATCCGTCAGCCCCGCGAGCGTCGTCGTGATCCGGCGACCCGCCTTGCTGAACATGTTCGACACGTACAGGTCCAGGTCTCCGTCCCCGTCGACGTCGCCGAAGGACGCGCCCATCCCGAACCCCACATCGGCGGTGCCCGTCTCCTCCGTCACGTCCGCGAACCCCGGCGAGCCTGCCGCGCCGGTGGCGCCCAGGTTCCTGAAGAAGTTGTTCGGCGCGAAGTCGTTCGCCACGTACAGGTCCACCCGGCCGTCCTGGTCGTAGTCCGCCCAGGTCCCCTGGAAGCTGTTGCGCCAGACCGCGAGCTGGGCGCTCTCGGGCGCTGGGGCCAGACGGCCGTCCCCTCGGTTGACGAGCAGGTGGTTCCGGGGTCCGGCCCGATCGAGGAACAGCATGTCCTCCGTGAAGCGACGCCCCAGCTCCGCCGCCTCCTCAGCGGGGAGGAACCCAGAGAGCAGTGGCGCATGCTCCTGCACCTCCCCGCCCTGCTCGTCCCAGGACTCCATCTCCATCTCGATCGAGTTCGCGCCGTAGGTCGCGATGTAGACGTCCAGGAGTCCGTCGGCGTTGTAGTCCGCCGCCGAGACCGACGAGACCAGGGCCGGCAAGCCGTTCGGGACGAGGTCGCGCGTGCGATCGACGAAGCGGCCGTCCTCGTTCCGCAGCACCAGCGACGTCACGAGCGTGCGACCGACGATCAGGTCCTGATCGCCGTCGTTGTCGAGGTCCACGAAGAGGGCCGCGGAGCAGTGGTCCTCGAGGTCCAGACCGAGCGCCGGAGCCACGTCCTCGAACGTCCCGTCGCCGCGGTTGCGCAGCAGCACGTTCCTTCCGATGCGGGCAAGGACATACAGGTCGTCGTGCCCGTCGCGATCGACATCGACGACCGCGAGCCCCGGGTGCTGATCGATGGACTCCGGCGAGAACCACGGATGGGGCCACGCGTCGTCGGGCCCCTGGATCCAGGCACGGAGCTGCTCCTCGTGCTCGGAGCGGATCAGTCGAGCGCGCAGCTCCTCGTCGGGCACGGCGCGACGCAGGTCCTCGACGAACAGCGGGCTCGGGGACACGGTCCGCCGCGCCGACACCGAGGTCCATCGTCGGATCCGCCACCGCTCCTCGGCACGCTCCCAGTCCAGCTCGAGCTCGGCTGCGAGTCCGACGCGTCCCCCCGGTCCGGCGCCCTGCAGGCGCAGCTCGACCATCGTCCGGAACAGGCCCTCGACGTGATCCCCCCGCACGATGGCCAGGTGGGCGTCGGTGACTCGATCGAGCGCGGCCCGGGGGGCCACCAGGAGCGACAGGGAGGTCGCGTCCAGCGCGTCCGCGGGCCCCGGATCGCGCCAGCGGCGAACCTCCCCCTCCGGCAGGGCCTCGCCGATCGGATCGGGGACGCCGGGACCCGCGAGATCCCTCACGGTGACCGTCGGAGCGAAGAGGCGCTCGCCGCTGCGCCCCGGCAGGTCCCCGCCCTCCAGGGCATCGGCGAGCACACCGAGCTCTCCGACGAGCTGCCCGATGAGGCGCTCATCGTCGATGGCCGACCTCACCCGCGCGGCGGGCTCGGTCCCGGGGCCCGCCCGCATCCCCGAGACGATCAGCGCCACGCCGGCCACCGCCACGACGGCGCCCACGACGCCCCGTCGGGAGGGTCGCTGCCCCAGGATCCAGAGGCCGAGCGGAATCACGAACAACGGCTCGGTGGAGGTCAGGACGGTGGCGATGGACGCGTCCAGGTGCTTCAGCGACCAGAGGCCGAGCCAGAATCCACCGAAGATGATGACGGTCTCGGCGACGAGCAGGCGTCGGAACAGGCGACCGTCCCGGAACGGCTTCAACCAGCCCCCCAGGTCCCGCCGCGCGAGCCCCCACAGCACCAGGCCACCGACTCCGCCCGCGAGCCGCACCAGGGTTCCCTGGAGCGCAGAGACCGACTCGACCCCGATCTTGGCGAGGATGGTCGCGGCCGCGAAGCAGAGGGCCGCGCCCAGTCCGAGCAACACGCCCGATCGCGCGCTGCCATGCGGCGTGTCCTCGGCCGTGTCGGACGACTCCCTCATGACCCAGCTGACGCCGCCGAGGACGAGCGCAATCCCCAGCCAGGTGGTTCCGCCCGGCCGGTCGCCGAGGAGCCCCACCGCGAGCGCAACGGTGAACACCTGGCCCACCGTCGCGAGCAGGAGCGTGCGCCGCGGCTCGAGCCGCACGAGCGCCATGAAGAAGAGCGTGTCGCCCAGGGCGATCCCCACCACACCGCTCAGGAACAGCAGCGCTGCGGACAGCGGCGCCATGCTCGTCGGGCCCACGGCGAGGACGGCGACGCCCAGCAGCGCGAGCCCGATCAGATCCTTCCCGAGGTTCATCCCGGCGGCGGAGACGTCGTCGCCCAGCCGACGGAACAGGATCGAGCCGAGGGCCCACGCCGCAGCCGACGCCAGCGCGGCTCCACAGGCGGCAAGCAACAGCGGCGTCATGGCCCTCCGGCGGGTTGGTCACCCGTCGAGTAGTATGCCAAGCGGCCCGTCGCGGCCGGGATGTGCGGATCATGAACCCGAGCGAGATTCGACGGTATCTGGATGCCCGGAGCGCACAGGCCCCGGGCACGAAGATCCAGTACGGACACCCCTCGCCTCGGTTCTGGTCGCCGTCGTCCAGCCGGCTGGACGACCTGCTCTCTCCGGTGCAACCGGACCGGGACCTCGCGCTCTACGTCCACATCCCCTTCTGCGTCCCCACGGAGCCGTCCGCCTGCGGGTTCTGTCTGTTCGCGCGCGAAGACCTCGGCCCCTATGCGGCCGTGCAGGACTACGTGGACACGCTCTTGCTGGAGCTGGAGCAGACCGCGGCGCTGACGGGCCGCAGGACGCTGGGCGCCCTGTACTTCGGGGGCGGAACCCCGAACGTGCTCAAGGACCGCTGCATCCGACGGCTCTTCGCTCGCATCCACGAGCTGTTCGTCGTCACCCCGTCGACGGAGGTGACCTTCGAGGGATATCCGCCGCTGTTCACTCCCGAGCGGCTCGAGACCCTTCGGGACGTGGGCTGCACGCGGATCAGCCTGGGGGTGCAGACGCTGGACCCCGAGCTCCTCTCGGCGAGTGGGCGGGCCGTCGCACGGCAGCAGACGATCCAGGCAATCACCTTCTGCGCGCAGCATGGAATCCGGTGCAACGCCGATCTCATCACCGGATGGTTCCACCAGACCCCCGCGGACGTGGTCCGGGACGCCGAGCAACTCATCGACTGGGGGGTGACCGGGATCTGCAACCACCTCCTGGCGGTGGCGGGTGACAGCGCCTTCAGCCACCGCGCCGCAGAGCTCCCGCCGACCGCGGTGATGATCGAGGCCTTCCTGGCGGCCCGGGACGCGATGCTCGGGCGCGGCTTCCGGGCCGATGGCTACACCGACTACTCCGCGCCGGACCGTCCGCCCGTGCGGTACCTCGAGATGTACCGGGATGTCTTCGGCAGCGACCGGATCGGCGTCGGCTATGGAGCGAACTCGCTGCTGCTCGGCACGCTGGAGCAGCCGGGTCACACCTGGAAGAACGTCGCCGATCTCGCGGTCTGGCGGGAGCGCGTGCGCTCGGGTCGCGCCACCGCCGACACGGTGTTCGCGTTCGACCCGATCGACATGAAGTTGCTCCACGTCCTCAAGGGTCTCGAGGGGACGCCCTGGCTCGACGAGGCGACGTACGCGGAGCGCTTCGGCGCATCCCTGCGGGAGGACTTCGCGGACTGGTGGCAGGAGTTCGAAGCCCGCGGCTGGCTCCAGTGGGCCGGTGGTTCACCCCGCCTCGTGGGCGAAGGGCTGTACTACACCGCCCTGGTGCAGCGAAGCCTGTCAGAGCCCCGGAACCGCACCCTGCGGGCCCTCCGTCCGACGCGCGGCCGACGCTCCCTGGTCCTGGCGTGAGCGGGGCGGCTGTCGCCGTCCGACGCGCGGTCCGGGTCGACCTCCTGATCAGCGCCCTCGTCCTGCTCGCGGGGTCGGCTGGAGCCGTGTCGCCGGCCACGACCCTGCTCTTCGTCAATGCAAACCTGGTCCTGCTGTCGCTCCTGGCACTGGCTGCTGCTCTCCTCTTCCGCGCGGAGCGCAGCGGGCGACTGATCGCGGGGCTCGGCGCGCTCGCGGCCGGCGAGCTCGTGCTGGCCATCGGCGAACTCGTCCCCCGCCTGGGCGTCGAGGCGGAACCCGCGGCCGAGTGGGTCTGGATCGGCTCGCGACTCGCGTTGCTGTGGTTCGTCCTGCCTCCGGGCCGCAGACCAGGCCGCCGGGCGATGCTGGCCGCCGCCCTCACGGGCGCGACGGCTTTGGGGCTCGTCTGGATCGGCATCGGCGCCTCGCTCCCGCCGTCCAGTGGACGCCTGGCCGCTCTGCTCCTCCTGGATCTCGCGGTCCTAGTGACCACCGTGTCGCAGCTGGCCGAGCCCGGCGCGGAGCGCCCGACCCCCCCGACACGCACGTTCCTGTGGGGACTCGCGCTCTACCTGGCCACGGACCTGATCCACTACGCCAGCGGTGCGCTGGATCTGGGCTTCGGCCCGGGTGAGCTGGGCTACTTCGCGGGGCTCGGCCTGATGGCGATCGGGAGCGCCGGAGAGCAAACGGGCGCGGTGGCCCCGGCCGGCATCCGGCGGGGGAGCGGAGACGCCGGCTAGACTCCGCCCCGATGCGCCGCCGCTCCCTCGAGTTCCTCCGCTGGCTGGTGCCCTTTCGATGGCTCCTCCTGGCTCTCGTCGTGCTCGCCGCGACCGGGCTTGGCCTCCGCCGGATGGAGCGGTTCGGCGGCCTCGAGTGGGGCTTGACCGAGCTCGCCCACATCTGGCTCGGCTGGGCGTCCGTGGGGCTCTGGGTCGCCTACCTGGCACACCACCTCGCCCGCCAGTGGGGATCGATGCGGTCCATCCAACGGCTGCTCGGGGTCGGGGTCCTCGCCGCATCCGGCTCGCTGCTCCTGACCGGGGCGCTCCTGGCGATCGGCATGCAGGGTGGGCCGCCTGGATGGGCGCAGCCACTGCATTACATGGCCACCTGGGCCCTCGGCGGCCTCCTCGCGGTGCATGCCCGCAAGGCCTGGCTGCGACTGCCTCGTGCGCTCTGGGCACTGGTGGTCGGCCCCTCGGCGGAACGATGAGCGAGATCGTCGCTCTCGCCTGGGCGCCGGGCCCCGACGACGAAGGCCTCTTCGGTCTGGACGCGGCCTACCGCGCGCTCGGCGCCCGACTCCTCGACGAGCGCCTCACCGTGCTTCAGGAGCGGGTGTACGCACGAGGGCCCGCCGTCGACCGCCTCGCGCGGATCCGCGCGACCACACCGGGGATCCAGGAGGATGTGCCAGTCACTCTGCTGACGAACGAGGCGCCGTCCCCGACCTCCGGGGTCCAGATCCTGGCCGTGCGCCCTGCGGTCGGAGAGTCCATCTCGACCGTGCGGACACGGTGGGGCGCAGGGCGGCTCTGGGAGTCGGGGACCACCCAATCCCTGTTCGGGGCTGTGTCCGTGCCTGTGGGCGGGTCGGGCGTCGCTGGTCTGTTCGAGCGGTGCGCCGAGCTCGTGAGCGCCCAGGAGCTCTCTCTGCGGGACGTCGCGCGCACGTGGCTGTACGTCGCCGATCTCCTCCCCACCTACGCGCGGTTGAACGCTGTCCGCGACGCTGCCTTCGAGGCGGCGGGACTCAAGACCGCGGGGGGCTGGGCCGAGGCGCCGCCCGCCAGCACGGGGATCCAGGGCGTCGCCGCCGACGGCGCGCCGTGCTTCGCCGAGCTCCTGGCTCTGCGGGGCCTGCGACAGGAGCGGCCCTTCACCCCGGTGCGCCCTCCCCTCCAGGGGGAGGCGTGGGAGTACGGCTCCTCGTTCAGTCGAGGGATGACGATCGACTTCGGGGAGTCCAGGCGACTCGTCACGATCTCGGGCACCGCGAGCATCGACCGATCCGGCCGCAGCCTGCATCACGACGACCCCGACGCCCAGATCGCCGAGACGCTGCGCAACATCGAAGGCCTCCTGGACGCCGCCGGCGTCGCGGATGCAGGGGCGGGGCTCTGGACGGTCTACGTCAAGGACCGGGCGACCCTGGAGTCCTGGCAGCGGACCCGGGATCCCCGCGTGCCGGCCACGGCGGCGATCATCCAGGCAGACGTCTGCCGCCCCGAGCTGCTGTTCGAGGTCGAGGTGACCGTTCCCGTCTCCCCGACGTGACTCCCTGTTCCTAGCGGAGTCCGTCGCCGCGGCGTGGCTCGGGAGCGTCCGCGCCACCCTCGCCGTAGGTCACCCGCAGCCCGTCGAGGTCCGTCTGCTTCTGGTAGCTGGGCTGGGGGTAGTGAGCGTCCCAGGCCGGAGCGGTCCCCACGTACGGCCCCGCGCCGCGGAGTTGGTCGGGCTCGATCAACGCGTCCGGGTTCAGCAGCACGTCACCGCGCATCGCAACCCGGATCGCGTCGTACACGGGCTCGCCGTCGAGCTCCCCTTCGAGGAAGAACACGAACACCACGATGTCCGACAGCAGCTCCTCTCCGGTCCCGTAGTCGACGGTGTCGTAGTTCGGAAGCTGGACCTGGACCTGACGCGGACGCCAGACGAAGTCCAGGGCGTCTCCATCCAGCTGCATCGTGCCTTCGTCGTACAGCGCGCCGGGCGTCATCACCGACCAGGTCAGGCGCGCGTTCGTCACGGCGGGATTCCACCGGAGCGGGATCTCGACCCGCTTGCGGTCCGTGGCCCGACTCATCGCGGGCAACGGCGAGCCCATCACCCGGGGGCCGTCGGCGGGCAGGGCGAAGTAGTAGATCTCCCCGTCGCCGGATCCGACGACGTCCCCGTGCACGACCTCGCCGTCCTGCTTCTCCAGGGCGATGTCGACCTTCACGCGGTAGACGCCGGGCTCGTCGAGGTAGAGATCCGGCGGAGGGCGCACCCCGCCGAGGCGGTTCGCCCGCACGCTCGCCTGCCACCGTCGCCCCGACGGCCACTCCACGTCGAAGTGCACGTCCGCGGGCGCCGGGGGCATGAGGGTTCCGCCGAGCAGAAGACGATGTCCGACGGCAAACACACCGGAGGTGTTCAGACCCATGAACACGAAGTCGTCGCGGGCACCGAGCTGGACGATCGGCAGCTCGCCGGGCGGTTGAACCGCCGTGAAGCCGCTCCCGGGCGGCAGGATCCGGATCGCCGAGCTGTAGGAGTCGTAGAAGGTCTCTCCAGTGGATCGGTCAATGACCACCAGCCCCGCCATCACCCGGTAGATGTCCTCGGGCAGATCGCCATTTGGGCTGCTGTGGAACCGATACCCGTAGTCGTTGGGCGAGATGATCCAGCAGGGCGCGATGAAGTTGCCCGCGAACGCCATGCTGAGGACCGGCAGCCCGGGGCGGATGACCGACAGGTACGTGTACGCCTCGAGCACGATGTCCTCCGGCCACGCGTAGGGGCTGTACCCGGTGCTGCTCACCGGGATGACCGGCAGGTTGTCCATCACCCCCGGTTCGATCGTGTGATACGTGAAGTTGTCTTCGCTCTGCTTGTAGACGTGCGGGATCTGGCTGATCGTGCGGAACCGGTTCGCCAGCGGGTACGGCGGCAGGGGGCCGTCCGGCAGGTAGAGCTCCTCGAGCCGCGCCCGGAGCGCCGGAGTCTCCGCCGACATGGACAGGCTGGGACCGATCACCGACTCCAGCGGGTAGGTGGTCGGCACGTAGAGCACGTCTCCCGAGTGGTATGGAAACGTGTGGTCGTAGAACGAGAGCACGGAGTGCTCGGCGAACGACGAGCCGCCCTCGAACTCCTCGTAGTACCGATCGAACGCCCCGATGGAGTCCATCTCCGCCCGGGGGTCGAAGAAGTGGGTGCGCGTGCCGTGCAGCCGCAGCGGGGGATCGGCGGGCGCGATGACCCCCGCCGAGGCCTGCTGGCCCAGCCAGAGATTGCCGCTCTGGTCGCGCCATCTCACAGAGAGCAGCGAGCTGTACTCCCCAGGCTCATCGAACGGCGGCGGGAACTCCTCCGGCTCGAAGTAGCCCCAGCGGGTGGACGTTCCGTTGACCTCGTACGTCACGGCGCGCGCCGGGTCGCTGTGCGGGACGTAGCGGATGTCGATGTCCACCTCCGCCTCGACGGCCGGGTTGATGTCCATGACGGCCGGATAGCGGGCTCCGACGAGGAAGTTCGTGCCCGGCTTCACCGCGGTGGAGAACGACATCGGGAGCGCACAGGTCAGGCGGTAGGTGCCGCCCCCGCAGTAGGTGCGACCGAGGATGTCATCGAAGCAGCCCGTCAGCTCGATCCGGTAGTCCCCGGTGCGCCGCAGGTCCACCGCAAACTTGCCGCCTTCGAGTTCGAGTCCACCGGCGCTGGTCTGCTTGATCCTTCGGGTGCCCAGATCCTCCACCGTTCCGTCCGGCGCGTGGACGGTCATGGTGAACCGACCGGTCTCCAGGGCCAGCCAGCTCTCGATCTCGCGAGGGAGCGACCCGACGCCCTGGAACAGGCCGGCGAGGCCCGTCGATGGAAACTCCGCGGGCATCCCCGGGACCGTCTCCCAGGTGCCCGGCTGAAGCACGAACGGAGTCGGAAAGCGGCTGCGGTTGCTGATTCCCGCGTATCCGGCGTCCTCGTCCGCCATGAGGCCGGACTGGCCGTGGGCCGCCACGTCGTGGAAGAGAGTGAACACCAGGCGGGGGTCGGCGGGGGTCCCGACGCGTACGTTCGGCAGGACCTGGGCGTCCTTCATGAACTCGTGCAGGTCGGCCGCCGTCTCGGTCGGTGGAAAGGGAGCCACCGGCCGCAGGGAGTCCGCTCGATCGTTCACCCAGGATCCCAGGTGGATGCCCAGGTGCCGGAGATCGATCTTCTGGTCACTCCCGGCGAGCTCGACGAACAGCTCCACGTGCGGGCGATACCATCCCGGGGGGATCGCGCCCGTGTCGACCGTCCAGGTCCCCGTGAGCGGGACGGACTCCGGTCGGGTGGGGTACTCCAGGTCCTCCACGGCGAAGCGGACCACCGCTTCGAACGGGCTGCCCCGACGTGCCCCGAATGCGTTGACTGGCAGGACGCCGTGGTAGTGCTCCAGCGGAGTGCCGGCGGCTGTGAACCGGGTCGTCAACGTGCTGCCGGTGAATCCGGTGCGACGGCCGTCCGCGTGATGCACCGGCTCCCCAACGAGGACCGCGTAGACGGCCTCGATCTGATCCTCGAACCCCGCGGCCCGACGCAGATCCGCAGTGACGGAGAAGTCCACCGAGAACACATCACCCTCGGGGACGTCGAACGCGCTCACCGAGACGTCACCCCGCCAGGGATAGTGCACGCCGGCCTGACCCAGGTGGAAGCGGTTGCCCTCGATCCAGACCGGGCGCTCGGGCGGCGGGTCCTCGTCCTCCTCGGTGACCCAGTCGGCGCGGTCGGGCAGCCCGCGGACAAACAGGAACGGCGGGACCAGCAGAAGCGGGAGCGCGAGCACCAGCGCCAGCCGCCCAGTCATCGGCTCTGCTCCAGCAGCACGTCGTGCGGGAACATCCGCCCCAGCTCCACGGCATCGCGCGGCAGTGCATCGACGGCCCGGGTGAGGGGGTCGATCCGATCCGGTGGGACGAGGGTCGGATTCTTCGCGGACATGCGCTCCACCATGGCACGCGTGTCGTCCAGCGCACCCTCTTCCAGGATCAACGAGAGACCATGGCAGGGGTTGCAGGACCGCTGGAGCTCGAGTCGGGTCGCCAGCCCCTCTGCGGCGGGCGAGCCTCCGGGCGGATCCGGATCGGCCAGGTGTTGCGCGGTGTAGCGACGAAGCTGCGCCACCTGGTCCTCGCGAAACGCGAACGGGTTCAGCCAGCCGACCCTCGTGATGATCCAGTGCCACTCCTCCGCCGTCCGGGCCGTCTCGGTGAGGTGCGTCCGGTGGTGGCAGCGCTCACACTTCGCGCGGAACATCCAGCCGTCCGAGAAGGCCCGGTAGTCGCCAAGCCAGTCGATGATCTTCGCCGCGTCCTCGGGAGGAACAGGGGCGCCGTTCCGCTCCACCATCCGATGGACCGTCCGGGCCCACATCTCCTTGCTGCGCACGTAGTGCTGAGGGCGGTAGGGGCTGTGACAGTGGCCGCAGTTCTCGACGAGGACCGCGTCGGTGCGGGGTGGGAACGTGCGCGCGGCACGGACGGAGTTGACCAGGAGCTGAGGCGTCAGCGCCGCGAGGCTTCCCGCAAGCAGCACACCCGAGACGAGCGCAGGCAGAGCGGCGGCGCTCCTCACCCAGATGGGACCCGGCCGGGGGATCGAGCGAAGGAGCAGGCCCAGGGCCCCGGCCGCGCCGATCAGCACAAACGCATAGGTGCGGCGCAGCCCTTCGCTGAGCATCTCGTTGGTGAACTCGATGTAGGGCTCGCCCCAGAACTGCCACGGCCACGCCTCGACGATCGTGCCCACGGTGAGCCAGTAGCTGACACGGGTCGCCGGTCCCAGGGCGAACAGGCTCCACAGGCACGCGAGGAGCGCCAGCCGGAACCAGAGTGGCAGCGACCGCAGCGTCGTCACGCCGGCTCGAACGCGCACCCGGCCCGCGACGATCAGGCTGATCAGCTGGCGGATGAAGTGGCGCACGCGCGCCACTGTAGCCCCGAAGCAGGACGGGCCCGCTTGGACCCTCCGGTGGTGCTGTGCCCGCTGCTAGGATCTGCGCGAATCTTGGAGGACCCCCGCTGATGCTTCGACGCCTTCTGCTCCTGCTCTGTCTCGCGCTGCTGATCGGATGCCCAACGAGTGGGGGCGGCGGCGGCGACGATGACGACGCAACCGGAGACGACGACGACGCAACCGGAGACGACGACGACGCAACCGGAGACGACGACGACGCAACCGGAGACGACGACGACGCGACCGGAGACGACGACGACTCCGGGGACGATGACGACGACGACCCGACGGGATCGTGTCGGTTCTTGACGGGAACGACCCTGGCCGCGTGCCAGCCCAGCGACGAAGCTCCCTGCAACGAAGGCGACGCTCCAAAGGGCATCACGACGGTCTACGAGCCAGAAGCCTGCCCCGGCGGTGAGGCAGCAAGCTGCGCGACCGACGAGCCTGGAAACGTCGACTGGTTCTACTACCTGGACCAGTCCAGCGAGCTGCTCGAGGCCTGGTGTGAGGGCTGCACGTCGGACATGACGCCGGCGGGCTACTGCGACTCGGTCAGCGACTGACTGATCCGGGCGCCTGCGGGCGCGCCGTCTCCTGAACCTGGCCGCCGCTCGGGATTGACTTCACCGACGCGCTCGCCGTGACCAGCCGGTGGATGGGGAATCGGACGTCCTCGCCCGGGAACGCTCGGGCGGCAAACTCGGGGTTGACCCGCCGGAGGCTCCAGGTCGCCTCGACGGTCAGCGGCGCCGGGGCGTCCAGCGGCACCGCGATCCTGTACTGATCCGTGACGCCCCTTCCCGGCCTCACCTGCCGCACGTCCGAGATCCGGGACACGTCCCAGATCCGATGGCCCTGCAGGGGCTGTCCATCCCGCTGCCACTCGATCCCGCCGAGCCGGTGCGCGTCGGCGGGGAGGCGGCCGTCCGGATCCGGCGCCCCGACGCGCACCACCTCGCGTCCCTGCCCGTCGGTCAGGGACACCTCCTGCCAGACCTCCTGCAGATCGAAGGGCCCGATGGGGAACGGGTGGGCGGAGCGGGTGTTCCTGCTGGTGACGGTGACCAGGACCTCGTGCCCGTCCCGCTCGGCGCTCACGTCCACCGCCAACACCGGGCCGCCGGTCCAGGCCCGGCCCACGAGCTGCATGTAGTCCGTGGCGGCCAATCGAGTGTCCGATGCGCTGGCCTCGAGCAACGCGACCTCCCCGTCCCGAAACGCCCGAGCGCGCGCGGCGACGGCCCGGAGGGCCTCGACGTCGGCCTCGTCGTGCAGTGCGTACAGCTCCAGATCCACGTTCATCGCGGCCATGTCGTGGTCGTACTGGGCTGGGGACTCGATCTCGAGGACGCGGCTCCGTCCCGGGACGGGCGTGGCCGTCGGCATGTGGCAGTGGTTGCAGTCGGCGACGCTGTCCGGGCCGTCTCGCACTGCCGACTGCACGTCGGCCGACACCGCCGCGCCCATGTCGGGGCTGAGCGCGACGCGGTGGCAGGCCCGACACATGGTCCCCCCGGTGGCGTGCTCGCCGGAGCCGAAGCCGGCCCGGTGGGCCCGTGGGTCCAGCAGCAGGTTGGCGTTCCGCTCCGATTCGCTGCTGCCCGGATAGGTGAGCGGGGCGCGGTAGACGAAGCCTCCGTTGGCCGGCCTGGGGCCGGCCTCCGCGATGGAGCTGTGGCACGTAACGCAGTTGACCCCCTCCCCTGGAGGCGGAGCGCCGTCGCGGTAGTCCCGCTGCACGGTGCCTGCCAGCACCCGGACGGGGTCGTGGCAGTTCGCGCAGAAGATCGCTTCATCGACGCCGCGCTCCGCCACGAGGGACGCCACGACCGCGCGGTACAGCCGGTTGTCCGCGGCGTATCGATGGGCCGAGCCCGACCACTGGTCCGTGATCGTGGGGTGACACTGGGCGTCGCCACACGACGCCGAGTCGTTCAGGAGCTCCTCATCGAACGTGTGCAGGGGGGTCTGTGCGCGCTCCGCAGCCGTCAGCGGGACCGTGATCGTCGGGGCGTTCCCACCGGCCGCCTCGAACCCGAGCTGCACGAGCTGCGCGGTGGACCACACCGTGATCACGCCAACGGCGATGAGCCCCACGAGCGCCCGCGGCCGGAGCCGGCCATCGCTGGCCCAGCGCCGCACGACGCGGAGGTGGGGCACCATCAGGGCCGCGCTGAGGATCCCCAGGAGGGAGTGCGCGCGCTCCAGCGGGACCCGCGCGTCCCCCCGGAGGAGCCAGATCACCACGCCGCTCACCAGCGCCCCCGCGATCACGGTCACCAACACGGCCCCCGTGGCGGCGCCGCCGCGCGGAGAGGTCCTGAACGGACGGGTCACCCCGAACACGATCGCGGTCATGAAGGAGGCCTGAAGGAGCAGGATCCCGACCTCGGCGTTCCCCACGTCGGCCGGGCTGTCGATCCCCAGCAGCAGCGCCCCCGCGCCTCCCGCGACCGCCGCCGCCGCGAGCAGGGACCGTCCGACCCTCAGGTCCGGGTAGCGCGCGATGTGCAGCGCGACTCCGGGGATGAACAGGACGAGCGCGGCGACGCCGGTCCAGACATGAACGCGCAGGACGGGGAAGTAGCCCGGGCTATGGATCCCGGCGATCAGCACCCAGCTGGCCGTCAGGAGGCACGCCACGGCCACGGCCACCGCCACCCAGGTCAGGCCCGCGCGGATCATCCGCGGACCGCCGGGAGCGGCGCCAGCTGGCTCCGAGGAGCGCCAGCACGACCGCGAGCGAGAGCGCCGAGACGGCGAGGGCCGCGAGCACGATCCGGGGCCGGTAGCGCACGGTGACGGTCCCCACGCCGGCCGGGAGGTCGACGGCGAGCAGGCCGTCCTGGTCGACGATGGTGCCGGCCGAGGCGACCCAGGCGGGATCGTGGTTCTGGTTGATCACCACCCGCGCCGGACGGTCGTTCTCCACGACCACGGTGACGGTGTTCGGCGAGAACGCGGCGGACCGGACGACGCAGTCCCGGAGGCAGAAGGCCTCGCCCCGCCAGCCCGGGCCTTCGGACCGCAGCCCGCCGGAGGTCACCAGCACGCGGGGCACGGCCCGCTCCGGCAGGTAGATGTCCGCGTACCAGTTCACGACGCCGAATCCGCTCGGCAGCGCCACGAACTCCTGTGCAGCGCTCGGCCGATAGAACTCGCGATACATCTCGGGATGCTCGAAGAACGTCGCGGCCCCGGGCGGAGGCACGAGCGCGCGCTGGTGAAAGCCCTCGATCGGCTCCGGCGGCGGCGCGGGCTCGGAGAACAGGGTCGCGAACAGGGGCGCGTTCAGCGCGACGGGCCACAGCAGGAGGGCCGCGCAGGCCCCAAGCCCCGCTCGGCCGATTCGGGCCGCGCACAGCTCCGCCGCCATGCCGAAGCCCAGGGCCACCGGGATCAGCAGGAAGAAGTTGAAGTACTTGTACGGATCGCTGATGACCTCGTAGCCCGGCAGGCCCCAGACGAGCAGCCGATAGGGGTCGACCAGCAGGTACGGGCCCGAACAGACCAACAGGTACAGCGCGAACAGGAGCGCCCACGGGAGCAGGCGTCGCCACACCGCGAGCGCCGCCGCGAGGAAGGCGAGGGCGACCGGCGCCGTGAGTCCGAGGGGCGCGTACTCCTCCGCCTCCGGGCTGAACGGCTCCGGATAGTCCGTGACCCGCGCCAGGGGCCGGTGCAGGTGCACCAGGAAGGACGGCAGCGACGCGTAGAACGACCGCTCGGCGTCCCCGGTCTGACCCCAGGGGTAGTGCTTGCCCTCGTCGTCGCCGACGGAGAAGAAGTCGGTCCCCCGGGTGGTGACGTCGAGGATGGACACCCACTTCGCCGCGCCGACCGTTCCGAGCACCAGCACGGCCAGCGCGAGCCGGAGGACGATGGGCGCCAACGCATGCCGCGTCCGCCAGACGACCGCCGCCACGAGCGCCGCGAGGACCGCGCCGAGCCCCAGGCCCGGCGCGAGGAGGCTGACGCCACCCAGCACCGCCAGGAGCCACCCCAACCGGGAGAACACGGAACCCGACGGCGACTCCAGGTCCGCGGGCCCCTGCGTGCGATCCGCGAGCAGGACGCCCGCCACGAGCAGGAAGTGCAGGACCGCCGCCAGAGCGGGGCCGCTCTGCAGCAGGAGGGGCAACAGCAGCAGGCCGACGAGCAGCCCGCGGCGCAGGTTCCCCCCCGGCCCCAGCAGCACGTGCAGCGCCAGGGGGACCAGGAGGTAGAAGCACTGCACATAGAAGCCCGCGAGCATCATCGAGGGGAACCACCCCGAGACGGCGAAGGCGCTGGCGGCGAGCAGGGAACCGACCGGGGTCAGACCCAGTTCGCGCCGCGCGAGGCCCCACACGCCGAGGGTCCCGAGCCAGAGCAGCAGCACCAGGTTGAGTCTCACCGCCGCGCCCGGCGGGAGGACCAGGAAGGGCAGCGAGAACGGCGAGAGCGTGCCGTCGCTCGGGTGGCCGAGGATCGGATAGCCGCCGCCCACCTGGTGGCTGCGCAGCGGGAACTCGCCGTGGCGGAGCAGGCCCTCCTTCAGGAAGAAGGAGAACGAGATGTCGTGCAGCCAGTCCTCGTCCCGGAACCCGTCGCCCTGAACGAGTCCGTCGGGGTGCGCCAGCATGGGCGCGCAGAACAGCAGGACGACCCCGAGCAGGACGAGCGGGGCACGCCAGCCTCGGAGCAGGTGGTCGTCCGGCGACATCAGCGGACGATAGCGGAGCGGGGGAGGCCGCCCTCACCGGGGAACCCCAGCGCGGACCCGCTCGCGTCCTTCATCCCTGGCCATCGCTGGCCTCCCCGGGCCCACAGGCGACCGGCTGATCGTGGTCGGACCGTCCGAGGTCCACTGGAGCCGGCGTCCGAGCCGGAGCGGTGGGATCCCACCCAGCGCTGCCCGGAGGCAGGCGTTCCTACGGGGAACGCCTGACGGAGGAACCCCGTTGAACCATCGACGACGGACCGGTCATCGACGACGTCCCGCGCCTGCCGAGGAGGCCCGGCCGGCCAACTTCTGCGACTGAGGCAGGCCCCTACGGGGTGACGGCGTCGAGGTCCAGGGCCAGCAGCCCACAGGTGGTGCTCGCGTAGAGCGTGCTGCCGTCGGGGTGGCTGGCGAGGCCCTTGGAGAGCCCCCCAAGGTCCAGCCGCTTCCCCCGGAGCGTGGCCGCGTCCAGCAGCCAGGGCCCCGTGTGCATCATCGAGGCCGACGCGATGAGGCCGCGGTCGGCGAGGACCTCGACGGGCCTGGCCCCGAAGCCGAGCCGGGCCCGGCCCGTCCGCTCCAGCGTCCCGAGGTCGATCGCGCTCAGCGCGCCGCCCACGAACCGCGAGACGAGCAGCTGCTCGCGCGGGACGTCGAGGCCGACCTCATAGGCGAATCCCCCGAGGCCCCGGGCCCGCCGGAGCGCGAGCGTGGCGCGATCCAGCTCCTGCAGCTCACTGCCCATCACCAGGGGGACCACATACACGGCGTCGTCGGTGACCGCGAGGTCCTCGAGCCCCTGGGTCACCCCGCTCGGCAGCGGCGCCGAGACGCTGTCGACGTCCGGCCGGTAGCGATGCACCCAGGGCTCGTTCTCGCACCCCAGCAACACCGACCGATCGACCCGGTCCCAGGCCATCGACGCGAGACCGCAGAGGCCATCCGCGCGCACCCGCCGCTGCCCACTCGGCCCCACCCGCAGCAGCTCGGACTCGGCGCCCGAGGCGTCCGGCTCCGCGCGCACGACCGTGACCAGATAGTCGCCAGTGGACGGCAGCGCGATCACCTCCTCCGGCTCACCGCCATCGACCCGCACCCGGGTCAACTCCCCGCCGTTGGTTGCCAGCGAGCGCAGCACCACCGTCCGCGCCTCCCGGTAGACGACTGCGAGCGTCGCTCCGTCGGATGCGAGGTCGAACGCCGCCCGCTCCTCGGCCAGCACCGTGACGCCAGGCCGATCGACGTCCCCGCACGACGACATCTCCACCGTCGCGTTGAACAGGAACAGCCCCCAGCCCACGGCCACCCAGGGCGCGAGGCTCTGAGGCCACGCCGAAGGCGCTCCCAGCGGGTCCGGCAGGACGGCGCCGCCGCGCGTCCGCCAGCGCCCCAACAGCGCGACGGCCAGGGCGGTCCCACCCGCCGCGGCGAGCCCCCCGATCCAACCGATCCGCAGGCCCAGGCTCACCCCCGCCACCGCGGCCGCGACTCCGGTCACGAGCGCGGCCCGGCTGCCCTGCGTGCGCACCAGCACCAGCGCGGCGCCTCCCGCCACCACCCAGACCCACGGGGCGTGGGGAGCGTGAAGCACGAGGCGGTCGAACGCCGTCCCTTCGCTGTGGGTGGCGCCCAGCGAGGCCATCCAGGGCACGACGCTGGCGCACAGGACGGTCGGCAGCACACCCGCGGGTCGCTGCTCCCCCGCGGTCGGAAGGGCCCAGGCGGAGACCGCCAGCAACAGCAGCCACTCGGGCTCCAGCGCCCAGCACAGCCCCAGGAACAGCGCCGCGGGCGGGCCCAGGATCACGCCCGCCACGGTTCGGGTTCCCCCGGGCCGGCGGACCAGCGCGACCAGGACGGCGACCACTCCAGCGGCCAGCACCAGCCCCAGCGGCAGGGGCACTGCGCGCCGCGCCTCGTCGAGGACCCAGGCGCCCTGCATGACCACGAACAGCGCGCGCTGCTCCGCGACCGCGAGCGGCGTGACGTCCACCAGGCCCGCCAGCTGCAGGAGGACCAGCGCGACGGCGAAGGCGAAGGCGGCCCGCGCCCACCTCATTGGGCTCCCCAATTCAACGGGGGCATACTACTGCGATGGGGAGCCGAGGCGTCGTCGCCGCCGTGCTCGTGGTGGGCGCCCTCGTGGTGCTGGCCGACGTCGTGCTCGGAGTGTTCTCCCGGCCGGCGGTCTGGCTCGAACACGTCGTCACCCAGCTCGTTCTGTGGCCGTTCATCTGGGTCGACCGCGTGGAGCTGTTGCCCCATCGGCCGCGGGCCGTCGTCGCGTTCGGGATCGTCTTCGGCGCGCTCGGCGTGTTCCTGGAGGGCCGCGGTCGGGTCGCGCTGGGCGTGCGGGACGCCTTCCTCGGGGTCCCCGCCGGGCTCCTCTCCCTCGCGGTCCTGGGCGCCGGCCTCGGCCTCGCCCCCGGGGTGACGCTCGCCTGCGCAGCGGCCTTCGGCCTCGGCTGGCTCCGTCGCGTCGACGTCCCTGCCGGCCGAATCGGAGAGGCCGCGCTCGTCTTCGCGGCAGCGCTCGGGATCCCACTGCTGGGGACGGTCCTGGCGTCCGGGCCGGGTGATCCGCAGCTCCCCTTCCTGGGTGTGGCCGCAGTGGGGCAGCGCGCCCCATCGGAGGCACTCGTCCTCGGTTGCGCGGCGGCAGTCGCTGCAATGACATATCCCTGAATATGTGTGCTGCCCTGCCACCTTATAGCGGACCGCTCCGCACCGGCATCCGCCTTCGTGAATAATTTCAGTCCCCGCCATTGTGCGCCTCCCATTCAGAAATTCTTGCACGAGCTCGTAGGCCTATGGCCATTCTTTCTCTTAATATACTGACGAAAATAGAGGAGAATGCGACTCAGGAATTTATCAATAATGTTAGGTATCCTAACAATGAATTGGCGATC
>ENA-OWNT01001301-OWNT01001301.1-seawater-metagenome-genome-assembly--contig:-NODE-1301-length-32568-cov-4.964390_pt1 | contig 32568 bp, 13 predicted proteins | sample MGYA00238136_ERZ651165 | MGnify/ENA primary metagenome ERZ651165 (study PRJEB26861, sample SAMN08777766) | seawater metagenome | isolation source: coastal seawater | place: USA: Florida | collected...
TTGCCTCTGCCGCCTTGGCTGCCTTGACCGCTTCTTCTTCAACTGCAGCAGCCTTCTCTGCGGCTTCCTGTGCCTTGCGCTCTTCTTCCTCTTCGACTGCCTTCGCCTCCGCAGCCTTGGTTGCTTCTTCTTCAACTGCAGCGGCCTTCTCTGCGGCTTCCTGTGCCTTTCGTTCTTCTTCCTCTTCGACCGCCTTCGCCTCTGCTGCCTTGGTTGCTTCTTCTTCAACTGCAGCGACCTTCTCTGCGGCTTCCTGTGCCTTTCGCTGTTCTTCTTCCGCGACCGCCTTCGCCTCAGCGGCCTTGGTTGCTTCTTCTTCAACTGCAGCAGCCTTCTCTGCCGCTTCCTGTGCTTTTCGCCCTTCTTCTTCCGCAACGGCCTTTGCCTCCAAGGCCTTGGTTTTTTCTTCTTCAACTGCAGCAGCCGTCTTTGCGGCTTCCTGTGCCTTGCGCTCTTCTTCCTCTTCGACTGCCTTCGCCTCCAAGGCCTTCGCAGCTTCTTCTTCGACGGCAGCGGCCTTCTCCGCGGCCTTCTCCGCGGCTTCTTGTGCCTTTCGCTCTGCTTCTTCTTCTTCTTCTTCTTCTTCTTCCGCAACTGCACTCGCCTCCGCAACCTTGGTTGCTTCGTCCTCGATGGCTGCAGCTTTCGTCGCGTCTTGCGTTGCCTTGTGGTTCTCTTCTTCTGCAGATGCTTGCACCTCGAATGCCTCGTTGGAAGCCGTGGAATCTTCCTCCACAAAGTCTTGTTCCTCGTTGGTGACTTCAGTGTCGGATGTGGATTCTGTTTCCGCGTCCACTTCTTTGTGGATTGTGCCCTCGTCCGCAACCTCGTCGACGTCACCGTGTACTTCGTGGTCATCAGTGTCAGCCTGGGGCTCTCCTGCGGATTCTGTGAAGGCAACACTTTCTGTTTCTGTGTTGTCTCCTGCGTCTTCCGCGGCGCTGTTTGCAGGTGCTCGTCCTTCATTCTCGAGCACGTCTTCATCTTCTGATGTGGGTGCTGCTTGCTCTTGTTGTTGATCCGTCGTGGCAATATCTGTCACAGCTGCGCCTTCGCTGTCTGCGTAGTTGAAAGTGGAGCTCCGGGAGGAAGCATGCTCTTGCAAGCGCCGAAGTTGCTCGTCGACGTCGTCATCCAAGTGTATCTGCTGTGCTTCGCTCTTCAAGCGTTCTAGTTCGGAGTCCATGTCATGCCGGGCGTGTACATCAAGTGCCTCCGCCTTGAGACGCTCCAGTTCACTATCAATGGTAGCAGAAGATGTATTTTTCTGTGAGCTCAACTCGCCTTCAAGGCCAGAGTCCTGTGCAGACGCCGGGGGAGGTGGCGGGGGGGGCAATTCGTCTTGCACCTGCTGCGCAGAGGCGTGCAAAATTGTTGTCGCCTCCTTGGTCTGCGCACTGGCCGGGGCATTTTCAGCAACAGTGTTGTCTGTTGGTGCAGTTGCGCGACGTTGCGCTTCTAGTTGTTTCTGAATCCTTGCGTCCTCTTCTTGCGCTGCCTTTGTTAATTCTTGCTTCTGCTCATCGCTCAGGGATGTGGACACCTCCTGGCGCTGAGTTGTTCTCACACTTGCTTTGGCTCGGTTCCGATGGCGACGCTGCCGTCTCAGAGCGTCTCTTTCACGATTGCTCAATGGACGTGTTGGCGAAGACTCCGAAGCGGTTGCTGGAGTGTGTGGTGGCGGTGGTACGGAATTCCCTTGCACCCCGACCCCAAGCAGAGCGTACGCCGCAATGAACACAAGTCGTAGTCTCATTGCCAATGTTTGCAGGGTCTGAAACGACCGCTCTCCACAAACCTGCACGTCAAAGCAAGCAAAAGTGCTTCTTGTTTTTGCATCCTCAGCAAAAACTGACTCCGCCGCCAAAGTTAAAGTTTGGACTGTGGCGGCCCTCGTCAACAGGTTCATGCTTCGCCCGACGATGCGCTATCGACTTCGACTGGTGCTATCAAGCCATGCTTTCACTTGCTTCCCCCGCCTTCGTTCGAGAATCCCACAAACCATTCTGATTGCCAACAGCATCGCGCAACCGCTTGCGAAGTATCACCAGCACGCAACAGCTTCATGCAAAAATGCTGCACAACGCAACGAACCCCTCAACGCAAGTGTGCTCTCTCCTTCGTGGTCGCGGCCTCGGACGGTCGCGACCACTCTCTATGACCACTCGTTTGAGGCCATTGCAACGCAATGCAAAAGAAAGACAACGCGACAACGCGACAACGCACGACGAAACGAGACGAGACGAAACGCAACGAAACGCAACGGAACATTGCCGATCGCCGCCGGTGCAGCGGTGCAGGTTGTATGTTGGCAGTTAGTTATCCGGTAACTCGCCATGACCGTAACTGTTGGCAGTTTTTCAGTCAGGTTTTGCGGTTTTGCTGTTTGGTATTTTGGTATTTTGGTATTTGTATTTTGGTATTTTGGTATTTTTTACAAACCGCCGTTCGGTGATTCGTGCTTCGCGGTTTGTCGGTTTGTTTTTAGTTTTCAGGCGGCTTTTTATTGCTGCTGTTTGCTCTTTAGCTGTTTAGCTCTTTGGCTCTTTGGCTCTTTGGCTCTTTGACTCTTTGGCTCTTTGACTCTTTGGCTCTTTGGCTCTTTGGCATTTTTTTTTTGCTCATTCAATTCTCAATTCAAAGTCATTCATTGGTTTTTTGCTGGTTTTTGGTTTTTGGTTTTTGGTTTTTGGTTTTTGGTTTTTTGGTTTTTTATTATGGTGGCGATTTCGAAGTTTCTAGTTTCTGTGTTTCTGTGCTTCTGTGCTTCTGTGCTTCCGTGTTTCTGTGGTTCTTGTGGTTCTGTGGTTCTTGTGGTTCTGTGGTTCTTTTGTGGTTCTTTCGTTCTTTCGTTCTTTCGTTTTTTCGTTCTTTCTTATCATAGTTTTGGTCGTCTGTCTCTCTTCGTTGTTCGTTCATGATGATGATGATGATGATGATGATGATGATGATGATGATGAATGCTGGATAGATGTCGCATAGGTCTTGATTGACGATCGACCGACCGACCGACCGGCACAGTGTTGTTCGAGCGCATCGCGACAACAGCAGCAGCCTGTATTCGTATTCATTCTTCCGATCCAAAAACTCGAACGAACGCGCTCGATCTACTTTGAGAACTGCCGGCCTGCCATGCCAACACAGCAGTGTTCACGTTGTGCAACGCAACACAACGCAACGCAACGCAACGCAACGCAACGCAACGCAACGCAACGCAACGCAACGCAACGCAACGCAACAACGCCAATGAAAAAACAAAGCAACAACGAATGCAACGCAGCGCAACGCAACAACATCAATGCAACGCAACGAAGCAACAACGAATGCAACAACGCAACAACGCAACGACGCAACGCGAACAAACGATAATCAGGAGAAAGTTCTAGGTCACGCAAGTGAAGGGACGTCGCCTTGTTGTTGTATGAATATAGGATTGTATGTTGTGTTGTTTGTTGTGCTGTTTAGATGAGTGTATGTTGTGTGCTGTTGGATTGAGTCGTGATGCTGCACAGTGCCGTCCAGCGACGGCCATGCCGGCAGACCCCAGAAACCGCAAAAAAGCGCCACAAAAATTAATTGCCCTGCTACAACTAGCCCGATAGGGCCGGCTATTTCTGTCTTTGGTTTCTGATCACAAACATGTTCACTCTCGGAATTGATGTTGGAGGCACGAACACGGATGCGGTCCTCCTTGACACAAAAACAGGCCGCATTGTCGCAAGTGTGAAAGCCCCGACAACGTCAGATATCAACCACGGTGTCCATCTCGCCATTGATGCGGTAATTCGCCGCGGCGAGCGCCAACTTGGTAGCGACGTCAAGTCGAAAGTCCTGCGCTGCAATATCGGTTCGACTCACTGCGTAAACGCCTTAGTGCAGCGCCGCTCCTTGTCGGGCGTCGCGTGTGTGCGAATTGGCACCACGTCTTGCTCCGCCCTCAAACCTGGTGGTTTGATGCCACCTGACATGGCGGCAATCGTATGCAAAGAAATTTTCATGGACGTCAGAGGTGGCCATAATTTCGATGGAACAGAATATCAACCCCTGAGTGAAGACGATGTCGTCAAGGTTGCGCAGGAGATCATCGCCAAGGGAATCAAGCACGTTGCTGTGGCATCTCCGTTCAGCCCGTCCGTGCCGCAACATGAACTCCGCGCGCGGGAAATCCTCGCGGAGCAAGCCAAAAAGGCGAACGCTGAAATGTTCGTCACCCTCTCGCACGAAGTAGGCGGGCTAGACCTTCTCAAGAGAGAGAACGCTGCCATTATCAATGCTGCCCTGCGTCCACTGGCCGCAGGCATGTGCGATGGCCTCACTAAGGCTGTCACAGCAGCTGGACTGACCTGTGATGTTGCCATCACGGCAAGCGACGGAACCCTTTTCTCGTTGGAAGATACTGAAAAGTTTCCCGTCCTAACTGTGGGTTCTGGTCCAACCAATAGCATGAGGGGTGCCGCATTTCTTGCCGGGGTCGAAGACGAAGAGGTTCTTGTCATTGACATTGGTGGTACGACGACTGACATCGGACTTCTGCAGAGCAACGGCTTTCCCAGGCTCTCGAATGTTGAGAGTGTGGTGGCTGGCTGTATCCTGAACTCTCGCATGCCTGCTGTCGTGAGCGTTGGACTTGGAGGGGGATCTACTGTGGATGAGCAACACTGCACCGTGGGTCCAACCAGTGTGGGCTACAAGATCCGAAGCGAAGCCAAGGTGTTCGGTGGCTCCGTCCTCACCGCAACAGATGTTGCGGTGTCTGCGGGCACCTGCACAGTTGGGGACCGCGCCGCTGTTGCAAACCTGGACAAGACGGTCGTACAGCGCCTGATGGCGCACATGCAGTCCACGGTGGAACAAGCCATTCACGAGGCACGACCCGTCTCCGGAACTCAGATTCGTGCTGTATTGGTTGGAGGAGGGACAGCGCTGCTGGACGTAAAGGCAAACATTGATGGCGTGTCTTCGCTGGCTCGCCCGAATCACGCTGGTGTTGCCAACGCTGTTGGTGCTGCACTGGCGAGTATCGCAGCAGTTTCCGACACCATGCAACAAGTGGACGAACAGAACCAGGAGGGATTGATCGCGGCGGCGCACCGCAAAGTCACAGCAGCCTTACTTGCCAGAGGTGCTGCGGAGGACTCCATTAGGATTGTCGATGAACGCGTTGTTCGCGTTGGCATGCTTGGAGAAGGCTACGCCCGCGTTATTTGCAAGGGAATCGGGTCGTTTTTCGACATCGTCCCATTTTCTGGCGATCTGGTCGGCCAAGATCGAAGCAGCACAGATACTGAGTTCCTGGACGTGAGTAAGATCGACATGCGGACTGGTGATGACACCGCGCCCCCCGGCGTTCGTGGTGCTCCGAAAGTGCAAAATGATTCAGCGGCAAGCGTCGCCAAAACGAGTGTTGACACAAATACGCGGTTCGACGAAGTGCCACCCAACTACAAGAAGGTCGTCACTCAGGGTGGCGTGTGGAAATTATCACACTTTGACTTGGAGTGTATTGCGCTTGGCGCTGGAATTCTTGGATGTGGTGGTGGTGGTCAAACGCGTGTCGGCTTGGCTCGTGCTCACCAAGCTCTTGATTTGGGTCAAGAATTCAACATCGTGCCACTGGATTCTCTACCGAATGATGCAGTCATTGTTGGGGTGGGTGGTATCGGTGCTCCAATGATCCTCTGTGAACGACTCGGCTCTGGGGAAGAAGAACTTTTGGCCTTGGATGCAATCGCCAAGGCTTCGGGAGTCAAGGTTACTCATGTGAATAGCGTCGAGATTGGCGGTGTCAACTCTATCTTGTGCATGCTCGCCGCTGCACAGAAGGGGCTGCCAATTGTGGATGCGGATGGAATGGGCCGCGCCTTCCCAAAACTGTCTCTGTATCTGCCTTTTGCTGTGAGCGATGAGGCCGTTGTAGCTCCAGTCGCTATCACCAACAGTCACGGTACTACGCACGTCTACTACGGCGGCGTCGATGACGCCAATGCGTGGTGCGCTGTGCAAAAGGAACCGACGACTGACGCCTCGAAGTTGGAGGACGCAGTGCGCGCCAGCATTCCCAGTTTAGGAGGTGTGTGTGGCATTGCACTGCCCCCGATTACGAGGGATGATGCGCAGAAATTGCTCGTGCCCAACAGCGTGTCGTTGGCCCACAGCATTGGTCTGACAATCCTGCGCGCCCGTCAAAGCAATGTGTCTCCCGTGGCGGCGTTGACAACTGGTGGCTTTGCATCAGTGGTGTTTGAGGGCTCCATATCGTCTGCCCCAACCATGTCGAGTGGCGAAGATGGGTTCAACACTGGGCGTCTCTCTATTGCAGGAAGTGGTCCTTTCGCTGGGAAGAGCTGCACGGTTCACTTTCAAAACGAAATGCTTTGCGCCCAACTTGAGGGTGCAGGCTCGCTCGCCCAGACACCAGACCTCATCTGCCTCGTGGACGCTGAAAGCGCGCGACCCATATTCGTCGACGAGATCAAGGAAGGCTTTGGACTTCGTGTCACTGTTGTGCAGCGTCCAATTGATGCGAAGTGGAAAGAATTTCCGCGCGCCTTCGAAGCAATCCAACTCAAGAACTTTGGCTTGCAACTGCCGTGAGGTGAACGTTGTGTGCCCACCCACGTTTTGTAGTTGTTCCTGCATGTTCTAATTTTAGCATCGACGTAACTACTAACAAGTTACCAGCAAAGACGAGAATGTCAGATTGTAACGTTACCAATGCACATGGCAATTGCTGCACTGCACCGACGGAATTGCCAGAGGTCAACAAACTCGTGGTCAAGTGGAACTCATTGTGTCTCACTCATCCGTGTAACGAAGCTTTTTCTCGTCTCGTAATTCAATACGAAACAAAGTAAAGTACAACGTGAACAGCAAAGCCGGAACAATATCGGAGAAATAAGATGTCCAATGCAGTGGCGAATCGTGAGGCAGGGGCGAACACGGTGTGCCTTTGAGCGACATGTTCCAGGCCAACAGGGCAGTCACTGTTCCGACAAAAAGCTGGACATTTTGATGAGAGCGTATGCAGCGATGGAGCCAACGCACCCGACAACTGGGGAAGCTGTGGAATACGTATGCCATCGCATGCATAAACGTATTCAGCAGCAGGAACAGAGCTCCGTGGTGAGATCTTGACGCCCAACCGAAATATCCAAATATTGGGGTGGTGTAGTGGTGCCATCGAAAATGAGCGATGACTGGATAACCACGCAGCGTTACAGTAATCAAATCCATACATTCCCACAACTTACACCAAAAATACACTTTTAAAATCCAGTCAATCCATCCACCAGCATCTTCTGCAGTCGAGGGCAGCTGGCCACACCATAGAGTGTCATTGCCGATGTTCTCAGTCAGATATGGCAACAAAAACACGATGCCCGCGAAGAAGTGGCACGCGGAGACGACAGCGTAACCAAAAGTGAGAAAATGGCTCAGGTTTGAAAACCAGCGGCAATTCGCGAATCTCCCACGAAACCAGGTGTCTGTGACGACGTGCGCAATACATATGCCGCCGCAAGACAGTACAAGAGCCCATGGGCTGTGCAATAATTGCTCCGCGCTGAGCATCCTTGATTACAATTGGGAAAATGTGGTCCAGTATCCATAAAGTACAGCGATTTTTTCCGTTACAACCGTGCTACCGTGCTCTTTACAATCTATGATCATCGACATCTCTTACTTCAGCACGAGTTGCACGCACGTGGCGGGTGGAAAAACACCTACCCATACACCCAGCGAATCCGTTCAACCTGCCCCCTGTCCATAGACTCTGAGCGTCCGTCCAAACGTGTCGAATTCTCACTTCTCATTGACATCACCGCGGTTCCCGCGGCTTGTTTCGTGTCACTATGACGAGTGCGTGGACGAGTACCATAAAACGTTCTGTTCGTACGTTGTGGCGTGTCATCGAACAAACCAACCAACCAACGATACAGCGAACAATACAACAGACGATACAACGATGATTCAATGAGAGCGCGGACGAACCAACCAACCAACCAACCAACCAACCAACCAACCAACCAACCAACCAACCAACGTCGATGACGGACGACGAAGTGACGAAGTGACACACACAAAGATCGCGCGCGCGCGCACGAAAACAGAAGAAAGATCGCAAACGACGACGCAAACGACGGAAACCGGAAACCGGTAGAAAATCTCAAAATCATCGAAAATGTCGAAAACGGAAAGCGTCGAACGCGAAATGTTTTGACGTTTTGGCCGCAAACGCTGTGGCGCTTTGGCGCTTTGGCCACTCCGAGATCCGAACACAACAACGACGAACGACGGCAACAACGATGACCACGACCACGACCACGACCACGACCACGACCACGACCACGACCACGACAACGACCACGACAACGACCACGGCAACGGCAACGGCAACGGCAACGGCAACGGCAACGGCAACGGCAACGACCACGACCACGACCAAGACCACGGCCACAACAACGACAACAACAACGACAACAACGACGACGACGACGACGACGACGACGACGTGGACCACGACCACGAATATCACGATCACGAGTACCACGACCACGTACCACGACCGCGACAACGGTAACAACGGCAACCGTTAACACGCCACCACAACCAAGTGACGTCAACTAATAAGGCAACGGCGACGACGATGCGTATGATCAAGTAGTGAACAAGTGGATAGACGTGTGTTGGTTGACACATCTTGCGCGGTTGGGAAACGGAGTACGTCCGAGAGGAGTGGACAGTTGATCCATCAGCTGAATGCTCGTCGACAACACTACGAACCCGATTCGCTTTGTGTGCTTGCAGTTTACCTTCAATATTGTGATTCATTTGCAAATTGGACCATTTTTTGTGTTCCGTCGTGTGGCCCACCCACGCGCCATTGGTTGCCGAACGACTCCACACGATGTCGCACCATGGCCACAGCCACGGAGGACAGCCTTGCTCGAGCGATCATGCTCACGTGGAAGAAACAGTTCCGGAACCGGGCGTCAGCTTAACACTGGATGCGGATGACCGTGTCCAATTCAATGGTTCCATGGACTTCGAGTTTGGAACTTACAGCGACGCAGTGTCTTTGGGCAGTCCCGACGAAAAAGCAGCTCTGTTCTCGGACTGTGCACAAGCCATGACTGCCCGCGCGCAAGCCACCGGCACTTCTTCCGGTTCCACATTTTTTATTAGAGCATCGGCAAAACCGATGTGCACGCTAGAGGCACTGGCACAACAAATTTTCAGATTCCACACCAAGGATGCGCAATTCGATCCTGAACGGTCGGGCGCAGAGTGGTGGACGCAGGTAATTGACGCCGAGGATGATATCGGCCTACATTGGGACAAAGACTACGTGCTCGAAGACGAGGGCGTCAACGTCCACCCACACCTCGGTACTGTCACGTACCTCAATGACAGCTTTGAAGGCGCACCAACAATCGTGTTTGGCCTCAAGAGCAATGTTGAGTATGGTACTGACTTCAGCAACGCCACGTCCAAAGTTGCTGTGTCATTCCCACAGCCCGGCAAGCACATGAAGTTTGACGGACGTATGCTGCACGGGGCACCTTCTGACTTGCGCACTGACGTGCCACTTTCAGATGGCATCGACAGCGATGAACTGTCATCCAGTGACGAGGAAGAAAGCGAGGAGGATCACGCCGCTGCACAAGAATTGATTTCGCAATACCAAGCCGCATCCAGTTCACCAACTGGTGATACGCCGACCCAACGCAGCGTCAGTTCCGGCCGCAAGATCCGAGTCACTTTCCTTGTCAACATTTGGCTGAACCACATTCCATTCAACTCGACTCCACTGCCACAGGAAATCCTGAACAAGTTAGTGTGTGGCCGAAGTGTGCAGACACCCAATATTAAAGTGAGCCTGGTTGCAGACAGCACGAACAAAAACCCTAGCACTGTCCTCCGTCACGAAGTTCGCAGTTTGCCGACAGCACCATCATCCGCGGTCAATGACCCTACAAAAGTCGACAACTTTCGTACTGAAGCTTGGAACACCACAGATCTGGAACCCCTGTATACCTTTTATAGTGACGAGCACGAGTGCGACGTGTTCTCGTTCATTCCTCTTCGTGAAGTTTGCCGACAACAATTCGAGGCTGGACGAGAATCATTCCAAGTTGATTTTGGCCCTCTGCCGCCAATCCATGCCATTCCGAGTGCAGAACTGGGGAAAGACGGCACGACAAACTTGAAACGACAATGGCAACACAACCTCGTCGCATTATTTGATTGTCATGAAGTAGTGCATTCCGACGAAGACGCCGGCAGCGATGATATCGCAGCGTCCGCCATTGCCGCAGGCAGTAAGTAACGCCACAGTCGGTAAGCGAGTACGAAAATGAACGTGCACTCCCATGCGGCATTCAAACATTAGAGCAGCAAGTTGTTGTCAGAATAAATAAAAATTACTTTGAGTCAAAGAGTCAACATTGCTTCAGAGCACGCACTGCCCGCAATCACTGATGCGCAGCTATGTAGCGCAGAGCGTCATTGCATGAGAGGGGCGAGGATGCGGTTAACACCACCGTTGATGAAGTGTCCGCCCGCGGTTGTAGTTCGGATGGCCAACCCATGGTGACTGCAGATCCGTTAAAGTCGGTGGGTTGCTCGCTATAAGTTGCGACGACGGGTCTATGGTCCGAGTAACGTGATTGAAATTCAGATCCCGGCCATTCCGTTTGCGTCATATCCAACGGAACCGCTCCCTGCAAATCCATGGGCCAAGAATGTTAGTATTTTCAGGTAAACTACAATATTTCACCACACAGAGCATGTGCTTTTTGTCGTGATTCGTACCGAAGCAGCAACCTTCCAACTGCAGTACCGTGTCGGGTGAGTGATCAGGCCCTTGGCATTGCGAGAACCTCTACGTTTGGCTTTGTCTTCTTGCATGCGCATCATCACAAAATCAACTCCCATCGGCTGGCCTCTATGGGAGATGTGTGTGACGCGCGTTTCCAACGACGACGAACCTACAAAACAGGGGCCAATCAGTCTGAGGAAAGTTGTTCCACACGCACAACGACCACAGCACACTCACCGTTGCCGACTGGGATGTCTGGCGTGAAACCTTGCGACAAAAGGTATGCAAACGCTCGATCTTTCGTCGGATCAGGGAGAGTTGTATTCAAGTCTGCACCAATAAAAACCGGGATTCCACGCAAATCGTGCAGCTTGATGAAGTCTGAGATCCGATCCCAGAGAACGACACATTGATCCTCTCTCATCACCTCGTCAAAAGTATTATGTGGGACCGTGAGATGCGTGTTAACAACTAGGACGTCAAACTTCGTTGTCGTTCTTCCTTCTCTTGATGCCCACACAGGTCTGAGGTGAAGAAGAATAGCCACCCTGTCCCCAGAGAAACCAAATTTTATATTCTTCACTTGTACAACCTCGAATGGATTGCAGGTCGCTGTTGAAGCTAACACGGCGCCTTCATTCTGTTCCATGACGGCCACGGAGGAGTCAATACTTTGTACAATGGCATCAAACTCCTTCCGCGAAATCTGTCCGTGTGACAGCTGCATCTTCGCAGCTTCTTTGGCTGCGTTGGCCGCTCTTATTGCGTGGTTGGCGGCTGCAGTCGCGGTGACTGCGGCTGTGTCACGAGGTACTGTCTTTGATGTTGATCGCACGAAAGTTGCAAGTCCGTCCTTTTTGCCATTGGGTCGGCGCAGAAAGAATCCAGTAAACCCCGCTGCTTCGAAGCGAGTTTGGTAGAATTTTTTGAACTTCTTGTTTTGCTCCCAGAATTCCTGCAAACAAATGACGTCTGGCGCAGCACCTACATGTGCACCACCAGTCGTAGACTGAACATCCGTTGTGTGAAGAAGCAGGTCGTTGATTATGTTCGAATGTCTGGTGGTCCATTGCTCCTCTGTCTCAGTGGCAGGCGGACGGATATTGCACGGCGCCAGAATGTTAAACGTGCAAATCGTGAAGGCGCGCGCAGGTGCTGAGGTGATATCGTCACGCGCTTTGAGTCTCTGGCTCAGCGCAGCCCCAGCAGCTCGCTCGTGCACAAAATTCAGCTGCGGCCACCTGGTTCTTAGAAGCCGCAACAATGGTGGCGCGTGCTCACGATCCCATGCGACAACGAGCCCACGTGGTATCGCAGCCTCAGGCAACCAGTGGCTGAAACCGCATTCTACACAATTCTTCCCGCAGCCTTTGCAGATATCCGTATCTGCGTTGTTGTACGAATACTTGCGTGGGGAACTCAACCAACAGTCTCGACAGTACCACCGCAGTGTCTCAGCGCCACTTCGGTCGCCACCTTCCAGTGGCCCGTCCGCTTGACATATGCAATGAAACTCCCTCTCTGCGGTGGTGGTCCTTCCCATTAATGCGCGTACCGCAAGAATATCTTCAATTTTGGGGTCAGCGGTAACTGTTTCTGTGGTCGAAGACTTGTCTTCGGACGATTGAGTCTGTTCGACGGGTTGAGGATTCACGCAGGCACTCCGAATAGTGAGTTGTCCACTGAGTCCATCGACAAACACAAAAAATAGCGACTGCTCTTCACGGCAGAGTGCATGACCCAATGATAAGCCAAGAACGGTCGTGCAATGTCCACCTTTCAGGGCGAGCCAAACCCCACCATCGGGGAGCTCATTGAAATCTCCAGTGGTTCGCCGAGGTTGTCGTAAAAACGGTGCAGGTTGCTCGTGCATGTCCCCGCACAGCAGCCCGATAGGGGGTTGCGGCCAGACCCTATCTTCCCATGCACCCTCGACCCACGAGTTAGTCGGGCGCCCAAGTGCCGCCAGTGCAAGCAATGCGTCTTCACAAAAGCCTGTGGCACCATGATCCGAGTGAAATGAAATCAAAGAAGGAGCAGCTGGCGTTCGGAAACCACCCGAGACAGCCGGCGGTGACGACAATTCTGCAGCGACAAGGTCTTCTCCGCGGCTTAGCACCAAAGAGTAAACCAGGGCCGCAGCTGAGACGTGGAACGCTTCGGCTTTCGGGCTCGAAAAGTACCGTCGAAGGGCCACGAGCGCTTCAGTCTCGGAACGAACGTTCTTAAACGTCACGATATTGATGCGGTCACGTGCCCCTGCATGCACAGGACTATCACAAGCATTCAGAAGTTTGGGCTGCATCGCAGTCACGAAGTGCAGATCCACTCCTTCTCCTGCCGCATGACGGCGTTTCGCTTGGTGCAAATGTGCCAACGATGGATACGATGGCACGGTAGCTGCCTGAAACAACATTATTCCCAGAGCTTCGGCGCGCGCGACGCGCACTAATGAGGACAACTGAGGCAGTTGTGCTCTAAAAATCTCGAGCATGCGCTCACTGCAAGAGAGTGAGCTCAAGCCTTCGTCACGCTGTCCCAGTCGGGCGAAGACGTGCGCCTGCAGAGCGCACAGAACGCCGCAGGGTCCATTCTTTGGTTGAGGAATGAAGGGGAAAAACCCACAGTCGAAAGCGGCGTCCCGTTCTTCATGATCAACAAGAGGAAGGAACTGGAAATCCAGCGATTGTTGGAACCACATTTGAAGGACGTCATTGCCAGTCTCGATATCCGAGCACGCAGGCCACACTACTTTCTCCACTGCAACTTTCCGCTTCGAGTCAAGGCGATCCTCGCTGATACTGAGACTGGCCCGGACATTGTCCCTGGGCACAGGAGTTGTAGGCGTTGTTTTCTTCGCCAAAAATCTGTTGAGATCGTTCACAAAATCTTCAACGGAAAACTCTGCTTGCAATTCCGAGTCTATGAGGATGCGATAAGCCTCCTCAACGGTGCATTGTGATGCGGAGTTTTGCGCAGATGCCACCGACCACTGTGCTCGTATTCGAGCGATGTCAGCGGCACTGAGCAGTGGATGCTTGTTCTGAAACCATTCATTCAATATTTCACTTTGATAGCTTTGGATGCCGCTTGAGAGTCGTGCCACAGCTTCCGTGCCCGCTTCAGCTGATGGTGCCGTTTTGCGCACAATAGTTGCCTTCAGGGTTCCAGCGTCTGATTTATTGCCCGCTTCGCCGACCTGGCACGCCACCGTCGAAATGTCGACGGATACACCTGGGACTTGAAACAGCTTCTCAATAAGCTGGGTTGGAAATATCGACAAGACGACGTAGCACCCCCCAGCGGCGAGTAGGCGGAATACGTGAGCCGTCAATTGCCACACCGCACCATGTTGTGCAAGCATATAGTCGCATGTACCTTTATCAAAGATCAGACCAAAATATTCGGCGCGTGGCAAGGACTTCTCACACTCATTGATATCCCCATCTATCCAAAGAATGTTCTCATCGGCTGAGCTTGCGCTGTGGTCGGGACTTGAACTTGATTCATCTTGATCTTGACTCAAACGTCGCACACCACCAAAGTTCGAATGCATTTGGTCAATTGCAGTGGTGTCGCAATCGATTGCAGTCAGTGATTTGTACCCAAACTTTCGGAGCAGTTGGACTCCGGCCGAGCTGGTGCCACACCCAATGTCCAGGACATGCGTCTTGGAACTGTCGAGGCATAGTGCCTGCGGGGTCAACGATTCCGCAATTTCACGAAAAGACCCGATCCATTCGAATTGTCCTGGATCGAGCGGATCGTGCTGGGCAATTCCCCCAGTAGAAGTCATATTCCGAGAGGGCACCAAGTAAGTGCTGTTTACGTGCGCAAGCCGTGCATGGCCATCCCCTCGTGCCGCGACGGGAATTTTTGTTCAAGGAGAATTCATTATCGTTATTCCTGGAGTCCAATTAAAATACTTGCAAGCGACAGCAGCAATCTTACCTTACGCACGCCTTGAAGACTGTTGCTCCCCAGCACAATCAAACACCCTAACCCAGCCGAAACCAGGTCAACCAATTCAAACTCAATTTGGCCGCAACCGCACCGAACCAAATCACAACACCACCAGGTCACCCACACAGAACAAAGCCACAGCGAACCAAACCAAACCAAACCAAACCAAACCAAACTAAACCAAACCAAACCAATGCAGTTCGAACTGGTTCGACGCTCTAAATGCGAAGAACTCGGCGGACGCGCAGCATGCCCACCGACGCAAACGCAACCATGACGACAACACGACGACGACAACACGACGACGACGACAACAGCGGCGACAGCGACTTCGAAGCGAAGGTCAGTGGTCACCACTCCTTACTTCACCACTCCCACTCCAACCTTATGTTCGAAGGTTTTCTACTTTCGAACTTCGTCGACCCGCTTGCAAGGATACTAAATGAAAGTACTCACCGTCGTTGAGTGAATTTGAAAATTAGTTATTGCTGATATTCTCAGTGTACAGTTTCAATTTCAATTTCAATTTCATCAGTCAGTTGTTAGTTGTGGACAATGGAACCCTTCCATTGTTCGACGAACGACGAACGACGACGCGCAGACCGACCGCGTGCGTCACGGGAGTTGTGAAGGTCGTTGTCCCTCAACGCCTGATCTTCTCTGACCTTACTTATGGAGGTCAGATGTCAGAGGTCAACGGCCATGCAATGGCGATCATCGGGCTGGCTTCGTCGCTGTCGATGCTGGTGTTTTGTTTGTGGAGCATGCACACAACTCGACCGAACAAAGGACAAGACATAGACCCAGAAGGGGATCGTGGCGCGCAGAAATAAATTACATTGGAATACGGAATACAATACTGTGGAGGTGAAAATTCGAGCGTCCGTCCAATCGGCCGTAGCCGCCCAGCACGCAGTCGTGAGCAGCATCCAGGAGGGGGGCCCTCAAGAGTGATTTCGAGAAAACCTTCAGTAATGCACAACGAATTGTTGACCCGCCGTAATTCCGTCTGGTACCTGCACCTCGAGGCTTGTGCCGTGAGGTGTTTGAAAGGAGAGGGTATCACCACTTCCTATGTAATGTAATGTAATGGACAGCACCGTATGAGACGAACAACACTACAGCGATCGGTCGGTTTCGTATAAAATGCAACTGCACGCACCAGCTCCTTCGGGGCAAGTCACAGAGACGCCACGTGGACGCTCCGGCTCCGGCTCCGGCTCTGCAGCTGTGGCCCACACGTGGCGCACTCCATCCGACGAAACCTCTGCGCGCGGAATAGTCGGTGCGGCAGCATAGTGCGTTGGCGAAGTGTGCAATCGGCGCATGCGCTCATCCATCTCACGTTGGCGCCGCAACCGATCAAACAGTTCCCGCTGCTCTCGCTCGCGCCGCAGGCGATCTTGGAGCAGCTGCTGCTGTCTTCGGTGGTTCTCCTGCATGAGTCGCTGTTGCCTTTGCATGTTTTCTTGGTTGATACGCTGAGTGTTCATCTGAGCTTGGTGGATTTGGTTTCTGTGAAAGGCTTGCTGGCGCAAGTTGTGTTGTTGTTGCCGTTGCTGCATCTGCCTCTGCTGCGTCTGCATTCTCATTTGGGTCTGCTGCCGCATTTGAGTTTGCATTCGCATTTGGTTTTGCTGCATCATCCGCATTTGCATGTTCATCTTGGCACGTGTTTGCGAGACAAACGCCTCAGTACAGTAATATCCGTGCCTGTTCGCTCCCTAGCTTGCTCGCGGTTCTGGAGCGACGTGGTGGACGGCTCAGATATGCCCACACTACACTGAAGTTGAAAACGAGGACTTTTTTGTGCGACGAAGCCGACAACGCGAAGAAACTTGCTAGACGCTTCACCTTTAGGAGTTTATCACCGTCAGCACGTGCAGGTTCGATCCTGCGAACAACGCAACGGCACAACGAACAAACCGAACCCGCCCGTCCATTCAAGAGCAAACACGCGCATACTATGCATGGCTTCTTGTTCACCACTTCCTCGGTCTTCCTTCGCCGTCACACCACGACGGGCCGACCGAGCGACCAACGCAACGACACAACAGACGCAGACACGGAAGAACATACCACAACAACATAGAGCAGAGCGCAAAGGCGGACAGACTCAAAGACAGAAGGACGGACGGACCCACGACCTACGAACGTTAGGACGGACAGACGGCCAGACACCACAGAACCGAGACAACAAACATCAATGCCACGGTAATGGCCACAAGACAGCAATTCACTAACTTGACAGACGCACAGACACAACCAACAAACAAACCAACCAACAAACAAACAAACAAACAAACAAACAAACACTACGACTCGTACTCTTACTTACTCAACACAACACAACACAACAAACAGTCCACAGTGACGGACTTCGCACTCCACACAGCAACCAAAACACGTGACTGGTGACTGGTGGACTGACGGTGGACTTGTGGTGACCTGGTGACAGTGATGACCTCCGACCGCCCTCTGACCTCTGAAAGCTGAGAACCGACCGAACCACTGAACGAACAGTGAACGAACGAACGAACGAACGAACGAATGAACGAACAGTGAACGAACGAACGAACAGTGAACGAACGAACGAACAGTGAACGAACGAACGCCGAACGAACGAACGAACGAACGAACGAACGAACTGACTCTAGCTAAACTCACATTTTGCAGTACTGTACAGTATACATTATTTTCACATTTTGTTCATTTTATTTAATGGGTGTGATAGTGTGGTATCGCTAAAATAGTTCAAGTGTATAGTATCTTGAAAATGGAGACAAATCGACAGCGAATGCGAATGCGCGGTGGCCGTGCGCGCAAGGACGCCGCACGGAATGACGAATGACGGAATTATAGTTATACGGAATTAGAAGCAACAATTGTAGCAATTGACCCGAAACTTTATCGTTTTTTCATTGGGTATGAACGTAACGCTAAACATGTATTTTGTACTGTAAATCTAAACTATACATTTCAATTCAATTCATTCATTCGCCGGATGCTGAGGATTGCATTGCGCTCACTCACTCACTCACTCACTCACTCACTCTCCGCAGTGGAAGAAAGGATAGCTTCGTGGTCTTTTCTGTGCGCTGTCCACATTTCATTACACCCCATACAGATATTATCCTCCTGCTATACACTGATTATACCTTTTTTACAACCATGTCTGACCCTTGCAACATACCTTTGCACAGATCCATTCACCGCAATATAATCCTATAACACGAAATATATGTGCGACTTAGTGTAGCTGTCATGATGTATCTATAATAGGGAAAGTAAGCACCTGCAGTCACAGACGGTCAGTGTCTCAGTCAGAGGGCGACGACGGCGCCGTGGCGCGCCAACGCTGAAAGAACGACGACGACGACGACGACGACGACGACGACGACGACGATGATGATGACGACGACGACGACGACGATGATGATGATGACGACGGTGATGATGACGACGGTGACGACGATGACAACGACAGCAACAGATGACTTCTAGTGGTGGTTATGGGTTATGATAGTAGTGTTTGTTCTTCTTCTTCTTGCTTCCTCTTCGTCCTCTTCTTCTTCTTCTTCTTCTTCTTCTTCTTCTTCTTCTTCTTCTTCTGCTTACACACAACAGAACGGAAGACAGACAGACGACTGCTTGGTTCGGTTGCTTTGATGCCACTTGTTCTTCTGCTTCTTCTTCTGTACATGTCAAAAAGCACGCTATGACGACGTCACACCACACCACAACCGCATGAGTGATTGAAAGCGTTTTATTGGCAGGGTGGCAGGCAAGCCTACACGTTAACGATCGATCGACCTGTGGGCGGATGGAGCGTGAGGATCGGTGGACGTGATGTGCAGTTTGAGACCTTTGCACTGTTGTCGTTTTGGTGCGGATGTTCACCGGCTGATCAGAGTGGTCGCTTCGGTGCGTTGATGTTTGGCTTGAGGGTGTTCGTCTTTCACTAATTCGACGAATTTTAATGATCGTGATCGTGACAATAATTCTGTGGCGGGCTTTGTTGCCGCATTGTGAACGCCAGCCGCTACATGCGCAGTGAAGGATACAAGCCGGTGTGTGCACAAGCCAACTTGGGCAGTGATTGAGTGTTGCGATGTCTTTGTGGTTAGAAGAAGATGATGCTGGTGAAGAAGACGTACCCAGTGACGACGAATCGGAGGAGGCCGACAATGTATTTTCTGTTGACGAATCAGAGGAGGTCGACAGCAGCGATATAATAGAGTCAGATGATTCAAGCGATAGTGACGACTCAGAAGACGGCTCCAATGACAACACGAACGCTGAACCTGGAATGGCACACAGCGCCGTAGATGGCACGGCAATTCCAGGACAAGATCCTTCTTGTGCTGAGGGGCAGGTCGCTGGCTTAGAGCCTGATAGCTTCGTTCAGTTTGACCCCACCCAGGAGTCCACGTTGAAGCTGTTCAGAGACGTCCACAGTGCAGCTTCCACTGCTGGTCCATCTGACGAGCACCGAAAGTTGTTGCGAATTGCCGAAACCGTGACGGGAGAGCTGTGTTCGCATACGCCACTGCTTCGGACCGCGTTGGGTGCCACTGCGATCCGTGCCTCTGAAAGCATGCAGTGCAGCGCTGTGTGGTCGGAGATGGTCCTCGAGCATGCGCAAAAAGCGAGCGCAAAAGTTTCAGCTGCACAAAACATCCAGTCCCTTCTTGACATGTCGTCCGCAAATCTACAACCCGGTGATGAAGTGGAGTTTCTTGACTCCGATGACAATTGGATCGCGGCCTATTTCGTATCGTCAAAAAACAATAAATTCGTTGTCACCACGGACCGGCCGGGAGCTGACCATGGCACGTCGAAACAAGTAGCAAAGCAAGCACGCAGAAAAAATCAATCGGCAAACCGTTCCGTCCCTGCGCAGCGATTACGGTTGCGTGCCGTGAGTGAGAATCGAATTGTGGATTCGCGTACACTTCTTGATCGATCGGAAAAGTTTGCTCGAACTTTTCCACTCTCATTGTCCTTGAGCCTGTGTCTCTCGCTGCTGCAAACTGTCGGCGGTGGAAGTGACAACAGTGCAGTGCGAGGTGCACTGCTGGCAGTGTTTCAGCTTCTCCAGTCTACTTCCACGGCCGCGCTCTTCAGCTTAACAGCAGAAAGTCTCACTGCAGTGGAGTCCTTGGGCAAATTCCTTGCTGAGTTACGCGTAGACCCCTCCGATGTGGAGTTTTTCGATATTGTCGTTGGCCTGCTGCTCATGCTGAGCGCCAAGGGCGGCTCGTTCGAACAATTGTACGCTGTCACGGAACTTTTGACCTCTGCGGTCCAGGACGCAACATTTCGGAATATCAGCTCGCTCACTCACACAAGTCAAGCTTTGGTCGCGTTCTGCGAGCTACTGATTGCAGCTCTCGCACCAACTGACAAAGACGAATGGGACATTTGTTTCCTTCGGCTGGGCGTCTCGACCGAAACTCTGTCACCAGACTCAACAAAAATATCTGAGCTTTCCGCAAGCTTCGAGAACATGATCCAAGTCACGAAGATGCTTCTCGACGCATCGGCCAAGCTGACAAGTGTGCATCAGGAGCGCACTCTTCTAGCGAAGTTGCTGCAATTTTCCGCTGACTTCGACACACTGACGGAGTGTTCTTGCGCTGCCAGTGCCAAGGATATTACTGATATGGTAACACGAATCTCGAGCTTGGTCGCCGCAGTGTGCGCTTCGCGCTCGCACTTCGTCGTTGTGCGATCGCGCAGTTCGGCTCCGTCTACAAAAGTTGGGACAAGTGCGACGGAACCTGCTCCCGTATTTGAAGACGCCCTTGGACACGACATCACTTTCTCGCAATCGCACACGAACTGTATCACACGAACGAGGTCTGTTAGTTGGGGAACTCAAATTAGCACACGGATCACGCAGTCTGTGAGCATCCACGTCGAAATTCTACGAAACGAATCTGATCACTTCTACATTGGGCTTATCAATTGCGCACAACCCATCCCATCTGGGTGTATTCCGGCCAGTGACTGTGTTACGGATCTTTCGCTTGGCCAGGCGTGGTTCTTGCGCGGAAACGGTACCTACCGCGCCCAAAGTGAAAGTGGTGGGCAACAGGAGCGGAGCTCATCGATTCGCCCTCGAACGGGCTGCGAGTTGAACATCACGGTGCACGTGGACTACGCAATGGGGTCAGCAAGATTCACAATAGTGGACGCAACTGGTCGTTCTGACGATACGCTCGAAGGCAACATCGAGGAACTTGGTGAATTGCGTCTCGCAGCATGCTTCGGAGCCGAAGAACAATTCGTGATGTTTGATGCGCAATTGATTGACGACCCCACGGCGGCTGTAAGCGCTCTGCCTGGGTCCCCACTTATCGAACATGTCGAGCAACGTCTAGCGACCGCGAGCCTCAGCAGTATCATTCATGCTGTAAAGCAGACGATCGATTCTGCTTGGATGGCAGCCGCTGCAGGTTTGGATGCGCTCAAGCACATCATCACATGCGGCAAGGTCCCGCAGGATGCAGCCAGTAGCGTCATTGAACTGAGTCAATTCATCGTGGACAAGTGCGCGGTGGTGACCCCATCGCCACCTACATCCGACGCAGTGGTGGATGCGCCCGACTTCCGAGAGACTATCATCAGTTTCCACGTCACGTGTTCCACAATTTTGTTCTCTGCAAGAGACAAGTACGCATTTGTAATGAAAAATTTCGCACTTGCACAAAGTGGTGACATGACCGATCTGCAATTGACAATTTTTGGCATTTTCTTATCCATGGTCGACGAAGTGCATGTGAAAGAGTTCTTCGAACTGCCAGCTCACGATCTAGCTTCATTCGCTGAGAAATTATTGTTGGTGACTCGCGACTCAGTGGGTGCAAGTGTTGACCAGCCAACTGACAAGCTTGCGAGTATTCGAGGTCATGCAAGCATGATTCTTCACCGAATGTCTGTAGTATGGTGCATGGATTTTCGCACTAGCTTTGACTTGGACCACGAAAATGCACTCTCCAACGTGCTGCGATGCAAATTTCTCAGTCTCGTATTTTCATCAGCGATTGGTGACTTGGACTGCCAAAGCTGCCTATCCCGCTCTGCAGTGCTTGGCAGTGCACTGCCCAACATGTTGGCAATCGTCGCGCACGCTTTAGCTTCTCTTAAATCGAATTGTAGCCAGCAGACGATGATGACAACTCTGATGGAGCACATTCCTGTTTTGTTGAAAAAGCTGCAACTCGCTGTGGGTGGCAGTGCTGAAAGGAAATCGCGTCCTGAATCACATTCTGCGGACAAAACTCTGCTGAAGCGGTTGCTTCAACTGACCTCAGTCGTCGCTTCGCTGGTGGTCCAGTGCTATTTGTTGTCCGTGCGTGTAACAGTCACAGAATGGACACTTCGCAGCGAATTCGAGAGTGAAATTCTGTGTCAAGAGGATGAAGACAAGTACTCACTGTATCCTTCCACTGTTGCAAAGCATATCGACTCCGACCGAGAAGACGTTCATTTTTTTGCTGGAGCTCTTTTGCTGGCGAGTGAGAAGGTTGGTGCTCTCGCCAATAGCACTCCGTGGGAGGGGCATGACGGATTCACTGTTGGACAGCGCGTTCGAGTGCAAGATCGTGTGTACGAATGCATCAAATCGCATGCCGCCCAGATATTTGACGCGGCGGATGTTTCCACTCAGTCAACTCAATACTGGCAACCTTTAGCGGAACCCAAGGATCCACTAGGAGTGTCCAAATCGCAGAGCTCAAACTGCCTGAGATGGCTGTCGCGCCAGGCTCTGCTCCGCGTTGCAAATCAGCTTAGTGGCAGTGAGTATTCAGTCGCACCAGTTCGCGTTGCGGTCCAGCTTGCGATATTTGCCGTGATAGTCAAGCATCTCGGGCTGACCCAGCTCTTTTGTGCGTGGACCACAAGTTGGGACACAGAAGGATCGCTCCCTGACAGTCGTCGCATGTTTGGCGAAATTTGGCAACTCTCGTCCACGTTGTCACTGGACATGGACAGGACCTTTCTCGAAAAGGCTCAAAAGTTGGTGCAAGTGAGTAGCCTGTTGCTGAACATCAAGCAGACATTCTCAACCTCCAATTCAGATGAAGAAAGCTGTAGTGAGGATGAGGGCGACGATGATGACGATGTCGCTCCGCCACCGCTTCTGCGCCAAACAACCGAAGAAAGCTGGAATCGGTTTGTGTCGTCGAGCGCATTTCGCAACCTGAAGTCGATGCTGCGACTTTCCGAGTGGCGCCCCCCAGCCCGAATTGCATCCAGATCAGCTCCTACAAAAAAGGCTATTGCCAACGTTCCACGGAACGGTGACAAACGTAAAACGCGAGCGAACGAAATCTTAGCCGTGATCAAGCAACTGTGCAATGAGGACATGGACGCCAAAATTGTGTTTGAAGCTCGAAGCCAAAAGCGACGGCGAGCTCTTAGCAGGGCCAAAGGAATGGTGTTTTTCAGCAATCTCATGCGTGACGCCACGGAAATAATGTCGAGAATCTCTCACGTCGATTCCGAAGCCGAGAAGGGGATTGACCATTCCGAAAGCTTCACGCTGCTCCAGGAGCACGTGATGTTGATAGTATCCGTATTTGCTCGCAGTCTTCGGGCGATGAATGACCCCTCTTTTATCGTGCAACAGGGTGGCGAGACTGATTATGTGCTTTCGAAGATGGCGGACCCAGGCGCTCCGAAGCACCCAATTTATAAATTGCCCGCAGCGGACGAGTGCAATATTGTTGGTTTCATCCCGAGAAAGATTCGAAGCTTTTTCCATGTCACAAAGATTACAAAAGTCACCAAAAATCAAAAAGAGAAGACAACATGGCAGCAGCTCGTTTCCGGGAACTGGATCATCACACAACAAGGCAAGTCAAAACATGTGACCCGCCTTCCGGATGACAGTAATGTCGCCTGCGGCAGCGTGCTCCTGCGAAACTGCACACATGCACCCCGGCACCCGAAGTGCCCCGTTAACAAAGTGAGCTGCTTGCAATACTTGAATGGCAGTCGAATCAGAAACGAAATCGTGCTGGTTTCGCTTCGCGCGGTCTTTGTGCGTCTCCGAGAACTCCTGCAGCTTTTAGATCGTGCACCACTCCGGTTTGCACTGCATGAGCTCCGGACGTCGTGCATTGCAGCCGCAACGATGGATTTATGTTCATCGGAAGAGTTCAACGAATTCGCAGCCTCAGAATTGTTCCCAACGATCTGCTCAATCAACTGTGAACGCTCGCAGCCAGCTGATGACACCTCTGTTGATCACCAGCCCTCCGTTGACCTTCCGATCACCAAACTTGTGCCGCGTACGCAGAGTTCAACGGTCCAAGTGTTTGATGAACCGTCCCCGCAGGCAACTTCACACTCCGTCAAACACAAGGACGTTCTTGATGCTGTTCAATTTTCAGGCGAGTTTGCTCGCATAACTTCCGGGGGCTGGATTCGAATGCGCGACATGCAAGCATCAGAACACTACTTCTCAATAGCTGCGTCCAAGTTGACGATGTTTGGTGTTTTCATTCCGAATGGACTTGGAGTTCCAACCGAGGAATTTATAGAACTTGTGCGACCTGAACTAGAAGGCATCCGTGACCCTCTGCCTCTTGACATCTCTCGGATTCGGGAGTCGCCATCAGATCCACGCAGTGTGCTGATTTTCACCAGTCCGCAATTGGCTGTATGCCACGCTATGGCTCGTGTAGTTGAGCGGTTCAGTGGCTTTGTCCTTCCTGTTATAACGGCCAAGGATATTCGCAAGTCTACATCGAAGCGCTTCAAGTCCGCCTCAGCGACTTCCCTCGCCGAAATTCAGGATGTGTTTTGTTTGAATGCGTTCAATTCTAGCATCAAACTCTCCGAGGCAAGGCGTAAGAGTAGCGCGAGTATAGCGAAAACTTTGCTGTCACGTCTCTGCAGCGAGATGAACGTCGGGGATGCGGCATCTGGCGGTGAGAACAATGTTCATATTCGTGATACCTTATCTTTGGATTGGAGTACAAGTATGGCTGTTAAGGTACGACCACGTCAACTTACGACGCCGTTGACATCTCAGGTTGCGTGGCCATGTCGCGGAGTGCTCAAAGTCGGTTTTTTTGTGAAGCCAACGTTTTCGGACGCGTCACGGACGGGTGAGCCTTCGTCGCTTATTGAAATCGTTTCGGCGACAACTCGGCAATCAATCTTGAACGTGAAAGTGTCCTGCACTGCTACTGAGGAAGCTGTCGTTCATGTATTCACCGATGCGCAGCCCGATGCCGTCGTGACAAACAGCCTTCCGCGCACACCGTGGTCATTCATCCAATTGGTGGTGTCGGTCGTGGACAACGCGGCGAATCACGTGTCCGCGCGTGGCAACATTTGCAACTTTGAACTCACGACGTGCGAGGCATCGCAAAAAGATTTGGCACAACATTCGAGTGAAGCCAAGCCAGCAATGTCTGCAGCTGGCAGACGGTATTCTCATTTATGTGCGCATGTCGCCACGATTCACGATTGCCCGCACGTGGATTCGTTTGTGGGACCCTTTATGTGCACGACTGAGCCGCGTTTGGCCACCAAAGTGTGTACGCCACCTAATGTAGTGCTCGACGATGCGGTATTGTGCAAATCACTTAATCCACACGTGGACAATATCGATCGCTTCTTCTCAGCCGCAGCTATTGGATGCCGTATCATCGCGCATCCAAATTATTTTGACATCGATATTGCGCAGCTGAACCGATTAGTCAACGCGGCTCACGCGGTAGCCTTTGGACCGACGTTTTGGTACGAAGCACCAGCAAGCAGGGTGTACGCAATTCAGATTCTACGAAATGCCGCTTTACATCGCGCGAAACTCTGTGCGACGTCGCCATCGTTAACAGTAGCGCTCACAAAGTCGTTTCAGTCCGCTCTGCTGCATCTAGCGCAACGACCTGTTTTACTCTGTGTTGGGACTGAGTTGCTTGGCTCAAGAGGCAGCAATGACGGTTGGATTGCCGCGCGTCATAGCGCAGTGGGTGGTGCCTTAACTGGCTTTGTTCGTTGCGTAGTACAGCACTTCGATGCACCTGAAATTATGACGATAGTAAAGAAAATTGTCAACGATGCACGACTTGCCCTCACAACGAATTCATCTGAATTGTGCGCGACCAACGTACCTCCCCTTCTGACCATCTTTGAGCATGTCGCACAGCGACACGTGGTACAGTCGGTTGGGGAATTGTGCTCCACTGCTGTTGGCACATCTGTGCAGCCAACCACAATACTTCAATGTGCTGAAGGGAACCACGTTGTCGTATATCAACACTCGACTCGCAGCGTTAAGATGATCCCTGCGCATGTTATTAGTTGGGACCACAAAGCTTCCACAAACCTCGTTCCGCAATGGCTGCGTGAAAGCCTGTCAGCGATCTGTGATGTCGCACTTGCGCTCGTTCCTGCTACGCACAGTAGTAGTCGGGAAGCATCCGATAACGCTATCTCGTTGGCTCGACTCCAGTGTCAGTGCGTGGCATTTCTTCGCGATTTGGGGCTGCCGCCTGCGAGCAAACCACCACTCGAGCATATTCCGACCATCGTGCGTTGGTTGAAGAAGAATCACGCAAATGGCTTGCATTGGGCGCGCTCCGTGCCCGATGGGACTGTAGAAATTGACGTCGCAGGTGCGGTCCCAGAAACCGATCACACGTCAGGTGGTCTTCCACTGTTATTCCCTTGCACTGTGACATTATCCGTCATCTCGCAAGTTCGCGAACCCGCGAGACGAGAACTTTGCGGCTCCGTCACCATCACATTCAAAAAAGCGGATGGCACAGTCACGGAAATTGTCGTCGATGCACGCAGCAACGAGAGGATCGCCATCCCAACTTCGGACGGGTTCATTCGTCTGAGTCATCGCTGTCCAGACACAGCAGTTGCTGAGCTCAAACCAGGTGATTGGAGTTTGTTGTTTCACTCAGGCCAAACATATTCGTTTCGCGAGAGCCTGGCAGACGCCAAAGTTTGTGCTACGAACCGCCCTTGTGCCCCATTTGGCCGATTTCAATGTACTGTAGAGAATGGCGTAGCGTTCAGAAACACCCCAAAATTCGACGATTATGCCACAGATGCAGCTGGCCCAAACATTGGTGATGTCATCTTGGCTTCCGAACCTGTGCTGTGGAATGTTGGTGGAACACATTGGATAGCCACCAACGTCGGAAATGAGCGCAAGTTTTTGCCATTGGCACCACCACCATCGGTTGGCGACCAACAACGTGTTCAGCGAGGGTTCTTTGTTGAGTTGTCCGAATCGGCTAAGCAGATATCATCGCAGCAAAGTAGTTCGCCCCCACGCTGCCCTAGACAACAGTCGCATGTAATGACACGCAGCACAACCACAGATCCACCATATCAGGACGGTTGGCAGTGTGACTGGTGTGAGTTTGTGCACAAGGCCGGCACAGAGCGATGGTGTTGTGTCGAGTGCAGTAGCGATATCTGCTTCGACTGCGTTCGGACGGGGCAACATGACTCAATGTCACAAAAACGTTCACCGTCAGGTGACCAGCATCCCCAAACGTTTGGTTGGAGCCCATTGAAGTCTGATCGTGTCGAAGTATTCGTCTCACCACTTTATTCAAAGATGCCGTTGACGAGATGTCGTGATCCTCCATCTCCTTTTAAGTGTTGCATATCTAGCCCACTTTGTGACTCCAACGAAAAGAGCCACGCCCAACGCGAAAATGATAAGAAGAAAGAGAAGATTTCTTCCTGGTCCAATACGCTGCATGGTGGAGACTTCTTTGCGTGTGACAGTTGCGTGTTGACATGCATGGTGCGAAGATACGTTACGATACTGCGCGGTCCGCTCTTCAGGTTGTATGACAGAGTGTCAGTCAGAGGGTGGAAGTGTTGCGGAGGAGGACCAATGTGCACAAAGAAGTCGTTGGATTCGACTTCTTCGCAGAGTCGATGGGTTAGCGTCGAAGATGAAGACTCCACGGCAGACATGTGCGATGAATGTACGCTTTACTTTTCAACAGGGGCTGTGGGCCGGTTCCAAACCACCGTTGCTGCGTATCTGCTAGATGACAACATCCAATCAGCAGTATTAGGATCAATGTTGTATCGCCGGACTGTGGAGCAGTTCACTGCTTTCCGGGCACCGCGACATTCGTTGTACTCGTTGTGGCGGTTTTGGAACACACCAAAGGCGATGACCAACGCGTCTTTAAAGTTCGTGTCAGGGCGAGGCGCGTTTGGAATTGTGATTCCAAATTTGTTGACCACTCGGACGTGGCAGTTTGCTGTCAAAGTCTTTGAGCGCGGTAATGGAATAAGAATTGGATGGATGGATCCTGCCGCTCAATTTCGGATTGTGGATCATCATTTTCTCCTGCCCCCGTGGATTAAACCTGAAAATGCCGCAGGCACGCCGCTCAAACCACTCCAATCTGGAGACGCAGTGCACTGTGTCGTTGACTTGGATCAGGGCACGTTCGCATTCCGATATCGAGTCGAAAGCACAAGTGGCGAGATCATATACCACGTTCCAAACCTGCACAACCTCACAGTGCCGCTATGGCCAGTAGTATTGTGTGAACACGGATCTTTCGAATTCGTCGTCAACGACGACACCTTACTGGGTCCAATACGTGAGGTGTCCGTGGGCGGCACAGAAAACAGTGCCCGAATACAGGCTCGAATCGCAGCGAGTGCATCATCGGACGGACTCGTCGGTTGCAGCAGTGAGCCCGAGACATTGGACCGTCTGTGCGACACGATACTTCCGCAGTCATTGATAGATCCATCGAAGAAGTATTCACCGGTCGTGGATGATTCTCATACCTGCGAGCGTTTGTGTTCCAAGGACGACGTGCACGATTACGCTCAGGGAGTCATTCATGCAGTGAGTATGATCGTGAAATCATCGCCCAGTCGGGCCCAGACGTTGGTGGAAGTTTTCCACAGTTTTGCGATTGGCCACGCGCATGCAATTTTGATGTCTATTCTCTGCGACGACGGCCCTCAGGCACAGTCATTCCAACAAGCACTGTTCGGCGAAGAATCAATCTCAGGCCGAGATATATTCTCGCTGTACATTTCGCTGAGCGCACGCGATCGCACGCGTACGCGAGACACGTTCACTAAGTTCCTACGGTCTTCTACAGAGGCAGCACGGTGCTTTTTGCAGCACGGATTAGAATTTGTTGAAGAATTTACTCGGCGATCGCCGTCTCCAATCAAGGAGTCGCCGCTTTTCCTTCCGTGCCACTTTAAACCCCGCACGTTGAGTGGGTGGAGCGGGGCCTTGGTGTTGGCTGATGTCATGGAATTGCTGGCCTCATTCATAGCTCGGTTGCCGAAGGCCTGTGAGCGTATCGCGCAAGGTTTTTGTCGTTTCTTGCACGCTCCGAAGGGGACAATGGTGCCCCTCTACGATACGATTGGTACTTTTTTTAATGCTTTGAGTGACAATGGAATCAGGCAACCTCGATGCGCATACCTCGCACGATGTATTCTGTTAGAAGCTGCTGCAGTGTCGAAGCGGAAAATACCGAGCGAATCGCAGTCTTCACGATCTGATGCACTGTCACTTCGTGAACGGGCGTTGCTGCGTTGTTCTCTTTGCGCATGTGGATATGTTGACAGCGATTGCCACGAGGTAACTCGATGCCTGGGCGACGTGGAAGCGTATGTTGATACTTTCATTCCCAAACATGAAATGGACCGACCTCGCAGTGAGGTGCTCATTCAGAAAACTGCGAACCTTGAAGATATTGGGTTTGGGCTCGACACACACCTCACTGTTTTTGGGCTGAAGCCACCAAGTGGTCGCGACCGGAGCACCCATAGGTCAAGGGATGCGACCGGCTACTGTGATGGTTTGCGCAACGGGCATCGACTGGTGTCTGTCAATGGCCTCGCATCATGTTCTTCGCGTGCGAGCTTGCAGACACTGTATTCGTCGCTGCCGGATACATTTGTGGCTGAGCTATCGTCTGATGCAGACCGCCCTGTAAGCTTCTGGACCGGAAATCACTCGAAAGCCGTGGTTGCCATCCTCGATGCCTACCTCAATCGGCCTCTTCCCGTCAGCGCTCTGCCAATCTCGAAGCCTCATGTGTGGATTGCCGAAAGTCAGCCCGCTACATCACGTGAGTGGCAGATTCAAATTACGTCAATTGACTCGAGCGAAGCAACGCTGTCACACCTGTGGTGTGGTATGGTTGAGGAATCCAAATTCACAGTGGAGGATGCAAGCCCTATTGTACAACACATTGGTGGGTTTAAGTTTTCCCTGTCGCAGTCCAACTGCTCTGTGAAAGGCGTTTCCATAGGTGGTACGTGTACTACCGATGTGCCAAATGTTTCACGTCTTGCGCAGGGAGATGTCATTACATTTTCGGCCGTTGCATGCCCTGCCCAGCTGTTCTCATTCAAGTTGTCCCTTAATGATGTTTTCATTGGGGAGACGAAAGTGCCATTCCCAAGTGATCGTTGTCAACCGATTGTACTCGCGCAACCTCCGAATGGCATTCGCTTCACTGTTCGTTCTCGCGGATCTTTTGAATACAGTGGCAACGTGTCGCAAGACGCAGCTGCATGTCAACTTCTGAAAGTTGATCGCGCGAATAGTTGGATGCAACAATCATGTTGCAGCTTCGCTGAGTTGCGTCGCGGTAGCTTGCGCTTAGAGCAATCGTTCGCTTTTTCGAAAGCTGCAGCTATTGAGACACCAGGTGATGCATCCCGCCGCCATCCTGTGTTCGCACGAGTACTGCGCAAGCGTTTGCTTCCCTTTCAAGAAGTTGTGAGCGCTCCTGTTTCTGAGCCAATACGAACTTGGAACGCAGAGTGTGTGTCTGTGGAAGTCAAAGCGGGACGCACGCCTGCTGAATTCTTCCTCTCAACGTTGAATAGTCCCGCGATTCGAGTGGCGTTCGCTCGACCTGGAGCTGAGCAGCGCCAACAGTTTACCGTCAACTGGGCGCCATCGTTGAGCTTTGACCGAGGCGCTGGTATTAAGTTTTCAAACGGGACGGCGGTAAGAGCGACGAATAGTGGCCCTGACTTCTTCACAGTCGTTGGAGAGTCTAAATTTGGGACGGGTGACCATGTTAAAATTTCTGTCCGAGTGCACAAAACTCAATCACACATGTACGTTGGTCTGGCGCATCCCCCAACCATATCCAGTTTGGGCGAAGTTCCTCGCGGTAAGTTGAGTTGGCTTGCTCGGCATTCCGGTGTAATTACACACAGTCGCGAAGACATCCGCGAAGGACAATTCCGGATTCGCGACAACACTTTAATTACAATCGAATTCAACGCTACAGTGGTTCCGTGGACAATTCAATTCACTGTTGGATCCGAAGTTATTGAAGCCATTCCAGTAGTTCCGGATCAGCTCGGCACCCAGTTGCATGTCGTTGGAACATTGGATGATCGAGACGACAAGCTTGAAATTGTTGACATAACCTCCTGCAACGCGGGGGAGACGCCAGAGGGTGGGGCCGCCGTGTTTCCGTGTGGAACACCTGTGGTCAGAGGGCCAGGTTGGAACACTTCGCTCAACGATGACGGTGGACCTGGAAACATAGGCTACGTTGTGAGATCGTGTCCGCCATTGCCGCCGTCGATCACTGGTTTTGTTGAGGTATGGTGGCGCGGTTCAAATTCGGCCGAAACTGTCAGGCATTTGCACCATGATCGTTTTGAGCCAACCACAATTCAGTCGGAGGTCTTCCCTCAAAAGTGGCGCTTTGTTGCTCCTGGGCTTGAAGTGAATGTGTTCCGCGCGCCAGGGACAGATTCATGTGAGAAGTGCACGTTGCCGCCTTTTGTCACTGTTTTTGATGTTGCAATTATCGGTGAAGACAGTATTCCACTTTCCATTGCTCAAGCAATGTCAAAATCTACGATGACGAAACAACGCACAGAGTTTTTAGCCACAATTTCTCACTTTCACGACCCGACTGACACCAAGCCTCAACTGCGATTTCAAGCATTTGTGCGTCGACTGTCTTACTCTGCAGCGGCTTACGGATCCTCGGCGATTGGCTCATTCACTGTGTTAAAGGAGAACGGAGAAGTGGCCGTCTCTTTTCGAAGCGGACAGTTATCGTTCATATTTTTGGCCGCAGCAGCACGTATCCTCGCAGTTGGCAAATATCTGTATGTGTTGGGCACCCCAACATCATGCGTGGTACATTCGTTTCATGGTGCGGTTGGCATTGGCAAAGAGAGTCGCGTATCAATTAACGTGAATGGGTGCCGTTTCGCCACGGGCACGGTGAAGAGTATCATTGGTTCTGGCGAAGGTGCGATGGCGGAAGTTGCAATGGACTGGCACCTGACGCAAGGCTGCAAAGCTCGGATACACACGTTGGTATCAAACCTGGTGTTGCTCCACAATGTGGAACTTCAGTCAGCATGTTTCCAATTTGAAACTCCGGCATCTGCTCTTGAGGCGTATCGAAGTATGCTCGACAGTTCATACACGTTAAAGTCGTGCAGCTATGATGATGTCGTGGAGGAAATCGCCGTCAACAACGAAGTTTGGCTCAAAATCGGTCAAAACAGATGGGTCCAAAGCAACTCCGCAGGTACCGTGACGATGCTGCCGACCTCAGAAAGGCTGCCTCAGGTGCGCCCGATATGGTTGGGTGCGGCAGCGTGTGATGAGGGATTTGTTGTTCGCCGCGCCGCATTAGATACAAAAGAATTCCATTCCCGTGTGAGCACCCTACTGGCCCAGGCGGCGGCCTTGTCCAATATTGGCATAGATCGGAAGAGCGTCGTGTAGGGAAAGAGTGTAGATCTCGGTG
>ENA-OWNT01001303-OWNT01001303.1-seawater-metagenome-genome-assembly--contig:-NODE-1303-length-32497-cov-5.423288_pt1 | contig 32497 bp, 26 predicted proteins | sample MGYA00238136_ERZ651165 | MGnify/ENA primary metagenome ERZ651165 (study PRJEB26861, sample SAMN08777766) | seawater metagenome | isolation source: coastal seawater | place: USA: Florida | collected...
TTCTTGTAGAGCTCCTCATTACAATTCGCTAAATTCCTCGCATCTAGTCCACTATTCGCAATAGTTCTTACGTAATCGACTTCACCTTCTTCTATTATCTGACACCCTGATAGTAGTGTGAAAAAAATTAATATTGAAGTTAATAACTTAGTCATCTCTGCCTCTTTCCCTGAGAATTTTGTGAAATATCTTTTCGAAAACCAAAGCCGATTATTTTTTATACTATTAAGAAAGATTGAAGTAAAGTTCGGAGTTGATGTAGTCAGAAAGTTTTCACTCTAAGAGCAGAAACAGCGAGCGTCTCTCTGAAAGAGTAAAGTATTGCTTTCTCAGTTCACCAGGAAGCTAGCGTACTGACTCTCTTAATAGTACAAATAAATTAATATTTATCGTTTCATTTTTTACTCATAGAGACTTATCAGACCACTCTGATTTTGTCGCGCAGTTAAATTGATAAATTAATGTGATTTGAAGTGCTCTACAAATTGTATTTGGTATATGAGTTATGCCGAGTGCTTTACGAATATTGTAGAGATAAAATGCCTTTTAAACAGTGGTGGAATGCACCGTTAAAGAAAGAGAAGTCCACCAAATTCAAAAAGCCAATATAAACCGATATGGGCTCTTCTTTTACGCCACCACTTGAAGCCTTGGTGATATCTGATTTCGACCACGTGCTTTAGCATTATAAAGTTCAGAATCAGCGGTATTGAATAGCGAGTGCCAGGTGTCTTCTACCGAATTTGAAAAAGTCATACCTATGCTAATGGTCACTGAAACCGCACCTTTACCGTCTTTTATCGACAGCGTTTCAATTTTCTTTCTCAATGTATCTGCTAGCTGAAAAGTATTTATTCTAGACTCGCCAGACACTAATACGGCGAACTCCTCTCCACCTAGCCTACCAATAATGTGATTGTCGTCTAGCGCGCCGTTTAATTCTGACGCAATGACGTTTAGTACGCGATCACCTGTAGGATGCCCATATTTGTCATTTATCTTTTTGAAGTGATCGATATCAATAACCATTAGCGAGCATGAATCTCTGTCCGTTTCTGCCAATTTATCACTCACTTTGCCAATAAAGGCTCGCCTGCCATAAACGCCAGTTAGTTCATCAACGCTCGCTAATGTCTCCCATTTCTGCTTTTGTTGAAACACCAAAATAAACGGAAGAAGTACCGAAGTGGTTATGCAAAGCGCGATGTGGGCAGCAATACTTATCGCTGTCCACGTCTGTATTACATTGCCTTGGCCTGTTGAAACGCCGTAAGCAAGCATGCATGACTGGAGTATCATCACCGCCGCATGCACAATTAGAATGGCACGAAAAAAGCGTCGTACGCCACTTAAAGCTTGTTTACTCCCAACACGAAAGTTTAGAAAACAAAGCAGAAAAACAATGGCAATGGCACCACTTGCAATAGCTTCGTAATAAGACGTGATTAACGCTGACGCCGAAATAATGGTAATTCCAGCAATAGCCCCTGCAAAGTGTTTTTTCTCAAAACTAATACTGGGGCGCTTTTTGGCTAAACAGCTAAAACCAGCAAGTAATAAACAACTTGCAGTAAAATAGAAAACCTGCGGCATACCGGGGATAACGCCCGCTATGTTTACTATCATTCCTGCTGTGTAACTGAAGCAAGAGAGCGCCCACAGCGTAAAGACGGGTGCAGAGATATTACGCTTTACGAGCACAAGAAAATAAATACCAACAGCAATGTTTACACTCATTGATGCAAACACTAGAAAAATCATAAGTATAGTCACAGGTGATCCGTCACAAAATTTTGAGCGTCAGTATCTCACATAACACTTGTCGTTGTGCGTATCTAAGAAGATGTTAGGTATAAAAAATAATTATCGCGTGTATGACCCAATACATTTAAGCTCTTCAATTTGAAACTTTTGATAACTCTATACCTACCATGTGAGCACACGCCAACCCTACGAGTAGCGTGATAACTACACTTGTAAGTGTGCCAAGCAGAACATACTCGGTAAGCTTTCTATCCTGATGTTTAGTCAGGTCGCCAAATCGAAATATTGATTTTGCCGCAATAAGAAACCCTATTGCAGAAAATTGATTTAATAGGATGAAGGTCAGCATTAGAGTGCGTTCTAGATAACCAATGCGCTGACCTGCCAGTGCAAGCGTCTGCTGCGCTTCTAAGTTTAGCGACAATGCCTCTTCTCGGCTTTGACGCTTAGGCTTCTCATTGGTGACCTCTTCAGTCCATGGAGACAATAACTGCCGAATAACAATAGAACATGGTTTTAACACAGCTAAATACGCCAAAACGATAGCAAAGTATTTAGCATTCAACGTTTTAATGGCTGCTAGCAACACATTCCATTGCTCTGTGACATATAAATAAACACTAACTGTTACAGCTATGTGCGCCATCTGATCAAGCAAAAACGAGGTGGTATTTTGCTTACTGTACGATTTAACAAGGTCTATGAAAAAGTGTGATGCTGCTATGATCATACTGCCACATACAATCGTCATGGTACTTGTCGCAGCACTAAAGAGAAAAAAAGCGATACCAGCAAGCAGCCCGTGTAACAGCGAATGAAAGTACAGTTGGGGGGCAAGCGCATGCTTTTTATTTCTGTTTTCTACCCATGTATAAGGCTGCATGTAAAAGTCTGCTATTAAATGGGCAGTTAATAAGCCAATGAGTAATATCGAATTTTCAAGTACGTGTTCGTGCATGCTCTTCCCTAAATAGCCCTATTAACGCTTATTATGCTTGCATAGCAGTTTTTATGTGCTGTTCCATATAATCTAGGTAATCGGCGATAAGTTTGTAATGACTCGCATTGAGTATGCGAGTGATATTGCTTCGATTTTTACCCAACGACGAGGCAACACTATCATGGTTTTTGTCTTCCGACATTAAGTAGGCCAACACTGTTTCAGACTGAGTTTGTGTTAGCCCGGCAAGGTGAGTATCGGCAAATCTTGTGAGTAAATGTGTATGCGAAATTGACTCGTATGCACTATCAAAGGCGATGTATTGGGTTTTAAGTTTATCAAGACCTCTACCAGAGACGACGAAGGCTTCACCGGTACCAGTTTTAATTTCACCCTGTCTAAAAGAGGCATTACCAACAGCACAACTTATTCGAATATCAATACTTGGAGACATGGCTTTTAGTGATAATCGCAAAGCAACGGCTACATCTATGATTTTGTGAGGCTGTTGCGTAACAAACTGAAAAGCATCGCCTCGAAAAATATCGTAATCGCCTTGGTACTTTGAAGAATACCCTTGCAGCTGCTCCTTTAACGCCTTTATTGTGGCATTGAATACAAGGTCACTCAGCGACTGCGACTTCACAATGTCTCCAGTGAGTACTGCAACAACGTTTGTTTGAGGTTTGTCTGACATAGATTTTTATATGGCTCTTTGCAGAAAACATGCTTGGTTACAGAATATACACACAAAACCATTTGTTAACAAATATAATCACATTGAAAAATGTGATTATATTTAATCACTATAGAAGAGTATGTGAAATACTAAGCCATCTCTCTGCTAAAAGTTAGCGCAGTTTTTACCTGAGCGTTTTGCACGATATAGTGCTTCATCTGCACTCTGTATCAATTGCTTAGGGCTGTCGCAGGCCCTATCTGAGCAAGCCATACCAATACTCACAGTCAATACATGTTGATGTGCCGAGTACTCATGTACAATGCCCAAGCGTCTAATATTGCGCAAAATACGAGTCGCTATCTTATGCAAGTCATCCTGCCCTACCTCAGGGAGAATAACTGCAAATTCTTCCCCTCCGTAACGGGCCGCAATATCATACTTACCAATACAGCTATTCGACAGGCTATTTGCGATTTGTTTAAGCGCATCATCACCTGCTACATGGCCATAGTTGTCGTTATAAGATTTGAAGTTATCTGCATCGACCAATAATAGAGATATAGGCTTTGACTCTGATTTACAGCGTTCAATTTGCTCAGCTAAGGTTTCGTCGAAAAGACGGCGATTAGGAATTTCGGTTAAACCATCAATATTGGCTAAGTTCTCTAGCTTTCTATTCGCATTTAGCAACGCTTCTTGCATGGTTGCAAGCGCATTTCTATTGCGTAGATTTTGCAATGTATTGCCGAGTATTTCGCCAATCCTTTCTAAATATTCAATGTCGTACGATTTCCATGTGTAAGCACTACCTATAATGTCGCAGCCTACAAACCCATATAACGTACCGCCCACCATAACTCTTACACAAAGCACAGAACGAATACTCTCTTTTATAAACTCCTCGCGCTCTGCCGCGGCGCAATCAGGAATTTGCAATACGTCATCTACTTTGAATATACCCTCCTTAATGTGCCCCATAAAAAACGGCATGTCACTTGTAGGCATATTTTGCAATTCTGTTATGTAAGGCGTGACGCTGGGTGCAACCCATTCGTGAGTGTTCGACATAAACGCAAGATCATGAGAAAACTCAAATAAATAGCATCGATCAATATCGCAGAACTCGCCGAATGCGGCTATGGTTTGGTCAATTATTGTATTGACTTCACACTCACTAGCATTGATTAATTTAGAGGAACAATTGGTAAGTAGTTGGTGAAATGATAGGTGTTTTCCTACCGAAGATAGGCTTGAGCAACCCGTTGTCAACTCGTCTGCATTGCTACGCACATATAATACAATCCATTTGCTGCCATTCTGAGTTATCGTCTTACTTTCAACCAAGCAATTGAATGAAAGAAGATTAGTTTTCAACCTTACCCACAAGCACAGTGCACCACTTGATTCAGCTAGCATAAATGGGTTGGCGTCAGCCTCTAGAGGAAATTTAGAGATAGGGTCGAAAAAAGCGATGCTGGTATCGTCTAATTGTTTAGACTCATTGGCCCCAAAATATTGCTGAAAACCAGCGCTAGAATAAATGCGCTCATCGCCGCACTTTTTAATCAGTAAATTAGCAGGTAGCTGCCTCATTACAGACAATACATCTAACGCTTCCAATTGAATTTCCTTATTTTTACCTTTCTATAAATGTAGCAGTACTAGCAAAACTGACAAATATATACCCGCTGATTTGCGTATAAATTATCGTCAGCTGCTCCCTTTTGGCGACTTTTTGAAAGGCTGCGACAGCAGCGCGAATAAACTGGCATTTTCTTTAGTCGCCGCGACATCTTTTTGCCCTATTTGAAATGTTACGTCATTCACCTGCTCTTGTGGAGTGAAGCTTTTAAATACCCTATCCCACCATGTAACGCTGAAGCCATAGTTACTGTTTGAATATTGTTTGGCTTGACTATGATGTATTCGGTGAAGCCGCTGGGTTACAAAAACTAGACTGACTAACTTATCCCACTTTTCGGGAAATCGTATGTTGGCATGATTAAATAAAGCAAAGCCGTTTAGCGCCACCTCAAATATAACGATAGCTACAGCTGGCACACCGAAAAGCACGACCACCAGTGCTTTAACGCACAAGCTTATGGCGATTTCTATTGGATGGAATCGAAGACCCGTTGTGGTGTCTACGTGACTATCGGCATGGTGCATCTTATGCACTCGCCATAAAAGTGGCACGGTGTGAAACAGCCTATGCTGCCAATAAATCACTAAGTCTTGTATTACCACGCAAAGCATAACCACTGCGACAAAGGGAACTGCATCACCAATAGTATTGAACAAACCAAAACTGTGGTTTTGTGCCCAACTCGAAACGCCTATTAGTGTAGCCGGAAGCATCACTCTGGATACAATTGCGCCCAACACAACCATCGATAAGTTTCCCGCCCAGCGTTGGCGACGGCTTAACACTGCTGCACGTGCAGGCTTATAGGCTTCAAGCAATGCCATAATGACAAATACGCTTAAAAATATCGTCAATCGAAGTGTTGAGGCATTATCCATACCGCTATCTACTCCTCTGTTACATCAACGCGTTTTTCAACATGCTTTAACGTATAAAAACCGCCAACAACTCGCGTACCTATCGTAATTGCACATGCAGCGGCGAATAAATACGCCATAACGGGGAACTGCGAAGGCCAAATGCAAAACGCTAGAAACACAAGAATAGTCTCAGTACCTTCTGTGAGCCCTTGCATGTAATAAAAGCTTTTATGTGCAAACTGCGGTCTGTCTATCTGGTATCGCTCTGCAGAAATAGCAAATGCTAGAAAGCTGCTGCCCGTACCGATAAATGTTGCTAGCAACACTAACGCGGGAGCCCCCCAGTTTTGAGGGTTTGCCAAACCAAACGCTAATGGAATGGAAGCATAAAACAAGAAATCTAGGCAGATATCTAAAAAGCCACCGGCGCTACTGCTACTCTGCTTATATCGAGCCAGTTCACCATCAATACCGTCGCATACCCTATTCGCTATGATGCAAGCAAGAGCCATATTCCACCAGTTAAGAATAATAAAGGGAACAGCAGCTATGCCTATAACAAAACCAAATACAGTAACCTGATTGGGCGAAACACCTTTTTTACTCAGCCCTTTTATTAAAGGCTGTAATAAAGGTTTTATATAGGGGGTAACTTTGGCATCTAACATGGCATTATCTCAATAACTTCACCATCTGCGGCTTGTGCATCTTCTTTATCGTGAGTAACAAGCACTGCTGGAATGTCTCTTCGTTTTATTTCATCAAAGGTCCACTGCCGGATCTGCGCTCGCAGCGATGCGTCTAATTTGCTAAAAGGCTCGTCTAGCAGCACTACATCAGGCTCAGCGGCTAACGTTCGAAGAAGCGAAATCCTTGCCTGTTGACCACCTGAAAGCGCGTCAATACTTCTATCGCCAAACCCACTTAAGGATACGTTTTCTAACAGTCTATCGATGGCAATAGATTGTGCTTTTTTACTGCGATAACGCTCTGGTGGTATAGCAAACGCGATGTTCTCTTTTACCGACATATGTTCAAACAAAAGTGCATCTTGAAACATAATACCCACCTTGCGTTTATGCGGTGGAATTGCCACCACGGAGCGCCCGTTTATACAAATATCACCTTGCATAACGAAGGGAGCTGAAAGCTGGCCAGATATCGCATTTAATAGCGTAGTTTTGCCGCAACCGCTTGGCCCCATAATGGTAAGTACACTTTGAGCAGGCACTTCGGTATGTATTTGCAGTAATCGTTCGCCACCTTTGTGTATTGTAAGGTGCTGAAGGCTCAGTACTTGGCTTAACGTCTGGCCTCTTAACACCGTGCTTTTATGGTCCATAGCGCATTACCTTTTGACTAAAACGGTTTCTTTTGCGTGTTCTGGCAAATCGAATCATGGCGGGCAGCGTCCACGCTATTACAAACCCCATAAATGGCATAACACCCTGCAAAATTGCATACACGGCAGTAAGTCGCTCACTTGAGCCTGACACCGACGCTACAGCTTCAGTAGTTACAGTAGGAATTGCACCACCGGAAGCAAGCAACGTTGGTAAATATTGGCTAAAACTAATTGCCATGCCCAATGCCCACGACACACAAACCGCATTGGTGAGCATAGGTAACTTAATATGCCAAAATACTTGGAACGGTGACTTCCCTAAACTTTGCGCCACATATGCATAACGTGGTTCAAAGCGTCGATATGATACTGCTAATGATAGGTAAACATAGGGCACAACATAAACCATGTGGGCAATGTACGTGTGAAAGCCCAAAGCATGCGTAGATAGAAGTTGTTGAAACCATACAAGGCCATATAAAAAGGCTACACCAGGTACCAACAAAGGCAAAAAAAGTGACAATGAAAATAAGCGTGCAACTTTTTGTTTTGCAGGCGCTAATACTTCACTTTCGAGAGTGAGTAACACAAATACTACTGAAGAAGTACTTGTAGCAAAGGCTAAAGCTACGGCGTTCCAAAACGGTTCGTCTATTGCGCTAAGCGCGGTTTGCCAATGTAATAGCGTAAAACCTTGGGGTAAGAGGTGAGGAAACGGCCAGTAAGTAGCAAAAGAATACATCACCACAACGTACACGACCATCGCTATTAAAACAGCGTAAACTGCTAACACACTCGTGCCTAAAAAAGCGATCGAGCGCTCAAAGAAATTCCGCTTTCCAGCGTGAAGGCGGTTTCTTCCCCATAACGCCACCCCTCGTTCGATAGTTATAAAGAAAAGAATGGCAAACACGCAGACAAACACTTGTAAAATGGAAGCGGCAGATCCAAGTAAACGCATTGATAAATCGACATGATTGAACCAATGCAAAATAGCTGTGGACAACGTTCCTGGATTATTGGCGGCCAATATCAATGGTATTTCGACATTTGAGGTGGCAAATACCAAAACCGCAAGAATGGGAAGTCTGATTTGAGCATAAATAGAAGGTAACATAAGCTTAAAGAATGTGCTTTTTTCGTTATATCCCAGCGATACCCCAACGCGCTGATACCCTGCTAACTTTCGCACGTTGCTGGGCTGTGCCATTACACTTAGTGCCATTAACAGTATAAAGGGCACTTCTTTAAGTACTAACGCACACAGAACGCTAATTCCCCAATCATCATAAGGAAAGAAGGCCGCATTTGCAGACGGTATCGTTGTACTCGTTATGCTTCCAATTAAACGTGCAAATAACCCCGAAGGGCTTAATACAAACAATAATGCAATTGCTGTAGCTGCGTGAGGCAAGACCAGTAATGGGCTTAACATGGCTTGCACTTTGTTCAAAAACGAAGACTTATAACATGCAGCCAACAGTAAAAAGGTGCAAAGCGTAGCCAAAAGCGTTGAGCCAATGCCGGTAAACAAGGAGAGCCAAACCATTCGCCCAAGGCCGTCAACGGCGAAAAGCTTTTTGAAAATGTCAAACGAGAAGTCGTGCCTATCAAGCGCTGGAAAATATCCAAATGAAGGGAAAATCACACCTATGAACCCAACACTTACGGGCATTAACAGCAGTAAAAATAGAAGGAGCCTGGTGAACACCGTTAAACGCGTAAACATCAGTAACGGGCTCCATATCGCTCATACCAAGCATTGCGGAGTGCATCGGTCCAGCTGGCATGAGGCTCAGCAAGAAGTGAAATTGGCAACGTTTTATCTAACGCCGATGGATGTAACGCGGGCTCTTTGAACAAACGTTGCTGTTTGCCTGTAAGCATTCGCATATCTAGCACGGTGTCGTCGCCCCATACTGAAATTTTTTGTTTTTCAGCTTGCGCTTCGGCAGACAGCATAAAATTTACGACCTTTATCGCGGCCTGTCGATTCGGAGAATTAAAAGTAAGGCCAATAAAGTGCACATTGGCCAAACTGCCATCGTCCATGGCATAGGTACGAATATCGGTTGGTAAGTCGAACCGCTCTACCGCACTTGGAATTTCAGCAGCAGTAAAGGTAAATGCTAAAGACAACTCACCAGTGCCTACAAGCCTTTGAAGCTGCGATGCTTGTCGCACCACCGTTCTACCTTCGCGCCACATATTCGGATGAAGTGCATCCAGAAATTGCCATAACGAAGGCAGAGTGTCATCAAGCGCCTGTGGAGTAACCGGTTGATAAAATAACGTGTGTTGCTTTGGATTTAAGCTGAGAAGTGCATACTTTAAAAACGAAGCACCTAAATAATCATTGGGAGCTGGATAAGTAAAACGGCCTGGCGCTTGCTGCGAAAATGAAAGTAGCTGTTGAATATTGGTTGGCGCATTTACTTGCAGTTTCTGAAGGTGAGATTGACGCATGTAGAACACCATAGACGCCCTGCCCCACGGCGCTTCCATTCCCATGGTTGCTTCACCAAAATCCATCGTCATTGCCGGGTTGTCATCTGGATTGGTCAACGCAAAATTTGGTAATTGCCCAACCCACTTCGCGGCCAAAAGACCATGCTTTTTCATCGTTGCGAAGTTTTCTCCGTTGATCCAAATAAGGTCAACCGAGCCCTCCTCAACATTCCCAGCCGCTTTTTCGGCAAGCACTCGTGCTACTGCGTCGCTGGTGTCGGCAAGTTTCACATGCTGAAGTGTAATATTATGCCTTTGCTTGAGCTGTTCTGACAGCCAGCGAATATAACCATTAACTTGAGCACTTCCCCCCCAAGCATGAAAACGAACGTGCTGCGCTGGCATGTCCGACTCGTTAGCCTTTTTCTGGGGTGAAGCATTTTGATTTGAGGGCTGTGCTGCATGCACAGACACACAGCACAATACTACACAAATGAAAAGCAGAAGAGTTCGGCTAAGCAACACTACCCTCTGCGCCATGTGTGGAACTTTTCAACGTACTGCAGTAGTTTCTCTGGCGCATTTGCTCGCTTCCAATTACCCGCTGCATATTTCGCGCCTTCAGCCCACGTAGGGTACGCATGAATAGTGCCCAATATTTTGTTAAGCCCTAGCCCGTGCTTCATCGCAATGACAAACTCTGCAAGTAAGTCACCTGCATGTTCAGATACCACGGTCACGCCTAAAATCGTATCTTTCCCTGGCGGTGTAAGCACTTTAATGAAACCTTTACGTGCGCTTTCTGCAACAGCACGGTCAAGCTCAGCAAAGTCATATCGTGTTACCTCAACCGCGATATCCTGCTCTTTAGCTTCACGCTCATTTAAGCCCACACGAGCTACTTCTGGGTCAATAAAGGTGGTCCAAGGGATTACGCGGTAATCAACCTTGAACTTTTTGAATGTACCAAACAGCGCATTTACTGCAGCGTACCATGCCTGGTGAGCCGCAACGTGCGTAAATTGATAAGGGCCAACGACATCACCCGCAGCATAGATATTTGGCATTAACGTTTGCAAGTATTCATCGGTTTCAATGGTACGATCAAACTGAATACCTAACTCTTCTAATCCAAAGCCTTTTAACCGTGCTTTACGGCCTACCGCTATAATCACTTCATCATAAGCAATAGCCTGCTCTTTGCCTTCCTTCTCAACAATCAGTACACGGCCCTCTTCCGAAATTTCAAAACGAAGTGCCTTATGCGATGTCATTACATTTACGCCGCTATCTCTTAGTACAGATTCAGCATATTCAGCCACATCGGCGTCTTCCCGCCCCATTAAACGCGGAGCAAGCTCAACTTGTGTTACGCTGCTACCTAATCGCGAGAATGCCTGCGCTAGCTCACAACCTATAGGGCCACCGCCTAGAACGATGAGCTTTTTAGGCGCATCTTCAAACGTAGCAAATTTTTCCCATAGCGTGTCTGATGTCACATAGCCACTGTCTTCAATGCCAGGAAGCTCAGGTACAAATGGCGCTGCACCTGTTGCTACTACTATGTTTTTCGTGGTGAGCGTTTGTATTTCTCCTGAAGCAGTTTTAATTTCCACTGTCCACGGATCGACAATTTTTGCGTAGCCTTTCACTACATCCACACCCAAACTGGTATAACGCGCTACGCTGTCGTTAGGTGCAATGGCGGCTATGACTTCGTGAACACGTTCCATTACGCGTTTAAATGACATGGTGGGCTGAACCGCGTGCAAACCGTAATCCTCTGCGTTTCGCATCTGATTTGCTACTTTGGCGGTTTTAATAATGGCTTTACTTGGCACACAGCCATAGTTTAAGCAGTCGCCGCCCATTTCACCTGCTTCCACCAAAGTCACTTTGGCTTTCACTGCTGCGGCAATGTAGCTTGTTACCAAACCACCAGCACCGGCTCCTATCACTACAAGGTTTCTATCGAAACGCTTCGGTTTGTTATACCCTTTATACACTCGGCGTCTGTTAACAACCGCTACGATGCCTTTAGCAATCCACGGGAAAATACCTAGCAACACGAACGAAAGAATAAGACTAGGCGAAACAATGCCCGATAGGCTGTCGATTTGAGCAAGCTGAGTACCAGCATTAACGTAAACGGCTGTACCAGCAAGCATACCCACTTGACTTACCCAATAGAAAGTCCATGTTCTTAGTGCAGTAAGCCCCATTAACAGGTTAATCAAAAAGAACGGAAATACAGGCACTAAACGCAATGTAAATAAATAGAATGCACCTTGCTTTTCAACGCCCTCGTCAATTTTTTTAAGCTTTTCTTTAAACTTGTTTCGCACTGTGTCGCGCAAAATAAAGCGGGACACTAAAAAGGCCAGTGTTGCCCCTATGCTGGACGCAAAAGACACAATAACTAACCCTTGTAACAGGCCAAATAGCGCCCCTGCAGCCAACGTTAATATGGCGGCGCCAGGCAGTGATAGTGCTGTTACTGCCACATAAACGCCAAAGAACACGCCAATACTTAAGACTGGGTTTGCTTCAATCTGGTTTTGAAAGGTGTCTAACGAGTTCTTCATACCTTCCAAAGTAAGGTATTCATTCAAACCAAAATGGAAGAAACCGAATATGGCGGCCCCAATAACTGCCAGAAGCACTATTTTTTTGAACATGATTATCTCCTAGCCGTTAAAACGCATATTGCATTGTTACTTGTGCATGCCTAGGCACATTAGGCATTACGAGGGTGGCACCGAAGAAACCACCTTCAAACAATGGTTGCCAATTTTCTTCATCTGTGACGTTGATAATATCTAAGCGTAAGCGCAAGTCATCATTCACGTAATAATCGGCGTTTAGGTCGATGCTGTATTGGTCTCTAATCATTACTGTTTGAAGGAAATCAAGCGGGAATGATTTAGTGTAAAGCGCGCTTGCGCCCACTTGAACATCTTCGGTCACTTGCCAGCCAGCGTTAATCGATACAATTTGCGGTGGAATACCCTGCACCCTTGAATCAGACGGAGCAAATGCGGTAAATGACGGCGAGCCCACACCAGTTCCTTCAATAATATCAGGGCGGCTATTATCAAAGGCATCAGCGACTTGTGAAGTTCCTTGGAACGCCACTGAATCATCAAAGCGAGCATCAAGATAACTATAGGCACCATTAACCCATACATTGTCGCTCTGGTAGAACAGCTGTAGCTCTGCACCGCGAGTTTTAACGCCGCTGTTACTACCATCGCGATTACGCAAGCTGCGCGTTTGGTCGAATACCGATGCTTCTGCATACCAATTACTGCTTGGCGCATACTTAACACCAACTTCGTACAGCGTATTTTCGGTAGCAAAGTTAAGTGGGTTTATTTCATTACCCCCGCCCAACACAGTTCCGCCACCCATACTGTTCGACGTTGCATCATTCTCTGCATACGCTGCATAAAGATTAACATCAGACGTTAGCTTATACACCGCACTAAGCTGATAGCTGCTTAATGTGTCGCTGTATGTGTCAGACGCTGCCTCTACGCCTTCAGGAGCAAGAGGATCACGCGCTTCTACGTCGTAGTAATCGATGCGAACTCCCGCAATAGATGAAAACTTATCGGTCCAATTCGAACGTTGCTGGACTGCTAGGCCCGTTTGCCACGTGGTTGAGTCAGTGGTGTCAGATAGATTGAAGTCACCTGCACCATCGCCATCGATATCGTATTGCGCTCCTGGAGAAACAAATACACCTGGACGTAGTTCTATTAATCGCGCTTTTTGAGCATCGGTTAATGGAATAACGCGGTTAGAGATAGGACCCGTTAAATCGATAGGGTTATCAGCTTCTGTAGTAAATTGGCTGTAGCCCAATACGTCGTTGTAGCGAAGCGCTACGCCAACAGTAGTAAGCTGCTTGTCGCTCCACTTGTAATCAAGTTCTGTGCGATTTTCAAAAGTATCTGCACCATCAATAATTTCAACAAAGCTATTTTGTGCAATCTCTTCGCGCTCTAGATACTGGTAATAAGTCACATTGCGAAGCGTAATGTTTTCAGCGTATTTGTATTCAACATTGCTGCGTAGCACCGTAGTTTCGGCACCGTTAATATCATCAGGATTAGTGAAAACACGGTTTCGAGGAATAACCACTTCCCCTGTAGGAGAAATAATGGCTCCGGCTCCAGGTACAGTGCTTCCGTTTGGCTGCACGCCCTGCCCGGTAATATAAACGCCGTTGTCTATTAAGTTTTGAGTTGGGCGATTAATACCTGCGTTATCTGGGTAATCTGTGTCGTAATACTCAGCGCTCACGTCCCAAGTCAGCGCAGTAGATGGGGCGTAGCGATAAGCAATAAATAAATTCGTGCTGTCACGATCGGCAAAGTCATAGAAGCTTCCGTGGTCTAAATATTCCGCACTAATGCGAATACCACTTTTACCTTCTTCTATTGATGAACCGTAATCGACTTGTGCGGAATACTGGTCCCAGCGACCAGCGCGTAATGTAACTCGCCCATTACTGTCGGTAGTAGGCGCAACTTTAGTTTGTAGGTTTACAAAACCACCGTTTCGCTGAGTGCTTCCAAATAGTACAGGAGATGGCCCCTTCACAACGTCGACTTGTTCAACGCTATTAAACGATAATGGCAGTCCGAAACCGTTATTACCTGCTTGTCGACGAACACCATCCTGGAACAATTCCCCTAATTGTCCGCGAATACTCGGTAAGCTTGGCGTACCAAAACCGCTTGACGCATAAGCATTAGGGGCGGCTTTTACAATGTCGTGTAAGTCATCAATATTAAGAGCTTGCATAGCTTCTGCCGATAATGACGTCACTGCGCGAGGCGTCGCTGCTGCGCTTAACCCATCTCCGAAGATCCCCTTTAAGGTGTTATCACCAGGGTTTAGGCTATCAAGCGACTGCTTATTGCCCGTTACCTCTACTACTTCAATCTCTGAGAGTTGTTGAGCCGCAATTCCTTGACTTACTGCAAGGGCGAGTGAGCTAATGGCTAAGCCAATTACTTTTTTCATTAAAAGATCCGTATTTTTATTTCTTGTTCGACAAGACCGATACGCAAACAAAAAAATTTCAGAACATAATTATTTTAAAAATAATAACTTTTTTGAAATTTTTCCTTTGAACGATCGTTCTATTAGGTTCACATGCATTAACATCGGAGCACACATGCAACACTCAACTTCAGATATCAACAACCGACTTAGCTGGGCGCTACTTTCTCTGCGCATTACCATTTTTATAGTAATGTTCGCTTGGACCCTAGATAAATTCGTAAACCCTGCCCACGGCATGAAGATTTTTGAACATTTCTATGGTATTGGCGGACTAGCCGAAAGCGCGGTTTATATTATGGGCGCATTTCAATTAGCACTGGTACTTGCTTTCGTTGCTGGTATCGCCAAGCGCTATACGTATGGCCTTATCTTCATACTGCACGGTGGTTCTACGTTATCGTCGTTCCCGCAATACATTGATGCGTTCAACAACCTATTATTCTTTGCAGCATGGCCTATGTGGGGAGCTTGCTTCGCACTTTATTTGCTGCGCGATGCAGACACACGATTCACACTAGCAAAATCGTAAGCTACACCCCTTGTTTGGCAGCAGCATAAAGTTGCTGCCACTCGCTTTTTGTCACAGGCATAATACTCAGCCGGCTTCCTTTCTTTACCAGTCCTAACTCGGTAATTTCCGGCATTTGTTTTATATCCGAGAGCGCAAGCACGCGCTTAAACTTCTCTACAAACTTTACATCTACCCTAAACCAACGTGGATTTTCTTGACTCGACTTAGGGTCGAAGTATTTCGACTCAGGGTCAAATTGTGTGGAATCTGGATAGCCTGCTTTGACCACTTCAGCCACACCTGCTATACCCACGTGTTTACAACTGGAATGATAGATAAACACAGTGTCACCAAGAGCAACGTTGTCACGCAGAAAATTTCGAGCCTGATAATTTCTTACGCCATCCCAGGGCTCGGTCTGATGTGTTCTAGCGGCCAAGTCATCTATGGAAAATGCGTCGGGTTCTGTTTTAAATAGCCAATGCGCCATAATTCTCTCTACTAAATTAGGTATTTTAACCGCACGAAGTTCGCCGAAAACACCACTATAAAGCTCTTTTACGTCAATTACATAAGTAAACACTTATTTTTAAGTATACAAAGCCATTTAATTTAATGACAGCGCTATACCGTCATGTACCCAACACTGCTATAATCACGCACCAAATCTGAAAAAGTGCGAGCGCTTTGTCAGGTAAATTCTGTTATTTCTAGATGTGATTATTATGCAAGCCACTATCAAGGCCGACCGCGGTCTGTTTTCTTATCCTAAATATTGGCCACACTGTTTAGGCACCGCACCATTTCTACCGATGTCAAAAGAAGAAATGGACGCCTTAGGATGGGACAGCTGTGATGTTATCTTGGTAACTGGTGACGCTTACGTTGACCACCCAAGCTTTGGTATGGCAGTTATTGGGCGTGTGTTGGAAGCGCATGGCTTTAGAGTGGGCATCATTTCACAGCCCGACTGGACTAACAAAGACGACTTTATGAAGCTTGGTAAGCCTAACCTGTATTTCGGGGTTACTGCGGGCAACATGGACTCGATGATAAACCGCTACACATCAGACAAAAAGCTTCGCCATGACGATGCTTACACAGCAGGTAATGTTGGTGGCAAGCGCCCAGATCGTGCAGTAACTGTGTACTCTCAACGATGCAGAGAAGCGTTTAAAGGCGTGCCTGTCATTATTGGTGGTATTGAAGCAAGCTTGCGCCGTATTGCACATTACGATTACTGGAGTGAGAAAGTTCGCCGCTCAGTACTTTTCGACTCAAAAGCCGATATGTTGTTTTTCGGTAACGCAGAGCGCCCTCTTGTTGAGGTGACTCATCGACTGGCAGCGGGTGAAAATATTGCAGACCTTCGCGATATTCGCGGTACTGCCATCATAGTGAAAGAAGCATTACCTGAGTGGCAAGGCGTAGATTCAACATCTTTGGATAAGCCGGGCAAAATTGACCCTATACCAAGCCCCTATCAAATGGAACCTGAGTGCGACTCGCAGGATAAAGACACGAAAAGCAGCGAGGCACCTGAGGCTGCGCCTATTGTTATCCAACCCGCGCAAAAAGAAAAAGAGAAACGGAAACCGTGGGAACACGTTTACGTTAAGCTGCCGGCCTTTGAAACAGTTAAAGACAACAAAGTACTTTACGCGCACACTTCTCGTATTTTGCACCAAGAAACGAACCCAGGTTGTGCTCGAGCTCTAATGCAGCGCCACGGCGACAGGCATATTTGGATAAATCCGCCTGCGATGCCGTTAGAAACCGATGAAATGGACGCCGTTTTTGATTTGCCATATCAACGTGTTCCACACCCAGTCTATGGCGATGCCAAAATTCCTGCGTACGACATGATCCGTTTCAGCATCAACATCATGCGCGGTTGTTATGGTGGTTGTACATTCTGTTCTATTACAGAACACGAAGGTCGTATTATTCAAAGTCGTTCAGAAGACTCTATTATTCGTGAGATAGAGCAAATACGCGATACAGTACCAGGGTTTACAGGCGTGATCTCTGACCTTGGCGGGCCGACAGCAAACATGTACCGCCTTCGTTGTAAGAGTCCTAAAGCAGAAGCAACCTGTCGCCGCCCATCTTGTGTATACCCCAGTATTTGTGCTCACATGGATACTGATCACAAACCGACTATCGACTTGTATCGTCGTGCAAGAAATTTACCGGGCATCAAGAAAATTCTTATCGCATCAGGCGTTCGCTACGATCTGGCCGTTGAAGATCCTGAATACGTAAAAGAACTTGCTCTTCATCACGTGGGCGGGTACTTAAAAATAGCGCCAGAGCACACCGAAGAAGGCCCTTTATCTAAAATGATGAAGCCGGGCATGGGAAGCTATTACCGTTTTAAAGAGCTTTTTGATAAGTATTCTCAAGAGGCTGGTAAGAAACAATATCTGATCCCTTATTTCATTGCATCACACCCCGGCACAACCGACGAGGATATGCTGAGCCTTGCTATTTGGCTTAAGGAAAACAAGTTTAAACTTGACCAAGTACAAAACTTTTATCCATCGCCAATGGCTACAGCTACCACGATGTACCATACAGAAGTGAACTCACTTCGTAAGGTAACTAAAGACAGTGAAGAAGTGCCGTCGGCAAAAGGTGAAATTCACCGCCGTCTTCACAAAGCGATGCTTCGTTATCACGATCCTAAGAACTTTGCGCAAATTCGTGAAGCACTGGTGAAGATGGGACGAGAAGACTTAATTGGCCGCGGTCCACAGCACCTTGTTCCACCTGAAACGGCTGATGAAAAGCGTCAAAAAGCGAAACGTGGTCGCAAAGGTGAACGAGCTTTAACCAAGCATACTGGCTTGCCGCCTACCTTCCAACGTAAATCAAACGGAAAAGGCAACGGGCGCAAGTCAGCGGGCAATGGTGCGAGTAATAGTGGTGCCGATAGACGAAACACTAACGGTAACGTAAGCAAAGGTCGCGGTAGCAACAACGCAGGTGGTGCAAAGCCGAAAGGACAGAAGCCTCAGCGACAGCATGCACCTAAACGTTAATATCATGTAATTCGGTTTGTTAATAAGTGCAGTTTACGCCGTTAAGCTCACTTGTTGCACCGGTTTGATTATTGCGAAGTAAACAAATACCACCTTGTTTAAACATGGTGAATGTAAATGCGGGATTATTGTGGCGACCATTCATTGGAAGCCCTCTTTCATCTACATGGGTTTTACGCTCTATGCTTATAGTTGACGAATCTACAAACGCGTTACTTGCAATAGTTACGTTAACCCCGCCAAACCAATGGCTGATAATGCCCTCTATCTGTTTCTTTTCGGGTAACGAAAGCGACGAAAGCGTTGCTTCTTGCATCATATCAGCTGTTTGGGGTTTTGAGTTATTTTCAGGGTGCTCAGCCATCGAGCAGCCCTGAAATAATAGTGTGCTTACACTAATCAATAAATAAGCCAATACCCTACGCATTATTTATCATCCCGCATTACTGGCTCGTTAATACGATTGTGTAGGATAAGTGATTCGAACTGTTCACGTGGCGTTTTAATTGCTAAACGCTCCTCACCAACGTTTTCAACAGGTGTAATCCCATCAGTACCTATGTTGTCTGATGCTGTTAATGACTGGGCCTCATTGACCGCTGGACAGCTGCCTGTCTCAGAATACTCCAGGGCAGCAGACAACAATGCCTCATCAGTAGAGCCTAGGTCTGCACTGAAATCGTCGGCAACGGTACAACCTGGCAATTCAAACGCAAAGTTAGGACTCGAGGTTGGCATAAATCCGTCAGCATAATCTCCAAACCCTTTGTTATTCACGCCCTGGAACTGGATTGTAAAATACGTTTCCCCGCAGTTGTCCGTTGGATAGAAGCCATACGGCTTACCACATGTGGTAGCGCCTATTTGAACAACTTCTACATCAATGCCCCGTAATGCGTTCATTACTGATTCACTAGCAGAGCAAGTGTTCTCTGTGGTGAGTACATAAATTCGCGTAAGCGACAAACTGGGAAGAGGTGTCTCCGTTAGTCGATTCGCATCGTAATCTATTTCGGTACTATAGAACGGTGTTGGCTGCAATGAACCTCCGGTTACCGGATTTGTTGTAGGGTTTTTATCGTTAAATTGAAGCCTCTCAAAAAACGCATTATTTGTTTGGCTAGGCCCTGCCACCATGTATGACACTTGCGAAGCCAAGGCTAGCAAACCACCGCCGTTGTATCTTAAATCAATAACAAGCTCGGTAACATTTTGGTCTACGAACTGATTAAAAGCAGAAATTAAACCCGGCTGTGCGGCTCGAATGAAACGATTAAATTGGAAATATCCTACGCGCGCAGATGCAGTGTTTATCACCCGCACGTTTTGTACAGGCGACAACGCAACGCTTGCAGAGGTAATGTCGGCAGACATTGTGCTGCCGTCATTGAGCATAAATTCAAAGCTGTTGGTTTGCCCGTCTTCATCGGGAAACAACGCTGCATTAATAGCATCTACACCAGCTTGTGTATTGTCGTTAACAAAATCAATGCCATTCACTCGCATTAGGCTTGCACCTCGTGGCACGCCGGCTACCGCAGCTGGCGAACCCGGCTCAGTATAGCGTACAAGCAATTCTCGAGGCGATGTGCTGCTAACAAACTCAAATGAGAAACCATAACCCGATGAAACACCACCTTGTGTGAGTTCATTGTACTCATCGGTAGGCTGTGAAAAGTGGAAGTTGTCTTTTGGCGTGCCGCTTGGCGTCAACTCTGTGGTTTTCAGCTGGTCAAAAAACTCGATTACAGAGAAGTTATCTGGATCATTGTCTGGTACTTCGTCATACCAGAGGTACGTATCATTAGTCCACGAGCGCAGCCAAAGCTTTTCCTCTAATGCGCTGCCCTGAGTATCTGGATATGCATTACCGGTAAATGGGTCGATACCGGTACGCGGTGTTTCACACCTTGCAACAAACGTTGATTGCGGCTCAAAAACGCCAGCTTCCCATGTAGGTCCGTCGCCGGTAGGAGGCGTTGTGGGTGGCGGTGTCACTGGTGTAGGTTCTTCGCGCTCAACCGTTGAGCCGCCTCCCCCGCCACACCCAGCAATAAGAGAAACGGCGACAGCCATCGCTATAGAAGACAATTTACTCGCTATACCCATCTTGTACGTACCTTTTATTTGTATAACTGCAATATAGAACGCAATTATGAAATTTAGATGTCGTTTACTAATGCCCTATTACAGGAAAACCCTTTAGCGTTGTCTAAAACCATACTCACTTTAGAAGCAATTAGACGCGCATAGTTCATTACATTCCGTTAACAACTTTTTGCTTATGCTTGATAATGTGATCAAGGCAAAGCAAGAAACCCTACATTTTTAGCGGTTAAACTACTGATATACAGCCCCAAATCTGTTTCAAGCGCACCAGTGACAAGCGGAAACGCCCCCGAAGGATCCTGGTAAGTCTGAAGTACATTTCCATCATCATCTATACGAATTAAATGACCATATGCCTTTGCTGATGGACGCATGAATGAAGGAAGGCGCTGCACCATTTTGCGAATTAAAGGATAGTTTGAAAGCGCATCCACCACTTCCGAGCGCGGTGATGCAAGACCAACAAGGTAACTATCATTTGCAGCAGTAATGTTATCGGGGAAGCCAGGTAAGTTATCTATAAGTGTATGAACCCGACCACGGTGTTCACCTGATAACGCTATCCGTAATACCCTGTACTTTCCCGTTTCATTGACAAGTAGCGAACGGTTGTCATGACTTAACGTTATTCCGTTTGCAAAAACCAAGTTCTCTGCCAGTACAGTAATCTGCCCATTTAAGGGGGAATAAGCAATTACTCTTCCGTTGCCCGCATGTTCAAAAATCTCAAGCATGCTTGCCGAAAGCGTGCCGCCGTGTTCTGCGGGAGAGAACTTTGACGTTGCATCAGTGAAATAAATTGTCCCGTCTGGTGCAATATCTACATCATCGGCAAAAACCAACGGCCTGCCGTTAATTTCATTCACTAGCGTTTGAATTTTTCCGTCCGGAGAGATTTGCAGCAACCCTTTCATAGCATCAGCGACTATTAGGTTGCCTTCATGGTCATACTCTATACCTAACGGACGGCCCTGCGTATTTACCCAACGCGTAAAACCATTATCGTCAGGCTTTTTAACTAAGATGAACCCTGAGTGACTGGATGTAGCCACATCCCCATTAGTGTTAATGGCGAAATCTTCAGGCCCGTAGTCGCTTCCCATGTCGAGTAGCGCCATAGAAGATAGCAATGTATTTGACGAAAACTTCCCATTGTAACCTTCATTTTTCGGTGCATCCCATGGCTCAGGCGACATTGCAACAGGCCATAAGGTAAAGTAAAACACCGCGCTAACCAACAAAGCCAAAAGCAATATTTTAATACTTTTCATTGTTTACCTGCGCAACTTTTATCATCCTGAATCGCTATATAGATACCTCAATACAGCACAAAAAAACAGCGTAAACATAAGAATGTTATGAATTTGTTCAAAACAAATTCAACCGAACACTGCTTGAATAAACCTCAAAAAAATTACAATTCATTTAGTAAGCATCCAGTACGTCCATCAAAAAAGTAGAAATAGTAGTTGTAGTTATTGGGAGCGCGTTGTTTTGCCAACATCTCAAGCAGTTTCATTTAAAATGCCGACCATTCTTAATGCAGAGCTTCGTGCTAGTCACGCTGGCGAAACGGGTGCGGTATGGATATATCGCGGAGCGCTAGTCGCAGATAGTATTAAACGACTTTTCAAACGCGAAGCGCATTTGTCGCGGTTAGACAACAAGGTAAAAGCGTTTGCCCTGCATCACCTTAAGACAGAGCAGCAGCACCTACATAATTTCGAAAATAGCATGCCTACTTTTCGAGGAAGCTTCATTTTATTATTGTGGATTGCAGCAGGGTTTATTACCGGTTTTATTCCAAGATTAATAGGCAAAGACTGGTTTTATTACACCATTTATTGCGTTGAGTATTTTGTTGACCAGCATTACGAAGAACAGATTAATGCGATTCGTCAGCATGATGGTACTCCAAGTAAAGTACTTAAATTAATGCGCTTAATGCAAAGCGACGAGCAAACTCATAGAGACGAGGCATTGGCAAATATGCAACGTGCACCTTCATTTTTGATGAAATGTTGGGGAGAACTCGTTGGCAAAGGTTCAGCAGCAGCTGTAGCGGTGGCAAAGCGAATTTAGCATGGGAAAACAAACACGAAGTCGTGTAGCACGGGCTTGCGATAACTGCGGCATTGAAGCCAGCACACAATTTCGGATAAATATTGGAGAAGGCTGGAAAATCGTTTGTAAAACCTGTCAATCTGAAGCCAAGTACCACAGCAACTACCTTTACGGTGGTACTTGGAAACAGAAAAAACGCAACTAACTAGCAGTGTTGATTCTTGAATTACTACGCGCTGTCTTATCCACCTGATTATTGTGATGCGTTTCTCTTTCCATCAAGCTGCGCGCTCGCCCTCTGCTCTACAAAAAATAATTTTAATCCACAAAAAAGGCCTCGCATTGAGGCCTTTGACATTTTGAAAAAAAGTAGAAAGTGTTTCGAACAATCTACAACGTGTGTTGATTGTATCTACGCCGCAGCCGACTCACTTTCAGCTTCTGCTACTTCATGGCTCAACAAGTATTCAAACGCTGCTAACGATGCTTTTGCGCCCTCGCCCATTGAAATAACAATCTGCTTGTAAGGCACAGTTGTAACGTCGCCCGCTGCAAAAATACCAGGCTCTGACGTATGGCATTTATCGTCAATAACAATTTCACCGTATTGCGTCATGTCAACGGTATCTTTCATAAATTGGCTGTTTGGTACTAATCCAATTTGTACAAACACACCAGACAGCGTTTGAGTATGAATCTCGTTTGTTGAGCGGTCTTGGTACTCGATAGCGTTTACTTTGCCATTCTCAGCCGTGATTTGTCGCGTTGCAGCATTTTTGATAATAGTAATATTGTCTCGCTTCATCGCTTGGTCAATCAGCACTTGGTCTGCTTTAAGCTCTGGCATGAACTCAAATACCGTTACCGACTTTACAATACCGGCCAAATCAAGCGCAGCCTCAATACCCGAGTTGCCTCCACCAATTACAGCTACATCTTTTCCTTTAAAAAATGGGCCGTCGCAGTGTGGGCAATACGCAACACCATTACCTACGTTTTCTCTTTCGCCCGGCACACCTAATTCTCTCCAGCGTGCACCAGTTGCTACGATGATGCTTCGAGTGCGAATTTGCTCGCCCGATGAAAGCGTAATAGTTTTAACGTTACCCTGCTCAATACCCTCTACACGAACGTGCTCTTTCAAGGTTATGTCATAGTCACGCACGTGTTCCATCAGGTTTCCAACTAACTCAGGTCCCGTCGTTTTTGGCACTGAGATAAGGTTTTCAATACCCATGGTATCTTTCACTTGACCGCCAAACGTTTCTGCCACAACAGCTACTTTTAAACCTTTACGCGCACTGTAAATAGCAGAAGCCACACCAGCAGGGCCGCCACCTATTACTGTTACGTCTTGTAACGGCAGCGCGTCACCTTTGTTCGCGCTTTTTAGATCAGGATTGCGCTCAAGTAGCTTGTTAATCAGAACTGATGCATCCACCTTGCCGTTAGCGAATAATTCACCGTTCAAATAAACACTAGGCACACCTTGAATATCACGCTCTGAGATAAGGTTTTGATACAAGCCACCGTCAATCATCTCTGTTTTGATTTTTGGGTTCAGTAACGCAAATTGATTAAGTGCCTGCACTACTTCTGGACAGTTGTGACAGCTTAAGCTAATAAACACTTCAAAATTAAGCGGTTCTTCTACCGCTTTGACCATCGCCTTAACGCTATCATCAAGTTTCAGGTCTGTACCTGCGCTGTGAAGCATGGCAAGTATCAATGAATTAAATTCATGACCGCCTGGAATACCTGAAAAACGAATACCTGTATCGTCTCCATCAGCCTCAAGCAAAAAGCTTATTGGGCTACGAAGCTCGCCGTTAGTATCGCGCTCCTCTACATTTAGCTTGCTGCTTACACCTGCGATGTCGGACAGAAACGTAACAAGCTCTTCACGCTTGCTATGCTCACCGGTCTGTACGACAAAGGTAACGCTCTTTTGCATTGTGTCGGTATAACCTTTCAATGCCTGTAAAATTTCTTTAGTTAACACGGTAATTCTGCCTTTTTTCGACACGCCGATCCCCGCCAACCTATCATGAGGTCAACAACAAAGCGGAAATAGGAAATTAAAAATGAAGGAGCGGAGACCCGCTCCTACCGATTAGTAATGCCTTAGCTTAGCAGTTTGATACATAAGTAAGACATACTTACTATCTACTTAGATTTTACCAACAAGGTCTAGAGAAGGTGCTAGCGTTGCTTCGCCTTCCTTCCACTTAGCTGGGCACACTTCGCCTGGGTTGTTTGCTACGTATTGTGCAGCTTTAATTTTACGTACTAAATCGTCAGCGTCACGGCCAATACCTTCAGACGTGATTTCCATTGCTTGAATGATACCCTCTGGATCAACAACAAATGTTGCACGGTCAGCTAGACCCATGTTTTCACGCATACAATCGAAGTTACGAGTAATTTCGCCTGTTGGGTCGCCAATCATAGCGAACTTGATTTTGTTAATTGTATCTGAAGAGTCGTGCCATGCTTTGTGAGTGAAGTGAGTGTCAGTTGATACTGAGAATACTTCCACACCGCGTGATTGCAGTTCTTCATACTTGTCAGCGATGTCGCCTAGCTCTGTTGGGCACACGAATGTGAAGTCTGCTGGGTAGAATACAAATACCGCCCACTTGCCTTTAATGTCTTCGCTGCTTACATCTACGAATTCTCCGTCTTTAAATGCGGTTGCTTTGAAAGGTTTAATTGCAGTGTTGATCAATGCCATGTTAATTCTCCATGCTTTTTTTAAATAAGGCTCGCAGCAGTACGTGCGAACACAATCTTACGAAAATAAAAGGGACTTAGTTTTGTCGCTTTCGAATAAAATGTTCGGTGTGCTAAAACACTTGCCCTTCGAAACTGATGTAAAGAATAGCGTGAGCAATTGATAAAAACTAATTGGTAAATATGAATCGTTTAATCAGGTTATTGAATTAATAAAAAGAAATTGATTGTTCTTTTGCGAAAAACCATCTCTTCCGAGCACTTATCAAGCACTTACATTAATAGACAGTTTTTCGCATCGCTCTTCGTAGCAAGGCTACTTAGCTTAAAACAAACAGGTTACAGTGGTGGGTCAATACTATCATTCACGCTTCCATTCACTCTGTACCATCCTGCAACAGAGTTTCTCTTTCTTACAGCTGGTAGTACTTCATGAGGAAATTGTTCACTTAAGAAAACGACAAAAGTGCCTAGCGTGGGCGCAACATATATTCCTTCGGCATCTTTTTCATCTTTGTATAAAACAAGCTCTCCTCCCTGATGGGGTTGCCAATCTTCATTCAGATACGCAACGAGAGAAAGCACGCGATTACCTTTTCCTTTGAACGCATCTACATGGCGTTTGTAAAATTTACCGGGTTCATAACATGCGAAATGGCTTTCAAAAGAAAAAAGTCCTAGAAAAAGGTGTTGATTGATATAGTTTTTTAACCCGTTACACCAAGACAGCCACAATTCACCTTCTTGCGATTCCCCCGTAATCCAGCAAATGCTGTCACCCCTTATGTCTCGCGCATGCTGATAGTCGCTAGCGCGTCCTATGCCTGCTTTCTTGTACTCGCTTTCAGTAATGGTATTTTGGCAATTAAGCAGTGCATCGGTGAGAAACCTTGGTAGTGCAGAGGTTTGTATGGAGAAGCCTTTCTCAACAAGGTCATCTACCACATGGGCGAACAGTGCTTCATCAAATACGTGAAGCGGTTGAAAACGCGCGAGCTGGTCTCGGTTCATATAAAAACAACACAGTTAAAGGAGCCACTTTATACGTTGCATTTCAGCTGCCTACAATGCCTATTTCTATTATCTTTGCCGCTAAATTTTTGTCGTTTCGAAAAAGAATATTTAGAGATGAATACATCGCACGTTTTTTGCTTATCTATACTGAGAATATAGGTAAACAAATAAATAATGAAAACAGTAGGTATCTAATGAGCCAAGACCAAACTCAAATTGAAGAAACTGAACACCACTTAGACTTACGGAACCTCAGGCTTGACGACTATGATGATGTGAAACGGCTAATGGACGATGTGTATGTCAATGTTGGTGGTGCTTGGCCGTATTCCAACTACAAGGCCCAAGTAACGACTTTCCCAGATGGCCAGATTTGTATTGAAGATAAAGGGAAAGTTGTTGCCTTTGCCATTTCGGTTATTGTTGATTACGACCAATTTGGTGACAAACACAGTTATGATGAAATTACAGGCGATGCTTACCTCACTACCCACGATCCAAATGGTGATGTACTTTACGGTGTAGAGGTTATTGTTTGTCCTGAATATCGCGGCCTTCGTTTAGGAAGACGTCTTTACGAAGCGCGCAAAGAGCTGTGCCGAAACCTCAACCTAAAATCGATAATGGCAGGCGGACGAATTCCAAACTATCGCCACCACGCTCACGAGTTGTCGCCTTACGAATACATTGAGCGCGTTAAAGCAAAAGACATTTACGACCCTATCTTAACATTCCAGCTTTCAAATGGCTTTGAAGTTAAACAGGTGATGTCGGCTTATTTACCCGAAGACGAAGCGTCAAAAGGTTACGCTACCCTTTTACAGTGGCACAACATCTATTATGAACCTGGCACCACCTCACTTTTTGCCAGCAGACAATCGAACGCCCGTATTGGCTGCATCCAATGGCAAATGCGTTATTTCAATAATGTTGAAGAGTTACTTCAGCAAGTAGAGTACTTTGTAGATGCCCTTTCAGACTACTCATGTGATGTGGCGCTATTTCCGGAATTTTTTAACGCACCGTTAATGGGATTAAGCCCTTCCGACTCATCAATTGATGCCATTTGGCATTTGGCGACCTACACCGACGAAATTTTAACAGCAGTATCTCACTTGGCGGTAAGCTATAACATTACTATTATTGCAGGCTCAATGCCGGTTGTAGAAGACGAACTACTTTATAACGTGTCTTATATCTGTAAACGCGACGGCACCATAGAGAGTCAATACAAACTGCACCCTACGCCCCATGAGAAAGAAGATTGGATCATGAAAGGCGGCAACAGCCTTAAAGTGTTTGATACAGATTTCGGCAAAATTGGCGTATTAATTTGCTACGACGTAGAGTTTCCTGAGCTTGCGAGAATTCTTTCTGAGCAAGAGATGCAAATACTCTTCGTACCGTTTTGGACCGACACAAAAAACGGTTACCTGCGAGTTAGGCGTTGTGCACAGGCCCGTGCAATTGAAAACGAATGCTATGTTGCTATAGCAGGGTCTGTAGGTAATCTTCCGAAAGTAGATAATGTAGACATTCAATACGGCCAAACCGCTGTTTTCTCACCAAGCGACTTTGCATTTCCACACGATGCCATCGTGTCAGAAACGACGCCGAATACTGAGATGACCCTTATTGTCGATTTAGACTTAGATAAACTAACGAAATTGCAAAATGAAGGCTCAGTAAGAAACTACCTTGATAGGCGTCGTGACTTATATCGCGTTGAATGGATTGGCGACGATTAACTCCTCATCCCTGTAGCGTTTGCACACTATTAAGTAAAGATTGAGCCGCCTGAAATGGCGGCCGTTGTATTTATTAGTTTTTGGGGTGTTAGAAGGTACGTTAAGGCATAGCATTTGCCATCATTTAACGCTACCATGACACACTGCGTTCAGTTTAAACATGAAGTCCAGCGGGCGTAACGCGTGTCATTCGATTAGCCCATATCACAGAACAACGACTAAAAAAGTGGATAGTCTGGAACTCAATATAGCGAGAAATACGATTTACTATGGCAAATAACTCAAAAAACGACGAATTTCCTACTATCCGCCTTGATGATGAAGACCGTCGTGACTACCAAAAGAAACGTCATCCGTCGCCTTCAAGCGCAGCCTCTTCACCTTCGTCATTAACATCGTCAAGCAGTAACGCTTCTGCATCTAGTGGCGGTAACGGAATTTGGATAACGCTCGTCGCACTTATCGCTCTTACAGCGTGCGGGGGCAGTTATTACCTGTTTACCTTGTTGCAGCAGCAAAGTGCTGCAGCACAAGCCGCTGAGAAGCGCATTGTTCAACTTGAAAACAAATTGTCTGCTACTGGTGAAGAAATTGGAGAGTCAACCGTTGCACTGCAGGTAAAAGTGACTGAACTGAGCAATAAAACAAATGAACTGTGGGAACAAATGGACAAGCTATGGGCATCAGCTTGGCGTCGTAATCAAAAAGAGATAGCCGATTTGGGCGATCGCGTTGGTAATGTTCAAAGCGCTTTGAAAAAAGATATTGATGCAGTTTCTCAAAATGTGGCTGCACAAACTGCGGCGGCCGGCTCCTTAAAAAATCAACTCGCGTCACTTGCTGACGAACTGTTAGCGGTTAACGTACAGTTAGAGCAAGCACTTAACGACAAGCAGCGCGCGCAAAGTGATGTAAAGAACTTAACAGACAAACTGTCGGTGCTTGAACAGCGAAACGCCACCCTGTCTGGTAGAATTTCAAACCTAGAAAATGAAATTCGAGATATGGCGACAAAACTGGTAACAAAAAGTGGCGGCGCGACTGGCGCATCTCCACAAAGCGTTCCACTACCCTCAAATGGTTAAATAGCGCAATCAATTGCTTTTAAAATACGAAAGGGGCCTCCGTGCCCCTTTTATTTTTGCCATGTTAAAATAAGTTATAACACTGCTTCCAAGGAAATACCGCGCAATGAGTGACCCAGCGCTAAAACGTTTAAATAAATACATCAGCGACACCGGTCTGTGTTCTCGTAGAGAAGCAGATAAACTGATAGAGCAAAACCGTGTCACCATTAACAACAAGCAGCCCGAACTTGGAACCAAGGTTGGCCCAAATGATATAGTAAAAGTTGATGGTAAAGTGGTTGGTGCAGTAGCAGCAGATAAGTCAGACAGAATTTATATTGTTTACAATAAACCCATCGGCATCACCTGTACTACGGAAAGGCATGTAAAGGGCAACATTGTCGACGCGATTGCCCATAAATCACGAATCTTTCCTGTTGGCAGGCTAGATAAACCCTCTGAAGGACTTATCATTCTGACCAGCGACGGCGATATTGTTAACAAAATACTGCGCGCTGAAAATGCCCATGATAAAGAATATGAAGTGACAGTTGACCAGCCAATTAGTGAGCGATTCGTCAAGCGTATGTCTCGCGGTGTACCAATATTAGGCACGGTGACCAAGCCTTGTATCGTTAAACCAATAGGAAAGAATAAATTTACCATTATTCTGACCCAAGGCTTAAACAGGCAAATAAGAAGAATGTGTGAGTTTCTGGGATATGAGGTAACTAAACTTAAACGCACTCGCATTATGCATTTAGAGCTAAGTAACCTTAAGCCTGGTCAGTGGCGAAATCTTACAGAAAGAGAGTTAACTGTACTTAACAACGCCGTTAAAAACTCGAGCAAAACTGCATAAAATCTTTCACAAGAACAAATGCTTAATTTATTGGCTGAATAATTGTTGCATCACGGTTAATAGACTACATTTAAAAAATAAAAGATTTATTATGTACAGTTATTTTGAACGGAATTCACACGAATACATTCTCAACAGACAGCTATCAGCCCAGCACTGAGATACTAGCGAGTTACGATTATACGTTTGTCGTGCTCTCGGTGGTTATCGCTATAGGTGCCTCTCTCTTTTCTTTTGTTCTATCTGGCCGTACTGCTCGATCTGATTTTAAGAACGAGCGGTATATTTGGTCAGTCGCTTCTGCCTGCTTTCTTGGGTTCGGCATTTGGGCTATGCATTTTATGGGAATGCTCGCATATCAGCTGCCTATAAAAGTGAGCTATAACCCGTTAATAACTTTTTTTTCTATCATACCCGCCATTTTTGCAAGCCTTATTGTGGTGTCTAACCACTCGAAAACCTCACGAAGCCTTATAGTACGAAGTTTATATATGGGGGGCGGCATAGGCAGTATGCACTATGTAGGCATGATGGCCATGGAAATGAATGCTGCGATGGCTTATGACATTCACCTTTTCCTACTTTCCATTATAGTTGCCGTAGTATTAGCAGGCATATCGCTTAAAGCGCACTCCTATGTTTCAGACAAGCAAGTCAAGGTAAAAAAACTGCTTATTCCAGCTGCGATCATGGGTTGTGCTATATCAGGAATGCACTATACCGGTATGCTGTCCATGCACGTATTTACGCTGTCTAGCACCGAGATATCTTACGATCAAAGCCACAAAGACCTTGCATATATAATAATTTTTATGGTCGCTCTTTTCACGCTGGTATTTGTTCTTCTTATCGAGCTGAGAGCAAGAACCCTTTCCTCTAATCGATTTACCGCTGTACTAAATACAGTTCAAGAAGGCGTAATTAGCTTCGATGATGATGGAAAGCTTGAATTTATCAACCCTGCTGCACTTTCTATGTTCGGATACGATAAGGAAGAGCTGCAATATCGTCGTATCAGTGATCTTGTTAATCACGCAAACGGTGACAATGCAATTATGCTTAATGAGATTGTTAAAGCTGCCAATAGTGTCACATTAAGAAATCGTCCTCATAGAATCGAAGGCGTGAGGAAAGACGGCTCTACATTTCCCCTCTCCTTTTTAGTAAATAAGCTACCCGGTAACCACCAAGCCTTTGTATGCACAGTAAAAGACCTGTCTGACATTAAAAATCAGGAAGTTTTTTCACAAACAGTATTTGACACCATACCAGACATGCTGTTTGTCAAAGATGCTGAAACATTGGCGTTTACCCATGTCAACAACATGGGTGCCAAGCTCATTGGCTCGTCAAAGCATGAATTAGTTGGCCTTTCTGACTTCGATATTTTTGAATTTGAAGATGCGAAACACATAATCGCTTCAGACACAGCCTTCATAGACAGCAATAAAGATGAAACTTGCGAGGAGGTCAAACTTGCAATCAACGGTGAGCAGCGCTGTTTTCAAACGAAAAAAGTGATTATTCGAGACGTTCATAAGCGGCCTCAGTTTATCTTAACGTTGTCAGAAGATGTTACCGAGTTAAGGCATACCCAAGAAAAGCTTGAAGCATTGAACAAGCGTATGTCTATGGCTGCCGATGCGGCACACATAGGCGTATGGGAATGGGACCTACAAACTAATGAGCTAATTTGGGATGACTGGATGCATCGTATTTACAGCATACCCAAAGACGACTTTCAGGACCATTACTCTGTGTGGGCAAATACTATTCATTTAGATGATTTTGACGAAGTAAAATCGCAAATTGACCATGCAATCAACACAAACTCAGAGTTCCATGCACAGTTTAGGGTTCAAGTATCTCGGGATAATATTCGTCATGTACGTGCTGATGGTCGTATTAAGGGTAATAAAATGTTCGGTATTAATATTGATATCACCGAGCAGGTTTTGGCGGAGCAGCGAATAAAAGAGCTTGCTAACCACGACCCACTTACTGGGCTCGCAAATCGACATGCTTTAGGTACGTATATTGCGCAAGAGTTTGCCCGCTTAGAGCGCAACGATAAGCGATGCATATGTTTGTACTTCGACTTAAATGATTTTAAACCCATTAACGACACTTACGGCCATAATATTGGTGACGAAGTACTGGTAGAAATCGCCGAGCGTATGAAGTACCTATGTAGAGCTTCAGATCTTGCAGCTCGTGTTGGAGGAGATGAGTTTATTATTATTCTGACTGATGTCGACGACTCATTCGATTTAAATGACTTTATCAACCGTACTCATTTGGCAATAAACGAGCCCATTGCAACATCGAAAGCTACTGTAAACGTTGGCAGCAGTATTGGTTTCGCCTCATATCCAGATGAAGCCAATAACTTAGATGCACTCATAAAGCTTGCTGATGAGCGTATGTTTGATCAAAAAAGTCGTAAAGAAGCAGCAAACGAATAAAAGGCATAAAAAAAGCGCCCATTGGGCGCTTTTCTTGAAACCTAGTCTTAGCGACGTAGACCTAGACGCTTGATAAGGTCAAGGTAACGCTGAGCGTTCTTGCCTTTAAGGTAGTCTAGA
>ENA-OWNT01001304-OWNT01001304.1-seawater-metagenome-genome-assembly--contig:-NODE-1304-length-32492-cov-12.348234_pt1 | contig 32492 bp, 25 predicted proteins | sample MGYA00238136_ERZ651165 | MGnify/ENA primary metagenome ERZ651165 (study PRJEB26861, sample SAMN08777766) | seawater metagenome | isolation source: coastal seawater | place: USA: Florida | collected...
GCGTGATATCATTTCTCGGCCTTTGCAGCGGCCTTCGGTGCGGCCTTGGCACGGCTAGCCGGCTTTTTCTCCAGCGCCTCAAGGCGGGCTTCAAGTTCCTCCACCCGATCAAGCGCCCTTACGGCCATTTCCTTGACCGCGTCATGCTCTTCCCGGGATACGAAATCCATGTCCGACATGAACCGTTCAGCCTGGGCACGGAAGGCAGTTTCCACTTCGCGCCGGGCACCTTGAGCGACGCCGGCAGCATCTGTCATCAGCTTTGCAAAGTCATCAAAGATGCGGTTTGGACCCTGGGTCATGGCGTACTCCTGTTAGTCCCTCAAATCGTAGCACACACCTATGGGGTATTGCGGGCAACTTCAAGGTGGCAGGAAGACGCGCACGGCAAATCCTGCATTCTCACAAGTGACCCTTGACGTGACAGCCCGGAATGGGCAAGCGTCAGCCCGCACCCGTCAACCCGGATTGGTGCCCAGATCACCCACAGGAAAACATCTTGACGCCGCTCCTTGTGCTTCCATTCCCGGCCATCGACCCCGTGCTGATCGAGGTCGGCCCATTTGCCCTGCGATGGTATGCGCTGGCCTATATTGTCGGAATTCTGCTCGCCTGGCGCTACATGCGGCGGCTGGTGCTCAATGAACGTTTGTGGAATGGCACTCCCCGGCCAGCACCATTGGATATCGATGACTTCGTGTTGTGGGGCACGGTCGGTATCATCCTTGGCGGACGGCTGGGCTATGTGCTGTTCTACAATCCCGCCTACTACCTCTCCAATCCGTCGGAAATTCTTGCGGTCTGGACTGGTGGAATGTCCTTCCATGGCGGTTTTGCGGGCACTGTGATCGCCATGGTGATTTTCGCCTACAGACGCGGCGTATCCATCTGGACCCTGTTCGACCTTGCCGGCTGCGCAGCGCCAATCGGGCTGTTCTTTGGCCGGATTGCCAATTTCATCAACAGCGAACTCTGGGGACGGGTCACCGATGTGCCCTGGGCGTTCGTCTTTCCGACCGGCGGGCCAAATCCGCGCCATCCCAGCCAGCTCTATGAGGCCGCCCTGGAAGGTGTCCTGCTGTTTCTTGTGATCCGGCTGCTCAGCCACCGGTACAAACTTCTGCGCCGGCCTGGTTTCATTGCCGGAGCTTTTGCCTGCGGCTACGGCATTGCCAGGACAATTGCCGAATTCTACCGAGTCCCGGATGCCCACATCGGATATCTTGGAGGCTTCCTGACCATGGGCATCCTCTTGTCCTTGCCGATGCTTTTGGCCGGTATCGCGGCAATGGTCTGGTCCAGCCGCCGTTCTGCGGGTGCAGCCCAGCCATGACGGTCCTCAAGGACAAGCTGACCGCACGAATCCGTGCAAGCGGGCCGTTCACGATTGCCGACTACATGACCGCCTGCCTGTCCGACCCGCAGGCCGGATACTACACGACACGGGAACCTTTCGGCACAAAGGGCGATTTCACCACCGCCCCGGAAGTCGGCGCGGCGAGCCGCTGGCGGCTGGCCTTCGGCTCGTGCAGCAAAGACGACGACCAGCCCATCTTCGGCGTGGTGTCGGCGCTGTCTCCCGACGTCTACTTGTTCATCGGCGACAACCACTACGGCAACACCGACGACCTCTCCGCGCTCCGCCAGTACTACCGCTGGGCCCACGAGCGTCCGCTGCGCTCGCACCTCATGACCGAAACCAGCGTGCTCGCCACCTGGGACGACCACGACTTCACCGGCAACAACACCGACGGCACCGAGCCCGGCCGCGACGTCGCGCTGCGGGTCTTCGCCGAGTACTGGGCCAACCCGAGCTACGGCACCACCGACACCGCCGGCGTGTTCAGCGTGGTGCAGCGCGGGGATGTCGACCTCTTCCTGCTCGACGACCGCTACTGGCGCGGCCTCGACGACTCCATCCTCGGCGACGCCCAGGAGGCATGGCTGCTCGACGGCCTGGTGGCCTCGACCGCCACCTTCAAGCTGCTGGCATCGGGCAGCCAGTTCACCCAAGACGGCTCATCGGACTCCTGGGCCGCCCACCCCGAGGCGTGGGACCGGGTGCTCGACGCCATCGTCACGCACGGGGTGGAGGGCGTGGTGCTGCTGTCGGGCGATGTGCATCGCTCGGAGTTCCGGCTGCTGCCCGGTGGAGACGGTGGCTACGACCTGCCCGAGCTCACGTCTTCACCTTCGGCCACCTGGAACAGCCCGTGTCCATGGGGCGAAGACGAGCTGCAGGCCTGCCACGACGACGGCAACTTCACCCTCACGGTGGACGTCGACACCACGGCTGCCGACCCCACCCTCGACGCCGCCATCATCGACGAGTCGGGGACGGTGCGGGATGCGTGGCAGATCCGACGGTCGGAGCTTGCGTTTTAGTGGCGAAAGCCTGCAGGCGGCCAAAGACGGAGATGGTGTGGATAGCGAGGATGGGCCCCCTCCGCCCGCAAAGCGGGCACCTCCCCCTGAAGGGGGAGGACTCTGGACGCGAGGACTCTGACCTTGGTGGGCCCCCTCCGCCCGCAAAGCGCGAGGACTCTGGACACAAAGTCCTCCCCCTTCAGGGGGAGGTGGCCCGAAGGGCCGGAGGGGGCCCCCACCACCACGTGAGAACACCCCATGAAAGGCCACTTTCGCTGGACCATCCGCGGCATCTTCCTCGCGGGCATCGTCGCAGCGGGCGTGTGGTGGTTGCGGCCCGCCCCCACGGTCGACCTGGCGACGTCGCCCAACCGCAACGACAACGGCATCTGGCTCCGTCGACACTGGCTGCACGGAGGCCATGGCTCCGTCGACACGCTGGTGCGCGAAGCCAACACACTCGGCATCCGCCGTCTCTACCCCTTCCTGGGCCCCATGGACCCCAGCGGCCACCCCGGCTGGCGCGACGGCGACACCATCCAGACCTACACCGAAGACCAGGTCCAGGCCTTCTTCTCCGCCGTGCACACAGCCGACCCCGACCTCGCCGTGATGCCCTGGACCGGCGGGGTGTACCAGCGCGACGTGGTGCTCTCGGCCGCGCACCAACAAGCTGCGTTCGCAGGTCACATGCAACGCCTCGTGCACCTGGGCGCAGACGGCGTGCACATCAACGTCGAGCCCCTGCCCAACGGCCACCCCGACTTCCTCACGCTGCTGTCCACCGTGAAGGCCGCCATCGGACCCGAAGCCGTGTTGTCCGTGGCCGCCTACCCCCCCACCACCCACCTGCACCCCTTCGACGACGTGCACTGGGACATGGACTACACCCGCGCGGTGTGCCTCGAAGCCGACGAGCTGGTGGTGATGGCCTACGACACCGCTCTGCAGAGCCAGAGAGTCTACGAGAGCCTGGTGGCCACGTGGGTGGGCCAGTACCTCGACCACCTTCCACCGCCCGAAGCCGGCGGCTGCACCATCCTCTTCGGTGTGCCCGCCTACGAAGACGACGAGCCCTGGCACAACCCCGAGGTGGAGACGATGGCGACGGGGCTGGCCGGTGTGTTGCGTGGGCTCGACGGACGCACGGTCCCCGACCACTTCCGGGGAGTCGCCGTGTATGCATCCTGGACCACCGACCCCGAAGAGTGGGCCACCTACGACCAGACATGGCGTGGGCAGCCCCCAACCGGTGCACAGGTGACCGAAGAGACAGGCGGCTGACCTACACCGCCACCACCGCTTCGAGGTCTTCGGGGTACAGCCGGTGCACCTCTTGGGGCCCCTCGGCGAGCATCTCGGCCTGGCGCCGGGCCAGCCGGGCCTGGAGCTCGTGGTACAGGACCGTCTCGATGGGGTCGGTCAGCAGGTGCGTCCAGTCGCTCATCAGCGGACGGCTGGGCACGTTGGTGGCGAACAGCACGTTGAAGAAGCGCTGGTAGACGTCGAGGGACGGGCCGCTGCCATCCGAATGCAGGCGGGTGGGGATGGCCATCGACCACGGCGCGTAGTTCCAGGTGAGGTTGCCCACAATCTCGTGTTCGACCGCTGCGTTGTAGAGCACGATGGTGCACAGTCGCGCCAGCGACGCATGGTGCGGACGGTCGGTGGTGATGCAGTCCACGCCGTTGGGGACGAGGTCGCCCAGGCAGTCGAGGAAGGTGCGGAGGTCGGGGTCGCCTTGGATGTCGAGCTGGCGGGGGTAGTGGTGCTCCACCCAGCCCAGGCAGTAGGTGTGGAGGATGTCCCACAGCGCCAGGGCATCGGTGAGGGTGTCCTGGATGACCGGGCTGTCGGCCATCCCGCGCACCTGCTGGTCGTGGTGGGGGTCGGCGCGGCGGAGGTCGAAAGAGGCTCCGGCGTTCATCATGAACTGCCACACCCCGTGTGCGGTGAGGTTGAAGATGTCGCCGAAGACGCCCTCGCCAGGGGTGTCGTCGAGGAGTGCGGGTCCGAGCGTGTTGTTGACGTCGAGGGCGCCGTGCACGTGGGGCCACAGCAGCCGGGTGAGCGGATGGGAGACCGGCAGTGCGTTGCGGACGGCGATGGCGGCCGGGGCGCTCACAAAGAGATGTGCCGTGGCCAGGTGTCGAATCGCCGTGGCGTGCAGGTATAGCCCACAGGCCACCGTGCGACGGGCCAGCTCCCAGCCTTCGGACCGGGGGGTGTGGACCGTGCCCGAGGCCAGCTCGGTGATGCTCATCTCGTGCAGCCGACCCTCCTTTTCGAGGAACAGCGTGCGGGTGGCGAGGTGGCGGGCATCGGCGCGGTGGGGCAGCCCCGAGTACACCGACAGGTCGAGCACATAGCCCTGCCCATCGGGGTTCTTCTCCACATACGAACAGAACGGACCGCGGGCCATCAGCGCACCCAGGTTGGGCCCACCCACCAGCTCGGGCGGCAGCACCGGCGCATGCCCGAAGGCCTTCTCGTGCACCGAGCTCCAGGCTTCGTCGATCAGAGCGTCGGGGTCGTCGGGCATCTCGGGCAAGCCGGGGATGAGCTGCGGCTGCACCCCACGGAGGGCCGCGATGAGGCGGGTGACGATGGCCTTGGCCGTGCTGTGTTCGTCTTCGGGGGTGGGGTGACCGGTGTTCACGCCGTCGATGCGTTGGCCCGTGACCTCGAACCACGTGTGGACGGGAACGGTGTCGGACGGCGGCTCGGGCAGCTCGGGGGGCTCGATGGCCTCGAAGAGCTGGCTGTAGACACGGTCCCAGAGGGCCTTGCGGCGCCCCCACTTGCGAAGGGAACGAGAAGACGTGGACACGGGGACCTCACGGCGGGGGTTGTGTGCTCGAGCTGCCGCGGTTGTAACGCCGGAGGGGTGGGTGTTCCGGTCAGATTGCGTCCATCTCCGACACCCACTGGCGCAGCCGCTCCACCGCAGCTTCGTCGACCTCGGTGACCCCGGAAGGCGGCATCCGGTGGAGGTCGGTGCGGGCTGGCCGCACGGTGAGCAGGGAGCGGTCGGGGTCGCCCGGCACGAGGATGCGGGGGTCGTCCAGGCCGAGCGTCTCGCCTTCGGGCACCACATTCACCGTGCCGGTCTCGTCGAGGGGGGTGTCGAAGCGAAGGTCGATGTGGCCACTGCGCTCGACGTCGGGGCGGTGGCAGCTCGAACAGTTCACGTGCAGATACGCACGCGCCCATGTGTCGAGGTCGTCCGTGGCCGCCGGGTCGGGCAAGGCAGCGACATCGGGCAGCGTCTCGGGAAGCAGGCCGATGTGTTGCCAGGTGAGCAGCTGGTCGGATGTGCGACCGGTGCTTGGGTAGGTGGCGTCCACACCGAGCTGGCGCAGCTCCAAGCCAAGCGTCCCACCCGCCGCATCCGTGTGGCACTCGGTGCACTGCCAGCGGTGGGGCACCACATGTACCCCCGAGCCCGTCTCGACCCGCACCGCACCATCCACCAGCACCGCATCGTCGCCGTCCCACCGGTAGGCGTAGCCGCCCCATGCACCATCGTCGTGGTGCATGAGCAACCGGGTCTCGATGCGGGTGTCGCCGTCGCGGATCTCCTTCATCAGCACACTGCCGGGGGGCAGCGAGAGGTCGCCGTCGTCGGCCACCTCGGGCACACCGCCGTCGGGCAGGGCCACCCAGGTGGACTTCACCAGCCCGTCCACCCAGAACGGCCAGCGCACGGAGTAGGGAATCAGCCCGCTCGCGGGTTGGGTGGGGTCGGCCGGGTCGACACAGCCCGTCTCGCTCAGCCGCACCGGAAAGGGCTCGGGGTCGTCGGGATCACCGGTGTCGGGGTCGTCTTCGACGGGAACGATGCGCTGGAGCGACCCCACATAGGAAAAGGTCATCACCAGCACCTCGCCCTGCGCATCGACCGCAAACGTGCTGATGCGCTCGGTGAGGCCCTCGATGAGGGGATTCACCGTGACCGCGCCCGTGCCGGGGTCGCGGTAGAGCACCCGCAGCCAGCCGCCGGCGTAGTCGGCCAGCAGGTAGGCGCCGTACAGCTCGGGAATGACGCTGCCGCGGTACACCACGCCCCCGATGACGGCCCGGCCCTCGTCGCGGGCGTAGAAGTAGATGGGGTCCACCCGGTCGGGGATGTCGCACAGCTCTTCGGCGCGGGTGCACTCGTCGCCCACATAGATGGGCCAGCCGTGGTTTCCGCCGGCTTGAACCAGGTTGATCTCCTCCCAGGTGGTGGGGCCCACGTCGGACACCCACAGCTCGCCGGTCACCGCATCGAAGCTCCAGCCCCATGGGTTGCGAAAGCCACCGGCCCACACCTCGGGCTGCCCATCGACGCCATCCGCATACGGGTTGTCTGCGGGAATACCGTAGGGCACGCCAGAGTCGACGTCGATGCGCAACATCTTGCCGTAGTGGAACTGTGGGTCGGGGGCGTTGGCCTGGAACGTGGCGCCACCGCCGTCACCAAAGCCAATCCACAGCATGCCGTCGGGCCCGAAGCCGATGCGTCCGCCGTTGTGGTTCTTGTTGGGTTGGAAGAGGGTGAACAGCACCAGCTCGGAGTCGGGGTCGATGGTGGCGCCGCTGTCGGAGCTCTCGAAGCGGCTGATGTTGGACTGGAACGAGCCGTCGGACAGGGTGGTGGTGTACGACAGGTACACGAAGCCGTTGGTGGCGAAGTCGGGGTGGAAGGCCATCCCCAGCAGGCCCATCTCGCCCCCGCCTTCGAGCTGGCTGGTGACGCGGTCCTGGATGTCGAGCACCACGGAGGTCTCGGTGACCTCGGGGTCGTCGGGGAAGGCCTCGATGATGCCTTCGGACTCGAGCACGTACCAGGTGGAGCGGTCGGGACCGAGCACCACACCCGTGGGACGGGCAAAGTCGAGGTGCGGGAAGGCGGGCTCGAGGGTGACCGAGGCATCGGTGGACAGCACCGGTCGGGCGGCGGCCAGGCAGGTGGTGTTGGTGGGGCGGGCATCGAGGCCCCAGGGCGGTGGCGGCTCGGGTTCTTCGGTGTCGGCGTCGGGGATGACGTACTCACCGGGCTCTGCCGGCGGGGCGGAGTCGGTGGTGGACTTGCTCACCGGCGGGACGCAGGACAGGGCCAGTGCAGGCAGGAGACGGCGGGTGGTGGGCAGCATGGGAATCCTGGCCATGGGGACCGACGATCTACAGCGTAGCGTGGGCGACTCAACAGAAAGCCGGTGTGGCCACGGCCGCCTGTGCGAGGGAGACCGCTCGCGGGCTTCATCGCTGCGGAGGAGACCGCTTGCGGGCTCCGACGCCCCTGGAGGACCGCAGGGCCGGAAGGGCCCCGAGAGGATCAGCTGCGTTCCCACGCCGCAAAGATGGAGTCGCCTTCGACCGGTTCGTCGGAACGACCGTACCAGCGGTATTCTCGGATTCGGTCGGGGGTGTAGGGCGGGGTGAAGACATCCAGCAGCTCGCACCATTCATGGGCGACGAGGGCGTGGATGTTGCCCCGGGATTCCGTGAGGGTGGCGTAGTCGCCGGGCGCGAGGGTGACCTCGGCCACCCGCTCGATGAGGAGGTCGCCGGACTCGGAGGTGCGGTCGAGCAGGTTGTAGGCGTCGATGTCGACGGCGCCGGTGAGGCACAGGATCACGCCGGTCATGCGCGGATGGTTGTGCAGGTCGATGGACTCGCCGGGCTCGAACTGCAGGATGGCGACCTCGTAGTCGCCGCCATCGTGGGCGGTGCGGATCTCGGGGAAGCCGCGGGTGGCGTCGCGGTAGCGGTCGAGGATGTCTTGGAAGGTGGCGTCGGTGACGTCGAGGAGGCCCATGAGGGCGGCGACTTCTTCGACGTACGCGGCTTGGTCCCAAGGCTCGTTGTATTGGGTGCGGGTGAGGACCTCGAGCTCGGCGAGGAAGGTCTCCCAGTCGATCATCTCGGGCGGGGCATCGCCGGTGTCGGTGCCGCCCGTGGTGCCTTGGGTGGTGCCGCTTGTGGCGCCCGAGCCGGTGGTGGGGTCGTCGTCGTGGGGGCTTCGCTTGCCTGTGGCGTCCCGGGTGCAGCCGGACAGGAGTGGTCCGAAGGCCATGAGGGCGGCGACGGCGCGGGCGGACAGGCGAATGGAGTGGCGGCGGGACAGCATGGCCGGAGCGTAGCCGAGCCTGCGAGGCCATGGGAAGAGACCTCGCGCAGGCCTCACACAGCTCACCCGGGGGTGGGATACCCGGCGCCAATGCACGCGACCGGGCCCACCTTGACAGCCGGCATCCTGGCGATGGTCGTCGGGGTGATGGGTTGGATGTGGCCAGCGTCCGATGCAGAGACGGCGTGGGCTGCGGCGGTGGCTCCAGAGGCCGAAGTCGACCTGCAGCCGTGGCTTCCCGCACGCCGAGAGCTGCTCGACCCCACCACACGGCTGCCCCACACGCATCGGCTGCCCATCGAAGGGTTGCGGGCGGTGATGGCGGGGGTCAGCGACGGTGGAGACCACGCCGGGCTGCGCAAGCTGGCGACCTGGGAGACCCGCGAAGGCACCCTCCCCGACGCCTTCTTCGAGCAGCCGCCGCGCATGCACCCATCGGGCCGTTCGTATGCCGCGCTGGCGGGTCGGGCGACGGGTCGGCATGTGGAGGAGGCGCCGCCAGAGGGGCCGCTCGGCGCGACGACCAGCCGCACTCGGCAGCTCCTGTTGCGCGGTCACACGCGGATTGTGGGCGAGCAGCAGGTGCTGATGGGGGTGCGCCCCGGGGTGCTCGGGGCGGTGTCGCGGACCACCTTCAACGCCCGGCTGGCAGCACGCGGTCAGCGATATGTGGCGTGTGTGGCCGTGTCGGCACGGTGCCTCGAACCAACGCCCCGCCCGTGGGCCATGGGACTGGTGGCCGCGGGTGGGCTGCTGGTGGGCATCGGCGCGCTGATGGGTGGGGTTGCGATGCAGCGCACACGACGGCGGGGGGCCGAAGCGAGGGCCTTTGTGTTGCGAACGCTCACCCACGAGCTGCGCACACCGGCATCGGCCATCGGGCTGGAGCTCGACCGCCTGCGCCACCACTTCGACGCCCTCCCCGAGGATGGTCAAGATGCCCTGCTGGGGCTCATGTCAGCCAACCAACGGCTGCGCGGGACGCTGGCTGCGACGGCCCGGTTCCTGAGTGTGGACCGGGGCACGGCGGGTGTGGAGCCCAGCCCGGTGCAGGTGTCGACGCTGCTGCCTGACGTCGAGACGGACGGCGACGCGACTCTGCACACCGACCCCCGCTGGCTGGCGGTGGCTCTGGACAACCTGGTGGCGAACGCCCGGACCCACGGCGCGGAACCGGTGGTGGTGCGGGTGACGCGAGAGTCCGAAGGCGTCCGCATCACGGTGCAAGACGCCGGCGACCTGGACGCCTCGCTGGACGCCCTGAGCCAGCCCTTTCAGCGGGGTGTCGAGAGCACCGGCCTGGGACTCGGGCTGGCCCTCACCACACGCATCGCCACAATGTTGGGCGGCCGCCTCACCCTCCAGACCGAGCCCACACGCTTCACTCTGCACCTGGGAAGCCTGCCATGACGCACATCCTGCTGGTGGAAGACGACCACACTCTGGCCCGGCCGCTCATCGCCACCCTCGAACGAGAGGGCTTCACGGTGGACCACGCGCCCACGGCCGGGGCGGCGGAAGCACGCGTGGGGGCGGCCGACCTGGTGCTGCTGGACTGGCGGCTTCCCGACGAACCGGGGGTCGACCTGCTGCGGCGGTGGCGCTCGGCGGGGGTGGCGGTGCCGGTGCTGCTGGTGTCGGCGCGGTCGGAGCTGGTGGACCGCGTGGTGGGCCTCGAGCTGGGGGCGGACGACTACATCGTGAAGCCCTTCGAATCCGCCGAGCTCATCGCGCGCATCCGGGCCCGCCTGCGCACCCACGGCAGCCCGACCACCACCCGGGTGGGCGCCTTCACCATTGACGAGACCACCCGAACCATCCGCTTTCAGGGCGCTCCGGTCGACCTCACACGCATGGAGTACGCCCTGCTGCGCTTCGGGCTCGCGAACCCCCACACGGTCTTCGGTCGCGATGAGCTGCTGACGGCGGTGTGGGGCTACGCGCCTCGGGTGGCCAGCCGAACGGTCGACACCCACGTGCGCCAGCTCCGGCAGAAGGTGTCGGCCGAAGTCATCGAGACGGTCCGCGGTGTGGGCTACCGCTTCAAGCCCTGACCCACCGCTTCCATGGTCCTCACGCACCTCACACACACACCGGTGACCAGACGGACGCCCCGACACCCTGGAGCCGTCATGCGCCTTTCCGTCCTCCCCCTCCTCGCCATCCTGTCCGCGTGCACCAACCCACCGCCGCCGCCCGCCGGTGTCCCTGCGTCTCTGCACGAAGCCCACGCCGCATGGGTGGCCGCCGACCTCTCTGCACTCACGGCCGCCGTGCACACCACTCTCGCCGACCAACCCTCGCCCGAGGTGGTCGACAATGCCGTGGCTCTGCTCGACACCGCCTTTCAGCATCACCCGCAGCTGCCCACCAACCAGGCCTTGCCCGAGGGCGTCCGGCGTGTGTCGCTCGACCACATCCACCGCTCCGGGCCGGATGGCCACCGGTATCGACTGACGGTGTCTGCCGTGGTGGACGTCGTCCTGGAGGACATCCGGCTCACCGGGCCCGACCTGGCCGCCGACCGCCGGACCGCAACCTGGACCACCACCCCCGAAGACGGCGGCACGTTCGTCGAGCTGGAGCTGCCCGACACCCCCGGTCCCGCAACGCCTGGCTTGTACCACCTCTCGCTCGTGACGGCCGACGGCCAGACCACCCTGTGGACCGTGCTCGGCGCCGACGTGGCCACCGAAGCCCCTGTGGTCACGGCACCCGAGCCCGGCTCCGTTCTCGCCGACGCCACCCCGGACGTGGCCGTGGTGCTGGAGCCCACACCGGAGCACGCCCCTGGTGAGGGTGTGGGGTACGGCGTGTGGATTGCATCGGTGCCCGACTACAAGGGGGTGTGGTCCACCTGGTCAGACCCGCCCCGGGAGTCGGTGACGGTGGACACGCCGCTGGCAGACGGCCGGTACTGGCTGGCGGTGTCCAGGCGTGAGGTGCGCACTCTGGGGCCGGTGCAGCTCGGCCGGGTGGCCCGCCGGGGAGTGCCCTTCGTGGTGCAGGCCGAGTAGGGTCAGTTCCCCATTCCCACGGTGAGGCCCACCACCGCGGGCGTGCCCGCTCCAAGGTTCCCGGATGCCTGGAGCGACACGAGAACATCGGCGGTGTCGCTGTCGACAGCAACAAAGCGCAGCGCCCCGTAGACGCCTGGACCAACCCCGCCCACCACACCCCCATCGGTGGCCCGCACCATCCGAGATGCGGTGAGCTCGACCCCGGCGCCGACTCGAACCACATGGCCTGTGGTCTCCAGGCCCAAGCCAAGCCCGCCGTAGCTCATGAGCAGGCCTTCGGGGGTTCGGCCCCGGGTGAGCTCGAAGTGGACCAGCCAGGCTGCGGACGCCATGTGTCCGCCGATGCCGGCATTCACCGCAGGCCCGTAGACCGGGACACCAAACCAGCTGGCCCGGGCCGCGCCGAGGGTGAGGAGGTACGCCGGGGGACGGTCGGGGGCTTCGGTGCCATCAGCGGTGGTCGGGGCGGCACATTCGCCGAAGGGGGTCACCAACAGCCCACCGTCCACCTCGATGCGCAAGGCACAGGTGGCCCGGGTGGCCGACAGCGCCTGCTGCATGGCCTGGTCGGGGTCGCCGCCTCTCGGAAGGGGGTGCAGGATGACCGCATCCGCCGGAACGGACTCGAGGAGACGGCGTGTGGCGGTCTGGGCAGACGCGCCCACCGGACACACCGCCACCGGCCCATCCGTGCGCTCGATGGCCTGCTGGAGGGCGTCTTCGAGGGACGGAGACGCGAGAGCGAGCCCGCTGGCCAGGAGCGCGATCATGGGCACACCCCGAGCCCGGTGTCGCCGGAGTCGGGGTCGTCGCCACCCAACCAAGAGCTCTCCTCGAGCGCTTCCTGGTGCAGGTTCAAGGCATCGCAGACCTGGCGGGCGTCGCCACACGGCGTGGCGAGGATGCAGTCCACGGTGTCGCTGTCGAGCGGCGGCTCTGCGTCGTTGAACAGACCATCCGCGCAGACATCGGGCACATCGAGGTCGTCGCAGCAGGACTGGAGGTGGGCCACCGCGCGCTCACAATGGAACGTGCTCTGCTGCAGCCCACAGCCTGGCAGCACGGTCGCCAGAGTCCACAAGACCAGGTATTTCGGGTCGACCACGGGGCCCCTCCTTCGGTCACGCCAGGAGGGTAGCGCGCAGGTCACCGGCCCGAGGACAGGGGAAACCGACCGAAATCCGTCCCGGCCGAGCCACCCCTGACGCATTGTCGCGGCCTTCCGCCCGAGGCCCCGGTGCGCTCTGGTGTACCCTCCCGCGACGCCACTGGAGACCCGATGTCCGCCCCTCCCTCTCCCTCGTCGGGTGCCAGCCTCGGCGCCCAGCTCCAGAGCTTCTCGCGGGTGTTCTGGATCGCCAACACCATGGAGATGCTGGAGCGACTGGCCTACTACGGCCTGCGCACCGTGCTTCCCATCTACATGGTGCTCAGCCTGGAAGAAGGCGGTCCCCAGTTCGACCACGTGCAGAAGGGCCTCATCTACGCCTGGTGGGCCGCGGTGCAGTCCGGCGTGCCCGTGTTCACCGGAGGCTACGCCGACCGCTACGGCTACAAGCTCACGGTCGCGATTTCCATCGCCATCAAGATCGCGGGCTACCTCGTGATGGCCTACGCCGTGCCCATGGCCGCGATGATGTCGGGCGGAGAGAGCGCCACCGTCCCCGGCCACGCCACCACCTTCTACGTCTTCACCGCCGGCGCCATGTTGCTCGCACTGGGCACAGCCGTCTTCAAGCCCGGCCTGCAGGGCATCATCGGCACCCAGCTCAACAAGGAGAACGGGTCGGTGGGCTGGTCGGTGTTCTACCAGCTGGTCAACGTGGGCGGCTTCCTGGGCCCGTTCCTCGCCGGCTGGATGCGGCTGATGGACTGGCAGTGGGTGTTCGTGTCGTGCGCCATCATCGTGGCGCTCAACTACGTGTTCCTGTTCGTGTTCCCCGAGCCCGACAAGCCACACGTCGAGAAGACCACCGGCTTCATGGGCGCCCTCAAGGTGCTGTGGCAGTCGGCCATCGGCATCTGTGAGCCACGGCTCATGGGCTTTCTGGTCATCTTCTCGGGCTTCTGGGCCATGTTCCACCAGCTGTTCGACCTGCTGCCCAACTACATCGACGACTGGGTCGACAGCAGCATGGTGGCCGACGCCATCGCCCGACCCATCCTGGGCGAGCTGCCCGCAGAATGGGGCGGCAACCTGCCCCAGGAGTACATGATCAACCTGAACGCCGGCATGTGCATGCTCCTGGCGTTCCTCATCGGGTATCTCACGGGCAAGGTGCGCTCGATGACCGCCATGATTGCGGGCATCGTGGTGGCTGCGGGCGCCATCTACAGCCTGGGCCTCACCACCAACGGCTGGTTCATCCTGCTGGCCATCGCCATGTTCTCGCTGGGTGAGCTCATGAGCTCGCCCACCAAGATGCGGTACTTCAACAACATCGCCCCGCCGGGCAAGAAGGGCCTCTACCTCGGCTACATCAACGCCACCGGCGGCATCGGCTGGGCGCTCGGCTCCATCATCGCGGGCTCGATGTACGAAGAGGGCGGCGACAAGATTGTGCTGGCCCGCCGCTACCTCACCACCGAGCTGGGACAGTCGGCCGAGGCCGTCGAGGCCATGGAAAAGACCGCCGTGCTGCCCAAGCTCATGGAGCTCACCAGCCAAGACGCCGCCGGCGTGCGCGAGCTGCTCTACACCACCTACGAGCCCGGCTTCGTCTGGACCCACTTCGCCCTCATCGGCATCGTGAGCATGGTGGGCCTCATCCTCTACGACCGCATCACGCAGGCCAAGGCCACCTGGGAAGCCCCTGCGCTGGTGGTCATGACCACAGGCATCGCCGGCTGGACCTACTCCGGCGGCGACATCTGGCGCGGCGTCATCACCGGCGGCATCTTCGGTGGGCTGATGGTGGTGTACATGGTGCTCGAAAAGACCGCTCCCCATGTGCTGCCACAAGGCCAGAGCGACTCGGACGCCACCACCGACGCCGCGAAGTAGACCTCCGGCTCACTGGTAGCCCAGCTGCTCCAACATGCCCTCCAGCTGGGCATCTCCAACCCCTTGTCCCGACGCCACCACCGCGTCCACGTACGGGCCGAGGGGGGCTTCGGGCACCGGCTCACCGGCCGTCCACCAGTGCTCGGGCGACCACGACCGCACGCTCGTGTCGGCGAATTTCTGGCCGTCGAACAGGGCTGCGCGGGCCGGGTGGGGCCAGGCGGCTGCGCGCACGGGGCGGTCTTTCACGGGCCGTCCTTGCACCAGGTCGTGCACCGCGATGGCGTTGATGGGCCCCTCTGGGAGGGTGCCCGGCTGCACGAGCAACGGCACCTGCTGGTTTTCGTTGTGCAGGTAGTGGCCGTGGCCCATGAGGCCGTGCTCACCGAGGTACTCCCCGTGGTCGGAGGTGATGACGAGCCGCGTGCGTGAGAACCCGGCCGCCTCCACCGCCGCGAGCACCCCACCCAAGGTGTGGTCGGCCCGCTGCACGCCATACGCATACAGGTCGCGGGCCCGCGCTTCGAGGCCCGCCGCCGGGGTGCCCGCCACAAAGCGGAACCAGTCGCTGTCGCGGGTGCTCTGGTTCCAGGTGAGGCCCGCTCGGGCGGGGAGGAAGGGGTGGTCGTCGGGGATGGTCGTCCACGGTGTGTGGGCGTCGGCGATGTTGACGAACAGCAGGTCGCCATCGTGTACATGGTCGGCCAGCATGGTCTCCACGGCCTTCACCAGCCGCGGCCCCGACAGGCGACCGAAGCGTCGTGCCACCCGTCGACGTCGAAAGCCGCGGGCCAGGCCAGATGTCTCGCCCAGCACGGGGTTGCCCGACACCATCACCGCCGGCATCGACTCTGCAAGAACCGGGAAGGTGTCGGCCAGCGGACGGGCCGGCCCCAGGGAGCGCTCCCCTTTCTTCACATCGACGTCCGGCGGGCTGCCGAGCGTGTGGGCGCCGTGCTCAGGCGCTTCGAGGCCGGTGAAGTACGACGCATGCGAGGGCAGGGTCCAGCCACCGGGGGCCACGGCCTGGCAGGACAGGGCGGCGCCGTCGCGCACGAGCTGGTCGAGAACCGGGGTGAGGGGCCGGGTCTCGCCACACGCGCCCAGGTGGTCGGCGCGGATGGTGTCCAGGACCACGAACACCACGAGCGAGCCGCGGGAGCCGGGAGACGGGGAGCAGGCCGAGGCCAGGGCGGCCAGTCCTGCTGCCATGCACAGACGGTGGACCGGCACCCGGCTCGAAGGAGAAGACACGGTGGTTCTCACAGTCGAAGTGCAGAGACGGCCCAATCATCGCACACCGAAGACTCGGGCACGTCCACCTGCGCTCCCTCTGTCGAGTCCACATCGTCACGTGAACCCGAGCCAGAGCAGTAGCCACCCGCACCCCGAATCGGGCAGACTCCCTCCCTTCTTTCGGAGTCCGCCATGTCCCGCGCCGTCCGCCTCCTCGCAGCCTTCGCGCTCACCAGCGTCCCCACCCTCGCCAGCGCCGCCAGCTACACCGTCGGCTCGGGCGCGTCCTACGACTACAGCACCATCCAGGACGCCATCGACGCCGCCGCATCCGGCGACACCATCACCGTCGCCGCGGGCACCTACACCGAGGCCATCGACTTCGACGGGAAGAACCTCACCGTCCAGTCTTCCGCCGGGTACGCCACCACCATCATCAACGCCAGCAGCTCGGGCAGCACCTACGCCGTCACCTTCGACGACTACGAGACCAGCAGCGCCAAGCTCATCGGCTTCACCATCCAGAACAGCGGCGGTCAGGGCATCTACGTCGAGTACTCCGAGCCCCTCCTCGACGACCTCTACTTCTCCGGCCTGGGCTCCAGCGGCATCAACGGCGGCGCCATCCACATCACGTCGGGCTCGCCCACCATCACCGACTCGGTGTTCGCCACCAACACCGCCGACAAGGGCGGCCATGTCTTCATCGACGACCTGTCGTCGCCCGTCATCTCCGGCTGCACCTTCTCCGGCGGCACCGCCACGTACGGCGGCGCGCTCTACATGGACGACGGCACCATCGCGAGCATCTCGACGTCCGACTTCGACGCCCACAACGCCACCAGCACGGGCGGCGCCATCCACGCCGGCAAGTACGTCGAGCTCACCCTCGACACCGTCACCTTCACCAACAACGCCTCGGGGAGCGCGGGCGGTGCGGTGTACATGAACACCTACGCCGTGACCGACTTCTCCGCCGTCGAGTTCACCGGCAACAGCGCCGCATCGGGCTCGAACCACGGTGGTGGCTTCTTCGCCAACTCATACGGCGAACACACCTGGACCGACGCCACATTCTCCACCAACGAAGCCAGCTATGGCGGCGGCTTCTACGCCGCGTATGCCACCGTCACCTTCGACACCGTCGACGTCGACAGCAACGACGGCACCTACGGCGGTGGCGCGTACATCTCCATCGACAACAACTCCACCACCTCCACCATCGTCAACTCCACGTTCACCAACAACGAAGCGAGCACCGGGGGCGGTGGCCTGTACCTGTCGAGCTCCAGCAGCACGTCGAACCAGAGCGACATCGCCATCACCGACACCACCATCGATGGCAACGAAGCGGCCCGCTACGGCGGCCTGTACATCAACTACGTGTCGGTCGTCGCCACCCGCCTCGACCTCACCAACAACCTGGCGGACTCGTCGAGCGCGTCGTCGTCGTCGTACACCGGCAACGGCGTGGGGGGCGGCGGGTACGTCTACGGCACCGACGTCACGTTCGTCGACAGCCTCATCGACGGCAACACCGCCGATGCGTACGGCGGCGGCCTGGCCCTGTACGGTCACGCCTCGCACGACAACCGCATCGACCTCGACGGCTCCACGGTCTCCAACAACACAGCCGCCTACGGCGGTGGCGGCGTCCACTTCTACTACGGCTACGACACCAGCACCTGGACCGACTCCACCGTCTCCGACAACTACGCCGGCACCTACGGCGGCGCGCTGCACTCCAAGTATGTCGCCAGCCTGGCGCTCGACGGCTGCACCATCGACGCCAACGAAAGCGACGCCGGCGGCGGCCTGTACATGGACGCCCAGAACGACCTCTACATCACCGGCACCACCTTCTCCGACAACTATGCCTCGAGCGGTGCGGGCGGCGCGGTCTGGTTCGACCCCAGCTCATTCTCGTCGTCCTACGCCGTGGAGGTGGCCGACTCCACCTTCTCCGACAACCTCGCCTACGACGACGGCGGGGCTCTGTACGTGGTCGACACCTACTCGCTGATCCTCGAAGGCAACGTGTTCCAGGGCAATGAGGCCGGGTATGTGTCGTCGTCGTCCACCCGCTCCGCCCACGGTGGCGGTCTCTACGCCTACACCATCGGCTCGAGCTCCTCGTCGGGCGACATGGACGTCACCAACAACAAGTTCTGCGGCAACGAGGGCCAGTACGGCGGAGCGATGTACCTCTACGACATCAACTCCATCATGGACTTCTCGAACAACTCGGTGCAGCAGAACATCGCCCGCACCTACGGCGGCGGCCTGTACATCTACGACGCCTACTACCCCGACCTCATCAACAACGACTTCGTGGGCAACGCCGCATCGTCCAACGGCGGCGGCATGTACGCCGTGTCCACCCGCGCGGACTTCATCAACAACATCGTGGCCTACCAGCGCGGTGGAAACGGGGTGTACGCCGACTCCACCTCCGCCAGCAGCAGCACCTGGAAGTACAACGACTGGTACTCCAACAGCTCGTCCGACACCGCGGGCTCGCTCACCAGCTCGTCCATCTCGGGCAGCGGCAACGTCACGGTCGACCCCGGCTTCACCTCCTACAGCACGTCTGGCTTCTGCGACGACGACCTCACCTTGTCGTCCACCAGCGCCCTCGTGAACGCCGGCGACCCCACCAGGCTCGACACCGACGGCTCCATCTCCGACATCGGCGCCTACGGCGGCCCCTACGCGGCCGCCCCCGATGCCGATGGCGACGGCTTCACGGGCGCTTCGGACTGCGACGACACCGACGCCACCGTGTACCCCGGCGCCACCGAGACCTGGTACGACGGCACCGACTCCGACTGCTCGGGCGGCTCCGACTACGACGCCGACGGCGATGGCTACGACTCCGACAGCTACGGCGGCACCGACTGCGACGACACCACGTCGGCCGTGGGACCGGGCGCCACCGAGGTCTGGTACGACGGCGTGGACACCGACTGCGACGGCGGCTCCGACTACGACGCCGACGGTGACGGCGAAGACAGCGATGCCTACTCGGGCGCCGACTGCGACGACACCGACGCCACCGTGTACTCCACCGCCACCGAGACCTGGTACGACGGCGTCGACAGCAACTGTGACAGCGCCTCCGACTACGATGCCGATGGCGACGGTGAAGACAGCGACAGCTACGGCGGTGCCGACTGCGATGATGCCGATGCCGCCGTGAACACCTCGGCCACCGAGACCTGGTACGACGGCACCGACGCCGACTGCTCCGGCGGCTCCGACTACGACGCCGATGGCGACGGCTACGACTCCGATGCCTACTCGGGCACCGACTGCGACGACACCGACGACAGCGTCAACCCGGGCGAGACCGACGTCTGGTACGACGGTGTGGACGCCGACTGTGCGGGCAACTCCGACTACGACCGCGATGGTGATGGCGACGATGCAGCCGCCTTCGGTGGGGGAGACTGCGACGACACCGACGACTCGGTCTCCAGCCTCGAGTCCGAGATCTGGTACGACGGCGTCGACACCGACTGCTCGGGCGGCTCCGACTTCGACCGCGACGGCGATGGTGCCGACAGCGACCTCTTCGGCGGCACCGACTGCGACGACGGCGACGCCGACATCGGCCCGTCTGCCACCGAGACCTGGTACGACGGCATCGACAGCAACTGCGACGATGCTTCGGACTACGATGCCGACGGTGACGGTGTAGACAGCGACGCCTGGGGCGGCACCGACTGCGACGACGACGACGCGGCCACCTACCCCGGCGCCACCGAGACCTGGTACGACGGCATCGACGGCGACTGTGGCGACGACTCCGACTACGACGCCGACGGCGACGGGGTGGACAGCCAGGACTGGGGCGGCACCGACTGCGACGACGGCGACGACGACATCTACCCGGGCGCCACCGAGGTCTGGTACGACGGCGTCGACGGCGACTGCGACGGTGCTTCCGACTACGACCGCGACGGCGATGGCTACGACGCCGAGAGCTTCGGCGGCACCGACTGCGACGACAGCAACGACGCCACCCACCCCGGCGCCACCGACATCGACGGCGACGGCATCGACAGCAACTGCGACGGCTCCGATGGGTCGGGCGGTGAAGGCGAGGGCGAAGGCGAAGGCGAAGGAGAGGGTGAAGGCGAAGGCGAAGGCGAGGGAGAAGGTGAAGGCGAGGGCGAAGGTGAAGGTGAAGGGGAGGTCTCCGGCACCGACGGTGAGGGCGAAGACAAGGGCGGCTGCTCCACCACGGGTGGCTCGGCACCCACCGGCCTCGCATGGCTCGCACTCGGCGGCCTGGCCCTCGGCCTCCGTCGTCGGGAGTAGGTTCGGATGTCTGTCGGCATGCTCGCGTTCTTCGGTGTTGTCGCCTTCCTGGTGGTCATGTTCGTCATGCAGGCGCGCATCCACCGGAAGGCGGCGGCCCTGGTCGGAACCGTCCCCGGGCCCCTCCCTCCACCGTTCGACACCGTGGTGCAGGGCGACACCCTGCTCTGGTTCCACAGCCCCACCTGTGGTCCCTGTCGGGCCATGCACGCCGACGTGAAGGCACTCGAACAAGAGGGGCGCCTACACATCGTGGACGTCTCCCAGAACCTCCCCATTGCGCGGGCTTTCTCCGTGATGGCCACCCCCACCACCGTCCGCGTGCGCGACGGCCGCATCATCGCCGTGCACGCCGGCGTTCTCAGGCGAGCAGCGCTCGAGACACTCGGCACGTGATCATCCGTTCGTCCGCGACACTTGGTTGCGGACCCGCGGGCCACCCCGTACTTTGGTGACGTGGCCGGGGTGCGCGAGGCCACCACATGGAGTCGGGTGATGTCGTCTGATGCGGGGGTCCGTCCCACCGACCACTCCACCCTCCACACCTCGCTGGCCCCACCAGCGTGGGACACCGCGCCCACCGTCGTTCCCTCGCGCGAGCCCTGTCCCCTCGAGACCGCCCCGCCCGGTGGACTCGACCTCGGCCCCCACTACCTCGACGAGGGCCTGCTCGGCTCGGGCGGCAGTGCGGTCGTGCGCCAGGCCCGCGATCTGCGCCTCGGACGGCCCGTCGCCCTCAAGATCATGCGAGCCACCGCGGCCGCATCCCCCGAGCTGCGGGCGCGCTTCGAGGTGGAGGCCCGGCTCGTTGCGCGGCTCGACCACCCCGGCGTGGCCACCGTGCTCGAGGCCGGCCAGCTCCAGCAGCTCAACCAGCGCCCCTATCAGGCACTCCGCATCGTCCGCGGCCACACCCTCGGCCACGAATTCGCCACCCCCGTGCGCACCGCCCGAGAGCGCACCGTCACCTTCCGCGCCCGTGCCGAGATGGTGCTGCGGGTCGCCGAGACCATCGCCCACATGCACGCCCACGACGTCGTGCACCGCGACCTCAAGCCCGCCAACTGCATGGTGGGCCAGCACCGCGAGGTCGTCGTCCTCGACCTGGGCATGGCCGCGTTCCCGGGCGCCGTGCAGGCCGAGCTGCCCGCCATCTCCACCACCGACCCCCTCATCACGCTCTACGGCCGCATCTCCGGCACCCCCGCCTTCATGGCCCCCGAGCAGGCCCGCGGCCACAAGACCGGCCCCCACACCGACATCCACGCCCTCGGGGTGCTCCTGCACTGCGCCTGGGCCGGCATGCCCAGCGTGGGCACCCGCTCCCAGACCCTCGTGGCTGCCGCAGCCGGCCAGCTCTTCGACCGCACCTGCCTCGCCGACGCCCCCGACGACATCCGCTCCCTCATCACCGCGGCCTTGTCGCCCGACCCCGCCCAGCGCCCGCCCACCGCACGCGCCTTCGCCCAGCGCCTCGGCCACTGGCTCGATGGTTCGGTCCAGGTCGTCCGCGCCACCAGCCGGGTCCGCGCCTCCGAGCGTGCCCACCGCGAGCTCCAGCAGCTCCTGTCCCAGGCCAACACCACCGACGCCCGCCGCACCACCTTGAAGCACCACCTCGGTCCCCGGCCGGCCTTGTCCCACATGACCGAGCTGTGGGACCTCGAATCTCGCGCCAGCCGCCTCCGCCGACAGGCCGCCCGGGTCCGAGCCCGCCGCGACACCCTGCTGCAGGAAGCCCTCACCCTCTCCCCAGATCACCCCACCGCCCGCCAGCGCATCGCCGACCACGCCGTGGCCGCCCACCAGGCCGCCGTGCACCGCGGAGACGAACAAGCCGCTGCCGCCGCCCTCTGGTGCCTCGAACGCCAAGACGTCGACCACCGGCACGCCCACTACCGTTCCGGTCAGGGGGCATGGCAGGTCCACACCTCCGCGCCCGTCCGCATCGAGGTGAAGCCCCTCCTCGAAAAAGACCGCCGCCTCATTCCAGGCGACACCGGCGCCCGCACATCGGGCACGGTCACCGAGTGGGCCGTCCGCCTTCCCATCGGGCCGTGGCAGGCACGGCTCCACACCGAGGATGGCCGCGTCATCACCGTGCCCTTCGTGGTTCGGCGAGAGGAACAGCCGGCGCCCTTCATCCACATCCCGGGCCCCGACACCATCCCACCCGACTTCGCCTACATCCCGGCCGGCGCCTTCTGGAGCGGCGGCGACCCCGGAGCCTACGGCGAAGTGCAGACCGACGGCGTGCACCAGACGCTCGACGGCTTCGCCATCGCCCGCCACCCCGTCACCATCGGCGAGTGGATCGAGTTCCTCGACCACCTCCTCCACACCGTCGGTCCAGAAGTCGCCCTCGACCACACCCCGGGCCCCCAGTCCGTCGAAGCCCGCGTCCGCCAGCCCATGCTCATCCGGCTCGCTTCGGGCGGCACCCACTTCGAGCCCATCTCATCTCACGCCACGTCCAACACCCCGGTCGTCCTGGTCGACATGGCCAGCACACGGGCCTTCATCGCGTGGCGCTCCGCCCACGACCTCCGCGAGTACCGGCTGCCCTATGAGCTGGAGGTCGAACGCGCTGCACGGGGCGCCGACCGTCGGCTGTTCCCCTGGGGCGACACCTACCACCCCTCCTTTGCAGCCACCTCCGCGTCGTTTTCGTCCGACCCCGGCTACCCGCCGTCCGTGAACGCCTTCCCCCTCGACGTCAGCCCCTACAACGTCCACGGCCTGGGCGGGGGCGTCTCCACCCGCTGCGAAGATCCCTACGCCGCATCCGGTCCCACCCGCCGCGGCGACACCTGGTCGGTCGCACGCGGCGAGCCCGACACCTGCGTGGCCAAGGGCGGCACATACGTCAGCGGCACAGGCAAGAGCCGCATCAGCTCGCGCGTCCGGGCATCCCACGGCCTCCGCGCATACTCGCTGGGGCTCCGCCTGTGCATGTCGGTGGGGCCCACGAAACACCGCTCGTAGGCCCCTGTCCGCGCTACTCCACCACGGCGTCGATGGCGGTGTCCACGGCGTCCAACACCGCCGGCTCGAGCAGGGGGTCGAAGCCATCCCGCAGAGCCGCGGCGGTCTCGAGCTCGAGTGCAGGGCCATCGCCCGTCACCACCACCGAGTCGCCATCCACCGCCACGACGAGTCCACCGTCGGCATTCTCGAACGACACCGACAGCGTTCCATCCGCGGCTTCTTCGACCGTGGACGCAGTGGTGTCGGCCTCGAGCGCCACAGAGGGGTCGCCGAACTGACCGTCACCGCCGAATCCATCGACCGGACGCAGCACCTGGACGCTCGCGAGCACATCGCCCGCATGCGCTGCGGACGGTGCACACACCCCGCCCACGAACAAACCGACACCGAGAAGAACTGGCCATCTGCCCACCATTCGACCTCCAGTCGGGCTCATCTGGTCCGAGTCCCGACCCACCCACCCATGGCGCACCCACCCCCACCTGTGACCAGGCGTGGCGGACAACGCCCCCCCGTGGGGTGTCGTAGACTTCGGACGCGCACCCTGCCCGGGGTGCCGCGATACACCTCTCGGCTCGGTCGACGCAAAACTACAGCGGCCGTGACCTTCCGGGACTCTTGACGTTGCGTAGGGGGGGGAAGCCGAAGTCTGAGCATCTCCCCCCCCTTCCAATGTCCTTACACGTCGAGGCCCTCTCCCATCCGATCGAAGGAGCTGCGCCAGCCGCCGGCCGCGCCCTGGATCGGCACCTCGGTGGCTTCGAGCACGAACACCATGTGCACGCCCGCATCCGTCTCTTCGAAGGTGACCGTGTGCACCATCTTCGCGGCCGGTCGCTCAGGCCCCATGGGCACAGCCATCTCGAAGCACAGCCGCTTGTGGCGCACCACTTCGGTCCACGTGGCGAGGTTGGGCCACGAGGTGGGCCGCCCGCGTGCCTTCATCATCTCCACCATCTGGGGTGAGTCGGCGTGCATGGTGCAGTGGAAGGGGCCGCCCACCTTCACCTCGAGCGCCTCGATGGTGGAGCGGAAGCCGCGCGGGCCGTACCACGACTCGATGCCCGCCTTGGTGGTCCACATGGCCCACACCGCCTCGATGGGCGCGTTCCAGGTGCGTTCGATGACTTCGCGGGCGGGTTGGGGGTCGGTCATGGGTCGTCCTCGAGCTGCGGCACAGGGCCGGGGTTGAGCATCCGACGGTCCAGCGCGGCACCAAAGGCGTCCATGCGGTCTTCCCACAGCTGCCGGTAGCGCCCCAGCCACTGGTCGAGCGCTTCGAAAGGAGCGGGCTCCAGGGCATACAGCCGCTGCTGGCCCCGCCCGCGCACCCGCACCACGCCCGCTTCCTTGAGGATGCGCAGGTGCCGCGACACGCCGGACTGGGCGATGGGCAGGTGGTGGACCAGCTCTCCCACCGAGCGCTCGCCATCGCGCAGCAGCTCGACAATCTCGCGGCGTCGGGGGTCGGACAGGGCTTGGAACAGGACCGTCATGCTCATGTATATACACCGCCATGTATCCGCAGACCACCCCCCCAGTGCTCACGTGCCCGCGTACGCCACCACCACATCGTCGAGAACACCCATTGCGAGGTCATCGAGGTGCCAACCCACCGACACATGGCCGTCGGCGAATTCGATCTGGCAGAACAGCGTCTCGCGCACGTGGCTGGTGCCCATGGACTGCCAGTCCACCGGATCACCGCCGAACACACGACAGCCGCTGAACGCAGCGCTGGGCCCGCCCCCCACCCGCTCGGCCAGCGCACCGACCACACCAGAAGGAAGGGCCCGAGCCACAGCGGCCGGCCCCGAGAAGTCGGTGGTCTGCCGAAAGTAGAAGCCCGGCCTGGCCACCAGCCCCACCGACGGGCCACACCAGTCCTCGAGGGTCTGGACCGGCTCGACCGGCGGGTGGCGCACCAGGCCCTCGCGCGACGGATGCAGGAGCACAGTGCCGTGACCGTGGGCATTCGCAAAGAGCTGGAACACACCGCCAGCCGGCATCCGCCCCGTCACATCCACCGCCGCCAGGGCCGCCAGGTCGAGCTGCACCAACAACACCGTGGGCAGCCCGCCGACCGTCGGCCAGGACACCTCGGGTGGCAGGTCCGGGCAGCCGCCGCGCTTGCTCGCCCCCACCGCAACCGCGCCCACCGGACCGTCTTCCAGGCCGATGACGAAGCGAAAGGTGTCGGCCAGGTCGGCGGGCTCGGCGAATACCTCACGGCGGAAGCGCTTGGGCACGGCCCGCTTCACCGCGTTCTCAATCCCCGGAACATCGATGATTGCCGCCACATCGGCCCGCAGCGCGTCGAAGGTGGTCGTGTCCCGCCTCGCTCGGGCACGGCGCTCGATGCGAGCCCGCTCTGCGCGAAGGTCGAGCGGCGTGGCGGGCCGTTCGTCGGTGTAGAACGCATCGGGCCCGCCGTGGGGCGCACACACCTGCTCGAACACCGCCGGCCAGGCCTCGCACAAGACATCCCAGTCGGCGTAGGGCCCCCACACCCCCCGCTCCATGCCGCCCAGCGTGATGGTGCGGGCGTCGGGGTCGACGTCGAGCTGGAGCAGGGTGGGGCCGGCGAGGATCTGGCGAATGGGCATGGGCAGCTCGGTGGGGTGCGGCGGCTCGGAGTGTGCGCAGCAGGCATTCCAGCACATGCCACGCCAAGCTGGACACCACCCGGGGGTTCGCTCGGGCCGAATGCTCTGGGCGTCCGCGGCGCAGCCGCTCCCGGCCCGGCGAGCCGCGGTCTCGCCGGGGCCTCGGAGCCCGCAAGCGGTCTCCTCGGCGGGCCCCTGCCGAAGCTCACTGCCGCGCAGGCGGTGACCACATACGTGGAACACACCAGGCAGAACGGATGACGAAATAGCCGCAGGACGGTAGACACTCGCCATGGGGCCCCCATCCGACCGCGCCGACCGCCAACAGGCTCTCGCACTCCTATGCATCGCCACCATCGGCGCTCCGGGTGTGGCCTGGCTTGCCGCGGTCTTTCAGCCCAGCGCCGCCACCCGATGGGGATGGCTGCTCCTCACCGCGCTTGTGGCCGCCACAGCTGGCGCACTCTCGATGGCGTTCAGCGCCGCACGGTCCCGCGGCCTGCAGATGCCAAGGCTCGACCCCATCTTCCGACCCACCGGAATGGTCGCAAGCATCGCCTTCGCAATGCTCGTGTTGCCGGCCATCGCCCGGGCTCCATGGCGGCTGGAGCTGTGGAAGACCGGTCCCATCCAGGTCCTGGGCGCAGTGTTCCTGGCCGCCCTCGGACAGCTGGCCGCCAGCTACTTCGGTGCACGCCGGGGCCAGCTCCGGACCGCATCGGTCGGAGCCACACTCCTGCTGAACGCCGTCGTGTTCCACACCTTCGCCCGCGGCGCGCCGTGGGCCTCGCTGTGGCTCCGGCGCCAGTCGCTGGCCGAGCTCAGCAACACCCCCAACACGCTGGCCGCCCTCCTGCTGGCGTGGGTGTCCGCCTGCATCTGCTGGTTCGCCTGGCGAACCCCCGTCCCCACACAGGGGAGCTTCACCCACACCCCGGGCCTCACCGAGCACACCTTCACCTTCTCCGGGGCCGGACCGCTCGCCCGCCAACGCTTCTTCCGGCGTGTCGCCATCGCCCTTCCAGTGGCGCTCACCGGACTCGTGGCGATGGGCGTCGCGCCCATCCGAACGCACGCTGCGGCACTGTTTGTGGTGGGCCTCGGCCTGTTCGTCGACACCTGCCTGCGCCTCTTCTCCGCCATCCGCTCCAAGGCGGTCGTCCGCATCACCCCCGAGTTTGTGCGCGTGGACGGCCCCCATGGCCGCAAGGCTCGGGTCGACCGTCGGCACATCCGCCTCGACATCACCGAAGACGCCGACGGTGCCATCCTCTGGGTGAGCGAGCAGGTCCCGGTCCGCGCGGACATCGACCCCACCATCCTCCGAGAGCGCATCGCCCCGCTTCGCCCGCGCACGGCCCACACCACCGCCGACGTGGCGGCGCTGCAGGCTGCTCTGGGCCCCCTGGCCAGCACCAACGACCAGCCCCGGTCCTTCCTCTCCGCCCTCGAGCCCATCCGAGCCAACGCTCTGCGAGCCAGCGGTGGGATGGCCCTGGCCGCGCTGGCCTTCCTGCTCTTCCTCCACCTGACGCTCCGAGGCCCCCTCCAGCTCGGCGCGCTCATTGGAGCCGGTCTCTGGGTGGCGTGGAGCGCATGGCGCGTGCTGCTCACGCGAGTAGACGCCCAGCGGCGGGCGGCCGCCCCTCCCGTCGCGGACATCGAGAACACCCATCAGAAGGCCATCTCGGAAGCGACCGAGCCCAACCCGGAGCGCGGCCGACGAACGGCCCCCGTCCAGGTCGTCGCTCCATCGTCCCGCTCCGACCAACGGTAGAGTCCCACCATGACGGACACCGCCCACCGCCAAGGCGCCGCACGGCTTCAAGCGTGGATGCTGCTGTGTCTGGCGACGGTGGGGGCACCGGGACTGTCGCGGATCACAGCCACCCTGCGGCCCGACCAGCACGCCCTCGAGTGGTGGTACCTCACCGCGGTGCTGGTCACGGTTCTGTGCGGCTCGCTGTCGATGGCATTCACCTTCGCGCGGGCGCGCCGTCCGGGAGTGCCCGACCTCGACCGCTTCCTCCGTCCCATCGGTACCATCGGAGCGATTGGGATGGTGTTCCTGAGCCTGAGTCGAGCCGGAGAGGCACCCTGGCACTTCTCGAGGTTTGCCAACGGACCTCTACAAGCGCTCACCGCGGTCACTCTCGCCGCTGCAGGCCAGCTACTGGTCTCGCACACGTCCGTTCGACGCAGCCCGGTCCGCATCGCGACCGTCCTGGCGAGCGGCGTGGTGGGCGTGTTGGTCGTGACGGAGTCGCCCGGTGTCCTCGTCCTGCACGCCACCCTGTGTGGCGTGGACGCACCTCCGCTCGAACCCCGCAATCCCGAGCCCCTCACCTGGAACCTGCTCCAGGCCTGGTCCGCCATGTCCATCGCGTGGTTCGCCTGGCGCCTCCCTCGGCCCACCAAGGGCGGCTTCACCCACGCCGCCAGCCCCGAACAGCACTCCTTCACCTTCTCGGGGGCCGGCCCCCTCGCCCGCAGGCGCCTCCTCCGACGCCTCACCATCGCCATCACGTTGGCCATGTCCGGGCTCGTGGGCCTGCCCAGCCGACGCTTCCAGTTCATCGCCGGAGCAGCCCTGGTCATCGGCATCGGCCTCGCTTTGGACGCCCTCGTTCGCCTGCTCGCTGCCGCCATCTCCCGCACCACGGTCCACATCACCCCCGAGCACGCCCGCGTGGACGGCCCGCACCGCCGACGGGCGCGGGTCGACCGCCGGCACCTGCTCCTCGACATCACCGAAGACGCCGATGGGGCCATCCTCTGGGTGAGCCACCACGTGCCTGTCCGCGCCGACATCGACCCCCACATCCTCCACGCGCTCATCGAGCCGCTGCGCCCGCGCACCCACCACACTTCGGCCGACGTCGCGGCCCTCGAAGCCGCCCTCGGTCCACTCGCCGTCCCCGAGGCCCCGCCCCGCTCGGCTCGCGCGGGCATCGAGCCGGTCCGCGCCGACGCCCTCGGGATCCACATCGCCATCGCGCTCGCCGGGATTCCCGCGGTGTTCATGGCCCACCTTGCCAGCCCCGGGGTCGCCGTGAACGGGGCCATCGCCGGGTGGACCACCTGGCTGCTGTGGACCGTGGGCCGGTGGGGACGGGCACACCGTGACGCCCACCGACGGCGCCAGCTCGGCCTCGCAGGCGTCGAGCAGTGGTCAGGGCAGCGCTGATGTATCCCCGTGAGGCGCGACCGCCAGCCACGGGTCGTGCCCCGCCAAGAAGTCGGCGGCGGTGTAGGTCACGGGCACGTGGGGCATCAGTCCCCGACCGTGAACGCAGCCCGGCACGTCTACATGGTCGACCCGGATGAGCGAGTGCAGCACCGCCACCGCGCCACCCGGCGGCTGGTAGACCGCCGGGAGCTCGCCCACGTGCTGGCCACACTCTCCACCCAGCTCTTGGCCCACCACCACCACATCGGGCCGGTACCGCACCAACGCCAGGACGAAGGTGTTGGCCGCCGAGTTGGTGAGGCCGTCCACCAACACCACCACATTGCCCGCAAAGGCGGCGGCGTGGGGCTCCATCCACCCGAGCAGGGGGTCGCCGTCGATGGGCTCGGCGGGCAGGCGGTCAGCGGGGGTGCCTCCCATCGGAAAGGTGACCCGACGCCGGTAGCCCCGCGGGATGCGGGTGATGCGGGCGTCGAAGCCGTCCCACTGGGGGTAGGGCTCGGCGAGGAGGTGGTCGAGCACGGCAAAGGCGTTGGGGCGCAAGCCACCCACATTGCCGCGCACATCGATGTAGAGGGTGTTCACGCCGGACAGGCCGGCCAGGACCTCGTCGGTGCACGCGCGAAATGCCTCCATGTCGGCCACCCCGAACGTGGGGAGCCGGAGGATGGCCCGGTGGTCGTCGAGCGCGGTGAGCGTGGGCCACGGGCCAGCTCGTGTTGTGGGCCCCCACGTGGCGGCCGAGCGACGGGTCTCGCGCAGCCGCTGCATCCCGGCGCGGTCCACGCCGGCCAGCGTGCGGTCTTCTGTGCGGCCGTCGGGAAGGCGGAGCCCCACGGTGTAGTGGTCGGCCATGCCATAGGCGAGGTGGTAGTAGCGGGCGATGTCGCTGGCGAGGGTGCGCTGGCGGACGTCGGGGGAGGTGCCCTCGGCGATGACCAAGGGGGTGAGGTCGGCGCGGATGGTGTCCATCGGCCGACCGTCGATGTGCACCACCTGCGTCCCGACTGGGAGGTCGACGGATGCGGCATCGACGAAGGTGGTGTCGTCCAGAGTGAGCGGTAGCACGGGCAGCAGGGAGACCGGTGCGTCGCTTCCGTAGAGGGGTAGGCCCACCTTCACGTGGCTGTCGCCCACCCGCGCGAGCACGCGATGCCAGGCCTGCCCCACCTCGAAGGGCGAGGGTGTGGGGAGCTGCGTGAGCCGCGCGACCTGAACATCGAGCTCGGCATGGAGCTGTTCAGCCGTCACGAAGCGGTGGGGCTCGGGGTGGACGGCCTCGAAGTACCGCACGAACCGCTGGAGTTCTCGCGCAGCCCGGGCACCAGAGAGCTCGGCGGCGAAAGCGACCTGGAGAAGGAGGAGGGGCAGCATGGAGCGGACTCCGAGGGACAGCTACGGGTAGGCCATCTCGACGCGCTCCACCACGCCGCCTTGGATGCGCACCCCCCGCACACCTTGTGGGTCGGACACCAGCACGCCGGCGTCGCGGGCGTTCTGGAAGTACTCCCCGCCCCAGATCTGTGACACGTGGCGGGTGGCCTTGAGCAGGCGCCCGTCGGGCAGGAACTGGAGCCGGACCACGCCGTAGGCCGGGTTGATGGGCCTCGGCCAGGGCGCCCCCGCCTCGGAAGGTCCGCCGTCGAGGGGAATGTCGATGAAGCCTTGCCGCTCGACGACGCGCAGCGCACTGTCGACGAAGGCCATCGGCAGGGTGGTGCTGCGGGTCTCCCACCGCGCGACCACCCGCTTGGCATCGGTGTCGACCACCAGCACACCGATGTCCTTCACCATCACAGCCGCCCACCGTCCACACGGCGAGAGGATGCCCTGCGCGTTGTTGTGGGTGCCGCTAGTGGCCGTGCCGGGCACACACCAGGGCGCGCGGTCGGCGTACCCGATGTAGGCCCCCACGAACGGGTTGCACATCAGAGCCCGCTGGCCGTCGCGGCTCACGTGCACCTTGGGCGGAAGGTGGGAGGGGAAGATGTGGCCGTCGTAGAGCGTGTGGCAGACGGCGAGGGTGTCCGCATCGAGCACGGTGAGGGGGTTGGACTTGGAGTCGGACAGCGCGACGCGCCCCGGCCCACACCCCGGGTGGATGTGGGGAAACGCATGGTCGGGGACATCGGTGTGGAAGGCCTGCGTGGAGACGGTCCACACGCGGTTGGGCTCGTTGCAGCAGGCGGCCAGGATGCGGTCGTCGTCGAGCCATGCGAAGTGGAGCAGCTGAGACCGCGGCTGGGTGGAGTTGGCCAGCATCACCGCGCCGGAGCCCTCGACCTCGACCACCAAGACACCCTCACCGACGTCGTCTTTGCAGACCAGTGCCAGCCGTTCTTCCGAGGGCGAGAACGCGACCTGGAACGGCGACTTGACCGGCAGGTGCTCGAGGCTGCGCACCAGTCCACGCGTTCGGTGGAGGATGTGCAGGCGCTTGCCACTCTTGCAGCCCACCAGCCGGTACACGCCGGATGGGCTGTCGACGAGGAAGGCGATGCCAGGCATGTCGGACACCACGGTGGTTGTTTTGTTGGGGTCCACCTCCCAGCCGTAGCCTCCGAAGCCATGCACGAGCACGCTGTCGCCCCCGGCGGTGAAGCGAGCCGGGTAGTGGTCGACCGCGATGTCGAAGGTGGGGAGGTCTTCGGCCGACTCGGCCCACAGGCGCACGGCCCCGCGGTCGTCGCCAGCGGCGATGCGGCCATCGGCTGAACAGGCCAGAGCCGTGATGTTCCGGCCGGTGTCGTAGCGCGCGATGCGCTGGCCACGGTTGTTCCAGGCGTAGACCACCCCGCCAGCAGCCGCGAGCAAGGCACCGTGGTCGCTGGCGAGGGCAGTGATGGGGCCGTCCACGTGGAGGTCGAGGCCCGCTTCTCCGACCGTGACGATGCGGCCCGTGTCGGTGCCGATGACGGGCGCGCCGAAGGCGAGGGTGGCGGCGGTGATGGTGTCTGGCGTGTGTGGGGCGGAGTGCGGGGAACCATCGCAGGCCCACAGGCGGCATCGGTCGGCGCTGACGGTGACGAGCTGGTCGGGTGCGTGGAGGACGGTGTGCAGGCCGGGGTGGTGGAGGATGGCGGTGGTGTGGGCAAGGCCGGCGGTGTCTACGGCCACGAGCTCGGCGAAGTGTGGGTAGCCGACGAGAACACAGGTGCCGTCGGGCGACCATGCGACGGACCGGACCTCGGGCGGGACCTGTGGGTTTGGGTTGACCTGCCAGGAGGCGCCCGCTTCGAGCTGTTGGGCGAGGGAGGTGTCGTCGATGCGGACGTCCATCTGGCCGGGACCGCGGGCGAGCAGGGTGACGGCTTCGCGGGGTGTTGGGGGGTGGGGGGCGACGAGGTCGGGGACGAGGCCGGGCCACAGCGGACCGGGCAGGCCGGGGTGGACGATGTGGAGCTGGACACCGGTGTCGTCGAGAGCGGTGACGGTGACGGTGTAGGCGGGCAGCGACATGGGGCTCTCGGGAGGAGGGGGGGGGGCGGTGTATTCGGGCGAGAGGGTGGGGGGCGGCCGGAGGCAGAGGTGCGACGGTTGGGGCCCCCTCCGGCCGCTGCGCGCCCACCTCCCCCTGAAAGGGGAGGACTTCGTGGTGGAGGGGTTTTTGGTGGGCCCCCTCCGGCCGCTGCGCGCCCACCTC
>ENA-OWNT01001306-OWNT01001306.1-seawater-metagenome-genome-assembly--contig:-NODE-1306-length-32470-cov-12.820918_pt1 | contig 32470 bp, 25 predicted proteins | sample MGYA00238136_ERZ651165 | MGnify/ENA primary metagenome ERZ651165 (study PRJEB26861, sample SAMN08777766) | seawater metagenome | isolation source: coastal seawater | place: USA: Florida | collected...
GTATTAATCCGGGTTTCCCCGGGCTATCCCCCTCCAGAAGGTACGTGACCTACGTGTTACTCACCCGTTCGCCGGTCGCCCGAAGGCTCCCTCGACTTGCATGTGTTAAGCCCGCCGCTAGCGTTCGCTCTGAGCCAGGATCAAACTCTCCAGTTTGGTTCCTGACAAGTGAACAGCTTGCGCTCTTCGCTTGCGTTTTTTCTCTATTGGTCATTCCGATCTTGGACTCGGGAATCGAGTCCGTGCGGAACTGACGTGGCTGCTGCCTGATTTTCAAAGACCGCGCCGGTGGCGCTTTCGGAGGGAGAGCATCTCGCTCCCGCTCGCTGTCGGTGCCCTGCGGAGGCCGCCGGGCTTTACTGGGTCGGGCTCGTCTCCGCAACCAAGTCGGGCTGATTTTCTCAGCGTGTCCAGCGCGGGAGGCATCGTTTGTCTCGCGCGCCGGAGCGACTTTCGCGGAGCGGCTTCCGCCGCCAGCCCATTCGTTTTACTAGGCCCCCTCCCGGGCGTCAAGGAAAAATGTACCGGCTCTGTCGCGGACATCTCCGGAAGCTCCATGGGTTCGGCGATTTCGCGCGTTCGGACAGTTCTCGTCCGCGAGTGATGCGGTGCAGGGCTATGCGTTGGACAGCTTGAGGGAGGTCTGCATGGAAGCACGCTTGTGGTGGGCTGGGTCTGTCGTGATGGCCGTCGTGCTCTGCTTTCTCCCTCTCACCTCCATCCTCGGCTACGAGTCATCCGCGGTGATGGGAGTGGTGCTTGGGGTCGCTTCGATGCGTCTCACCGCACTGGAGCTCCGAGCAAACGGACAAGCGCCGGTCCCGGATCCACTGGCATGGTGGCTCGATCGCCTGGGTGCGCGAGTCGTCCTCACTCTGCCCGCAGCGCTGGTTCTCATGCTCAACGCCGTGCGGGTTCAGAACTGTGATCCACTCGCGGGCGCCGCCTTCTGGGTGCTGATCCCGATGGTCTCCGTGCTGTTCGGACACGCTCTGGTCTTCGGCCTCGCCCGCCTCACCGGATCTGCGCGGGCAGGGTTCTGGTTGGCCGGTGGCGTCGTCTGCGCGGACACGCTCTGGTTCGGGGTGCGCCTGGTGTTCGAGCCCCCCATCACCGGGATGCACACTCTCTTCGGCTACTTCGCCGGCTCCATCTACGACGAGGCACTGGCCATTCCCAGTCCACTGCTCTGGTACCGAGCGCTCGTGGTCGTGGTGTCGTTGACCGTCGTGGTGCTCGTCGAGGTCGCCCACCGCCGGAGCGCCCGGCAGCCGTTGAGGGCCGTCGGATGGGCAGCCGTTTCATTGTGCGCTTCGACTGGCCTGTTGCTGGCACGGGCGGAGACCAACGGATTCTGGCTGGAACGCGCCGACATCGCCGAGGCGCTCGGAGCGTCGGTCGAGTCCGAACACTTCGTCATCCACTACGACCCTGCAGCCTTCAGCCCACCCCAAATCGACGCCCTCGTGCGCGACCACGAGTACCGGTACGCAGAGCTTCAGGCGTTTTTCGACGAGGACCCCATCGCCACCGCTGGTCGTCCGCTCCACAGCTACGTGTACCCGGATCGGTCCACGCAGCAGCGGCTGTTCGGGTCCCGCAACACCTTCGTGGCCCGCCCGTGGACCTACGAGATGCACATTCGGTGGTCATCCACGGGCGACACAGCGGTGGCTCACGAGCTCGCCCATCTCTTCACCGCACCGTTCGGTGGCGGGCCACTGTCTCTGGCCACCGACGGCGGGCTCTTCGTCCACCTGGGCCTGGTGGAGGGCATCGCGCTCGCAGCAGACTGGCCGCCGAGCGAGCTCACTCCGCATGAAGCCGCTTCCGCCATGCGGTCTCTCGACATCGCCCCCGACCTTCGCCTGCTGTTCGAGCCATCTGGATTCTGGAGTCAGCCTTCGGGGAAGGCCTACACCCTGATGGGATCGTTCGTGCGCTGGCTGGTGGACACACGCGGCATGGACCGCTTCAAGGAGGTGTACGCGTACGGCGACTGGGAAGGCGTCTACGGCCAGTCCACCGACACCCTCGTGGCCGAGTGGGAGGCGTTCGTAGACTCCGCCGTTGTCGACGACAGCCGGCTCGAGCTGGCCCGCTTCAAGTACTCGCGTCGCAGCATCTTCGGGAAGGTGTGCGCGCGGACCATCGCCGAGCTCCGACGCCAGGCCCGCAACGCCGAGGGTCAGGGGGACTATGCCCGCGCCCTCGACCTGCAGACCGAAATCCAGGGCTTCCAGAAGAACAAGCCCGAGCCCGCGCTCGACATCGCCCGCTTGCTGGTCAAGCTCGAGCGCTGGGACGACGCCACTGCACTCCTCGATGCGTTGCTCGCACGGTCGGGGAAGTCAGAGCTCAAGCCAAAGACACGTGCGGAGGTAGAGGAGCTCCGAGCGGACATCCTGTGGCGGGCTGACCGACGAGCGGAGGCCGCCGACGCCTATTCCACCTGCTTGGGCTGGGGTCACAGCGACGGCGAGCGACGGGCCCTCCAGCTCAAGCTCCTGGGCACCACCACCGACGACGAAGAGGAGGGTGACCTCGCGTTTCAGTACCTGTTCGAGTCGAGCGGTCGGCCGCGTCTCCTCTGGAGCGCCCTGCAGTGGGAGGCGTATGCTCCAGATGACCCGATGGCGCGGTATCTCGTGGGCTTCCAGCTCTACTCCGCGGGCCTTCCGGAGGACGCCATCCCCTACCTGCAAGGACCGCCAGCCACCCTGTCCCACACCGAGCTCGACGAGCAACGGCAGGTTCTTCTCGCGCGAGCGCTGGCACGGTCGGACCGACCCGACGAGTCGATGGCGGTGTGGGTCCGTCTGCTGGGAGCCCACTCGAGCCGGGTGCGCCTGCTCGCCGTGGAAGGCGCAGACCGCTTGCGCTTCGACCGCAACGAGCCTCTCCAGCCCCACCCGAAAGCCCCCTGAAGCAGGTCATTCACGCAGGATCTGCTCGGAGGAGGTGGCGCCGTCGGGTACCACCCGCCCGTCGACGGTGACCGCTCCGGGCAAGTCCAGGTCGCGCGTGACGTGCTCGATGGCTTCGACGATGGCGCCCCGTTCTTCTCGGAGGCGCCGAATCGCGGTGCGGCGGCGGGCGCGGGTGAGTCGGACCTTCAAGGCGCGGGTGGTCTCGCGGGAGAGCCGCAGGTAGCGCACTGCGGCTGCGCCTCCGACAAAGCAGGACAAGAGCGTGACCAGCCCGGCGATCAACGGGGTGTCGGGCACCCCCGGGAACAGGACGTGCACACGGGTGTGCGCAAGTGCGGCCACGAGACCGACCGAAATCCAGGTGAGCGGAAAGAGCACCGCGCCCAGCAAGAGCTTGATGGATGCGATGTCTTTCCTGCGCTTGGCTCCGATCCGCGCCACCAGCCACAGCACCCCCAGCACAGGGAGGTGCACCCCGACTCCGAGAAGAAGGAAGGGGGGCAAGAGCAGGAAGACCGCAGCAGCCTGCGCAATCGCCAGCAGCGCCAGGCCAGGACGGAGCACCGAGGGCCCTCGGTCGAGCTCGTGGTCGTCGAGGCCCAATGCGCGAAGGTCGGCGTCGTATTCGGTGACGCGGGTGCGAAGACGCTCGAGGGCTTCGGGGTCGGACTCCTCGAGGCGGCGCACACCGTCCCAGACCCGAGCAAACGCCAGCTGACGTTCGCGCATTCCGGGACGACGCAGCCGAGCACCCGCACGCCGGGCCCGCTCGGACCGCACCAGCTTCCGAACCCGGTGCATGAGGTGGTGGACTTCCCAGCTTTCGGTGGCGTGCACCACCTCCTGGAGAACACGCTCGAGCTCGTCGGTGAGCCGCTCGACCTTCGACCGGTGCTGGGGCTCGGGTTCGTCGGGAGTGGGGGGCTGGTCGAGACCGGGAGCCAGCTCGATGGGCGGATGGAACTCGACGAGGACGTGGCTCCGAAACGCGTGCTTGGCGTCGTAGTGCAAGCCGACCGGGATGAGGGCTGGAGGCGGACCGGGCTGCTTGGACAGCGACCACGCCCGGTAGAAGAACCGGGCTGCACCGGACTTCAGATCCAACAGGAAGGGCTGGTCGTGGGAGTCGCCCTCGGGAAATAGACACGAGAACCGCCCAGCCACCACCTCTTCCGCCAAGCGGTCCAGCGCCTTGAGGTTGGCGGCCCGTCGCTCGGCCGGGGTGAGGTCGGCACCGGAATCCTGGGCGCGGTGGATGGGCACGGCACCCACGGCATGCAGCAGCGCGCCAAAGCCCGGGACCTTGAACAGCCCATCGCGCGCACCGAAGGTGATGCGGCTCGGGAAGGTGGCGAGGATGATGCCGGGGTCGATGACGCCGTTGGGGTGCCAGCTCACCAGCACACCACCGCGGTCGCGGGGGACGTTCTCGAGCCCCACGACCTCCACCTTCCGGAAGAACGCCTGGCACAACAGGCGGGTCAGCCCCACCACGGCTCGGTATCGCCGCTCCATCCGCACCCTCCGGCCGACCGTAGAGAGGCGAGGCTACACCGAGGCGGGGTGGGTTGGGGCTCAGATCCAGAGGTTGAGGGGTCCGTCGGCCAGCAGAGCGCGGAGGACGTCGCTGCGAGTGAGGATTCCCACCAGCGCTCCTTCGGCGTCGCACACCGGCATCGACCCCACATGTTCATGAAACATGACGTGGGCCACCTCGCGGACCGGTGTGTCCGGCGCGGCCGAGTAGACGGGGCTGCGCATCAGAGTGCGCAAGGGGCGTTCCCCGACGTCGTCTTTGGGCAGGTGTTCGGGGGTGCCGGCCACCCGGAGGAGGTCGCGGTCGGAGATGATGCCCACCAGGCGCTGGTGTTCGGGGTCTTCGAGTCCTTCCAGGATGGGGATGTGGCGAAAGCGGCGTTCGCGGACCAGGTCCCACGCATCGGCGACGGTGTCTTCCGGGGTGAGAAACACGACGGGTGAGGTCATGAGGTCGCCCGCAGCGCGCACGGCGAGTCGGGAGGGTTCGCTGCGACGCTCCAGCGCCTTGCGGTAGGGGTCGACCTGTGGCGCGCGCCGCTTGCGCTGACCCAGCTCGGGACGCTCACCGACGTGTTGGCCGGGCTCACGCAGGTTGTCGTCCCAGGCGTCGGTCTGGGGGGTGCGGGGAACGGGCGCCACCTGCTGCCAGTCGTAGTGGGCCGGACGCGCGGTGACGTCCCAGATGGTGAACATCGACCCCTCCTCGAGTTGGGGATGCCAGGCTCTGATGAGACCACCCAGCGGCGATTTCGACAAGCCATACCCAACTTGACACGTAAAGAGTATAGTGGACGTACCACGTCAAGCGTGTCTCCCCGCGCGTCCGCTCTCCCCCTGGACGCCACGCTCCCGCCGCCCCTCCTCCCCGGCACGAACATGGAACTCGATCCACACGCCACCGCCGATCTCACCGCGTTTTTCACCAAGCGCTTCCCCGCCCCCGAAGACCGCAATCGGCTGGCGCGAGATGCCAAGGTCACCTTCCGCGAGCCCACGTCGGCCGCACCGGAAGTGGCCTGGGGCGGTCTGCTCACGCGGGCCCAAGAGCAAGCCGCACTGCCGCGCCTCGCCCGGTGTGCCGCCCGACATCGTCCGTCGGATGAAAATCTGCAGGGGGTGGCAGCGGTCCTGAACGGTCGGCAGTGGCCTCCTCAGAAGGCTTCGAGCCTGCCACGCGGATGGAAGCAGATGGGCGCGCTCACCGCACTGGTCGCCATCGCCGGTGTGGCATGGGCCGCAAGCGGTCCCCGTGATGCCGCGCTCCCGGAGGCACACGAGGCCGCCCTCGAGGTCGCGGAGGAGAACATCGAGCCGGTCGTGGTGGCTACCGAGCTGCCTCCCGCCCCGGAGCCCGCCGCGGTCGCCACACCAGAGCCGGAAGCGGTCGCCACACCCGAGCCGGCAGTGGTCGCCTCGGCAGACCCGGAGCCGGAAGCAACCGCCGGCGCCGCAGCCCCGCCGTCCACACCGGAGCCCGAGCCGTCTTCCGGCACCTCGGCTCCAGCCATCGCGTCCAGCTCCGCTCCGGCCACGAACACCGGCAGCTGCCATGGGCGACCGGGCGAGCTGGTCGGGTATTGGTACGCCGGCACCACTGCCCCGGGTGGGAAGGGCGACCGCATCACCGTTCCGCGCGACCTCAACGTGCGCGCCGACTACCCCGACCGCCACAACAACTACGACCGCCGCGCCCCCATCCGGTGCACGCTTGGAGTGGGGCAGTCGTTGGTGCTCTCGGCCGACCCCATCGCCGTTCCGGGTGGAGCCTACTGGGTGCCACTGCACGCCGTCGGCCGGTAGAACGCACCCATCCTTCCGGTGGGGTCAGCGCCCCGGTCGGACGAGGTCGAGGCTGGCGATGACGTCGGCCTGGAGCTGGACCAGGCCGACTCCCCGAGCGAAGGTCCATCGCCCGGATGGACGGTCGGCCGGACCGGAACAGACGAGCGTGAGGGTGTCTTCGAAGGAGCCGAAGAAGGTGTGGGCCCCCTGGTTCACGCGGGTGACGCAACGGAGGTCATCCGTGGCGTGGACGTCGCCATCCGCAGCGTCGGCATCGGCCAACCGCAAGCGACCCTCGCCGGTCATCCGGCCCCCATCGACGGTGGGAAGGTCCCAGGCACGCAACACGAGGTCGTCGACCGGGACCTGAAAGCGGAGCGAGCCGTACGCCTCCGCAGTGCCGAAGCGTGCCCCCTGGCGCAGCTCGACGACGCCCTCACCGTCGTGACGCCCCCACACCAAAGCAGCCTCATCGAGGGCATTCCCACGTCCTGTGTCCACACTACCGATGCCGTCGGTGCGCCACACCCAGCCCGCGTCGTGGGTGAGGCCATGAAAGTCGGCGATGGGGTACTGCAGGCCCTCGGACTTGTCGGCACCGCACCCCATGGTCCAGGTGACGACGGTCCAGGTCCACAGCGGGCGGGAACAGCTCATCGCGGTCCTCCTAACGGTCTGGCAAGGCCACCCACACACCGTCGGGCTCGACAGCGAGAACTGTCCAGCCATCCGTCGACTCGGAAGCCGGAAGGAAGACCGCCGCCGCCTGGTACCCGCGTGCAAGGGTCCGCCACGCATCCCCTCCCCGCGGTCCGTCACAGCTTCGCCGGACCCGCTCCCAACCCGGACCCGGTCCTGTGGGCAGCGCCGTCCAGCCACACACATCCGCAGCCCGCGTCGACCAGCGGTGGGCCATGGCCGACGAGCCCACCACCTCGGCCCCATCCTTGAGGGACACGACCACCGCGCGCCGGGCCTGGAGGCGGACCCCCGGCATCCTGGCCGGTGGGAGCAGCACCGGGCGTCGGGCATCTGTGCTGGCGAGGTGGTGCACCACAGCATCGGGAAGCGGCTCCGCGGGCAGACGCCACGCCACCAACGGACCGTGAATTCCGAGACAGACCAGTCCCACCGTGGCCATGCGAGCCCGGCGCGCCCGAGGGTCGGCCCACACCGCCACGAGCACGACCAGCACGACCGGAACGAACATGTGGAGCGGGTGGAGTCGGGCCAGGACCGGCGGAAGGACATTGCTGTGAACGCCCACCACCACGCCCAAGACAGCCAGCGCCCCCACAGCCGACGCGCGGGCCATGCGTCGGACGGCAGCCGTCGGCCCGCGAACCGTCAGCCACAGGCACAGCCCCAGCCAGCCCACGGCGGTCGCAGTCGCCCGCGGCGGGCCCAAGGAAAGGTGGTGGTCCCAGCGACTTCGGGTCACAGCCCACCAAGAGCGGTCGGCGGCCATCCCCTCCCCCCACAGGAGGTGGGGCGCCCAGATGGGAGCCGACACCGCCACACCGACCCAGAAAGTGCGCCAGGCCCGTGGACTCGACCACAGGACCAGCCACAGCCCAGCGGCCCCTACAGCGGGGTGGACCGCCACCGCCAGCCCGCCCCAGACGCCCGCCCACTCCGGTTGCCCACGCCACGCCGCCCGGAACGCGAGGAGCACGAGCGGCACCACCGCCAGACGCGAGGTGGGCGCCGTTGGCAGCACGTCGACCCATCCCGGGAGCAGCACGGGAACCATCACCAGGACGGAGGCCATCGCCGCTGCGGTCACGGAGCCACCCAGCTGGCGGACCAACGCGCCCACCAGCCCCACCACCAGAGCGGTCAGCAGGAGGCCAGTCGCGACCAGGACCGCGGGGTGGTCGGGTGTGAAGGCCATCAGGTCGAGGAGGAGACCGGGATGGTGCGCTGCGTGGTCGGCGACCAGGTCACCGGAGAGGGAATGGGGCGCGCGCCGCACGGACACCAGTGTGCGCTGGACCACGAGATCACTGTGTTGAAGGTCGACGCCACGGGCGGCCCACACCGCCACCACGGAGACTGGAATCCAGCTTCGCCACCCGAGGCGCTCCACGTGTCCTCACTCCGAGATACACCCCCGGCGCGTTGATCCGCGACGGTGCGTCCCGCGGGACCGTCTCGAGGTCCAACCAACCTCGCGCACGGTCACCCCGCCGGGTCGCATACCATCTCCACGCCCGATTTCTCAGCACTCGCAGGAGCCGCCGTGTCGGACTCGTCCTCCCCGCAAGCCACCGCACCGAAGACCGGCAACCTCGGCATCACTGTCGGCACCTGGTTGTTCATCCTCCACACCTACGGCCACGCGTTCACGGACGACGCCATCACCGCCGCGTGCAAGGCCATCGAAGCCGCCTCGGCCGATGACGCCGACCAGGCCGGCATGGCGCTCGTGGAGCTGGTGAACGGCGCCCTCGGCGAAGACGCCGATGCCAACGCCGTCAAGGCCTGGCTGGGTGGGCTCCTGGGCACCCGCCACGTGGGTGGCATCGAAGGCGAGGACCGCGCCGGCCGCACCCAGCACATCCGCGCGTACCAGTTCAAGAGCAACCTGCCCTTCATCACCCAGATCATCGACCGCTTCCCCGACGGAACGGTGGGTGCCCACTGGGTGATGGTCGAGCGAGTCACCGACACCGTCACCTGCATGGACCCCTACCCCTGGGACGACATCGACGAGGAGTACACCCTTCCGCTCGTCGAGTTCATGGTGAAGTGGGAGCTGGCCGGCTGCGACAGCATCGTCTTCCGGGCCTGAGCACACGCCTCCGTTGCTCGCCCCCGAGCGCGCCAGTCCATCGGTGGATGGGCTGACGCTTCGCCATTGGAGACCGAATGGCGTCCACCACCCGCGAAGGCCAGTTCCACGGCACCCACCACCTTGCGCTGCTCGGGCACCTCGCTCGCTCGAAGGTGTCTGGAATCCTGGAGATCAAGGCCCGTCCGCGGACGGCGTGGATCACGTTCCTGCAGGGTCGCATCACCTGGGCCGAGACCAACGACCCCACGACCACTGCCGGCCAGGTTCTCCGCGACGCCGGGATGCTGTCCACGGAACAGCTGCGCCGCCTCGAAGCGGATGCGCCTGACGAAGACAGCCTGATGGAGCGCATCTCCGAAGAGCTCAACCGCACGCGCACCGACCTCGAGCCCTGGCGCATGGCCGCCGTTCGAGCCCGCCTGGCCGCGGGTGTGAGCTGGGGACCGGGAAGCTGGCGGTTCATCGCCACCGACGGCGCCACCCTCGACGGCATCGACCCCCGCATGCTCCCGCAGATCGACCTGGTCCGGGTGGGCTGGGAGGCCGTGCTGGCCTGGGTGGATGAAGACCGCGCCCGACGCGAGGTTCTCGACCCAACCGCCGGTCCTCTGCTGCCGGGTCCCGACCTCGACCACGCGCTCGAGCAGCTCCGGCTCCCGCCTGCCCTCGCCCCGCTCCGCGACCGCATCCACGCCCACACCGACCCCACCTCGCTGCTCGCCGAGCTGGGAAGCCGCAGTCCCGAGCTGGTGCGCATCCTGTGGCTGCTCGAGTTCGGTGGCTGGGCGGTCCGCCGCGACCGCTCCTCACCGTGGTCCAGTCCGGCATCCGCGCCCACCCCCGCAGCCCCTGCACGCGCACCCAAGGCCGCCGACGCCGACACCGAGCGGGTTCTCGCTCTCTGGGACGCCCGCCAGGAGCGCGACCTCTACGACCTCCTCGGCGTCCGTCCGTACGCCTCCACCGCATCGGTCGCCCGTTCCGCTCGGGATGTCATGCGGCGCTTCTCCCGCATCACCGAAGACTCCCGCACACCCGAGACCACCCGCACCATCGCTCGAAACCTGCTCGCTGCCGCCCGCCTCGCCGAAGCCACGCTCACCGACGAAGGCCGCCGCACCGACTACGACGCCGAGCGCAAGGCTGGCCGCGGCCCCACCATCGCCGACCTCGTGGGACAGCTCCACGCCGAGCCCCGCCACGGCGGTGGTCCCATCGAGCTGGCGAAAGAAAAGCTCGCCACCGGTGAGCACGAAGCGGCCGCCCGAGCCGCCCAGCGGGCGTTGTTCCTCGAGCCAGAAGACCCCGACGTCCTCGCCGAGACCGCCTGGGTGTTGTGGTCGTCTCGCCATGCCGTGCCGCTCGACGACGACCCCGAAGAGCTCATCCACCGCGCGCTCGCCCGGCACCCCGGCCACGAGCGTGCCCGTCAGATCCGCGACCTCATCGCCAACCAACGGGCCGCCGGCCACGGCACCAAGCGCACCCTCATGGGCTGGCTGCGGAGCAAAGCATGAACAGCTCCCGTCGCACCATCCTGGCCGCGGGCCTCAAGCCCTCCACCGTGGGCCCTCTGCGCAGCGCCCTCCAGCCCTGGGGGCAGCTCGAGGTCAGCCCGAAGCTCCGGCACGCCATCGAGCGGGTCAAGCAGCATCGGCCGGCGCTGGTCATCCTTCCCGCAGACCGCGGTGCAGGGCTCGCGGCGTGCGACCGCCTGCGCACCGACGACTCGCTCGGCCATCCACTCGTGTGGCTGCTCAGCGAAGAAGGGCTCACCGCCCGCCTCGCCGCACACTGGCTCCGGCCCACGCGCGCTCACCTCTACGGCATGCTGCCGGTCTCTCCCGAGTTCATCGAGCGGGAAGTGGGCCCCCTGCTCCCCGAGAGTGGCGTCGACAGCGCACCGCCGAGTGCACCGGTGTCGCAGCTGTACAGCGAGCCCTCCGTCCGCGCCCCCGAGACCGACGACGACCCACCGTCCGAAGAGGTCTCCAGCCAGGTGTCCGCTTCTGCTGCCCGTCTGCGCGAGCGCCTCGACGCCACGCGCAACGACCTCCGAGCCGCGGAGAAGGGTCAAGCCGAGACGAACGCCAAGCTCGCCCAGATGCGCGAAGCACTCGCCACCGCACACACCGACCTCGCCAAGCGACACGACGACCTGCGGCGGGCCACCGAAGGCGCCCAGCGCGACCGCCATCGGGTCGACGAGCTCGAGGATGCGCTCGACACCGCCTCTCGAAAGCTCGAAGCCCTGGAGCGCAGCTCCGCCAGCGAGATCCAGCGCCTCGAAGCAGCGGCGGAAGCGGCCCGTCGAGAAGCCCAGACCATCCGCCAGCAGCTCGAGGGCACGACCGGAGACCTGGCCGCCCGCCTCGATGAAGCCCAGCAGCACCGCAAAGACATCGAGGCATCCAGGTCCGAGCTGGAGGCCCGCCTCGACGACCTCCGCAAGCGGGAAAGCACGCTCCGGCAGTCGCTCCAGGCCACGCGGACCACCACCGAAGCCGAGTCCCGCCGCAAAGATGCCGAGGTGGAACAGCTCCAGTCCGAGCGCACCGGCCTCGAAGGACGGGTGGCCGAGCTCGAACACAGCCTCACCACAGCCCGACAAGACCTGGCCAATGAGCAGGAAGCGCATCGGTCTGCCGTGGAGCGCTTCGAACACACTGCAGCGCAGCGCGACAAAGACCTCCAGGCGCTGAAGAACGAGCTGGCGTCGGTGGGTGAGGAGACGCAAGGCACCCTCAAGGCGCTGAGCGCTGCCCGCCACACCCGCGCCGCGGCCCACGCCGAGCTCGAGGACGCCAAGGCTCGCTGGGGTACCGAGCGACAGCGGCTCATCGAAGCGCGCGACCAGTTCAAGAAGCAGCTCGAGTCCACCGAGCTGGGCAGCGCCGACGAACAGGCCAAGTATCTGGCGCTGTCCGACGCCACCGACCGCCTCCGCCGCGAGCGCGACGCCCTCGAAGCCCGCCAAGACACCCTGCATGCCACCATTCACCGACTCCAGAAGGAAGGCGAGAAGAAGGACAAGTCGCTGGCCGAGCTCACCCGCGAGCGGGATGGGTTCCGAGCCGACCGCGACGACCTGGTGGGTGTGCGGGCCCGCCTTCGGTCTCGACTGGACGTCGCCGAGGGGGAGCGCGAGGAATTCCGCGCCGAAGTGCAGGCGCTACGCAGCCAGCTCAAGGAATGGACGGGCGACTACGAAGCCCTGCGCCGCGAGCGGGATGCCCTGCGCGAAGAACGCAACCGCCTCGCCGAACAGCACCTCCCGGTGGTCGAAGAGCGCAACCGCCTGCGCGATGAGCTCGGTCCGCTCCGTGCTTCTCGCGACCAGGCCAACCAGGCCCTCGAAGCCACACGCGCCCGGCTGGCCCAGCTGCGTGCCGAGCTGGACGCAGAGCGCGAGAAGGTGCTCGAGCTGGAGATTCAAGCAGAGACCCGGGGTGCGGCCGACGCGTCGGGTCCGACCGACGACGCACCGAGCAAGTGGCGCACGATGTTCGACGAGTCCCGGGTGTCCAATGAGCGCCTGCGGACCGAAGTGGCCGACCTCGCCGGAAAGGTGTCGGAGCTGACGCGCACCCTCGAGTCCACCCGCTCGGAAGGGCGCGAGCTGAGCCGCCGCCTGGCCGCAGCCGAGCTGGAAGCCGAAGAAGCCCGCACTCAGCAGATCCAGGACCTCGACTGGTTCATGGAGACCCTGCGTGCCATCCGCGGCTCGAAGACGGAGTAGGAGCTCGGTGGGGCGGAAGCCACCGGGCTATTCGCTGGGCCAGCCGGCCTCAGCGGCCGGTGTGGGCGCGAGGGTGGTGGCGTGGTCGTCGAGGCGCGCGCGGTGGTCGGCCACGGTGGATGCGTACCCCGTGTCGATGGCGAGGTTGCGTGCTTCTTCGGGGTCGTTGCGGGTGTGGAACAGCAGCTCTCCGCCGTCGGGGTACCGCGTGTACGCGAACTCGGCCGTGCGGATGGTGCGGGCGTCGATGTGCGCCTCCGACACCACCGACCGCCGCCATGTGCCGGCCGTGCGGTCGAGCAGAGGCCGAACACTGTAGCCGCGGGCATCGGGAAGCTGCGGCACACCCAACACATCGCACACAGTGGGGGCCAGGTCGATGGTCGACACCAGCGCGTCGACCCCGCCCGCCACGCCGGCAGCCCGCATCACCAGCGGCACATCAAGGGTGTGGGAGTACGGCGTGCCGGTGGTGTCGAGCCCATGGCGCCCCAGAGGGTGCCCACAGTGGGCCGCGACGATGACCAGGGTGTGTGCAGCATGGACTGTGCTGTCGAGAACGTCGATGATGTCGCCGATATGCCGGTCGACGGAGCCGGCAGTGCGCGCGGCGGACCACAGGAGGTGGCGCCAGGTGGCGTCGTCCCACTTGCTGCGGTCGGGTCGGTCGACCACGCCGATGCGAGCCGGCTCGGCTTCGGGGACGGCACGGTCGGGGGCGGGAGGCAGCTCGCGGTCGGGCAGGCCGAAGTCGGGTGACCGCTCGAGCGCTTTCCACGCCCCCGCGGTGGCTTCGAGCTGAGAGAGCCCGGTCAGTCGCACCACGCCGAGCCATGGACGACCCGGAGGTTGGTTGGACAGCGCCGCGGCCGTGGTGGTGGCGACCGCCCGGTTGTCGACTGGATGGGACGAGAGCAGCTCTGCCACCCGTGGCCCGGGACGACGCCCGGGAACGCCCAGCCCGCCCACCACGAAGACGTCGGCGCCGCCACTTTCCGCGATGTGGTCTACGAGCAGTGGCATCTCACGACTGGCAGGCTGGCCGGTGCGCATGGCGCCGGTCTCGCTTCCGGGCCGCCCCATCCACATCGCCGCGGCTGCCGGACCGGGCTCCGGGTGCACGGCACGGGCCGACCGAAACACGAAGCCGTCCTTTGCGAGGCGGCCGAGCCGCGGCATCACCGCAGACCAGGTCCCGCCAGGGTCGCGGCGATGCGGGCCCACCACCTGCGCCGGCAGGGCGTCGACCGTGAGGATGAGGACGTTGGTGGGGGCGATGGCTCCCCGCGCGACACCGCTCATGGCCGCGAGGCCGGGCGTGGCACCGAGCACTTGCCGACGGTTCCAGGTCATGGGCGGCCCCCCAGCAGCCGTGCCCGCACCTCGGCCCGGGTGGGCCCCAGGACCATCAGCGCTGCCCCTCCGGGACCGGTCCAGATGTGGTGTGGCGGTGAAGCAGGCCCGAATGTGCGCCAGCCACGCAGAGTCACCCCGTGAAGCACCGCCTTGCCACAAGCCTGCCAGCGGACCCGAGGAGCGAGAGAGCCCACCCCATGGAGCTCATCCACCACCCGAAGCGGGGGGGCAGCCAGCGTGGCGTCGTGTTCGGCGAGCAACCAGCGTGCCCACGACGCACAGACCAGGCGGTCGTGGAGCGGGATGGGGGGGCGGGCCGAGCCCTGCCAGCGCAGCTCAGTGCCCTTCACCCGACCGCCACCCAGCCTTCGGGTGCGGGGGTTCGGTTGTCCGTGGGCATCGTGCACCACAGACACCGCCTGCCACGAACGCACCGAGAAGGGCGCCTCCGCAGCCAGCTCCAGCTCAGCGGTGATGCGGAGCCGGTCGTCGGACCGGCCCCGGAGCTGTTCGTCGACCTTCAAGACCGGGCGCTTTCCCTCCCGGTCGAGGTGGTCGGTGCGCTCCCCCCACACCACGCCTCGACGGTCCACGACCCGCCACCTGGCGCGTTCGGTGGGAGCCATCTCCAGGGCCTCGAGATCGATGCGTTGGAGCAGAGTCTCGAAGCCGAGGAAGGAGACGTGGGGGAGGTCGGCCATGACCAGCCGTGCTCAGATGCCGTCGACGATGGCGTTGAGCGTGGCGCTCGGACGCATCGCGGCGGCCACCTTGGCGGTGTCGGGGCGGTAGTAGCCGGAGACGTCCATCGCGGGGCCCTGTGCGGCGTTCAGCTCGGACACGATGGTGTCGGCGGCGTCGGCGAGCTGGGAGGCGATGGGACCGAAGGCTTCGGCCACGGCGGTGTCGTCGGACTGGGCGGCGAGCGCTTGTGCCCAGAACAGAGCGAGCCAGAAGTGGCTGCCCCGGTTGTCGAGCTCACCCACCTTGCGGGAGGGCGACTTGTTCTCGAGCAGGTACCGGGTGGTGGCGTCGTCGAGGGCCTGGCCGAGCACGCGGGCGCGGTCGACGTTGAAGCGGTCGGCGAGGTGCTGCAGCGACACGGCCAGCGCGAGGAACTCACCCAGGCTGTCCCAGCGGAGGTGGTTTTCCTTCTCGAACTGCTGCACGTGCTTGGGCGCGGAGCCGCCGGCGCCGGTCTCGAACAGGCCACCGCCGTTCATCAGCGGCACGATGGAGAGCATCTTGGCGCTGGTGCCCACCTCGAGGATGGGGAAGAGGTCGGTGAGGTAGTCGCGGAGCACGTTGCCGGTGACCGAGATGGTGTCTTCGCTGCGGCGGATGCGCTCGACCGAGAACCGCGTGGCGTCGACGGGGCTCATGATGCGGATGTCGAGGCCGTCGGTGTTGTGGTCGCGGAGGTAGACCTGCACCTTGTTGATGAGGTTGCGGTCGTGGGCACGGGTCTGGTCGAGCCAGAAGACGGCCGGAACACCGGTGGCGCGGGCACGGCGGACAGCGAGGCCCACCCAGTCGCGCACGGGGGCGTCCTTGACCTGGCAGGCGCGCCAGATGTCGCCGGCTTCGACGCGGTGCGCCATGAGCACGTTGCCCGCGGCGTCGACCACGCGCATCACGCCGTCGGCGGCCACCTCGAAGGTTTTGTCGTGGGAGCCGTACTCTTCGGCCTTCTGCGCCATGAGGCCCACGTTGGAGACCGAGCCCATGGTGGTGGGGTCGTAGGCGCCGTTGGCGATGCAGTCGTCGAAGATGACCTGGTAGACGCCCGAGTAGCTGGAGTCGGGGATGACGCACTTGGTCTCTTGCGTCTTGCCGTGCTTGTTCCACATGCAGCCGGAGGTGCGGAGCATGGCCGGCATCGAGGCGTCGATGATGACGTCGCTGGGCACGTGCAGGTTGGTGATGCCGCGGTCGGAGTCGACCATCGCGATGTCGGGGCCGTTGTCGTAGACGGCCTGGATGTCGGCTTCGATGGCGGCGCGGGTGTCGGCGTCGACCTTGTCGAGACGCGCGACGAGGTCGCCGAAGCCGTTGCGGACGTCGACGCCGATGTCTTCGAAGGTTGCGCCGTGCTTCTCGAACAGCGAGGCGAAGTAGGCCTCGACGCCGTAGCCGAAGATGATGGGGTCGCTCACCTTCATCATCGTGGCCTTCATGTGCAGCGAGAAGAGCACGCCTTGTTCGCGCGCATCGGCCACCTGCTCGGCGAGGAAGGACACCAGGGCCTTCTTCGACATGAAGGTGCTGTCGATGATCTCGCCGGCGAGCAGGGCCAGGCCGTCCTTCATCACGGTGACGGTGCCATCGGCGGCCACGTGCTCGATGCGGGCGGTGGTGTCGGCGGGGATGACGACGGACTGCTCGTTGGAGCGGAAGTCGGCGGACGACATGGTGGCCACGTGGCTCTTGCTGTCGGCCGACCACTTGCCCATGCGGTGGGGGTTCTTGCGGGCGTAGGCCTTGACCGCGGCCGGGGCGCGACGGTCGGAGTTGCCCTCGCGGAGGACCGGGTTGACGGCCGAGCCCTTCACCTTGTCGTAGCGGGCCTTGATGGCGCGCTGTTCGTCGTTCTCGGGCTCTTCGGGGTAGTCGGGGAGGCCGTAGCCCTGTGCCTGGAGCTCGGCGATGGCGGCCTTGAGCTGGGGCACCGAAGCCGAGATGTTGGGCAGCTTGATGATGTTGGCTTCGGGGGTCTTTGCGAGGGCGCCCAGCTCGGCGAGGGCATCACCGATGCGCTGGTTCTCGTCGAGGAAGTCGGGGAACACGGCGAGGATGCGGCCGGCGAGCGAGATGTCGCGGGTCTCCACATGCACCCCGGCGGTCTTTGCGTACGCCTGGATGATGGGGAGGAACGATGCAGTGGCCAGGGCCGGGGCTTCGTCGGTGTAGGTGTAGATGATGGTCGGGGTCTTGCTCATGACGCATCCTTTCGCGATGCCGGCGTTGGTGGGAGGGGCCCACGGCGGCCGAGACGGGGAAAACGGGGCGGCCCCTATCGCGAACCGACGGGTGGTGCCGACACGGGCGGGCCCTGCGGCGGTCCGGATCACTCCGATTGGTGTTGCACGAATCGGGGACAGGCCGACCACCGCCTCATGGCCCCCACCACCGGCCCCGGGTCCACCATGCGCACCAGCCTGCCCCTCTCGATCACGCTCGCCATCGCCTGCACCCCAATCGGCTCGAAGACCCCCGCGAACACCGCCAGCAACGGCTCTGGCTCGACGTGCGAGAGTCCGACCCGGGTGTGGGATGACGCCGATGGGGACGGCTTTGGCGACGCAACCCGCAGCGCCTACACCGTGTGTGTGGTGGGGACAGCTCAGGTGACGAACAACGACGACTGCGACGACACCAACGCCGACATCAACCCCGACGCCAAGGACGAATGCAACTTCATCGACGACGACTGCGACCAGTTTGTCGACGAAGACGAGCCGCCCACGCGCGTGTGGCTCGACGACGACGAGGATGGCTTCGGAGATGCCCACGGCACCGCGTTCTCCGTGTGCGTGCCCGCTGGAAAGAACGTCACCAACAACACCGACTGCGACGACACCGACCCAGACGTCCACCCCGACGCGAAGGACGTCTGCAACTACAGAGACGACGACTGCGACCGCTTTGTCGACGAAGACGAGCCGCCCACGCAGGTGTGGCGAGACGAGGACGAAGACGGGTACGGCGACGCCAATGGCACGGCCTTTTCGGTGTGCGTGCCCGGCGGAAAGAACGTCACCAACCGGGAAGACTGCGATGACACAGACGCCGCGGTCAATCCCACGGCCAAGGACGTCTGCAACTACAGAGACGACGACTGTGACCGCTTTGTCGACGAAGATGTGCCGCCCACCACGGTGTGGGACGACAACGACGGCGATGGGTACGGCGACATGACCGGCACGCCCTACTCGGTGTGTGTGCCAGGGAGCAGCCAGGTCCAAGACAACTCGGACTGCGATGACTCCGACTCTGCAGTTTTTCCGGGCGCGACCGACACCTGCAACTTCGCGGATGACGACTGTGACGGCCTTGTGGACGAAGACGACCTTCCCGACCGAGTGTGGCCGGACAGCGACGGGGACGGCCACGGCGATGGCCTCTACACGGCCTCTTTGGCGTGTTCGGTGCCGTCGGGCTGGGCGTCGACCGACGATGACTGCGACGACGCCGATGCGGCGGTGAGCCCGTCTGCCACGGAGGCGTGTACAGGTGTGGACGACGACTGTGACGGCTCTATCGACGAGGGGGCGGTCTGCTACACCGGCCTGTGCAGCGACATCACCACCGACACCACGTGGACGGCCGGCACCACCCAGACCATCTCCTGCGCCATCGACGTGAACAACGGCGCCACCCTCACCATCGAAGACGGCGTGACCGTCGAGTTCGAGGCTGGTGCCGCGCTGACCGTGGGGGAGGCGAGCTCGGGCACGCTGAACGCCAACGGCAGCACGCTGGGTGTTCTCTTCACCAGCGCACTGGCAACGCCTGCAGCCGGCGACTGGGGCGGCCTGGTGTTCGGGGCCAACCACACGTATTCGTCCCTCATGGACGTGGTCATCGAATACGGCGGCGACACGGACGCCTGCATCGACCTCCAGGGAGGCTCGCTCGGCCTGCTGTACGCCACCGTGCGAGACTGTGCGGGTGCTGCGGCCATCGCACAGTCCGGCGGGGACTTCCTCGTGCAGTACCTCGAGGTGCTCGACAACGACGGCATGGGCATCGCTATCGAGCCGGGGTCGGTGGTGGACTATTGGTACGACGTCGACATCACGGGCAACGGTGATGTCCCGCTGATGGCACCACTGGACGCGCTGGCCGTGGTGAACTGGGACACCTCCACCTCCAGCTACACGGGCAACACCACCGACGAGATCATCGTGGTCGGCGGTGCTTTCGATGGCACAAGCACCCTCCTGGATCTGGGGGTGCCCTACGCGCTCGAGGCCGACTTGACGGTGGACGGGACGGGCGGGCTGACCGCATTCGTGGGACTGGAGGAGGGCGTGGAGCTGCGGGTGGCGGCGGGCGTGGCCATCGAGGTGGGCACGTCGGGCCCGGCGTCGTTCCAGGCGTACAGCTTCTCGTCGTCCAATCCCCCCGTCATCACGAGCGGTGCGGCCACCCCAGCGGCCGGAGACTGGGAGGGCATCACCATCGGCAGCTACGACGACGCCAGCTACTTCGAGAATGCCGAGGTGCGGTACGGCGGTGGAAACGGGCTTGGCAACCTGGTGTTCGCCAGCTCCAGCGGCAACAGCGCCGACGTGGACACGGTGGTCATCGCAGACTCGGCGGCCTGGGGAATCTACCGGTCCCCCACGGCGACCACCTCGCCCAACATCACGAACGTGACGTACTCGAACAACGCGCTGGGGGACTTGTATTGAGGTGGGGTCAGGCCCCCCTGCTACCGCGCCGTCCACACCAACCGCACGCCCGACCCCGCCTGCCCCTCCCCCGGCACATTCGCGGTCCGGGCGGCCAGGCGCAGGTTGCGCGGGAACGACCCCCATGAGCCGCCTCGGTGCAGCCTGGTGGTTCCGGCGTCGGGGCCGAGAGGGTCGGTCTCGGGCGCGCTTCCGTGGTCCTCACCGGCCCAGTCGTACAGCCACTCGTACACGTTGCCGCTGAGGTCGTGGAGCCCCAGGGCGTTCGGGGCGAGCTGTCCGACGGGCTGCGCCCACATGTCGGAGCTTCCGCAGAACCAGGCCAGCTCCGACAATGGCGTTCCATCATCGAGAACAACGTTGCTGTCGCAGCTCTCCTCATCTCCCACCACCAGGCTCCCGCCGGTCTGGAAGGCCCCGGTTGTGCCGGCTCGGGCGGCATGCTCCCACTCCGCTTCGGTCGGCAGGCGCACCCCTTCGCAGTCGTACGGGTTGCCCACCGGCTCGCAGGTGTCGGTGCAGTGGAAGCACTCCGGGAGCCCCTCCGCGCGACTCGCTGCGTTCGCCAAAGCGGCCGCATCGTGCCAGCTCACGCGTCGGACCGCGCACGTGTCGTCGCATGGGTCGGCTTCGTCGGGGGTCTCGCCCATCAGCGCCCGGTACTGGCCCCGTGTGACCGGCACCACGCCCATGTAGTAGCCGTGGGTCAGGGTCACGCGATGCTGCGTCTCGTCGGCCACGCGCCCCACTTCCGTCGTGGGAGAGCCCATCGTGAAGGTGCCGGCCGGTATGTACTGGAGGCCCATGCCTGCGAGCGTGACCTGCGCAGGGAGTGGCGCTGCGCCCGAGTCGGGGGTGGCCGAGTCGACGGTACCGTAGGGACCCTGCTTTCGGATGACCTCGGGGTCGGAACAGCCCGCGGTCACTGCGACGAGAAATGCCAGCCGAACCCTCTGCACCTCAGACCCCGACGCCGCAGAACTGGACGGGGATGCCCTCCACCCCGGACTCGGTGTCGGCACGCACCAAGAGGTGGATGTAGCCGGGAACATCGGGCAGAGAGCGCGGGCGAACCGACGGCACGGAGCACCTCGATGGGACGGTGGTTCAGGGGGCTGGTCGCAGGATGAGCTGCCGAAAGGTGACCGGCTGCGTGGCCGTGACGGTGACGCGCCAGAGGTCGCCATCGGGCTGGAGGTCGACGTCGACACCTGTGGGCTCGGTCGGCACCCAGCGCCCGTGGGGAAGCGCGATGGACCCACCCACAGCGTCCCCAGCCCCCAGCACCAGCTGGAAGCGGCCGTCGTCGGAACAGTCCAAGACACCCGCGTGCTCGGTGAGGAGCCACACAGGCACACGCGCCGACTCCGACGACACGGTCGGTCCCAACACACCCGACCGCCGAACCCAAGGCGCGAACTCGGTGGGCTCCTGCACTCGACGGGGTGCGGTCTGCCAGCGCACGAGCGCGTAGTCCTGCGCAAAGTCCGACCGCGCCGCGAGCTGCTTCTCCGACGCGAACGTGGGCCGGGCGCCCCCCTTGGGTCCGGTGAAGAAGATGATGTCGGGCTGCTGCTCGAAGACGTAGTCTCCGTCACCGGTCTCGTGCCCCAGCCAGCCGGAGCCCACGGTCTCGGTGCGGCCGATGTGGGGGTCGTTGAGACCGATCATGTCGAGGGCGGGCAGCCGGCTGGCATACGGGATGGCACCCGCCGGAGACACGGCCACCAGGGGCTGTTGGTGGGAGAAGTTCTCACCGAGAACCTGTCCCACATCCGCGGCCAGCAGCACCCACTGTTCGTTGTGCGCACGCGCGACCACGGGATGGGTGCGCTGGTCGAGGGTCATCCAGCCAAGCCCCGCCGTCGCCAGCACCGCGAGTGTGGGCCCGGCCCAGCGCCAACGGAGCGCCATGCCGGCCACACCACCGCCGGCCAGCCACGCGAGCATGACCACCATCGGGACGAAGTGACGGAAGGCGGGGAAGATGTCGCCGCCGATCCACACCGTGTAGGACAGCCACGCGAACAGGACCGGCAGCGCAATCCGAACCCGTGCCCGTGCCGCTTCCCCGGGAAGGGTGCCCACGATTGCCAAGGCTGCCAGCAGGACCAGAGGCAGGTGGTTGTCGAGAGCCTGGGCGGTCCACAGCGCGCCCATGTCGGTGTGGGCTTCGCTGGGGCGGAGCTTCACGTGCGCCGTGTTGGGCACCCAGTCGCCATAGTAGGCCAGCCGAACGGCCACCTGGGCCAGGGTGGCCAGCGCAGGAATGCCCGCGAGCACGGCCGAAGTGGTGAGCGCCTTCCGGTCCTGACCCGCCGCCAGGAACCAACCCAAGGTGAGGGCAGCCACGAGGAGCGGGGAGTCCGGTCGGGTCCAACACATCAGCGCCAGCGCGATGCCCGGCCACACCATCAGGCCCGCCTTCAGGCCATCGTGGGCGAGTGCGCGCCCCAGTCCTGCGAGGGCGAGCGCGAGCCACAACGCCACCAGTGGCTGCTCCAACCCACCTGGCACCCACAGAGCGACAGACGTGCTCGCCGCCACACCCAGGCCCGCCACCCACCCTCCCGCCCAGTGGTGCCGCGCAACCGGCCAGGCCACGGCCGCTGTGGCCCCCACCGCCCCCACCAGCCCCACCAGCCGCGCCGCCCACAGCAGGTCGAGGCCGAAGAGGCCGACGATGGCGGTGAGCACCACGTACAGGAGGTTGGAGTAGCCCTCGACAGGCGGGCCGTCGGTCCAGGTGAGGCCGTCGCCAGACAGCAGGCGGTCGGCGTACCGCAGCGAGATGAAGGCGTCGTCGGCCACGTAGAACCACCAGTCCCCCACGTGCACAACGAGCAGGAGGACGGCGACAACGACGACTGCGATGGCGGATGGGTGCCGCAGGTGGGTCTCCGAGACGGCCCGACCCTACCGTGGGTCCTCCGACGACATCGCTTGACCGACTCGGCAACGTCACATTGACCGAAATGGACAAGCCACCGAAACCACGGTACCGGCGGGCATGTCTACCGAACACGCCCCCGCCTGTCCCCTCCCCGACCACGCCGCCGAGCACGACGTGCGGGGTCTGCCCATCGACCGCGTGGGCATCACCGACCTGCGCTACCCGGTGCAGGTGCTCGACCGCTCCAACGGGATGCAGGCCACCGTGGCGAAGCTGGGCCTGTACGTGGGCCTGCCCCACCACTTCAAGGGCACCCACATGAGCCGCTTCGTGGAGATTCTCAACGAAGTGCGGGGCGAGCTCACCTTCCGCACGATGCCCACGGTGCTCGACGCCATCCGGCGCCGCCTCGAGGCCGACGACGCCTTCCTGGAGATGGAGTTCCCGTACTTCATGGCGAAGAAGGCCCCCGTGTCGGGCGCAGAGTCGCTCATGGAGTACCAGGCCCGCTTCGTGGGACACCACGGCCCCGGCGCCACCGACGCCGAGTACACCCTCGGGGTGACCGTTCCCGTGAAGAGCCTCTGCCCGTGCAGCAAGGCGGTGTCCAGGTACGGCGCACACAACCAGCGCAGCCTCGTGGCCGTCGACGTGAAGACCGACGACCACGTGTGGCTCGAAGACATCATCGAGGCCGTGGAGGCCAGTGGGTCGGCACCCCTCTACGCGTTGCTCAAGCGCGAAGACGAGAAGTTCGTGACCGAGCAGGCATACGACAACCCAAAGTTCGTCGAAGACCTCGTGCGCGACGTGGTTCTCGCTGTACGCAAGCTGCCGGGCGTGAAGTGGCTCAAGGTGCGGGCCAGCAACCAGGAGTCCATCCACAACCACAGCGCCACGGCCGAGATCGAGTGGACCCGCGATGCCCCTGCCGTCTCTACGCCTTCGTCCGCCGCCTCCCCCACCGACACCACGCACACCTTCGGCGCATGGCTCAAGGCCCAGCGCTCGGCCCGCTCGCTGAGCCAGAAGGCACTCGCCGAGGCCCTGGAGCTGTCGGCCTCGCACCTCAGCCGCATCGAGTCCGGCGACAAGGTGCCCAGCCTCGACATGGTGGACCGCCTGGCCGCCGCATGGGGCCTCGACGCCACCACCCTCGCGCTCCGGGCCGGCCACGTGCCTGATGCGCTGCTGGCGGCCATCATGCGCGACCCGGAGTCGTTCCGCGCGTGGGCGGAGTAGCGTCCGCCGGAGACCTTGGCTCCGGCGCTGCGGAGGAGACCGCTTGCGGGCTCCGGAGCCCGTCTCCCGCTGTGCGGGAGCGGCCCCTACCGAAGGGCCAGGCGCTCCAACATGGGGACGAACGCCGAGAACGGGCGAGTCGTCATCTCGGGGTCTTTGCCGAGGTCGTCGTAGTAGCGGACCTTCACGGCGCTCTCGAAGCCCGGCATGGACTCGAAGGCGCGCTGCTCGTCGGCGGACATGGGACCGCCCTGGACGGCCAGGCTGCGGGTGGATGAGGGCGTGAGCGTGGCGGCGTAGGTGGGGTTGGTGGCCACGAGGTAGCGCTTGGCGGCGACGTGCATGCGGACGGGCTCGGTGACGGCGGGGCCGAAGAACCGGGCGAGGTAGCGGGCGCCGACGTCTTCGTGCTTCCAGTCGCGGTCGAGCTCGGCTTCGATGGGGAAGAGGTCGCCGACGAGCAGGTGGCCGACGTCGTGCAGCAAGGCGGCGGCGATGGTGGCTTCGTCTGCGCCGTCGGCGAGGGCGACTTCGGCACATTGGAGGCCGTGGACGAGCTCGGTGACTTGTTCGTCGTAGAGCTTCTGGGCTTGAGGGCTGTCGAAGCGGGCGATGAGGTCGGTGAGGTCGCGGCGGGGTGCAGAGACGGGCTTTCCGAGGAAGTCGTCGTTGACGCTGATACGCACGCGGTTCCCACCGAAGGTGCCGTCGGCAGCGGCGAACTCGGCCTTCTTGTCGGCGTAGTAGCGGTCGCGGAAGTCGCCGGCGGAGGCTGCGTTGTAGGTGAGGTACAGCGCGCGGCGTGCGTGCTGTGTGGTGTTGGTGGTGGACTTGTGTGGGGCGTAGGAGTCGAAGAGCACCACATCGCCGGGAAAGGCCTCGACCGGCGTCCACTCGAGCTCTGCGGCCACGGCGTCGTCGATGCGACCGCGGGCGTTGGGTAGGGTGCCGCGGGTGTGTCCGGGCGCCATGTAGAGACAGCCGCTGGCCACGGTGGCGGGGTCGAGGGGCACCATCGCGGAGATGTGGTGGTCGACAAAGCGGTAGGCCGGGGCGTCTTGGTGGGGTGCGAAGCCTGCGCCACCGGGCTGCTTGTAGTTGACCTTCTCTTTGTAGAGCACGGCCGGCTCACCGAAGAGCTGGCCAAGCCAACGGATGAGGTCGCCCGCACAGATGAAGTCGCGCAGAGTGGGGTCGTGCGGGATGAGGTCTTCGCTGCGGGCGAGCTTCGGGCCGGCTTCGGTCTGCTCGAAGTGGTGCATCCCGGGGCCACTCACGATGGCGTTGCGCGCGAAGGCTGCAACCGACGTGCGCAGGGTGGCGACCACGTTGTGGGACAGGACGCCGCGGAGCACGAGGTAGCCGTGCTCGGCGAAAGAGGCTTGCTGCTCGGGAGAGAGGGATGGGCCGGTCATGTCGCCTCCAGGGAGGGCCACCGTAGCGGGACGGGATGGCGCTCCGGGGCACAAGTGGGTGACGGCGAGTCAGCGCTTCCCGGGTTGGGTGATGTAGAGCGAGTCGAGGCCATCGGAACGCACCAGAACGACGTCGGGCAGGTTGTCTCCGTTGACGAGACCGGCGGCCACTCCATAGGCATCGCCCTTTCCGCCGAACGGCACGGGCTTCCAGGCCGGACCGTTGAGCCAGGCGACGGAGGGACGGCCGGCTGCAGCGACGACGATGTCGAGGTCGGTGTCGGCGTCGAGGTCGACGAGGGCGAGGTCGGTGGCGTGGGCGGGCTTCTTGCCCAGGTTGCCGACGGCCCAGCCATCTCCCGCGCGCCGCCACAAGCGGATGGGACCGTCGACAACGCCTTCGACCACCTCGGGATGGCCGTCGCCGTCGAGGTCGCCGCAGGCCACGGACCGGGCGTCGGCGGGCGTTCCGGGGAGGTTGACTGCCGTGAACGAGCCCGTGCCGTCGTTTTCGTAGATGCGTGTGGGAACGGCCCCGCGCTGGGCCACGATGGCGTCGAGGTCGCCGTCGCCGTCGATGTCGCAGGTGGCGCCCAGGACCGAGGGGCTGGCGTCGGACAGGGCCGTGCAGTGTGTGAAGTCGGGGCCGATGCAGAGCTGGTCGGGCTCGTCGCGGTGCAGCGCAAGGACGTCGGCGATGCCATCCCCGGTGAAGTCGGCGGGTAGGAGGTCGCGGGTGGCGGCCTCGCCGGTGCCGAGCTGGCCGGCGTGGGTGAAGCGGCCGGTGCCGTCGTTGTGCCAGATGCGGTCGGCGGCGCCGTCGTTGCCGGTGAGGGCGTCGAGGTCGCCGTCTTGGTCGAGGTCGATGAGGCGGACGGCGAAGGAGGTGCTCCAGACGTCGCCGAGGGGTCGGGCGGTGGTGTAGCCCTTGGACAGCAGCCACACGGTGTTGGGCTGGGCCCAGTGGCGACCGGCGGCCACCGCGGCATCCAGATCGCCGTCGCCGTCGATGTCTCCGAGGGCGACGTCGGTGCTCTTGAGGCGCTCGGTGCCCAGGTTGAGGCGACCTCTCGGGTTCACGAGCTCGATGGGACCGGCCAGGGCAAGCACATAGACGAGGTGCATGGAGACTCCGCAGGGGGGGGACCCGTGTACCCCGGGGGTCCGCCGGATGGGAGGCCCACAAGTCGGGCGACAGACCGGCGTCATCTGCGTCTGCGAGCAGGGGCGACGCGCAGTCGGCCCGAGGCACCGATCCGGTCGACGCCCACTCCGGATAAGCTGCTCCCCCACCGTCCCCGGATGCGAATGCCCTCCCCTGTCCTGGCCGATGCCGTCGACACAGCTGCCGCGGCCTACCGGACGTCGCTCGGCCCCACCTTCGAGTCGTCGGCCATCGCGTATGCCACGGGCAAGGCGCACCAGCTGGCGGGCCATCCCGAGGCGGCGTGGTCGACCTGGGTTGCGGCGCTGGAGGCCCCTTCGGCGCGGGGCTGGCCGGTGATGATGAACGCCTTGGTGGCCGTGACCCTGGAGCTCGACCGGGTGCAGCAGACGGTCGACCACCTCGCCCGCCACGCCGACCGACTGCCTGAGCTTCACTTGTGGGTGGGTGTTCTCGCGAGCCGGGTGGGCGACTTCTCGACCGCCGAGGTGGCGTTCGGCCATGCGGAACAGCGCACGACCGGGGAGCTCCGCTTCACCGCCACCACCGAACGCCTCCAGGTCCTGCTGGCCCTCGAGCGCCTGTCCGAAGCGCTCGCGGCGGTCGGCACTGCCATCCACCAGCAGCCGCAGCACGAGGTGGCCTTGCGCACGAGTCGCGCGGGCGTGCTCAACCGTTCTGGGCGTCCCGCGGATGCCCTCACGGACCTCGACCGGGTGTTGTCCATCGCCCCGGGCTTCGCGCCAGCCTGGCTCAACCGGGGGAGCGCACTGGCCAGGCTCGGTCGGGCCAAGGAAGCCCAAGACGCCCTCGCAAAGGCCGTTCAGCTCGACCCCACCCTCGCCGGTCCTGCCGCGGCACTGGCCCCATGAGCCGGCCCGCCATCACGCTGGTCAACCTGTGGATGACCGACCCCGGCCAGAGGTACATGCCGCTGGGCCTGCTGTGGCTGCGCGCGTCGCTCGAAGCTGCCGGATATGGCGTGGAGCTGCGCGACCTGCAGTTTCTCACCGACGAAGAGCGGGAAGACCCCGAGGCCCTGGCCGCGCGCCTCGACGACAGCCACGGCATCCTGGGCTTTTCGCTCATGTCGAACGCCCTGCCGCTGGTGGTCGAGACGGTGCGCCTGCTGCGCCTGCGTCGACCCGAGCGCCGCATCATCCTGGGCGGGCCCGGTCCCACCACCGTCGCCCGACCGCTCCTCGACGCCTTCGACTGGATCGACCTGGTGGTGCGGGGTGAGGGCGAACACACCATCGTAGAGCTGATGGCCGCGCTGTCTTCGGGTGACCCCTCGGCCCCCCGTCGGGTGAACGGCGTGTCCGGTCGCGACGCCGAGGGCACCTTCCACGCCCCCGACCGCGCGCTGGTCATCGACCAGGACACCCTCCCCTCCCCCCGCACCGACGACCTCGACCTGGCCGCCTACAGCGTCTACACCACCGTCACGGCGCGCGGATGCCCCTACACCTGCCGCTTCTGCGAGATCCCGAGCTACGAGTCGCGGCGGGTGCGCAAGCGCAGCGTGGACCGTGTGGTGGCCGAGCTGTCGCAAGTGTGGCACGACCGGGGGGTGCGCTCGGTGGCCTTCCAAGACGACATCTTCTTGCTCTCGAAGCCACGCGTGGAGGCCATCCTCGACGGTCTGCAGGCAGCCGGTGTGGCGCTGAAGTGGGGGGGCTTCGCCCGAGCGGGACGGGTGGACCCGGACTGGATTGCGTCGCTGTCGGAGCGCGGCATGCAGAGCGTGGCCTTCGGCATCGAAGCGGGCTCCGACCGCCTGCTCGACCGCATCTCCAAGGGCCTCACCGTAAAGAAGGCGCTCACGGGCATCGACACCGCCGTGCCGTATATGCACACGCGGTGCTTCTTCCTGTGGGGCTTCGCCGAAGAGACCCTCGAAGACTTCTTCGGCACCCTCCACGCCGCCTTCCACGCCCAGATCCTGGGCGCCCACCCCGAGATTGGCCACGTGGTGCCGCTGGGCGGGTCGCCGCTGTACCTGTCGTGGCGCGACGGACCGCTGGAATACCACCCGGCGTACCCCTTCGCGCGGGTCATCGTGCCGCCTCGGTCGGCTGACCTGGAAGGACTGGTGTTGGCCGCTCCCACGGTGTTCTCGGCCCACTACGCCTTCCCCACTCCCGACCGCGAAGCCAAGTGGACGGTGGCTGCGAAGGCGTGGCCCGCCGACCGCAGCGGGCTGGCTTCGGCTGGCTGACCCGGCGCATTCACAAAGCTTCACAAAGCGCAGGTTCGTTTCGGACGCAGTGCACGCCGTGCCAAGATGGGCGCCCTACAAAGAAGAGGCCAGGCGGCGAAGGGTCGTCGGCACCGCGCCCCCCGGCGCAGCACCCGCACGCAGGAGCCCTCCATGGCCAGCAAGATTCGCAGCGTCCTCTTCGCCCTCGGCTTCACCACTCTCGGCGCCACGGCCGGCATCACCATGGGCGCCATCGCCGGTCCTCACGGGGGCAAGGGTGGTCCGATGAAGTTCGCCCACGCCATGGCGGGCCTCGACCTCAACGCCGAACAGCAGCAGATGCTCACCGACCTCCGCGACGAGCTGAAGGCCGACCGGGCCGCTGCACGGGACGGCAAGGGCGACGAGATGAAGGTGTTCGCCGACGCCGTGATGGCCGGTGAAGACATCGACCGGACCGTTTTGCACCAGCGCATCGACGAAGCCGCAGCCGCCAAGACCGCCATGGCCCACAAGATGGTGGACGGCCTGGTGGATGTGTACGAGAGCCTCGACGCCGACCAGAAGGCCGAGCTGTCCGACATGCTCAAGGAGCGGATGGAACAGCACGAGCGCCGCAAGGAACAGTTCGGCTCCGAAGGTGGCCCCCGCGGTCGTCGATAGCCCCAGCCCACGGAGCGCACTGTGCAGACCCTCCTCGTCATCGACGACGACCCCGGCATCGCCAGCCTGCTGGTGGAGTACCTGGGCGCCCGCGGCTTCCATGTGGAGTCGGTGGCGAGTGGGTCGGACGGCCTGCTTCGGCTGGCTCGAGGGGGTGTGGACCTCGTGGTGCTCGACGTGATGATGCCCGGCATGGACGGCTTCGAGACCTGCCGGGCCATCCGACGCGGGGATGGCGGACCGTCGAACGTGCCCATCATCATGCTCACGGCCCGCGGCGACGACTTCGACCGCATCGTGGGCCTGGAGCTCGGCGCCGACGACTACCTCCCCAAGCCGTTCAACCCGCGGGAGCTGCTGGCCCGCATCCAGGCTGTGCTGCGTCGGGCGCGTCCCGCGGAGTCGGCCGACCCCATCCTCGAGGCCTCGGGGATTCGCATGGACCCCGCCCGTCGGGAGTGCTCGGTGGACGGGAGGGCCATTGACCTCACCACCACCGAGTTCGACCTGCTGCACGCGCTGGTGGCCGCGGCCGGTCGGGTGATTCCCCGTGAGGGCCTGATGGCCGCCGCAAGAGGTGATGCCTACGCTGCCTTCGACCGCAGCGTGGATGTGCACGTGAGCCACCTGCGGCGCAAGCTGGGCGACGACCCCAGGAAGCCCCGCCGCATCAAGACCATCCGCGGTGTGGGGTACCTCGTGCCCCGCGGCGCCCCGGTCTGAGCGATGCGCCTGCGCCTCCAGGTCTTCGTGGGCCTGGTCCTCGTCCTGCTGCTCACGATGCTCGGGGCCTGGGCCCTGGCCGCCGGGGTGGTCTTCCGACCGCTGGTGCGCGAGCTCACATCCGAGCGGGTGGCGGTGGCGGTGCACCTGGCCGAGCTGGCCGAGCGCCCGCGTGCCCGTCGCCACAAGGTGCAGGCTCTGTCTGAAGACCTGGGTCTGCAGGTGCGGGTCATCGACAGCATTCCGGACGACAAGCGGGAGCGCGCGCAGGTCTTCGAGCGACACGGGCGGACGGTGCTGGCTCTGCCGGGTCGGAAGGCACCTGTGGCGGTGTCGTTCGAGCGGCCGCCTGGCGAGCAGCGCTGGCTGGTGGTGGAGTTCCAAGCCAACCTGGAGCGTCCCCGGTCCCGCATCGCGTTCGGTCTGCTGCTGCTGACGGTGGCGGGTGTGGGCATGACCTTCATCGTGGTGCGGTACGTGTTCCGTCCGCTCGAAGTGGCCACGGGGGCCATGAAGCAGGTGGCGGCGGGCGACCTGGCGCACCGGGTGCCCACGGAGGGCGGCCTGGGCGATGTGGCGGTCACCTTCAACGCGATGGCCGACCGGGTGGAGGGGCTGGTGAAGGGCCAGCGCGACCTGATGGCGGCGGTGAGCCACGAGCTGCGCACCCCCCTCACCCGGATGCGTCTGATGCTGGAGCTGCTGCCCGAGTCGCGAGACCCGGCCGCCCGGATTGCCGCGCTCACGGCCGATGTGGACGAAGTGGACAGCCTGGTGGGGGAGCTGCTGGAGTCGTCGCGGCTGCACCAGGGGGTGTTGGCGCTGGACTATGGCGAGGTGGACCCGGCACGGGTGGTCCAGCGTGCGCTGGGTGCCGTGGATCTGGGCGACCGAGAGGTGGTGCTCGACGGCACCGACCATCCCCCCTTTCTGGGCGACGAGCGGCGACTGCTGCGCTGCCTGACCAACCTGCTGTCGAACGTGGCCCGGTACACGCCGCCCGACTGCACGGTGCGTGTGGGGGTGGCATCGGAAGGGGGCCTGACCTGGCTGACGGTGGCCGACACCGGACCGGGTGTGAGCCAGGCCGACCGCGACCGGCTGTTCGACCCCTTCTTCCGGGCGGAAGGCAGCCGAAGCAAAGCGACGGGGGGCCTGGGCCTGGGCCTGATGCTGGTGCAGCAGATCGCGGAAGCCCACGGCGGACGGGCGGAAGCGCTGGCGGGCCCGGAAGGCGGATTGGTGGTGCGGGTGGGCATTCCGACGGATGGTCCGCAAGGCTGACGGCCGGGTGGTTTCCGATGTGGCGGCCCCACGATAAACGGCCGTCCCCTCGATTCATCGGATGACCACATGGGCAAGAACAAGAAGCTCGGCAAGGGCAGCCGGGTCCGCATCACCTCCGGACCGACCGCCGGCGTCACCGGCAGCATCTTCTGGAGCGGCAAGGACAAATTCCGCGGCGGCATGCGCTTCGGCGTGCGCGGCGACGACGGCGACACCCACTGGGTGAACGAAGGCATCGTGGAGGCGTCCGACAGCGAAGAGCCCACCAACGACGACGCCGAGAAGTTCGAGAAGGGCGACCGCGTCAAGTTCAAGCAGCGGGGCGAAGAGGGCACCGGCTCGGTGTTCTGGATCGGCGACAGCCGGCAGGGTGGCCAGCGCCTGGGTGTTCGCAACGACGACGACCCCGACAACGCGGTGTGGATCGACGCCCGCTTCTGCACCCGCATCGAAGGCGAGGCCCCGGCGCCCGCTCGGGGTCGGGGTGGTGGCGGTCGCGGTCGCGGTGCCCCCGCAGGTGGCGACTGGGGTGCGGGAGACGAGTTCTCCGACAACAGCTGGGAGGCTGCGCAGGCCGGCATGGACGAGCGCGTGCCCGAGCCGCCGCCGGACATGGGCGCTCCCCCGATGGACGACGGCTACTACGACAGCATGGCATCGAGCGTGGACGACGAAGGAGACGACAGTCCGCCCTGGTAGCCGCCGATGACCCTGGTAGGGCAGCCCGGTCTGCGCTACCCTGACGTCCTCCCCCGGAGTCGCCATGGACAGCCTCTTCTCCATCGCCGGTAGCACCGCCATCGAAGCGGCCCTCCAGGGGCTGGAGCGCTCGCGGGACGGCCTGCAGGGCGCGGCCGACGAAGTGCTGTCGGCCACGGTGCAGGCGGTGAACGGGGTGAGCGGCACGGCCGACACGGTCACCATCTCGGATGCCGCGCGCAGCGGCGCCTCGGGCTCGCTCGAAAACGGCCTGCTCGACGCCAACACGGCCCGCCTCACCTACTCGATGAACGTGGCGGTGGTGCGCACGGCCGACGAGCAGTTCCAGGACATGCTCGACATGGTGGTGCCGAACAGCAGCCGCGAGGGTTGAGGAGGGCAGGCGTTCGGTGGGCCCCCTCCGCCTGCTCCGCAGGCACCTCCCCCTGAAGGGGGAGGACTGTGATGGCGATGATGTTCTCGTGGCACGGAGGGGCCCCCTCCGCCTGCTCCGCAGGCACCTCCCCCTGAAGGGGGAGGACTGCTGAGCCCACGAGCTCGGTCAGCCTCGACCGAGTCGTTCGGAGCGTGAGCGCCAGCGAACAAAGCGACGAATCTGG
>ENA-OWNT01001307-OWNT01001307.1-seawater-metagenome-genome-assembly--contig:-NODE-1307-length-32402-cov-4.540232_pt1 | contig 32402 bp, 29 predicted proteins | sample MGYA00238136_ERZ651165 | MGnify/ENA primary metagenome ERZ651165 (study PRJEB26861, sample SAMN08777766) | seawater metagenome | isolation source: coastal seawater | place: USA: Florida | collected...
TAACCGCCAGAAGCCGCCGCCAATCCTCTTCGGTTGTCTCGGTGAAAAACGCGTGCTGATCCACGCCCGCGTTGTTTACCGCGATGTCGAACGGGCCGTGTTCGTCAATCAGGGCGCGGACACGGGAAAAATCGGTCATGTCGGTGATGGCCGGGATCGCCCCGCAGGCATCGGCCAGGTCCCCCGCCGGCCCCGGATTGCGATCAAAGACCACCACCCGCGCGCCTTCCACGGCAAGCCTTTGCACGATCGCGGCGCCAATCCCCTTGGCACCCCCCGTCACCATAGCCGAGAGCCCGGCCAGCCGTCCTTCCATGCCTGTCATTCGCCCCTGAACTCCGGTGTGCGTTTCTCGATCACGGCGCTCAGCCCTTCAAGGCTGTCGCGGGTGCCAGACAGCGATGCGGTTTCGCGCGCCTCATCGGGCAGCGCCGCTTCAAACCCGCGCCCCAGCCCGTTCCACATTAGCCGCTTGGTCGCCGATTGCGCCTTGGGGGCGCCTGCGGCAAGCATCCGCGCCAGCGCCAGGACCTCATCATCCAGCTGATCATCCGGCACGGCGCGGGTGACCAGACCGATACGCTCGGCTTCATCTGCTTTGACAATCCGGTTGGTCAGAACCAGATCCATCGCGCGGCGAAAGCCTACGATTTTCGACAGGGTCGCAGTTGCGCCGCCATCAGGCGACATGCCCACCCGCGTTGCGCCAGCCATGAATCTGGTGCTTTCGCCGCAGATCACGATATCCGAGGAACAGACAAGCCCCATACCGGCCCCACCGGCCGAAAAGCCATGCACACGGGCAATGACCGGCACTTCGAGATTGACCAGACCGGACACGCAGATCTGCAGATAAGACGTGGCCATGCGCAAATAGTTCGGCAGATCATCGCCCTTCGCGATGAAATCCTTCACATTGCCTCCGCCGGTGAAGATCTTACCGTTTCCCGACAAGATCACCGCCCGCACACGGGCGTCACCATGCACCTGCATGATCACGTCGTGAAAGGCCTTCATGAACGGCACGTCAAAGCCGTTGCCGGTGGCGGGGCTGTTCAACTGAATGTTGGCGATCCCCTCGCCATAGGTCAGCAGCACCGGCCCTTCACCGACCAGCGTTTCTTCTCCCTGGAACACGTAACCTCCCTTCCCCTCCTCAGATGAGGAAGGACAGCGTGTAAATCGCCTTGTTGTTGTTGATCAGGACGACTTTTTTATAGGCCATCTTCAACTCTCCTCCGACGCGGCGCAAAGTGTATTCGTTGCGCGACGCCCACATGGTATCGCCCCGCAGGTTGGTCTCAAAGATCTGCGCGGTGCACATCACGTGAATGTCGCCATCGTTCCCAGCTTTGAGAAGCTCAAAGTTGGACACCACCCGGGCCAGCTGCGACGGCGGGGTTTGGGAATGCCTGCGCCCTGTCTTGAGCTGCCGAATACGCAGCGCGATCCGCGATCGGTTGTCATAGATCAGCGACATCTGCCGCTCTGGGTCGGTATCGGTCCCGTTCGCAGGCACCCAGTACAGGCCGTCATCGGTCCACAGATCTTCCCAGGCGTCATAGTCGTGAATGTCCTGCAGGCGCGCTTCGCGAAAGATGAACTGCTGAATCTCATGCATCAGTTCGGGGTTGAACGACTTTTCATAGACGCGCGATTTTCCGACCCATTCTTTCAGGATCTCAGGTCCGGCGATATCAATGGCTTCCATGGTCATGTGTTCGCCTCCATCAAGCTCTTGTAATGGCTCCAAAATTCCCGAGATGGCATATCATCCGTCGAATGCGCGATCAGATATCCATCCTCGTCCTGCCGTTCACGATGTTCGCCGCGCTTGAGGTACAGGTATTCGGGGTCCCGAATCTCAAGCCCGCGTTGGTTGCGTTCGTACATCTCGGTATCGTCGGCCAGCAGGAAACCAGCCGGCCCGACCGATCCCATCGTCTGCTGACGTAGGCGACGGTTGATATCGGGGGCGTCCTTGAACTGTATCGCCGTTGAATGTTGCACACATTCACCCGGCCCCACGGGCTGGATCACGAAAATCTGGATCTCAGCGATAAAGAGGTTGGGAAAGATCACCGCATGGGGCGTTCCATCAATCATGATCTCGCGTGCTTTTTCTTCACCGTAGGCCGCGTTCATCTGGTTCACGTAGTCCGGCAACTTATCGGCGGTTGTGCCGAACCAGCTCATGGGAACGTCGCGCTTTCGAAACTCCGGGCGAGGATCGACCTCTAGATGCCCTTTGCCAAAACTGCGCGTCACGGCAACGGCGTCAGCGCCGTAGAGATCCGTGATGCCACTGTCTGCCACAGAAAAGATCGAGGAATGCACAAAAGCCGGATGATAGCCGTCAACTTCGTTTTCATAAACGAATTTCCAGTTTGCCCGCGTGCGGTGCTGCAAGAAGCCGGCGCTGATCTCGACCTCGCCTGTGGGGGAATTGTCGCACAACCGGTCAATCACACTTTTTGCACCGCCCAGATGTTCCTCGATCGTCGGCCCCTCTTCGGCCATCGACCCGAAGATAAAGCCCCGGTAGATCGCGATACGAGGCACCTTGCTGAGACCCAGCTGGGACTTGTCCGTGCCGGCATAACCTTCGGGGAAGGCATAGTTGATCAGATCGCCCGAGTTCGAGAAGGTCCACGAATGATAGGGGCAGGTGAACCGCGCCCGGTTGCCCTTGTCCTGTACGCAGACCGCGTTGCCGCGATGCGGGCAGCGGTTCTGTAGCAGCTGAATTTCGCCCTTGCTGTCGCGGACCATGAGAATCGGCATGGTGCCAAGGCTTTTGGTGACGAAGTCGTTGTTGTCGGGAACTTCGCTTTCATGCCCGATATAGACCCAGGTCTTGAACCAGATCTTGTCGATCTCCTCGCGGAAGATCGCCTCATCATAATAAAGCGATCCATGTACCAAGCCTGGCTGGATCAGCTCGTCCCACTTTGATTTGAGATTTCCGTCCATACTTTCCTCCCTAGGCTGGACACGCTGGTCCGTCGTTTGGGGCGGATGATCCGCCAAATTCTAAAACCGGACAACCATCTTTTTAATTCGCAGGTTGTCCCATGTCAATTCAGCAAGTAGCTGGCGGCCGGGCTGACAGCCTGTTTCCTATGCCTGAAAACAGACGGTCGGCCCCACAGCGCGCGCCATAGGCATTATTGGGCCGGACTGTTCCGGGCGTCCGAGGCCAGCGCCCGCTCGACAGCAACCTTGGCTGTCTCGGCACAAGCCTGCGTGCCGCCATTGCCGTATATCTTCACGGCATCGCCAACACACCACAGCCCCGCAACCGGGGTCGAGACATCCATGTCATGGCCTGCCCCCGACCTCTGTGCCGGCCAGTCATCGCGCATGACCCGGGTCGACAGCATCTTCACCTTGTCATCGAATCCCGGAAACTGCTCGCGCAGATCCTGCAAGCCCAGTTCAACCTCTTCATCGCTGTCAAAATTGCCGATGGCAGGGCGCGGCACAGCATAGGCCACGTATTGGTGCCATCCCTCGGGCGCGATTTCGGGGCAGGTCGCCGTCAGATTGGCCATGTTGCACAACCGGTTGTTCCGCGTCTTGCCAAACGTCATGATCCCCGGCATCCCCGGCATCAGGTCTTCGCGGGAAGCGAAGTTGAACACGATGTTGGCGGCGGGCTTCAGCACCTCTTGCGTCTGGCGCACATAATCGGCCCCCAGCACATCTGCGCCAACCAGCCCCACCAGGGCCCGCGGCCCGCCATTAAAGAGGATCGTTTTCGCCTCAACCCGCTGAATTTCACCGTCTTCGCGGCGGATATGTACGGCCCGCGCCTGACCTTCTGCCACTTCGATCTGCACCGCAGGGCTGGACAACCAGACCTCGCCCCCCAGGCGCTCGACCGCTTCAGCCAGCGCCACCCAGGCCCCCATGGTGCCCTCGGGATGAAACCCGAATCGTTTGAAGGCCCCTTTCTGGGTGAAATAGGTCAGAAAAGCCCGTGCAGGAATTTCATCTGCATTCATGGCAAAGATCGCCGCGCATAGGTTGCGAAACACGGCGTGGACCGTTTCGTTCTTGGTGTAGCGCATCAGCCAATCCTCGGTCGATTCGCGACCGTCCGGCATCGACCCGGTGCGCGCCTTGGCAAACTGGTCCAGCACACGTGACGCCTGTTTGGTCAATCCGTTCAGCAGAAAGCCAAGCCCGCCCTTGCGGACATCCACCACCTTGTGGTCCAGAAAGAACACCGTCGCCGGGTTCGGTTCGCGAATATCCAGCGTTGCACCGCAGAGGGCGAAGGTTTCTTCAAAAACGCCGCCCGGCTCCAGTGCAATCGCGCCCAGGTTGACCTTGTGGCCATCTATGACCTCGGTTCCGGCACGTCCCCCAAGGTAGTCGTGATCGTCAATCAGCAGTGTCCGCTGACCCGCCGCCGCCAGGCGCGCCGCAGCGTGGCAGCCCCCTGCCCCGGCCCCGATGACAACGGCGTCGAAAGTATTGGTCTGGTTCTCAGTCATAGCAATCAACCTTTGGTTAGAGCGGTCGCCTTCGCGACATTCTTAAGCCGGTTGGACGGCTTGATAATGGTTAGAGAAGGGGGGCTGCAGATTACAGCCCGGGCACGGGCCTGCCCCGCAGGGCCGTCAGACGGCAGCCGCCCCCGGGTCAGGTCAGCACGCCATCGGCCTTCATCATGGCGATCTCATCCTCGGAATACCCCGCCGCGTTCAACACCACCGCAGCGTCCGCACCCGGTGCAGAGGGGCTGCGGACAGCCCCGGCAGGGGTGCGCCCAAAGCGGGGCGCGGGGGCCGGTTGCAGAATGCCATCTTGCCGAAAGAAGATGTCGCGGGCGGCGTTGTGCGGGTGGCTCTCGACCTCGTCCATGGTCAGCACCGGCATGACACAGGCATCGCTGTCGGCAAAGATCCCGGCCCACTCGTCCCGCGTCTTGGTGCGAAAGACCTTTTCATACGCTGCCGACAAACGCGGCCAATTTTCCTTGTCGAGCTGCGCTTTCGGGTCGACATGTTCCAGACCCGCCTTTTCGCACAGCTCTGCGAAGAACTGCGGCTCAATAGGGCCGACCGAAATCGCTTTGCCGTCCGCTGTCTCATAGCAACGATAGTAAGGGGCCCCACCATCCAGCATGTTATGTTCGCGCTGCAGATCCCAAATCCCGGTTTGCAACAGGTTGAAAAACACACCCATCATCGCCGGGACGCCATCGACGATAGCGGCATCGACCACCTGCCCCTTGCCGGACTGCTGCCGTTCCAACAGGGCTGACAGCACCCCGAAGATCAGGAACATGGTGCCACCGCCATAGTCCGCCACCAGGTTCAACGGCGGCATCGGCACTCCGTCGCGCGGCCCCATGGCTGCCAGGGCGCCGGACAGCGACATGTAGTTCAGATCATGCCCCGCCAGATGCGATAGTGGCCCTTCCTGACCCCACCCGGTCATTCGGCCATAGACCAAGCCCGGATGGCGCCCCAGGCAGATATCGGGCCCGAGCCCAAGCTTTTCCATCACCCCGGGACGGAACCCCTCGATCACCACGTCGGCATCTGTGATCAGCCGAAGCGCCGCATCGCGCCCGGCCCCTGACTTAAGGTTCAGCGCCACCGACATCTTGTTGCGCCGATTGATATCTGCCGGGTTCTGTTTGCCCGACGCCCGATCGATGACGATCACCTCTGCCCCAAGATCCGCAAGAAGCTGTCCGGCAAGCGGGCAAGGGCCAAGCCCCGCCATCTCCACGATCTTCAGGTGCGACAAGGGTCCCTGTCCCATCATTCCGTCCTCCCATTTTCGTCCCGTCCGCAGTCAGTTTCGCATTCCGTCCGTCCGGTTTATATTGTCGCAGCTTCCTTGGCAATTCCGAATCAGCCCGCCAGACCTGCTGAACCCGGGGGCCTCTCCAGACGGCAACCCGACAGACCGACCAAGGCAAAACCGCTGTCCAAATCGCGCAAGGCCGCTGACTGAGGCCAGGGAGCATCCCCGAAACCCCAGTTTTAAAGGGCTTCATCGCGGTTGTTTAACAGGGCGCCACGCAAAAAACAAAACCGGCCACAGACCATGATGGACCCTAAAACCGGCTAGGCGGTCGGCAAATTGATCGTGGCTATTGAAAATTACTCTGATGCTGATAAAAGTAATTTAAACCGGTTAGACGGACGGTATATGCCAGCATCCGCACTGCGAACAGGCGGGGCTTGAGCATCGAAAGTCTGATCGTTACGGGAGGAAATGTGCGATGAACTTGCCCCACATGTGGGAAGCTGGCCATTGGTCGGCTCTCGGTCGCTGATGCAGCAGGCCAACATACCAACAGCACGGAACGGGTCCGAGACCACCCCGTTGCTCGAAATCAAGAACGTCCAGATCATCTATGACAACGCGGTTGAGGCGGTGCGCGATGTATCCCTATCGGTTCCCGATGGCAGCGTGGTTGCGCTATTGGGATCCAACGGTGCCGGCAAATCGACCCTACTGAAGGCGGCGACCGGCACCTTGCACCTTGAAGAAGGCGAGATCGAGAAAGGGTCCGTCCACTACGGCGGCAAGGATATCGGCCATTCCCGCACGGAACAAATTGTCCGTGACGGTCTGGTGCTGGTCCCTGAAGGCCGCCGGCTGTTCGCCAATCTCACGGTGGAAGAGAACCTGATCATGGGCGCCCATCTCAAGGATGCCCGTCAGATGAAACACCTGCGCGAAACGGTGTTTGAACTGTTTCCCAAGCTCAAAGATCGGCGCGACCAGATTTCCGGCTACCTGTCGGGCGGCGAACAGCAGATGGTCGCTGTCGGCCGCGCCCTGATGGCCGAACCCCGCCTGCTGGCGCTGGATGAGCCGTCTTTGGGGTTGGCGCCGCTGATCATCGACGCGATCTACGAGACGATCGACAAGATGCGCCGGGATTTGAACATGACGATCCTGCTTGTGGAACAGAACGCTACGCAGGCGATGGAAATCGCCGACTATGTCTACATCATGGAAAACGGCCGCATCGTGCTGGACGGCCCGGCCGAAAAGATGCGGTCGAACCTGGATGTGCAGGAATACTATCTCGGTTTTTCCGATGGCAGCGTGGAACGCAAAAGCTTTCGGGACATCAAACATTACAAACGTCGCAAGAGGTGGCTGTCATGACTCATCGCTTGCTTCAACTGACTGACGTAACCCGGAAATTCGGCGGCATCAGCGCGGTGAACGGCATTTCGCTTCACGTTGATGAAGGGGAAATCGTATCCATCATCGGCCCGAACGGGGCTGGGAAAACCACCTTATTCAATCTGATCTCTGGGGTCTTGCCGGTATCCTCGGGCAAGATCGAGATCGAAGGACAGGATCTGTCCCGCGTGCCCGGCCATAAATATGCGCCGATGGGCATTGGCCGGACCTTCCAGAACCTTGCGCTGTTCAAGCACGGCACGGTGGTCGACAACATTCTGGTCGGGTGCCATTGGCGCATGAAGACCTCGGTTCTGGGGGGGGCGTTTCACTTCGGCCGGGCACGGCGTGAAGAGGTCGCCTTTCGCCAGAAGGTTGAAGAGATCGTCGACTTTCTGGAGATCGAACATATCCGCGACAAGACCGTCGGCACCCTGTCTTATGGTCAGCAGAAACGGGTAGAACTTGGCCGTGCGCTGGCGACGGACCCCAAGGTGCTGCTGCTCGATGAAATCGTTGCCGGGATGAACCAGGAAGAAACCGAGGATATCGCCCGCTTCATCCTGGATATCCGTGACGAGCTGGGCATCGCGATCTTGCTGATCGAACATGACATGCATCTGGTGATGGATATCTCTGACAGGGTCCATGCCCTGAACTTCGGGCGCACCATCACCGAAGGGCAACCTGCCGAGGTTCAAAGCCACCCCGGCGTTATCGAAGCCTATCTTGGCCACAAGGCGGCCGAACAGCAGGCACAAGCCCACACCACATCAGCGGGAGCGGCGGTATGAACGATCAAACACGCACCCAGGCCATGGATATCGAGCAGCTGTTCGATACGGCCGGTTATCGGCTGCCCGCGGATTTCGACCCTTTCGATCCCGCCAATCTGAAAGCCGGCACCGGCACCCTTCCGCGCCTGCTGCGCGAACATGCCCGCCGTCGTGGCGGGGACCTGGCCCTAAGGGAAAAGACCCTTGGCGTTTGGCAGCGCTATGACTGGGCCCACTACTACTCGCAGGCCCGCCGCTTTGCCTTCGGCCTGCTGGCCGCCGGTGTTCAGCGCGGCGACCGCATCATCATCGCTTCGGAAAACACCCCGGAATGGTATTATTCCGATCTTGGGGCCGAAATGATCGGAGCAGTTCCGGTCGGCATCTACCCGACCAACCCCTGGCCCGAGCTTCAGTATATCGTACGCCATTCGGCGGCCAAACTGGCGGTTTGCGGCGACCAGGAACAGACCGACAAGGTGCTTGACGCACAGGCCAGCGAAGGCGGCCTGCCCGAACTGGACGTTGTACTTTGTGTCGATATGAAGGGGATGCGCGCCTATGATCAGGCGTATCTGTCATCCTTCGAGGCGTTCTTGGAATCGGGGGATGCCTACGCTGCCAGCCTGCCGGACGCCGAGGCGCATCTCAACGCGATGATCGAGGATACCTCGCCCGACGATGTGGCGCTGATGGTCTATACATCCGGCACCACCGGGCCGCCCAAAGGCGCGATGATGACGCATCGCAACATCATCTATTCGACCTACAACTATGCTCGAACCGTCGGGGCGGACACGGCCGGGATCAATGCGGTTGGATATCTGCCCCTGTGCCACGCCGCCGAGCGTTGCTATTCCATGGCAATGCTTCTGTGTGTTGGCGGCACCGTCAACTTCGCCGAAAGCATTGATACCGTGAATGAAAACGTGCGCGAAATCGCACCGTCCTTCATGGTGGGCGTTCCCCGGATCTGGGAAAAAATGAAGGAAGGATTCGAATTCCGCCTAAAGGAAAGCGGGGCCATTCAGAAACGCGTTGCGGGATGGCTTTTGAAACAGGGACGGCGGATCGACGATATCCGGCAGGCCAATGACGGGCAGCTGTCCTCCGGTCAGCAATTTCAGGCCTGGCTGTTGCATTGGGCGCTGTTTCGCAACGTTCAGCGGTTCATGGGGCTCGACCGGACCTATCACCGGCTCTGCGCCGGGGCGGCCGTGTCACCCGAAACCATCCGCTTCTTTTCGATTATCGGCCTTCCGCTTAGCCAGGGCTACGGCATGACCGAAGTGGCGGGCTGTGTCTTCGTTCAGACACCGGGGCATTTCCGGCTTGGCGGTTGCGGCCTGCCCATCGACGGGACGGTGTTTGAGATTGCCGATGATGGCGAAATTCTGTTGGGGGGGCCTGCTGTCTTCAAAGGCTATTTCCGCGATGCGAAAGCGACCGCCGACACGATGCAGAACGGTTTGCTGCTGTCCGGCGACGTGGTCGATGTGCTCGACAATGGCGAGATCGCGGTTGTCGACCGCAAGAAGGCGATCATCATCACCTCGGGCGGCAAAAACATCGCCCCGTCCGAGATCGAGAATGCGCTGAAAGACAGCCCCTATATCAAAGAGGTCATCGTCACCGGCGACGGCCGCAAGTTCCTGGGCGCGCTGATCGTGATCGACTTCGATAATGTCGGGCTGTGGGCCTCGGAACGCAGCCTGCCCTACACGACCTACAAATCGCTGTCGCAACTCGATGACGTCCGAGACCTGGTCCAGGGCATCGTGAACGAGGTCAATGAACGCTTCGCCAGGGTCGAAAACATCCGGCGGTTCGTCATCCTCGACAAAGAGCTTGATCACGACGACGGCGAATTGACCGCGACGCAGAAGGTGCGCCGGTCAGTCATCGACACGAAATTCGCCCGCGAGCTTGAAATCATCTACGGGAAGGCATCGGCATGAGCTATCTGGCAGAACTCCTCGCCTCGGGCCTCGCTGTCGGCGCGGTCTATGGGCTGATCGCCATGAGTTTCGCGATCATCTATAAATCCACCGGGCTGCTGAACTTTTCTCAGGGCGAGATGGGCATGATCATTGCCTATGTGGCCTGGTCGATATCAACCGCGACCGATGGGAACCCCTTTATCGTCGCCCTTGGGTCCATCGTCTTTGCGGTGATATTCGCACTCGCGGTCGAACGCATTGCCATCCGGCCTATGATGAACGAACCGATCCTGTCACGGATCATGGTCACCATCGGGCTATCGGTGATCTTTCGCGCCAGCGTGATCCTGTTCTGGGACGCCCTGCCCCACGGTATGGGGATGCCCGCAGGAGAGGTCCTTGTCAGCCTGGGCGGGGTGCAGGTGCGCGCGGCGCAGATTGCCGTGATCGTAGTGCTCTTCTTCGCGATTGCGGGCATCTGGGCCTTCTTCCGCTATTCCCGGTTCGGCATTGCCATGCGCGCCGTGGCCTCAGACGACTCGACCGCCCAACTGATGGGCGTGAACAGCGGCAAGGTTCAGATGACGGCATGGGGCGCGGCAGCGGTCATGTCGGGCACCGCGGGCGTGCTGTTCGCCATCGGGGCGGAACTGTCCCCCAGTCTCTATGCCCTCGGGCTCAAGGCGTTCCCCGCGACCATCCTCGGCGGCCTCGACTCGATCATTGGCTCGGCCTTTGGCGGCATCATCATCGGGATCACCGAAAATCTTGTCGGCGGCTATATCAGCTCCGGCCTCAAGGAAGTTGCAGGCTTCGTGATCATCGTTCTGATCCTGATGATCCGCCCCTATGGCCTGTTCGGCGAAAAACGGATCGAAAGGCTTTAAGATGCGCAGTGGTTACTACAAAGAAACGCTCGTCGAACATATCAACCTGACGGACACGCGGCTTCAGCGGGCCTGGATTTTCATTGGGCTGATCGCCCTTGTCGCCGCGCCCTATTTCTTCGATTACTACGGCCTGTCGCTGGTGACGCTGATGATCATCACGGCGATCGGGGCCATGGGGCTCAACATCCTGACCGGCTGGACCGGGCTGATCTCGCTCGGCCAGACCGCGTTCATGGTTCTCGGGGCCTATGCCTATGCCATATCGACAGAAAGCTGGGACTGGTCGCCCCTGGCGGGCTTTGCCCTGGCCGGTCTTGTCCCGGCCGCGGCAAGCGTTCTGGTCGGGGTGCCATCGCTGCGCCTGACCGGCCTGTACCTGGCGATCACCACGCTGGCCTCGGCTTTCATCGTGAACCACCTGGTTCTGGAGTTTGACGACCTGACCAATGGCTCGTCAGGTATTTTCGTGAACCGGCCAACCATTCTGGGCTTTTCCTTCGATACGGATCAGAAGTTCTACTACCTGGTCGCGGGCTTTGGCTTGGCAACAATCCTTGCCTGTCTCAACCTGCGCCGGTCGCGCATCGGGCGCGCGTTGATCGCCATCCGCGACAATGACAACGCCGCGCGGGTCATGGGGATCAACCTGCGGACCTACAAGCTCTACGCCTTTGTCACCAGTTCGTTCATCGTCGGCATCTCAGGTGCGCTCTATGGCATCTTCCTTAGCTTCGTGACGGTCGACGGCTTCCCGTTCCTGCTGGCCATCGAGGCCCTGGCGATCCTGATCGTCGGCGGTATGGGCAGCATTGCGGGTGCGATCCTTGGGGCGATCTTCATCATCGGCCTGCCCGAGGTGACATCCTTCGCCTTTTCGGCGTTCGGTGATCGCGCCCAATCCATGTTCGCGACCAGCGCCCACGAGATCAAGGGGCTGCTTTACGGGCTGGTCATCATCCTCTTCCTCAGGCTCCAGCCGCACGGGCTGATGGGTCTTTGGCAGGACGCCAAGCGCCTTTGGTCGCTCTGGCCACTACGCTACTAACAATCTCAAGGGAGGAAACAATGAGATTCACGACGGCTATAGCAGCGTCATTGCTGCTCGTGTCCCCGGGCGCATTGCTTGCCCAGGATCAGGGTGTGACCGACACTGAAATTCTGCTTGGGGAAGTGGAGCCGCTGACCGGCCCCCCCAGCCTTTTGGGCGTGGCCCATAACCTGGGTGTCCGGCTGGCCATCGCCGAAGCCAATGCCAATGGCGGCGTTGCCGACCGGCAATTGCGGCTGATTGCAGAGGACGACGGCTACGTCACCTCGCGCACGATCCAGTCGGTCCGCAAACTGATCAGCGTGGACGAAGTTTTCGCCCTTACGGCGCTGTCCGGCTCCGGCCAGGCGATTGCCTCAATGCCGATTGTCGAACAGTTCGGCATTCCGACGATGATCCCGATCGGCCCCTTGCCGCCGCTCTATGAACCGCCGGTCGATAATATTTTCGTTGTCGGACAGTCCTACACGGAAGGGATGCGCCAGCTTGCGATCTATCTGGCGGAAACCTACCCCGACATGAACTGGGGCGTGGTCCTGCAGGATGACGACTATGGCAATGCCCTGCACGAAGGCATTCAGCAGGCCATGGAAGAGGTTGACATCAACATCGTCTATGAGACCGAATATGCGCGTGGCCAGACCGATTTCGCCTCTGAAATGCTGCGTGTTCGGGATGCCGAAGTGGGCGTTCTGATCGCCGGTGGCATTATCTCGGAAAACATTGCCATGGTGCGGGAAACCGAAAGGCTGGGCATTGACCCGGTCATCGCGACCTTCTGGCCCGGTCGTGTGCCCGAGGTGCTGGCCGCAATCGGCGAGGCCAGCGATGGCATCTACAGCGTCGACTATGTGGCACCGATTCAGTCCGAGGAAGGCCAGGCATTTCTGGAACTCGCCGCCACCTACCTGACCGAAGACGAGGTCGGGCGCGTGAACCGCTACACGATGACCGGCTACTCCTCGACCCGGGTTCTGATCGAGGCCATGCGCGGATGCGCCGATGACCTGACCTGGGCCTGCACCATCGAGCGGCTTCAGTCCAACGCTCCGCTTGATACGAACGTCATGGCCCCGATCGGGTTCGGAGAGGGCAACCGCTTCTCGAACTCTGAGGTCACGATCATGCGGGCGGACTACGAAACGCTCAGCTTCGTTCCCGTCGACTGACGCACCGGCCCGCGATCGGCACCGATCTGTGGTGCCGGTCGCCCCCACTATCTCCGAATATCAGGACCTGACCATGCCCAACGCCTATATCGTCGATCATTGCCGCAGTCCGCGCGGCATCGGGCGGGTCGGGAAAGGCGCCCTTGCCCAGTTGCATCCGCAGCAACTGGGCGCCTCTGTCCTAAGCGCCCTGAGAGATCGGACAGATCTCGACACCTCCAAGATCGACGATATCATTTGGGGCTGCTCGAACCAGCAGGCCAAGCAGGCCTCGGACCTTGGCCGGATGACCGCGCTTGCCGCCGGTTACGATATCCGCGCCGCCGGGGTGACGCTTGACCGGTTCTGCGGCTCGGGCCTGACCGCCACCAATTTCGGCGCTGCCACCATCATGGCGGGTATGGAGGATATCGTGATCTCGGGCGGCTGCGAGATGATGTCGTTCAACAGCTCTGATCCACGGGCCCGCCGCACGCAGCTGATGGATGCCGACAACCTGGCGCTGCGTCGCCTGCACCCGCAGGTCGGCCAGGGCATATGCGCCGACGCCATCGCCACCATCGAGGGCATATCGCGCCGCGCCACCGAGGAACTGGCGGTCGAAAGCCAGCGCCGCGCCGATCACGCCATCAGGAACGGCTATTTCGACCGGTCGCTGATCCCCATCGTAACCGCCGATGGCAGTATCGCGCTGGACCGCGAGGAATATCCGCGGCCACAGACCACGCTGGACGGGCTTGCCGCATTGACCCCGGCGTTCGAGGCCATGGCCCAGACCCCTATCGACGATGACGGCACCACCCAGCTTGACCTGATCCAGCGCGCGGTCCCGGGCCTTGAGATCGCGTTCATCCATCATGCCGGAACATCATCGGGCGTTGTGGACGGCGCAGCTGCGCTGTTGCTGGCGTCAGAGCAAGCCGTTCACGACAACGGCTGGACACCCCGTGCCCGGATCGTGGCCATGGCCAATATCGGCGACAGCCCGGAACTTATGCTCAACGCCCCGGTGCCCGCAGCACGGAAAGTTCTGCGAAAGGCCGGCATGACGCTGGACGACATCGACCTGTTCGAGGTGAACGAGGCGTTCGCGGTCGTGGCCGAGAAATTCATCCGCGACCTGGATCTCGACCGGGACAAGGTCAACGTGAATGGCGGTGCTATCGCGCTTGGCCACCCGATCGGCGCGACCGGCGCGATCCTGGTCGGCACCCTGCTGGACGAACTAGAGCGGCGCGATCTGAAAACCGGCCTTGTCACCATGTGCGCCGCGGGTGGCATGGCCCCCGCCATCATCATAGAACGGGTGTAACGCCGTTCCTGGACGGCTGACCGGGCCGATATCGGCCCGCCGGGGTCAGGCCCCTTCAGCCGGAACATGCACGATGCCGGTCCCGGTGCGCAGTGGCTTGATTTCCCCCCGCCGAACCAGACGATTCACATGGGCCAGGGTCTCGGTGAAGGCAAAGCTCATCTGATGCGGGTCCAGTTCGCGCGGGAACAGCAAGGGCACCAGATCGGCAACGGATTGCGGCCCCCTGGCACAGGCTACCCGGATCAGATCACATCTCTCCTGATGATGCTCCTCCAGTTCTTCGCACCGCCGGTGCAACCCGTAAAATGGCCGGCGATGGCCGGGCAGCACGAAGACATCAGCCGGAATCTGGGCGCGCAGGAACCTGAGCGACCGCAGAAAATGCCCCAAAGGATCGCCACCCGCTTCAATCGCGAAGACGCTGATATTGGGGGAGATCTTTTCGATCACCTGATCGGCGGCAAACAGCAGCTGTTCCTCTTCACAATATAGCATCACCTGCTCGGCGGCGTGCCCATCACCGGTCAGCACCCGAAAGGTCCAATCCCCGATCTCCAGAACATCGGCCATCATCAGTCGCTGGAACGAGGTGGGCAATTCGCCGACGCGGCGCAAGTAGTCGTTGCCCTGAATGGCAACCACACCGGCCCCTTCCTCGGTCATCCCGTGGCCGACATAAAAGTCGAAATTATCCCGGGTCATGTTTTCGTTGTCGCCATGAGAGATCACGCGACTGCCCATGTAACTTGAATAGCTGGTTAGTAGCGGCGCGTCGAACCGCGCACAAAGCCAGCCTGCCAGCCCGATATGATCAGGGTGATGGTGAGTGACAATCACCCGCGAAATGCGATCCCCGCGCAGCGGTCCGCTTAACAGCTTTTCCCACGCCGCCTTGGCGTCAGCGGTTTGAATGCCCGTGTCTATCGCGACCCAGCCCTCCGGCTCGCGGATCAGGAAGACATTCACATGATCCAGCCGGTAGGGCAGTGGAATACAGGTCCATAGAATTCCGGGACGGATCTCGATCACCTCACCGAACGCTGGCATGGTCTCGAACGGAAACCGAAGCGCGCCCGTGTCATCGGGCCCCATGGCGTTTGTCATCAGGGGAAGACCTTCCATTTTCGCGTCTTGTTTCGGCGTCGCAACGTGCCGGTGCCTCCCGCGGTGGCTTGCGGGCCCGACCGGGTAGACGTTCCGGCCGCTGGCGGCAGGTCCGCCCCAATAGTGGTCAGGCTATCTTATGACCGCTGCCACTGGGATGCCAAGCATCGTTTGGCCGGACGTGGCAGGTTTTAGGATGAAAAGCCACGTACCCTTTGCCACCTGGCGAAGTCGGGCGGTGGCCGCCGCCTGCGCGGGGTCTACGCTGCGTCCCCAAGCGCCTGCTTCACCTCGCGGGCGATCATGTCCCGCAGCCAGGAATGGATGGGCGACCGATGGGTGCGTTCGGTCCAGACCAGTGAGATATTGAAGGGCGCCGGGCACGGGCAATCGGCGATATGGACAGATCCGCCCAATGTCTCACCGATCCGCCGCGGTACGGTCGATATCAGATCGGTGCCTGTGATAATCCGGTTCAGCCCGGCAGGGCTTGGCACTGTCAGGACCTGGTTCAGGCTGTGCCCCAGCCGGTCGAGGTAGCGCAGGTAACCCGACCGCCAGCCACCCCCATACAGCACCACCGCATGGCGGGCCGCCAGGTAGGCCTCCAACGTCAGGGGCGCGGTAGCCATGGGATTGCCCGGGTCCATGATGCAGACATAGCGTTCGGCCAGCAGGCTACGGCAATAGAACCCCGCCTGTTCGGTCATCAACGGGCCGATCAGCAGTTCCGCTTCGCCCCGCTTCAGCTGTAGATGACCTTGGGAAATCGAGTTGATGGCCTCCACACGCATATTCGGCGCCTCGGCCCGAAGACGCTGCATGACCAGCGGCAGGATCACCTGCCGTTCATAGAAATTGCAGGCGATGGTAAAGCTGTGCTCCGCCTGGGACGGGTCGAACGCCTCGGGCATTGCCAGCCGTTCCATCTCGGCCAGCAGCGACGCCGCCGATCCGGCAATCGCGCTGCACCTTTCGGTGGCTTCCACTTGCGTGCCCTGGCGAAAGAACAGTTGATCATCAAAGGCGCGGCGCAGTTTCTCGATCGTGTAGCTGACCGCCGATTGGTTCACCCCCAGGATCTGCGCCGCAACCGAAAAGGACCGGTGTTCATGCACCAGCCTAAGCGTGCGCAGGTCCGCGAAATCAATGTTCAGCGCTTTCATGGCCACCCAAATCAGATTTTTTGATCCCCTACATCAATTCCATTAAGTTGTTCGATCCAGCAAGGCAAGCTAAGCCGGGCGGGCAGAGGACGCGAAGGGAGGATCACGTCATGCCACTGGCACCCGTCAACGACGCGGTGACGATCACGGAACTGATCGGCAACCCCTACCCGTTTTACCGGCAGATGCGTGCGGAAACTCCGGTCGTTTCGGTCAAGGCGGTGAACCGGGTGATGCTGACCAAGGCCGCCGACACCCGCGCGGTCAAGGACGACGCCGAGACCTGGTCCTCGGACGACCCGGATACCCCCATGAAACGCGCCTTCCAGGCCCATACACTCATGCGTAAGGACGGGGAGGAGCATCTGCGCGAACGCAACGCGATGATGCCCACCTTTACGCCAAAGAACCTCAAGACGCTTTGGGGTCCCGCCTATGAACGGCTGGCCGGGCAGTATCTGGACCGGCTGCCAAAGGATGAGGTCGTCGACCTGTTCCCCGCACTCGCCGGGCCTCTGGCGGCCCGTATACTCGCTGAAATCCTCGGCCTGTCGGACGCCACTGACGACGATATGCAGGCGTGGTCGCAGGCGCTGATTGACGGGGCGGGCAATTTCGGGGGGTTCGACGAACCGTTTGAACGCGTGGACCGCGCGCATCTGGCGATGAATGCGCTGCTGGAACGCCGGGCGGATTTTTATCGCGCCAACCCCGATGAAACCGCCCTGTCCGTTATGGTCAATGCCGATGACCCGATTGAGTGGGGCCAGATCGTCTCGAACATCAAAATCGCCATTGGTGGCGGCATCAACGAACCGCGCGACGCACTGCTGACCGTCCTTCATGGCCTGCTGACCAACCCCGATCAACTGGACGAACTGAAGCGCACCGGCAATTGGGGTGCGGCCTTTGAAGAAGCCATCCGGTGGGTCGCCCCCATCCAGGTCAGTTCCCGCCGCGCCACGCGCGACACCCAGATCCGGGGCATCGACATTCCCAAGGGCACGGTGGTGATGACCTGTCAGGCGTCATCCAACCATGACGAGGAATTGTTTGAAAACGGCCACCTGTTTAACGCCTTCCGGGGCCGCAACCCGCATCAAAGCTTTGGCTCGGGCCCGCATCATTGCATGGGCACCCATCTGGCACGATTGATGCTGGGAAAGATCATGCTTCCAATGATCTTTGACCGTTTCCCCAACATGGAACTGGTAGAACCCGAAACCGTGGTCTGGAAGGGCTTCGGCTTTCGCGGGCCGCTGAACCTGCCGGTCCGATTGACCTGATCCCCGCTAGGATGATGACCATGCCAAAGATCACCTTTATCTCAGCCGATGGAACCGCCCAGACCGTGGACGCCCGTACCGGTGACAACGTCATGCAAACCGCGCTGGCCCAGGGAATCGAGGGTATCACCGCCGAATGCGGTGGCGCGATGGCCTGTGCCACCTGCCATGCCTATGTGGCCGATGACTGGGCGGACAAGGTCGGCCCGGCGACCGGGGCAGAGGCCGATATGCTGGATTTCGCGGCCTGTGAGGTCACGCCCTCCAGCCGCCTGTCCTGCCAGATCACCATAACGGAGGAGCTTGACGGGCTGGTCCTGCGCCTGCCCGAAACACAGATCTGAGGGAGAGATCTTTGCAGAACGCGTGACATCTTCAACTATTCGCGGTTGACTGAACCGTGGACATGCTGGACCGGCCGAGGACCGCCGCCAGCCACCAAAGGGAGGAAAGATATGAAAACCACTATCGCCATCGGTGCTGTTGCCGCCGTCATGGGTCTGGCCGGTGCAGCCAGTGCCCAGGAACACACATTCCGCCTGCACCATCTTCTCAGCGCGCAGGCCCCGGCCCATACCCAGATGCTGGAACCCTGGGCCGCCCGCGTCGAGGAACTGTCCGGCGGGCAGGTTGATATCGAGATTTTCCCCGCCATGACGCTTGGCGGCCGCCCGCCCGAACTGATCAGTCAGGCCCGTGACGGTGTGGTCGATCTGGTCTGGACGGTGAACGGCTATACCCCCGGTCTTTTCCCGCGAACCGAGGTGTTCGAACTGCCCTTCGTCTATGTGAACGACCCGGTGGCCACGAACCTTGCCATGTACGATATGTTCGAAGATCACCTGCGCCAGGAATATCAGGGCGTCGAAGTGATGTTCCTGCATGTCCATGCGGGCCAAGGCATTCACATGGTCGATCAAGAGGTGCGCAACCCGTCTGACCTTGACGGCCTGCGGATGCGCATTCCGACCCGCACCGGGGCCTGGATCATCGAAGCGCTTGGCGCGACACCGGTCGCCATGCCGGTGCCGGAACTGCCGCAAGCGCTGCAGACCGGTGTTGTGGATGGGGCCTTCATCCCCTGGGAAATCATCCCGCCGCTGCGCATCCAGGAACAGACCGAATACCAGATCGAAGGCGCCGATATGGCCCGCTTCGGCACCACAAGCTTCCAGGTGTCGATGAATGCCGACCGCTGGAACAGCCTGCCCGAGGATATCCAGGCCGCCTTCCGCGAGGCATCCAATCGCGAATGGTGGGGCCATGTGGGCGAGATCTGGCGCGCGTCGGATAACTTCGGCATCAACATGGCAGTGAATGCGGGCAACACCCACGTCACCCTGACCGAAGACGAAACCGCCGCCTTCCAGGCCGCACTGGAACCTGTCGTCGATCGCTGGATCGAAGAGGTTTCGGGCATGGGCATCGACGGCGCCGCACTGGTCGAACAGGCCCGCGCCGGCATCGCCGCCAACGCATCCGACATGTGATGGAAGCGGCTGCCCCGCATACCCGTCGTACCGGCTGGACCGGTACGGCGGAAACCGTGATCACCACCTGGGCCATCCTGGGGGGTGTCATGGTGCTGGCCGTGGTGCTGATGAATGTCTGGTCCGTGGTCAGCGCATTCGGCATCTGGGAGACACTGCTTCCACACGCGGACATCACCTTTCAGGGCGATTTTGAGCTGACACAGATGGGCATCGCCATCGCCGCCTTCGCGTTCCTGCCCTATTGCCAGATCTCGGGCGCCAACGTGACCGCCGATATCTTCACCTCGCGCGCCTCGGCCCTTTGGATCGCGGTCTTCGCACTGGTCGCTTCAGTCGTGGCGCTGATCTTTGGGCTGCTGCTGCTTTACGCCATGTATGGCGGGATGCTCAGCCAGCGCCAGTATAACTACACCACCGCCATTTTGCAGGTGCCCATCTGGTGGGCCTACATCCCCTGCCTTCTGTCGCTGGTTTTTCTGGCCGTGGCGTCGTTTATCACTCTTATCGAAAACCTCGGCAAAACCGCCCGGGGCGGGAACTGACACCCTATGCTTGATCCCATTACCCTTGGGCTGATCAGCCTTGTCGCGCTGATCGTGCTGATCGCCCTGCGGATGCCGATTGCCTATGCGATGATCCTTGTTGGCGGCGTTGGCACGGTTATCATGAACGGCCCCTTCACGGTGCTGAACCAGCTCAAGACGCTGGCTTATGGGCAGTTTTCCAACTACGGGCTGTCGGTCGTGCCGATGTTCGTGCTGATGGGGGCCATTGCATCCCGCGTGGGGCTGTCCAAGGCGTTGTTCCGGGGCGCGAATGCCTGGCTGGGATGGGCGCCGGGCGGCACAGCCATGGCCGCCATTGCAGGCTGTGCGGGGTTCGGGGCGGTATCAGGATCGTCGCTGGCCACGGCGTCGACCATGGGCCGCATCGCCCTGCCAGAGCTCAAGCGCTTCAACTATTCCGGGTCACTGGCCACGGGGTCGCTGGCGGCGGGGGGCGTGCTTGGCATCCTTATTCCCCCCTCGGTCGTGCTGATCATCTATTCGATCATCGTCGAGGCCAATATCGTGACCATGTTCATGGCCGCGATGATCCCCGGCATCATGGCGGTGTTCTTTTTCCTGATCACCATCCTGCTTTACGCCCTGATCCGGCCAGAGGCCGGCCCCAGGGGCGGGGCAGCGGACCGGGCCGAATTCATCGCCGCCACGCTTGGCGTGCTGCCGGTGGTGGCCATCTTCGCCCTGGTCCTGGGCGGCATCTATGGCGGCTTCTATAACCCCACCCCGGGCGCGGCCATGGGCGTGTTCCTGGTGGCGGTCTATGGCCTTGCCCGGCGCAACCTGTCCTGGGCCGACACGATCGACAGCCTGAAGGAAACCGCCCAGACCACCGGCATGATCTATCTGATCCTTCTGGGTGCAGAGCTGATGAAGATCTTCATGTCCCGTATCCGGATGCCGCAGGCCACCGCCGAATGGATCTCGGGCTCGGGGCTTGAACCGATGACGGTACTGGTCCTGCTGCTGATTGCACTGATCCTTCTGGGCTGCCTGATGGATTCACTGTCGATGATCCTGCTGGTCATCCCGTTCTTCTGGCCGGTGCTGGTGGAACTGAACGGCGGGCTTTATGCCTTTGGCCCCGATACCGGCTATGGGATGAGCACCGAGGACCTGAAGATCTGGTTCGGGATATTAGCGCTGATCGTTGTCGAGTTAGGGCTGATTACGCCCCCTGTGGGAATGAATGTCTTCGTCATTTCCGCGCTCGCCAAGGACACCCCGATGATCGACACGTTCAAGGGCGTGATGCCCTTTTTCGGGGCGGAAATCATCCGCGTCGTCGTGCTGATCATGTTCCCGGCCCTGGTGCTTTGGCTGCCATCGGTCTTTTAGCGGCCCGCAAAGCGAAACCCCTTGGTGTGGTCGCGAAACAGCCTGACAAGGTATTCCGCGGCCACCCTGACACGCGATTGGTCGCGAATGTCTTCGGGGATCAGCAGCCAGTAAGATCGTTCAAAGCCGATCTCAGAGGGCATCACCGGAACCAGCCCCGCCGCATCGGCCATAAAACAGGGCAACACCCCAAGCGAACGGCCCGCCAGCACCGCATCCAGCTGCGCCTGCACCGTCGCGGCCCGATAGGGGACGCGCAGGCCGTCTTCGACCTCGGCGTTGAAATCCAGCGCCTCGGCATACAGCAGATCGTCCACATAACCCACGAAATCGAAACCGCGCAGATCCTGCCGGGACAGCGGATGCCCCACCCGGTTCAGCGTCTCGCGTGATCCATAAAGCCGCAGGTCGTAATCCACTAGCTTGCGGCAAACGATCCGCCCCGTCCGGGGCCGGTCCAGCGCGATCGAGATATCCACGTCCCGCCGCCACAGCTTGTGGGCGCGGGGGACCGGCACATATTCGATCTCCAGCCCCGGCTGCTGATCGCGCAGGCCCGGCAGATGACGTGACAGAAAGCTGTTGCCAACCCCGTCCGGTGCCCCGATCCTCAGCCGTCCGGATACCGCCCCGCCGATGGCCGCGCTGCGGTCGGCGAGCGCCGTGCCCAGATCCTCCATCCTCTGCGCCAGCGACAGGATCTCCTGACCGGTTTCTGTCAGGCCCAACCCCTCTGCCCCGCGTTCGAACAGCTCTGCCCCCAGGTCGGTCTGCAACCGGGCGATATGCCGGGCCACGGTGGTATGGCTGACCCCCATCCTGCGGGCGGCGGCCAGTTGGCTGCCAGCGCGCGTGATTTCCAGAAAGAAGCGCACATCGTCCCAATGAAAGCTCATCCCTTATCCTGACTGATTTCGCACATGTATTGATGAATTTCGTTCATTTACCCTGCGCCAAGCGGCAGGCAGATTGCAAGCACACGGGATGGAGGCAGGCGGATGAAAGACTATGGACAGTTCGACTATGTGATCGTGGGCGCAGGCTCGGCGGGTTGTGTGCTGGCCAACCGGTTGTCAGAGAACCCGCGTGTTAACGTTCTGCTGCTAGAGGCCGGGGGCCGCGACAATTACATCTGGGTCAAGATCCCGGTTGGGTATCTCTATTGCATCGGCAACCCGCGCACCGACTGGATGTTCTCGACCGAGGCCGAACCGGGGCTTGGTGGCCGGTCGATCCTTTACCCGCGCGGGCGCATCCTGGGCGGCTGTTCCGCGATCAACGGGATGCTCTACCTGCGCGGCCAGGCGCGCGATTACGACCAGTGGCGCCAGATGGGCAACCCCGGCTGGGGCTGGGACGACGTGCTGCCCTATTTCCTGAAATCTGAGGACCATTATCAGGGCGCAACCGACATCCACGGCGCGGGCGGCGAATGGCGGGTGGAACAGCAGCGGCTGAGTTGGGAAATCCTCGACCGCTTCGCCGATGCAGCCGAAGCCGCGGGCATCCCCCGCACCGACGATTTCAACCGCGGCAATAATGAGGGTGTGGGTTATTTTCAGGTCAACCAGCGGCGCGGCTGGCGCTGGTCCACATCCCGCGCCTTCCTGCGACCGGCCAACGACCGCCAGAACCTGACCGTGCTGACCGGCGCGCAGGCCCAGGGGCTGATGCTTGAAGGGCGCAAGGCGACCGGCGTGCGGTTTCTGAAAGACGGCCAGCCCGCGATGGCCAGAGCCGGGCAAGAGGTGATCCTGTCGGCAGGCGCCATTGGGTCGCCGCAGATTATGATGCTGTCGGGGATCGGCCCGGGGCAGCATTTGCAGGATCACGGGATCGACGTGGCCCATGACATGGCCGGTGTCGGTGGCAACCTGCAAGACCACCTGCAACTGCGCCTGTCCTACCGGGTGGAGGGCGTGAAAACGCTGAATCAGATGGCCTCGACCCTGTTCGGAAAGGCCAAGATCGGGCTGGATTACGCGTTGCGCCGCAAGGGGCCGATGTCGATGGCACCCTCGCAGCTTGGGGCTTTTGCCAAATCCGATCCCAGCTTGGAAACACCCGATCTGGAATACCACGTCCAGCCGCTGTCCCTGCCCAAATTCGGTGAAGACCTGGACCCGTTCCCGGCCTTCACCGCGTCCGTCTGCAACCTGCGGCCAGAGGCGCGGGGGGATGTGCGGCTAAAATCCCCGAACCCGTCCGACGCCCCTGCGATCCGACCCAATTACCTGAGCACCGAGGCCGACCGCATCGTTGCCGCCCGGTCCATCGACCTGACCCGCCGCATCGTGGCGCAGGCCCCGCTGGCGCAGTTCAACCCACAAGAAATCCGCCCCGGCCCCGAATACGCGTCAGAAGCGGAACTGATCGAAGCCGCAGGCCAGATCGGCACCACCATCTTCCATCCCGTCGGCACCGCCCGCATGGGCGACGGCCCCGGTGCGGTCGTGGATCATCGGCTGAAGGTGACAGGCATGGAGGGGCTGCGCGTCGTCGATGCCTCGATCATGCCGACAATCACCTCGGGCAACACCAATTCGCCCACGGTGATGATCGCGGAGAAGGCCGCCGATATGATCCGCGAGAGGTTATGACCTCGTGTGCAGCCAGCCAAGCAGCAGCGGCGTCAGATACATCGGGAACTGGTAACAGGCGATAAAGGGCAACAGCGCGTCCACCGTCGCGGCGGGCAGTGCCACGAGAAACAGCGCCACGTTGCGGTTGCCCGCGATGATCGACAGCGCCACCTCATGTGACGTGCGGGCCCGGAGGGCAAGGAACACCGCCAGTTGCAGCCCGAAATTGGCGGCAAAGACCACCGCCAGCCAAAAGCCAACCGCCTGCCAACCCGTCGCAATCAACGGCGCAACACCCGCCATCAGCCCAATGACGATGATCGCCAGCAGGATCACCCCCACCCCGTCCAACTGACGGATCTGCGCTGCATCGGGGCGCGGCAACAGCAGCGCCCGCGCCGCAAAGCCAAGCGCCACCGCCCATGCCACAACCGCGACCAGCCGACCGGCAGCGGCCAGCACATCCCCCGCCCCGGGCATCGCCGCCTGCATCAGCCACAGCACCGGCAGCACCGTCAGCGGAAACAGCGCGGTGCCAAAAATCAGGATCTGCATCGCCGGGGCCGGGTCCTTGCCCGCCAGCACCAGGAAATTGGGCGCGCCCGTGATCGAAGGGGCCGACAGCATCAGCATCACCGCCAGCGCCGGGACCGTGTCAATGACGCCTGCCAGCGTGAAGACCGCAAAGCCCAGAACCGGCATCAGCAATTGCAGCGCCACCACGTCCCGCAAGGGCCGCCACAGGCGGGTGAATTGACCGATCGTCTGCGCGGGCCCGATCCGAAAGGCCGAGAAGAACAGCAAAACAGCCACCATCCACGGAAGATGGGGCCGCATCGCTTGTGCCAGCCCGGGCAAGCTGATCCCGGCAATCAACCCCGCCACAAGGACAAGGCGGCCGTGGCGGGCGCAAAACTCCAGCGCCCGCCACAGAGTTTGCCTCATGGCCCCTGCCGGATGTTCTCAGGCAGCCACAGCGCCAGATCCGGCACCCAGATCAACACGAAAACCATCAGCACCATGATCGCGAACATCGGCAGGGATGCCTTGGCAATATAGCTCATCTCATGGTTCGTCATGCCCTGTAGCACGAACAGGTTGAATCCAATGGGCGGCGTGATCTGCGCCATTTCCACGACGACGACCACGAAAATGCCGAACCAGATCAGGTCGATCCCGGCATCACGCACCATCGGTTCCACAACGGCCATGGTCAGCACCACCGATGAAATCCCGTCAAGGAACATGCCAAGGATGATGTAGAAGACCAGCAGCACCATCAGCAGCTGGAACTGCGTCAGATCCATCACGGCGATCATATCCGCCAGGGCGCGCGGCAGGCCGGTAAAGCCCATGGACAGCTTCAGAAAGGCCGCCCCCGCAAGGATCAGCGCGATCATCGCCGATGTGCGCGTGGCACCCATCAGGCTCTGGCTGAAGCTGTCCCAGTTGAGCGAGCCTTGCCCAAGCGCCAGCAGAAGCGAGCCGATCACCCCAAAGGCGGCTGCCTCGGTCGCGGTGGCGAAACCCAGATACATCGACCCGATGACCAGGATGATCAACAGGATCACCGGCAGCAGGAAGCGGGAATTGCGCACCTTTTCGGCAAAGCTCAGGCCCTGTTCGACATCCGGGTTCCAATTCCTGGCGGCCTTGGAATAGATCGCGACATAGCCCATGAACATCGCCGCCAGCACGAGGCCCGGTACGATGCCTGCAAAGAACAGCCGGATGATCGATTCATTCACCGTGACGCCATAAACGATCAACGTCAGCGACGGCGGGATCATCAGGCCAAGCGTCGCGGCCCCCGCCAGCGTGCCAATGATGATGCTTTCAGGGTAGTTGCGCGCCCGCAGTTCCGGGATCGACATCTTGCCCACGGTGGTCAGCGTCGCGGCCGAGGAACCGGACACAGCGGCGAAGACCGTGCATCCCAGGATATTGGTGTGCACCAACCCGCCCGGCAGGCGGCCAAGCCAGGGCGACAGGCCGCGGAACATATCCTCGGACAAGCGCGTTCGATACAGGATCTCACCCATCCAGATGAACAAGGGCAGCGCCGTCAGTGTCCAGCTGGAGGACGAGGACCAGATCTGTGTGATCATCCGCTGGCCGGGATCGCCCGAGGCGAACATCTCCATCCCCACATAGGCCACGCCCATCAGCGCCAGCCCCACCCAGACCCCGGTGCCAAGCAGGAAGAACAGAACGAAGAGGAAAATGATGATGGCATAGATTTCGGTCATCTGCTCACTCCCCAAAGCTCTGATCGACCAGATCGCGTTGGATCCGGTGGTCGCCATGCAGGATGACGGCGATCAGGTGATCAATCAGTGCCAGCGACAGGATCGCGCCGCCGATCACCATGACCGATTGCGGAATCCACAGCGCCGTGGCGTCCTGCGCCTGGCTGACCTCGTTGAACTTCCATGACCAGTAGGTGAACCAATAGGCCTGGTAGGTGAAATAGACCATGATCACCGCGCCAAGGCCGAAACACCAAACCTCCAGCAGGCGGCGGATGCCCTTGGGCACAGCGTTCAAAAGCAGCGACACCCGGATGTGGGAGCCCCGATTGAGCGCGTTGGCCAGCGCAAGAAAGCTGGCGGCGGCCATGAAATAACCAGCATAGCTGGGGGCACCGGGGAAAATCTCGCCCGTCCAGCGGGCAATCATCTGGGCCACGATAAGCAGAAGGATGACGATCAGGCAAAGGGCGGCCATCACACCTGCGGTGATGTAAAGCCCGTCAAGAAAAGATCGCACCGCGCCAAGTATCCGGGACATGGATCAGCCTCGTTTTGGAATGGCGGGAAAGGGAACCGGGGGCACGCGGTCTTGGGCGTGCCCCCGGCTATCGGGTGGGTGCGCTTATTCGGTCGCGGCGCGATAGGCGTCGATGATTGCCTGACCTTCTTCACCGGCGGCTTCCAGCCATTCAGCGGTCATAGTGGCACCGATTTCGCGCAGTTCCGCCATCAGTTCATCCCCCGCGGGTTGCACCGTCATGCCGCCGGCTGCAAGGCCCGCCAGCGTAAAGCCGGTGTATTCCCGGGCCCGCCAGGTGCCTGCGTATTCGGCAAGACCGGCGCAGGCGTTGATGACGTTTTGATTGGCTTCCGACGTGTCGTTCCAGACATCTGCGTTCACCATGATGTAGTTACGCGGCAGCCACGCATCCACTTCGTAGAAATGGCTCAGGCTTTCCCACACGCGGCGGTCATAGCCGGTCGCGCCAGAGGACACCATGGACGACGCAACGCCGGTGGCAAACGCCTGGCTGATTTCCGCGGCTTCGATGGTCACCGGCAGCATACCGGTCAGTTCTGCCAGGCGGTTGGTTGCGTTGTTGTAGGACCGGAATCGGATGCCTTCCATATCGGCGACCGAGTTCACCTCTTGGTTGAAATAGAGCCCCTGCGGCGGCCACGGCACGGAATAGAGCAGATGCAGGTTCTGGCCTGCCAGAAGCTCGGTGATGGTCGGCTCTGCCGCTTCCCACAGGGCCGCGTGTTCATCAAACGACCCGACAAGGAACGGAATGCTGTCAAACCCGAACAACGCGTCTTCATTCTGGTGGCCCGACAGCAGGCGTTCCCCGATCGGAACCTGACCAGTTTGAATGGCGCGCTTGATGTCTGCCCCGGCAAACAGCGATCCGCCCGGATGGGTCACGATCTCGATCTCGCCGCCGGTGCCGGTGGTCACGCATTGCGCGAACTCGGCGCCGGTCACCGAATGGAAGTTCGACCCGGAATAGGCCATCGGCATATCCCAGGTATCGGCCAGGGCCGGACCTGCCAATACGGTCGCTGCTGCGGCGAGGGTCAGTTTAAAGGTCTTCATGTCAGTCTCCTTGTTGGTTGCTGCATTCTTGGTCTTGTTATCTCGGGTCACCCTGCGAACCTTTGCGGATCGTAGGCGGTCATATCGGTGTTGGGCCGCTGGCCGGTGATCATCTGCGCCAGCCAGCGCCCGGTTTTCGGCCCGCCGGTCAGGCCGATATGGTGGTGGCCGAAGCCCGCGAAGACGCCGGTCCCCCGTACCTCGCCGATCAGCGGCAGGCTGTCAGAGGGTGCCGGGCGGTGGCCCTGCCATTCGATCTCATCCGTGGCGTGCAGGTTGGGGAAGGTCTCGGCCACCTGCCGCCGCAGCAGCTCAAACGGCGCTTTCGAAGGCCCGGCCTCCAGCCCGCCAAACTCCACCACACCGGCACATCTTACGCCCTGAGCCATTGGTGTGGCGACAAATTTTCCGCTGGCGACCATCACCGGCACCGTCGGCCCGCCGGTCGCATTCTCAAACACGATGTGATAGCCGCGCTCGGTTTCAATGGGCACGGTGATGCCAAGCTTTTTCATCAGGGGCTTCGACCAGACGCCGGTGGTCAGAACCACCTGATCGCAGGCGATCTCGCCTTCTGTGGTCTGCACGGCGCTGACCTTGCCATCGGTCAAGGTGAAATCCCTGACATCGGCCTTGCGGAAGGTGCCGCCAAGCGCCTGGAACTCCTCGGCCAGGGCGGCCACATAGCCGCCGGGGTCGCGGATGAAACCGTGGTTCTTCATAACCGCCAGACAGCCGACCTTGTCGGAAAAGCAATCCTGATAGTCATGAACCGCCGGGCCATCGATCAATTCGGGCTCAAAGCCGCCTTCGCGGCGCAGGGTCCAGACATAACTGTCTTTCTCGAACGCCGCGCGGTTGGCATAGGCGAAGGTATAATCGCTTTCGACCACCCAATCCGCAGCCCGCGTCCCGCCCGCCAGCGCCAAATGCTGATCGACACTGTCCCCGATCACGCCATTCAGCCCCTCGGCAATGCGCCGCGTATCGCGGTCATTCGCGTGGCCTAGGTATTTCACCAGCCAAGGCACCATGCGCGGCACATAGGACCAGCGCATGAACAGCGGAAAGTTGGGGTCCATCAGATAGCCCGGACCCTTGCGGATCAGCCCCGGCGTGGTCACCGGCACAATCGCGCAAGAGGCCAGAACCCCCGCATTGCCATAGCTGGTGCCCTGCCCCGGATCGCCCCGGTCCAGCAGCGTCACCTCGCGCCCCGCCCGGCGCAGCCAAATGGCCGTGGACACACCCACGATCCCTGCGCCGATGACTGCGATGCGACCGCTCATACGGGCCGTCCTCCGATCCAGATTCGGGGGGGACAGCTCAACCAGAACGATTCCCCGATCTCAGCCTTGCCCCTAATGGACATTACGTCAACATTTTGTTGACAAATTATCGAAAACGCACATTCTCTCATCATGTCACGCACAGATCTTGGTCCCGTTGTTTCTTCTGCCCATCTCGCCGATGGCAGTTTCCCGCAAATCTCCGAGTTCGAGTTTGGCCTGACCCTGGCCAACAATGCCTTTCAACGCTGGATGGTGCGGGCGATGGCGACGGCGGGTCACCCGGAACTGTCGGCGCTTGACGTGCTGGTGCTGCATTCCGTCTATCACCGGGGCCGGGCCAAAACGCTGGCCGATATCTGTCTTGTGCTGAATATCGAGGACACCCACACGGTGAATTACGCGATCAAGAAACTGGCCAAGTCGGGGCTGGTGCAGGAAGGCCGTCAGGGCAAGGAAAAGATCGTGTCCACAACGGGCGAAGGTGCGGCGGTGTGTGAACGCTACCGCGAAATCCGCGAGGCGCTGTTGCTGCGCGCGGTGAACGAGCTGGGGTTCGAACCAGAACAGATCAGCCGCCTCAGCACGCTGTTGCGCCTCATGTCGGGGCAATACGATCAGGCGGCCCGCGCCGCAACGACCTATTAGGCTCATCCCTCCGCCCTCCGCCGGTATTTCTCCAGCACATCCGGGTTTGGGTCGATGCCGAGGCCGGGACCGGTCGGCAGCACCACCTCGCCGTTTTCCACCGGGAAAGGGCTGGCCAGAACGTCCTCCACCAGGAAATAACTCGCCTGATAGAATTCACAGCCGAGGGTGATTTCGGGCGTAGCCGCGATCATGTGGGCGCCAGCAAGATGGGCGATACCCGCTTCAAACATGTCGCCGCCATAGGCCGACAGGCCCGAGGCCGCCGCCATCCGCGCCACGCTTTGTGCCCGGCTCAGACCGCCCGACTTCATGATCTTGATCGACACGCCATCGGCAATTCCCAGTGACAGGCCAAGCGCCATGTCCTCTGGCCCGAAGATGCTTTCGTCGGCCAACAGGGGCACGTCGATATCCGCCCTGATCCGCGCCATCAGCTCTCGCAGATGGGCCTTCACGGGCTGTTCGATGAAGGATGGCTGAAAGCTCGCCACATCGCGCACGCAGGCCAGCGCAATGTCTTGGTGAAGCCCCTGATTGTAGTCCACGCGGATGTCAAATTCGGGATAGTCGGCACGCAGCTTTTCCAGCCTTGTGATGTCAAAGGCATGGTCCTTGAACCCGGTCTTCAGCTTGATGATCCGCACGCCGTCGGCGCGCAGCCGGTCCATCAGCGCCAGGTCGCGCCCGAAATCGGGGTCGGCAATGGAACAGGACAGCGGAATACGCGCGCTATAGGTGCCGCCAAGCAGTTCTGACACCGGTAGCCCCGCCGCCTTGCCCATCAGATCCAGCAGCGCCGTTTCCAGCGCGGCCTTCGCCTCGGTGCAATGGGCCACTGCATGCTGCGCATCGGCCATGATCCGCGCCCGGTCGGACAACTTTCGCCCCACGACAAGCGGGCGGATATAGCGGTCGAGCGCGGCATAGCTCGCCTCGGCAGACCCGGTGAAGACCACCCAAGGGCTCGCCTCGCCCCAGCCTTCCAGCCCGCCCTCGGTTGTCAGCCGGATCACCACGATGTCGACAGCATGTTCCACCGACCCAATGCCATGGTCGCGCCGTGCGTTCACCGGCAGAGCCAGGTGCCACAGATCCATCCCCGTGATCGCCTGATCCCAGTCCGGCATTACATCCCCGCGGTTTTCCTCGGGTCAGCCTGACGCCCCTATTCCATCATTTCCAATATTCATTTATCTATTCTTCATCATAAAAAGTGATGAATGCCTCATGTCTCTCCGCTTCCGCCAGCTTCAGGCCTTTCATGCCATCGTCGAAACCGGCACCGTGACCGCCGCCGCCGATCAGCTTGGCATTTCCCAGCCCGGCATTTCGAACCTGCTGTCCCAGCTGGAACGCCAGACCCGGTTCAAACTGTTCGAACGGGTGCGCGGGCGTCTGGTGCCCACGCCCGAGGCAGAAGTTCTGTTTCAGGAGGTTGATACCGTGGTGCGCGGGCTGGACCATGTCAGCCAGGCGGTGGTGGACCTGCAGAACAAGCAGGCCGGGCAGCTACAAGTCGCATCGCAACATTCGATGTCCTTCGGCTTCATGCCCCGACTGATTGCCCGCTTCGCCAAGGACCGGCCGGATATGTCGATCTCGTTCCAGTCGCACTATTCGACGAAGATCCAGGAATGGGTGCAATCGGGCCTGTTTGAGATCGGCATCTGCGAGTTGCCGCTTTTGCATGATGCACTCAACGTGCACCCGTTACAGATCGAAACCCTGCTGGCCCTGCCCGAAGATAGCCCGCTGGCCGTGCATGACGTGCTGACACCGGAGCTGCTGGACGGCACGCCGTTTATCGTCATGGGGCCGGAACATATGACCCACCGGCGCACGCGAGAGGCGTTTCACACCGCAGGCGTGCCCCTGCGCACCCGCGTCCATTCGCACCTGTTCAAGAACCTGCTCAGCTTCGTGAAGGAAGGCATGGGGGTCGCGGTGCTGGACCCGTTCGCGCTGAACTACGATTTCGAGGGCGGTTTCATCACCCGACCGTTCCGCCCGCGCATCCTGATGGATATGGCGGTGATCACGTCCCGCACCCGGCCCATGTCGGCGGTCGGTCAGGAATTTCTGGCGCTGCTGCTGAAGGAGCTGAAGCCCTACGATTGCAGCCCAGGCACACCCGGTTGACCGAGGCGCGGGGAAGGGCCTTGCAAGGCCCTTTCAAGCGGCTTGCAAGCCGCTTCCCCCCGCCCGGTTCAACCCATCCACCGCCGAACTGGCGCCGCGGCGTCCTCCAGCGGTTGCACCACCACATCGACCAGCGTTGGCCCGTCATGGGCAATCGCTTCGGCCATCACCTTGTCCAATTGCGCGGGGTCTTCCACCCGCCAGGATGTCACCCCATAGGCCGCCGCGACTGCTGCATGATCCACGCGGCCAAAATCCACGTTGTAGTACCGCGCGCCTTTGTCGGCCATCTGGCTCGCCTTGATCCACCCAAAATTGGCATTCGAGAACACGACAAAGGTGATCGGTGCCCGATGGCGTGTCACGGTTTCCAGCTCGCCCGCCGTGAAGCCGAACGACCCATCCCCCATCAGCGCCACCGTCTTGGACCCAGGCCGCCCGTACCAGGCCCCCAGAGACGCCGACAGCGAATAGCCAAGCGCCCCATGCGCCCGGTTGGTGATGAAGAAGCGCCCCGGCAGATCCTGCTGGTAATAGGCCGACATGTATGGGCAGCTGGTGCCAGGGTCCGACACGATGGTCGCATCGGGTGGCAGCAGGCGATTGAGCGTCGCGATCACCCGTTCGGGCCGGATCG